>Ga0075431_100002456_pt1 | contig 17843 bp, 16 predicted proteins | sample RhiMetdeltSRZDD5_FD_75297 | JGI IMG/M metagenome (GOLD analysis project Ga0075431, IMG submission 75297) | Populus rhizosphere microbial communities from Tennessee, USA - Rhizosphere MetaG P. deltoides SRZDD5 | ecosystem: Host-associated > Plants > Roots > Rhizosphere > Soil | place: USA... | reverse complement strand
CGAGGTCGAGGCAGAGGAAGAGCTCGGAGCGCCGCACGCCGGACTCGGTGCCGAGGCGCACGCCCCGACCGCCCACCATCACGCCGCGCGCGTCGCCGGTCTCGCGACGGCGGGTGAGGCGATCGGGAAAGGCGGCGAGCAGCGCGCGCCCAAGCGCTTCGTCGTCGTCGAGCTGCACTGGCGGCACGGGGCCGAGCTCGCGGCGTGCCAGTCGTACGAGCTGGTCGCGCGCCTGGAGCAGGCGGCGCGCCGCTCCGCCGGCGAGGTGACCGTACGGGGTGTCGCGGCCGCGCCCGTCGCGCGCCGCGGCGCGCACCAGCTCGAGCCGGGCGAGGGCGTCGGAGTCGCAGGGTGGGACCGGCGCGTCGCCGGCGCGCGAGCGGAAGGGGTCGCGCTCGGCGAGGAGCGCGGCGAGCAGCGCGGCGCCTTCGAGATGACCGTTGCGGTGCCCGGCGAGCACGAGGCGCGCGAGCCGGGGGTGGAGCGGCAGGGCAGCCATCACCTTGCCGTCGGCGGTGAGGCCGCCGCCGGCGAGAGCGCCGAGGTCGCGCAGGAGCGTCTCGGCGCGAGTGAGGGATTCGACCGGCGGCGGCTCGAGCCAGGGGAAGGCGCTGACGTCCGTCTCTCCCCACGCGCGGAGCTGGAGCGTGGCGCCGGCGAGGTCGACGCGCTGGATCTCCGGCGTCTCGCGGGGCGCGAGCGTGGCCTGCTCTGCGGTAGTCCAGAGGCGCAGGCAGAAGCCCGGGCCCTGGCGTCCGGCGCGGCCCGCGCGCTGCTCGGCGGAGGCGGCGGAGATTCGCGAGAGCTCGAGACGGTCGAGACCGCAGGCGGGGTCGTAGCGCAGCACGCGCGCGCGTCCTCCGTCGACGACCGCGCCGACGCCCGGGACCGTCAGCGAGGTCTCCGCGAGGTTCGTCGCCAGCACGATCCGGCGAGCGGGCTCGGCGAGGAGAGCGGCATCCTGCGCCGCGTCGGGGAGGCTGCCGTGGAGCGGCATCACGGGCAAACCCGGATCGCTTTCGGCCAGGAGCTTCGCCGTGCGTTCGATCTCGCCGGCGCCCGGGAGGAAGACGAGCACTCCGCCGTCCGTCTCGCCGAGCGCCTGGCGGGCGCCCCAGGCAGCCAGGGCCGGGAGGGGGCGCGGGTCGTCGCGGTCGAGGTAGCGCAGGGTCACCGGGTGCGCGCGGCCTTCGACGCGCTCGACCGCCGCGTCGAGGTACCCGGCGACGGGCCCGGCGTCGAGCGTCGCCGACATCGCGACGAGACGCAGGTCGGGGCGCGCCTGCCGCTGCGTGCGCCGCGCCATCGCCAGGGCGAGGTCGGTGTCGAGGGTGCGCTCGTGCAGCTCGTCGAAGACGACCACCGAAGTCCCGTCGAGGAATGGGTCGGCCTGCAGCAGCCGCACGAGCACTCCTTCGGTGACGACGAGCAGCCTCGTGCGTGGGCCGGCGACGCGCTCGAAGCGCACCTGGAATCCCACCTCACCGCCGAGCTCCCACCCCCGCTCCGCGGCGATGCGGCGGGCCGCCGCGCGGGCGGCGACGCGCCGCGGCTCGAGCATCAGCACGCGGCCGTTCGCGCCGGCGGCGCCGTCCATGACGAGAGCCGGCGGCAGCCGCGTCGTCTTCCCGGCGCCGGGCGGCGCGACCAGCACGAGGTTGCCCGCAGCCACCGCCGCGACGAGCCGCGGCAGGTGCGGGTCGATGGGGAGCGGCGCGATGCCCACCGACCGCTCCGCCCTCAGGGGACGAACCGGTAGCCGACGCCGCGCACCGACAGGATGTGGCGCGGGCGCCAGGCGTTGTCCTCGAAGGCCTTGCGCAGCGCGACGATCACGTTGTCGACGACCCGGGTGTTGGGATGGTGGGGGAGCTCCCACACGGTCGCCAGCAGCTCCCGCCGCGTGACCACCTGATGGGGGCGCGCGGCGAAGACGCGCAGGACGGCGATTTCCTTCTGCGAGAGCTGCACGACGCCGGCGCGAGTCTTCGCCTCGTAGGTACCGAAGTCGACCCAGTAGTCGCCGAAGTCGAGGCGGGCGGGCACCGGGGCGGGTGCGGGGGCGAGCCCGCCAGCCGGCTCGCGCGCGGGACCGGACGCGTCCGCGCTCGTCGCGCCGTTCGTCCAGGCCCGCCGGCGCAGCAGGCTCTCGACGCGCGCCAGGAGCTCGGCGAGGTCGAAGGGCTTGACCAGGTAGTCGTCGGCGCCCAGCCGCAGGCCGTAGACCTTGTCGTCGGGCTGATCGCGCGCGGTGAGCATGAGGATGGGGGTGAAGTCGCCGGCCTCGCGCAGGCGGCGGCAGACCTCGAAGCCGTCGACCTCCGGGAGGCGGACGTCGAGCAGGATGAGGTCCCAGCCGCGCTCGCCGGCGCGCGCGAGCCCTTCGGCGCCGTCGCGCGCCAGCTCGGCGCTGTGACCCTTGCGCGCCAGGTTTAGGAGCACTCCCTCGGCGATCGCCTCCTCGTCCTCGACCACGAGGATGCGGCTCATGACGCCTCCACTCCCGCCCGGGGGAGCGCGGGCAGCTCGACGACGAAGGTGGCTCCGGGCCGCCCCTCCTGCGACAGGGCCTCGACCCGGCCGCGCATCTCCTGCACCAGGCCGGCGACGATCGACAGTCCGAGGCCGGTTCCCCGGCGCCGCCCGTCGCGCTCGTTGCCCGCCTGGTAGAAGCGGTCGAAGACGAGGGTCAGCTCCTTGCGCGGGATGCCGACCCCGTCGTCCTCGACGACGATGCGCACGCGGCCGTCGTCGTCGACGACGCGGCAGCGGACCTCGCCACCGCGCTGCGAGAAGCGCGCGGCGTTGTCGAGGAGGTTGTTCATCACGCGTTCGAGGGCGTCGGGGGTGGCGAGCACGTGCGCGTCGGTCTCGAGCCGCCACTCGAGGTGCACTCCCTGCGCCTCCACCCGTGTCGCCGCCTCGGCGAAGTAGCCGGCGAAGAAGTCGGCGACGCCGAGGGGCGCGAGCGTGAGCAGCCGCTTGCGCGCCTGCAGGCGACTGCTCTCGAGCACATCGTCGACGAGCCGCGCCATGCGATCGGCCTGTTGCAGCACGAGGTCGAGCGAGCGCGTCCGCTGCGGCGGCGCCAGCTCCCCCTCGCGCAGCGTCTGGGCGTGCAGCTTGATGGCGGCGAGCGGCGATTTGAGCTCGTGGGTGACGTTGGAGAGCAGCTCCTCCTGCTGCAGCAGGTAGCGCCGGCCGGCGAGTGCCTGGGCGAGCTGCCAGGTGAGCCCGGCGATGAGGAGGAAGAAGAGTCCGCAGCCGACGGCGAGCACCACCCAGTGGGTGTTCTCGGCGGCGACGCCGACCCGCCCCGCCACTGCGTGGATGCGCGACACCGAGCGCACGATGTACACCACCCACCCGACCAGCAGGGCGATGGTGACGAGGAGCGATCCGACGTAGGCGGCCACGATGGGCGAGCGCCGCTTGCGGCTCATCACGGCGATCGTAGCCGAGTCGATGGACGGCGCCGGCCGGGTGGGCGATCCGCCGCCCGGCTCCGGCGGATACGATGGGCCGCATGACCACGAACGAGTGCCTCGACCGGGCGATCGCCACCCGCCGTGCGGCCTCGCTTGCCGGCGTTGCACTGCTCGCAGTCCTGGCGGCGGGCTGCATGCGCCCCCTTGCGATCGCCGAGGTCCGGGCGCGGAGCGCCGAGCTTCAGGGCAAGTCGGTGACCGTCGAGGGCACAGTTTCGGAGCGGGTCGACCTGCCGCTACTGCGCGACCGCTTCTACCGCCTCGAAGACGGCACCGGGACCATCTGGGTGCAGACGGCCCAGGCGACGCCTGCCGAGGGGGAGCGTGCGCGGGTGAGCGGCACGCTCGGTCCCGGCCTGCGCGTGCCCGGCCTCGACGTCGGCCTGCTCATCGTCGAGACCCGCCGCCGCTAGGGCGCCCGGCTCGGGATGCCCGGGGCGACGACGGACCTGCCCGGCGTCAGGCCAGGGGCTTGTCCTCGCTCCTGGGAATCCGCAGCACGAGCCCCGCATGGAGGATTTCGGGGTTGCGCAGGACGATCGGGTTCGCCTGCTGGATCCGCGGCCAGGAATCGGGGTTGCCGTAAGCCTCCCCTGCAATGTCGGCGAGCGTCTCACCTGGCTTCACCACGTGGAGGTCGAACTCCTGCCGCCAGCTTGCCGTGTGGGTTCCGAAGTCCCGCCGCTGCTGGCGGCTGCGCGCATCGGCGCGCCGTTGCTGGGCCTCGTGGTGGCGGAGGGTCGCCCCGCGATCGTCTTCGTCGTGTGAAAAAACACCCATGGGAAGCTCCTTTCGAGTTCCTAACGGCCGTCCGCTTGGGCGTCCGTCGATTTTCACGCGAGGCAGCTGCGATCTGCGTGCCAGGCTCTCCCGTGTCCTGCGGCAGGGCGCCGGGTCTCCCGGGTATGACGCTCCCGGCCGGCTGAGTTGCCCAACCATGGCGCTCCAAGCCGCACTGAGTTGTCCAAGCATGGCGCTCCAAGCCGCGCTGAGTTGTCCAACCATGGCGCTGCAAGCCGCGCCCGGCTACGCTTGGGGCCCGTGATCTCCCCCAGAGACGAGACGGTCGCAGCGACCCGGCTGCGCGACCGCTGGTCGAACGGGCCGGCCTACTGGGCCCTCCTGCTCGCGGTCGCCTGCGTTTACTTCGGCGCCGCCAAGCTCGGCCTCAGCATGGCGTTCCTCGCCGAGCAGGTTTCCCCGGTGTGGCCGGCAACGGGGATCGCCCTCGCCGCGGTGCTGCTGCTGGGGACCCGGGTCTGGCCGGGGATCGCCCTCGGCGCACTCGTCGCCAACGCCACCGCCAGCGAGCCCCTCGTCGTGGCGGCGGGCGTCGCGGCCGGGAACACCGCGGAGGCGCTCCTCGGCGCGTGGCTCGTCGGCCGCGGCCACCCCTTCCGGCCGTCGCTCGAGGGACTGCGGGACGCGTTGAAGCTGGTCCTGCTCGCCGCCGGCGTGGCCACGGCGGTCTCCGCCACCGTCGGCGTTTCCAGCCTCTGTCTCGGCGGTCTCGAGCCCTGGACGCGCTTCGGCTCCCTCTGGGGCGTCTGGTGGCTGGGGGACGCCATGGGAGCGCTGGTCATGGCGCCCCTGCTGCTCGCCTGGCTGGCGCCCGATCGCACGCCCTGGGATCGCCAGCGCGCGGCCGAGCTCTCCCTGCTGGTGGTGGCGCTGGCGGTGGTCTGCGCGCTGACCTTCAACCGCCAGGCGGGCCTGCTGATCGGGCCCACGTTCGAGTACACCGTCTTCCCGTTTCTCATCTGGGCCTCCGTCCGGACCGGTCCGCGGGGCGCCGCGCTGGTGACCTTCACCACCTCGGCGGTGGCCATCGTCTCCACCCTCGCCGGCTACGGGCCCTTCGCCGCCGCGCCGCACGAGGGCCTCGTGCTGCTGCAGACCTACATGGGCGTGGTGGCGATGACCGGCCTCGTGCTCGCGGGGGCGGTGGCCGAGCGCGATCGCGCCGAACGGGAGCGCGCCGCGGCCTCCCGCAGCTCGGAGCGGCGGCTCCTCGACGAGGTGGAGCTGCGCGAGGCCGCCCAGCGCCAGCTCCGGGAGCGAGCAGAGCAGCTCTCCGACGCCCACCAGCGCAAGGACGAGTTCCTCGCCATGCTCGGCCACGAGCTGCGCAACCCGCTGGGCGCCGTCAGCAACGCCCTGCAGGTGCTGCGGGCCGGCTCCGCGACGGCGCCGGGCAGCGGCACTCGCATGCTCGACGTCATCCAGCGCCAGGTGCGGCACCTGACGCGACTGGTGGAAGACCTGCTCGAGGTGTCGCGCATCACACGCGGCGAGATCTCCCTGCGCGAGGAGGCCCTCGACCTGCGCGCGGTGGTGGTGCGCGCTGTCGAGACCGCGCAGCCGTGGATCGACGACCGCCGCCACCAGCTGGTGCTCGAACGACCGCCGCAGCCGCTGACCCTGCGCGGCGACCCGATGCGTCTCGAGCAGGTGTTCGCCAACCTCCTCCACAACGCCGCCAAATACACCGAGCCCGGCGGCCACATCGCGGTGACGGTGGATGTCGACGGGACGACGGCGATCGTGGGCGTTCGCGACGACGGCATCGGAATGGCACCGGAGCTGCTGCCGCGGGTGTTCGAGCTGTTCACCCAGGGGGATCGCTCGCTCGACCGTTCGCGGGGCGGGCTCGGCATCGGCCTCACCCTCGTGCAGCGGATCGTCCAGCTCCACGGCGGCACCATCGAGGCGCGCAGCGACGGTCTCGGCCGCGGCAGCGAGCTCGTCGTCCGGCTGCCGCTGCTGGCCGCGGTGGCGCCGGCGGCGGTGCCGTCGCCGCCGGCGGAGGCCGAGAAGACCGGGGGCGACCGCCTGCGTCTGCTCATCGTCGAGGACCAGGCCGACGCCGCCGAAGGGCTCGCCGAGCTCATGCGCATGCAGGGCTATGCGGTGGAGATCGCCCTGGACGGCGCGGCGGCGCTGGCCGCCGCCGCCGACCGCGTCCCGGACGTCGTGCTCCTCGACCTCGGGCTGCCCGGCCTCGACGGCTACGAGGTGGCGCGGCGCCTGCGGGAGCTCCCGGGGCTCCGCGGGTCGCTGCTCATCGCCCTCTCCGGCTACGGCCGCGAGGAGGATCGCTGGCGCTCGCGCGAGGCGGGGATCGACCACCACCTCGTCAAGCCGCTCGACTTCGCCGAGCTCGACCGCCTGCTGTCGGAAGCCGGAGCTAGTGGCCTGTACCACCCAAATCGGTAGCACCTGGCTTGCCCTCGACGGCGTGGGCAGTGTTGACGCGGCGCGTGCACGCCGCGCCGGCGTTCGGCGCCCGCTGGCGCGTGCGCCTCGGCTCGCGCTCCCTGCGCCATAGGACAAGGCTATGGCTCGGTCGCGCGCCTTGCCCACGCCGCCGATTGCTGCGCCATCTGCTACCGATTCGAGTGGTACAGGCCACTAGCGGCTCGCCGACGCCGCGTGCAGCACCGCGTTGAGCACGCCGTCGACGACGAGCGCCATGCGCCGGTAGTCGAGCGTGTCCGCGGTGTCGCCGGCCGTGTGGTAGCGCGGGTTGCGCATGAACGCGGTGTCGGTGACCATCACCGCCGGCAGCCCGCGGCGCCAGTAGCTCTCGTGGTCCGAGGCGTCGGTGCCCATCGCGATCGGCCCGTTGAAGCTGTAGACCGGAACGCCACCGGGGATGCGCATCCAGCCCTTGAACCGGCGGGCCATGCCGCCGTCGAACGGCTCGCCGACGACGCCGATGAAGTCGCCGCGCCGCGGGTAGAGGAGGGCGAGCAGCGCGCTCGGCCAGGGCTGGGCCTCGCTGAAGGTGCCGATCATCTCCAGGCAGACCATCCCCTCGAGCTCGACTCCGGCGGCGACGAGGCCGTCCGCGTGCACGCGGCTCCCCATCTTCGGCGTACGGTAGAAGGGGGGCTCCTCGAGGGTGTAGGCGACGAGGTCGACGCGGCGACCGAGCGCGCGGCCACGCAGCAGCCTGGAGAGCTCGAGCAGGCCGGCGGTGCCGCTGGCGTTGTCGTCGGCGCCGGGGTTGCTGCCGAAGAGACCCATCGCGTCGTAGTGGGCGCCGACGACGAGTCGCGGTCCCGCCTCCGGGCCGAAGCTGGCGATGACGTTGCGGAAGGGCGCGCCGGCCGTGAAGCGCTGGCTCTCGACGCGCGGCGAGGCGGCCCGGAAGTGTGCCTCGACGTAGGCGGCGGTGCGCTCGAGGCTCGCCGGGTCGTGCGCGGCGCGCGGCAGGAAGACGGTGGTGAGGGTGCGGACGTGGTCCTCGAGCCGCGCCGGGTCGGCGCGCGCGCCGGCGATGAAGTCGGCGCGGGCGGTGCTCGGGCGGCGGAGGAAGACGCCGAGGGCGACGAGCAGCCCCACCGCGACGGCAAGGCCGATGGCGACAGCGCGCATGAGGCGTTTCATGGCGAGTCAGGCATGGGCGACTCCAATACGTGCGGCGAGGCGTTGGCGTCCAGAGGCCGGCGCCGTTCCTCGGTGCGGCGGCGCCGCGCGCTCCTTCGCGCGCCTACGTCTCTTCCCAGGTGAGCCAGAGGGCGGCGACCAGTGTGGCGAGGAGCAGCGCGCTGGTGGCCACGATCGCCGCAGTGCCGCCGGTGGGGACGAGCTGCGACAGCGGCGGCAGCGTCGGCGCCTGGAGGTGGCGCAGCACGAGCGGGCCGAGGGAGACGGCGACGCCGGCTGCGACGGCTCCGGCGGCCCGCCGCGCCCAGCGCAGCGGCCGCAGCGCGTGTTCCGCGGCGTCGTGGCGACGTGCGGCCGCGGAGCGCCAGAGCAGGAGGTCGGCGTCGGGGAAGCGCGCCTCCGCAGCGTAGCGGGCGGCCGCCTGACGGAGGCTGGAGACGAGGGCGGCGGCGCGGGCGCACGCCGGGCACTCGTCGACGTGCTCGGCGACGGGGCCGGTGAGGGTGCCGCGACGTGCCGCCTCGAGCACGGCGCCCTCGTGGCGGCAGGGACGCCACGGTGCGCTCACCGGCGTCCCTTCGGTGCCTGAGGGAGCGCCGCCGCCATCCGTCGCCGTGCTCGGAACAGCAGCACCCTCACGCTGGCCGTCCCCAGGCCGAGGATCGCGGCGACCTCGCGGTGGCTCGATCCCTCGACGTGTGCGAGCCAGAGGAGCTGCCGGTCGCGCGGCTGGAGGCGGGCGAGAGCGCGCCGCACGTCGAGGCCGTCGACGGCCGGGCTCGCCGCGCTTCCGGCGGCGAATGCCTCGTCGTCGAGAGGCTCCGCCTCGGGCCGGCGACGCGAGCGCCGCCAGTGGTCGCGCAGGAGGTTGCTGGCAATCCGGTAGAGATAGGCCCGTCGCCCGCTCTCGCCTCCGTGAGCAAAGTGTCCGCGAGCGAGGTCGGCCGAGAGCAGGCGGAGGTAGCTCTCCTGGAGCAGGTCGTCGGCCACGGCCGGGTTTCCGCACGCGGCGCGCAGGTAACTCCAGAGCGGCCGCGCCGTGACGGCGTAGAAGGTGCTGAACGCGTTCTCCGCCGACGACTCCGTCGCGGCAGTGGCGCCGGGCGTCGTCGGGAAGGGGATCACGCGTGCGCCCCCGGGAGCCCCGTTCACGCTTCGGCATCCTCCGCCACGTGCGGGCGCTCGCGACGCGGCTCCTGCTCGATGAGACCCCACCGCTTCGACAGCGCCCACGACGCGCCGGCCGAGGCGAGGAAGCCGAGGCCGATGGAGAAGGCCATGGCGCCGAGGAAGGTGAAGCCGATCCTGCTGTCGGAGCCATACCCGCCGGTGTTGCCGAGGAAGAGGCAGGCAACCCCCACCGCGACGAGAATGAGCCCGCTCTGGATGGCGGCGAGGATGCGCCGGACCGGGTTGGGAGTCTCCGGCTGCGTCCCGCCCAGCAGCTCGCGTCCTGCATCGCTGCCGAGGTAGCCGACCAGCTCCTCGGCGGAGCCGAAGCGGCCGATGAGGTCGCGGTGCAGGCCGGCGCGCGTCTCGGCGAGCTTGCGGCGCGTCCGGTTGTCGGAGAGGGTGCGAAGGGCGAGGAAGACGATCGCGAAGGAGCCCACGAGCATGATGGCGGGGACGAGGTCTGACATGGTTCGGGCCCTCCCGGGCGGTGGTGCCGTTGGCTGGCGATGGTGCCGGCCCGTGTCCGGCGCTCGGGAGGTAGAACGAAGGCGAGGGGAAAAGGTTAACCCTGCCGAGACCCGGAGCGGCCCGGCGGTGCAGCTGGACGGAGGGGGCAGCCGGGGTCGCTAGGCGAGCCAGGAGAGGGCCTGTCGCTCGATGTGGGGGAGCGAGGCCATGAGGCTGTGGTCGTCGTCGACCACCTCGAGCGTCACGTTGGGCTGCCCAGCGGCCCACGCCTCGCTCACCGACACCGGCACCACCTCGTCGCGGCCGCCATGGATCACCAGCACGGGGCAGGCCGGGCGCGGCAGCGGCGGCTGCTTGAAGGCGTCCTCCATCAGGTCCCAGTGCAGCTTCGTCGGTACGCCGGCGGCGTCGGCGACCTCGCGCCAGCCCGTCCGCTCCCACTCGCGGACCTCGGCTTCCGAGAGCAACTGGCGCCACCGTCTGGGGAGGTCGAGACCGGGGGCGAGGAGCAGGAGCTTCGTCACGCGCTCGGGGTGGAGCTCGGCCCAGCGCGCGGCCACCCAGCCGCCCATGCTGGAGCCGACGAGGCCCCAGCTGCGCCCCTCGCCGCTGCGCGTGTCGAGCGCGTCGACCGCGGCGAGCATGCCCGAGTAGGTGAGACGGCCGAAGGACGGGATGTTGAGGTCGGGGAGCTCGAGGCGGTCGCCCCGGCGCGCGAAGGCTTCGGCGAGCGCCATGCCCTTGCGGCTGGATGGACCCGAGGCGAACCCGTGGAGGTAGGCGAAGGGGCCCCTCAAGCGGCGGGCCGTCGCTGCGATGGCCCCGCCGTCATCGCCCGGCGGTCGCGGGAGGTTCGATCTTCCGCACCGGCAGCGGCACGTTGCAGAGCTCGACCTTCGACGGCTTGTTGAGGAACCAGTCCTCGCCCCGCCGGGTCCTGCGTGCGTCGGCGACCTTGCCGAAGGTCGCGGTGTCGGTGCGCAGCACCTCGAGCGCGACGCGCTCGGCCGCCGGAACGTCGGCGGCGACGCGCACGGACTTGAGCGGGACGTGCTGAGCCTCGTCCGTGTAGAAGCCGAGCGGCCCGGTGCCGCGCGGCAAGGTCGTCAGCAGCTCCATGCCCTGGACCACGCGCCCGAGCAGGGTGACGTTGCGGTCGAGGTGCCGAGGCGAGTGACCGATGACGACGTAGAGCTCGGCCCCGTTGCCGGAGTCCTCGGTCGCCCCGCGGCCCGCTCCCACCATCGCGTAACAGTGGGCGAGCCAGGCGCGCCCGCTCTTGGCGTCGCGGGCGGCAGGCATACCGTCGGAGAACCCGGTTTCCTGGGCGTAGACGTCACCGTCGGGGAGCGGCGTGAAGGCGAGACCCTTCGCGGCGCGGTCGAACTCGGCGTGCAGGATCTTCTGCGCCTTGCCGAACGGCTTTGCCTTCGTCTCGTCCTCGCCGTTGGGGTCGCCCCACTGCACGACGTAGTTCTCCTGCGAGCGCAGCACCACGGTGCCGTCGAAGTAGCCGGCCCGGGCAAGGGTCTTGACGTTCGCCACGTGGTTGGGCGCGAAGGCGGGTGCCAGCTCGATGACGACGCGCCCGGCGGGGAGGTCGACGTAGAGGGTGTTCTCGGGGTCGAGCGGACGCCAGTCGGACGGCTGCGAGGCGGCGAGCACGGCGGCCATGCCGGTGAGCGGCGGCGGCGTGGGCGCCGGAGCCGCCGTCGAGGGCGGGGGCGCCGGGGCGGCGGAAGGGCTCGGTACCGCGGCGGGTTGCGCCTGGGCGCCGAGCGGCGAGGCTGTGGCGGCGACGAGGGCCAGGCCGGCGAGTGCGCCTGCGCCGGCGATGCGGACGGAGCGTGGCAGGGCGGTGCTCATGGCCCGGCGACACTAGCATTCCCGGTGAAGAGCATTCCCGGGAAGAGCGATCCCGGGCGGCGCACTCCGGCGCAAGAGCCTGCGGAGGAACCGGTCGCGTTCCCGGGTCGCGGGACTCGCAACCCGGGAGCGGAGGGTCGTCCGGAGCGCGCGAGCGCTCAGCGCTCGACGTGCTTCTCGACCGTGCGCAGGACGATCACCTGCCGGGTCGCCTTGCCGTCCTCGTCGCCGACGATCTCGATCACGACGGGGGGCGGCCCGTCCTCGACGACGAGCAGGTCGGCGATCGGGCCGCCGGCGCCGCCGGGACCGCCGATCGTCTGCTCCTCCTCGATCACCTCGCCGCCGTCCTTCGACGTCACGGCGTGACGGATGACGATGCGCTTCTCCACGCCATTGCCGGGGAGCGCCATCTCACGCGGTTCACCGCCGATCTCGATCTCGCTGCCGCCGGCGCCGAGCTTGTAGCGGTTCCCCTCGCCCTCGAGACGGGTGATCGTCACCTCGGCGCCGCCTTCGGTGGTGTACGAGCGGCTCTCGCCGACCGCGAGGGTGTCGAGGTCGTCGACTTTGAGGTGGTCGCCGGGGATCTGGGCTGGATCGGGCAGCGCCTCCGGTGTGCCCGCGTGCGCGTCGTGGGCGACGACGATGCGACGCACGTGCCTGGCGGGCTCATCGCCGGCGCGGGCGACGGCGACGGCGGCCAGAGCGGTGATGGTGGTGACGGCGAGGGCGGCGAGGGATCGATGCATCGTGCGGTCTCCTGGGGGGCGCGCCGTTGGGGGACGGAGCGGGCGCGCCCGGTTGGGTGGCTCCGCGGGATGGGGGAGCAAGGGAGCTGCCGCTCGGGAGCGTCGTCGCAACACGCTACAGGATCGAGGGTTACCGCATCGGCGCTCGAGGCGGGAGGCGCCGCCGACTCCCCAAATGGGCAGGTGGTTGCCGATCTCGGGAGGTCGGGCGCGCACCCGCGCGGCCTCACGCCAGGTTGTGAAACACCTTCTGCACGTCGTCGTCCTGCTCGAGGCGATCGACGAGGTTGAGCACTTCCTTGGCCTGGCTCTCGGCGAGCTCCACGGTCGTCGTCGGGATGTACTCCGACTCCGCGGAGATCGGCGTGATGCTGCGCTCCTCGAGCGCCTTCTGCAGGGTGCCGAAGTCGCCGAAGGCGCAGCGCAGCACGAGCTGCGGCTCGCCCTTCTCGCTCGTCGATTCGCCCATCTCATCGAGGCCGTGGTCGATGAGCTCGAGCTCGAGCGCATCCTGGTCGACGCCGTCCGGCTTCAAGCGGAAGACCCCCATCTGCTTGAACTGGAAACCGACCGAGCCGCTGCTCGCCAGGCTGCCGCCGCCCTTGTTGAAGTGCGTGCGGATGTTCGAGACCGTCCGCGTGGTGTTGTCGGTGGCCGTCTCGATGATCACCGCCACGCCGTGCGGGGCGTACCCCTCGTAGGTGATCTCCTGGAACGTCTCGGCGTCCTTGCCGCTCGCCCGCTTGATCGCCGCCTCGATCTTGTCCTTCGGCATGTTGATCGAGCGCGCGTTCTGGACCACGCGCCGGAGCAGCGGGTTGGCGTGCGGGTCGGGGCCCGCCGCGCGGACGGCGATCGTGATCTCTTTGCCGATGCGCGCGAACTGCTTGGACATCTTGTCCCAGCGGGCGAACATCGTGTGCTTACGGACTTCGAATATGCGTCCCATGGATATTCTCTTGGGGAGGGTGTTCTCTTCGGGAGGGCCTTCTCGCAGAGAGGTCGGTTTCGAGTGGGGAAGGGCGCGACGCTCGCGTCGGCCGACCGCCGCGGGCAGTGGATTCTACCGGTGCGCCGCGGGCGCGCCAAGGCAGCGGGGGCGGTGCGCCGGCACGGCGCTGCTCGCGCCGGCGAGGGCGCAACCTGTCGCGGTCAGCTAGGCGTGCGACCTGGGCAGCAGGAACGTGCGCTCCTCCGGCTCCGGCGCGCCGGCGAAGTCGCACGCCAGCGTGAAGCGGAAGAAGCGCCTGTCTTGTGTCTTCGGCAGCGTAGCGGTGGCGAGCGCGAAGCCATGTCTGGGCCCGTCGCTGGCGGTGAACGGGATCTGCGGGCCGCCGACCCGGCGCAGGGTCGCGCCAGGGAGGGTGGCTCCGTCGCTGCCCTGCGCCACCAGGAAGCCCCGGAGCGTCGGCCCGAAGAGGTTGACGTCGTCGCCGTCGATGGCGATCTGGACGAAGCTCGGCAGCGCGTCGCCGCGCAGGGCGTGGCGGAGGACGTCGCGGCCGCCGGGGTTCGTCCACAACGTGCTGTGCAGCTGCGCCAGGTTGCGGCCGGCGCCGGCGTATGCTCCGCCGATGCGTAGGTCTCCGGTGCCCGCGGTCTCGATTGTGCTCTGCATTCTGGCGATCGCGCCCGAGCGGCTCGTGGCCGCCGCCCCGAGCGCTGGCACTGCGCCGAGCGTCAAGGGCGGGTCCCGTGCCTGGCGCCTCGACTTCTTCCACACCGGCGGCCTCGGGGCCGAGATCCTGAGCCTCGATCGTGTGGTCGTCGAGCCTCTCCCCTGGCCCGGCAATGCGGCGGGCGCGCTCGGCCCCGAGAACACCGGCGCCTATCGCTTCGTCGTCAGCGATCTCGGCAGCGGCGCCGCGCTCTACCGGCGCGGCTTCGGATCGATCTTCGGCGAGTGGGAGACGACCGCCGAGGCGTCGAAGCGCCACCGCACCTTTCACGAATCCCTCCGCTTCCCGGCGCCGGCGGCGAAGGCGCGGGTGATCGTGGAGAAGCGCGACGGCGGGAGCTGGCGCGAGGTGTGGCGCCTGGACCTCGACCCGGGCGACATGTTCGTCGACACCGCGGCGCCGCGCCGCCAGCAGGCGATCGAGCTCGAGCGCCACGGCGAGCCGGCCGAGAAGCTCGACCTCCTGCTCCTCGGCGACGGCTACACGGCGAAGGAGTGCGCCGCGTCTTTCGGGCGCGACGCGAAGCGGCTCATGGATGCGCTCTTCCGGCACGAGCCGTTCCGCTCGCGCCGCCCGGACTTCAACGTCTGGGGGATCTGCCCGCCTGCGGAGGCGAGCGGCGTTTCGCGCCCGTCCACGGGGAGGCACGTCGCCTCGCCCGTGGGCACGAGCTACGACGCCTTCGGCTCCGAACGTTACCTGCTGACCTTCGACAACCGCGCCCTGCGCGAGGTCGCCGCCTGGGCCCCGTACGAGCACGTCGCCATCGTCGTCAACGAGGAGACCTACGGCGGAGGCGGCATCTACAACCTCTACGCGACGGTCGCCGTCAAGAGCGACTGGGCCGAATACGTTTTCGTCCACGAGCTCGCGCACGAGCTCGCGGGCCTTGCGGACGAGTACTACACGTCGCCGGTGGCCTACGAGCCGGCGGCGCAGGTTCGTGAGCCCTGGGAGGCCAACGTCACTGCCGACCCGCAGCACCCCAAATGGGCTGACCTCGTGAACCCAGAGGCCGACCTCGTCACCCCCGGGGCGCCGCTGCCGACGCCGTGGCCGAAGGAGGAGTACGAGAAGGCCGAGGTCGGCTTCCAGGCTCGCCGCAAGCAGCTCCGTGCGGAACGCCGACCGGAGAGCGAGATGTCGGCCCTCTTCCGCGAGGAGCGCGCCTTCGCGTCCGCGCTCCTCGGCAAGGCGGAGCACGCGGGGACGGTAGGTGCCTTCCAGGGCGCCAACTACGACGCCCAGGCGTTCTATCGGCCGCAGGTCGACTGCGTCATGTTCACCCGCGACGAGGTGCCTTTTTGCGCCGTCTGTCAGCGGGCGCTCGCCGCGGTGATCGACCTCGAGGCGCCGCGACGCTAGCTGCGCGGATCGGAATCCGGACGGGCGGGGGCAGGCCCCGCCCCTACATCGGATCCGTCCGGGTTCCGTTTCCGGTGTAGGGGCTGGGCCTGTCCCCGCCCGTCCCGGACGCCTGCGCCGGTCGTCGCGGTGAAGAAGATACGGCCCGCCCGGTGTGAATGGGCGGGCCGTGCCTTTCGAGGGATGGACGGGCTAGGTGCGACTTACCAGATGTCGGCGCGCTTGTCGGGCGGCGCCACCATCGGGTCGCCCGCCTTGCAGTGGAAGGCGGCGGCGAACTCCGGCATGTTCACGAGCGGGCCCATGACGCGGTAGTTCGAGGGCGAGTGCGGGTCGGTGTTGACCTGCAGCTTGAGCGACTCGGGCCGATAGTTGCGGCGCCACACCTGGGCCCAGGCGAGGAAGAAGCGCTGCTCCGGCGTGAAGCCGTCGATCTCCTTGCGCTCCTTGCCCTCGAGGGCCTTCTGCAGGGCGTGGTACGCCATCGTGACGCCCGCCAGGTCGCCGATGTTTTCGCCCAGCGTCAGCTTGCCGTTGACGTGCAGCTCGTCGACGGCGACGAAGCCGCTGTATTCGTCGACCAGCTTCCCGGTCCGCGCCTCGAACTGCTTGCGGTCCTCGTCGGTCCACCAGCTCTGCATGTTCCCCTTGGCGTCGAAGCGGCTTCCCTGGTCGTCGAAGCCGTGCATGAACTCGTGGCCGATGATGCCGCCCATGCCGCCGTAATTGACGGCGTCGTCCATGGCGCCGTCGAAGAAGGGGGGCAACATGATGGCGGCCGGGAAGACGATCTCGTTCATCAACGGGTTGTAGTAGGCGTTGATGGTCTGCGGCGACATGCCCCACTCGCCGCGGTCGATCGGCTTGCCGATCTTCGCCAGGTTGCGGCGCAGCTCGAAGATGTTGGCGGCGCGAACGTTGGCGGCGTAGCTGCTGCGGTCGATGGAGAGCGCGCTGTAGTCTCGCCACTTGTCCGGGTAGCCGATCTTGGAGACGAAGGTCGAGAGCTTGCCGAGGGCCTGCTTCTTGGTGGCGTCACCCATCCACGGCAGCGCGGAGAGGCGCGTGCGGATGGCGCCCCGCAGGTTCTCGATCATCTCGTCGGCGCGCTTCTTGGTCGCCGGCGGGAAGGCGCGCTCCACGTAGACCTCGCCGAGCGCCTCGCCGAGGCTGGCGCTGGTCTGGTCGATGGAGCGCTTCCAGCGCGGGCGAAGCTCCCGCGAGCCCGAGAGAGTCTTGCCGTAGAAGGCGAAGTTCTCGTCGACGAACTTGTCGGAGAGGAACGGCGCGTAGGAGTGCACGAGGTGCCAGCGCAGGTAGCTCTTCCAGGTGGCGACGGGCAGGTCGCCGATCGCCGCGTTCATCTCGGCGAAGAACTTGGGGTGCGCGTACGAGAAGTTGGGGAGGCCGGCCAGGCCGAGGTCGCCGAAGAGACCGCTCCACGAGAAGCGCGAGGTGAGGGCGTCGGCCTCGGCAGGCGTCTTCACGTTGTAGAAGTTCGCCGGGTCGCGCAGCTCGACGTTGGTGAGCGAGACGTTGGCGAGGCGCGTCTCGAAGGCGAGGATGTCCGCGGCCGCCTTCTTCGCGTCCTCCGCCTTGTCGCCGACGAGCTGCAGCATGGCGGCCACGTGGGCGGCGTACTGCTCGCGCAGCTTCGCGGACTCCGCGTCGGTGCGCGTGTAGTAGTCACGGTCGGGAAGGCCGAGCCCGCCCTGGACCGCATAGACGAGGTATTTGGTGCTGTCCTTGAGGTCGGGCTGCACGCCGAGGCCGAACAGCGACGAGTCGCCGCTGACCTGCTCCAGGCGGATGCGCGCCGCGACGTCCGCGGGCGAGGAGAGCTTGGCGATCGCCTCGAAATCGGCCGCGAGCGGCTGCGCGCCCTGCTTCTCGATCGCCGCGGTGTCCATCGCGGTGTGCCAGAAGTCGCCGACCTTCTGCCGGTTGGTCCCGGCCGCCGCCTTGGCGGCCGCGGCCTCGTCGAGGATGTCGCGCAGCAGGAGGTAGTTGCGCTCCCGCACCTCGGAGGAGAGCCCCCAGGCGCTCTGGTCGCTCGGCACCGGGTTGCGCGCCAGCCAGCCGCCGTTGGCGTATTTGTAGAAGTCGACGCACGGACTGACGGAGAGGTCCATGTTGCGGCGGTCGAGGCCGTGCTCGTTGGTGACGTAGGGCTTGTCTTCGGCGAGAGCCGGTACCTGGAGGGCAGCGAGCAGTGAGAGGGCGAGGGTGGCGGCGAGGCGGTTCTTCACCGTTCTGGGCTCCTTGATTTCGGCCTGTTTGGAGGGCGCGCGGAGCGGGCGGGCCAAAGGCCAGCCGACAGCGGTCCGCCATGGATGATACGGGCCCGCGGCCGTCAGGTTGCGCCCAGATTGCGCCAGGTTGCGCTACCCGCGGGGTGGTCCCTCGCGGTGGCGGTGGTAGTGGCGGCGCGCCTTGGCGCGGTTGCCGCACCCTTCCATCGAGCACCAGCGCCGGGAGCGGTTCCGGCTCTGGTCGAGGAAGAGCCAGGTGCAGTCGGCGCCGTCGCACTCGCGGACCCGCGCGAGGTCGCCGGAGGTGAGGAGGTCGGCCGCGGAGCGCGCGACCGGCCGCAGTGGCGCGGCCAGGGGGTCCTCGCCAGGGGTCCAGCGCCAGACGTAGGCACCGGCCCGCCGGCTCAG
>Ga0075431_100002450_pt1 | contig 17859 bp, 17 predicted proteins | sample RhiMetdeltSRZDD5_FD_75297 | JGI IMG/M metagenome (GOLD analysis project Ga0075431, IMG submission 75297) | Populus rhizosphere microbial communities from Tennessee, USA - Rhizosphere MetaG P. deltoides SRZDD5 | ecosystem: Host-associated > Plants > Roots > Rhizosphere > Soil | place: USA... | reverse complement strand
GTAAAGCTGTCGGGTGAAGAGAGCAGGTTCAATGTCCTGAAGGGGTTTTCGACGCAGAAGATCAGAGAGGTTGCCTTCAATTCTGTCGACGTTGCCTATATCGACGGCTCCGGCAGGGGCATCGTAATGATGTCTGATATTGTCAACGCCTGGAGCCTGGTCAAAGTCGGCGGCGTGATCATTATCAGCCGCTACGCCATAACTCCGCAATTGAGGAGGGCCGGAGGCCTCCAGCCCGGCGATCCGGGCCCTCACGAGGCGATCGATGCTTTCCTGAAGCTGTATGGCCCCTACTTGAACGTGATTGAATTCCAGCGCAATCAAGTCTTTGTCCGGAAGACGCGATCGGCGGAGTAGCACATGCGTTGGACGGGGAGCCAGATGGACAGCAGCGCGGGTCGGCGCGAAAGCGCCTGACCCGGCGTTGGCAGGCTCGACGCATGGGAACGGCGGGTCGCCGCCCTTCGGGGCTTGGTCGACCCTGCGGCCCTGATCGGCGCCAGCCGGCTCGAAGCCCAAATACGGACGTCACCCGCTCCCTTTCAGGATTCGGCCTGATCCGCTGGTCGCGGCGGCGGTCGTATCCTGCCGTTGCTGCGCAGCCACGCAGCCCCCGGAACCCGACAGATTGCGACAGGAGATGCTGACCCATGCGACACCTGCTCCATGCCGGCCTGATTGCGCTGATCCTGACGCCCGCCGTCCCGACGGATGTGCGCTCCCAGACAGCCGGTGAAAGAAAGCTCGGCGTGACCGTCATCGAGCTGAACGACGTCATCAAGGGATGGAGCGCCCGCCGCCAAGTGCTCGGCCAGCATGTCTACAACGACAAGAACGAGAAGATCGGCGAGATCGAGGACATCATCATCTCCCCGGAGCGGTCTGCATCGTACGCGATCGTCAGTACGGGAGGCTTTCTCGGCATAGGCTCGCACGACGTGGCCATTCCGGCCGCTCAATTGAAGCTGAGCAACGATCGGCTCGTGCTCCCGGGTGCGACCAAGGAGCTCATTCGCGCAATGCCGCCGTTCGAGTACTCCCGCAAATAGCATAGCGAACGCTTCCGGCGCGCGCAGCGGGCGATGCCCCAGCGGGTCTGCGGCACCTTGGCGGGTTACGGCCCTCCGGGCCTAACCCGCCCTACTGGAGCACTGCCGCTGCACCGAGATAGAGCACGCCAAGGACACCGGTCGAAACGATCAATGCCCACGAGCTCGGGTTATTGAGCTCGTAGGCTGGATGTCGGCGGAAAGTCCAATGCAGTCCAACATGGACAATCGCAAACGCGGAGACGCCAAGCCGCACGGCACCCGTCGCCGTGCCATCGTCCAGCCATAGAATGAGCCAGAACAGGGGAACGTGCGCCCATATGAACACCTGCGCGCCGATGTGGTCGGGCAGCAAGCGGGTCAACGGCAGCACACGCCACTCGTGGCGCTTCACGGCGTCGAGCTCGTGCGTGAAGAACGCCGCGACCATGACCCAGTAGATAGCGTCAAGCATCATCGCAAGGGCTTCCAGCGTTGGGCTATCGGCCTGGTCAGCGCGTAACCCGACACGGGAGGCACGAATGGCGGGTTACGTTACAGCCAGCCTTCGGCCTAGCCCGAGCTAGCCTTCTGGACCAGTGTCATCGATACGAGCCTCGCACACAATTCCGGCGGCATGGCTCGGTCTTCCGAGACGACCGGGCTTGGCCTCGACCCTGAAATCGAGCGGCGGCAGTTTGTCGTCCGGTCCAGCCACGCTACACACGAGCGGCCGACGCATGGCTCACCTCCCGGCCACGCGCGGCTACAGGAATCCAAGCGTTCTCAGCCCTTTATCCTCTGACTAGGCCGGCGGGGCGCTCCACCTTTTTGGACTACCTCGCAAACGCAAAGGGGAGTAGAAGGCGCGCCATCTTCGTTCTGCACCGCAACAAGGCGTGGAGCAGCAGCCATGGCAGCTGCAGCATCGTCGGCACTCGTCCCAAGGCCGATCAAGCGCGCAGGCGATGAGGCCGGCCGGTTCTGGCCCTTGGCCCTCGGGGCGGTTGGCGTGGTCTACGGCGATATCGGCACCAGCCCGATCTACGCGTTCCGCGAGGCGGCCGTCGCCGCGGCGGGCAACGCCCCGGTCACGGAAGCGGCCGTGCTCGGCATTCTGTCGCTGATCGTGTGGTCGCTTATGCTGCTAGTCACACTTAAATATGTGCTCGTGCTGCTGCGCGCCGATTTCAACGGCGAGGGCGGCACCTTCGCCCTGATGTCGCTAGCCCAGTCGGTGGCGCAGCGCGGACGCGCGACGTTGCTGCTGCTCGGCATCGCCGGAGCCGCGTTTCTCTACGGCGATGCCGCCATCACGCCGGCGCTCTCGGTGATCTCGGCGGTCGAGGGTCTCAAGGTCATGGCGCCAGCGTTCGAGCAGGCGGTGATTCCCCTCTCGATTGCAATCCTGGTAGCCCTGTTTGCCATGCAGAGCCGCGGTACGTCCCGGGTCGGCGCCTTCTTCGGCCCCATCATCCTGGTGTGGTTCGTAGTGCTTGCATTCATCGGAACCGTCCGTATTGCGGAAAATCCCGGCGTGCTGGCGGCTTTCAATCCGACGTACGGCATAAGTTTCTTGTTCAGCAACGGCCTGATCGGTTTCGCCGTGTTGGGCCTCGTGTTCCTCGCTGTGACAGGCGCCGAGGCGCTCTATGCCGACCTCGGGCACTTCGATCGCTTCCCCATCCAGGCGGCATGGCTCGGCCTGGCGTTGCCCGCACTCACCCTCAACTACTTCGGGCAGGGTGCGCTGGTGCTGGCGAACCCCGATGCCATCGCCAACCCGTTCTTTCTGTTGTTCCCAAACTGGGCGCTATGGCCGGTCGTGCTGCTGACCACGGCCGCGACGGTGATCGCCAGCCAGGCAGTCATCACCGGTGCCTACTCACTCACGCGCCAAGCGATCCAGCTCGGCCTGCTGCCGCGTTTCAACGTGCGCCATACGTCGGAGGAGATGGCGGGACAGATTTATCTTCCGCGCGTCAACTGGCTTCTCTTGGTCGCCGTGCTGCTGCTTGTCATCGTCTTCAAGACGTCAAGTGGGCTTGCCGCCGCCTACGGCGTCGCCGTCACCGCGACGATGATCGCTACATCCCTGATGGCGTTCGTCGTTCTGCGCCGGCGCTGGTTGTGGCCGGCGTGGCGCGTCGCTCTGCTGCTCGTTCCCCTCCTGTGCCTGGAGCTGACCTTCTTCTTCGCCAACACCATCAAGATCGTCGAGGGAGCGTGGGTGCCGCTGGCCATGGCCGTTTCGCTTGCCGCGATCATGCTGACGTGGCGGCGCGGCACCGCCATACTCAATGCCGATGCCCGTGCCGATGCGGACCTGCACTCCCTCGTCGCTGCGCTGGAGAAGAAGCCGCCGCATCGCGTGAGTGGAACGGCCGTGTTCCTCACGGCAACGCCAGATGCCGCACCGGCCTCCCTGCTCCACAATCTCAAGCACAATCGGATGCTGCACGAGCGAAACATCCTGCTCACGATCAGCACAGCCGAGGTCCCGCGCGTCGCCAACTCCGAACGCGTCGAGGTCGAGACCATCTCCGAGACGTTCAGCGCGGTGACGCTGACGTACGGCTTCATGGAGACGCCGGACGTGATGCGCGGACTGCAGCTGTGTCGCAAGCGTGGGCTCAACATCGATCCGGCCGCGACCTCCTTCTTCCTCTCCCGGCGGACGTTGCGGCGTTCGTCGCGCTCGCAGATGCGCCCGTGGGAGGAGAAGCTGTTCATTTGGCTCGCCGGTAGGGCCGAGGACGCGACAACATATTTCCAAATTCCGCCGGACCGGGTGGTGGAGATCGGCACGCAGATCGCAATTTGAGCCGCAGGCGTGGGTCGGGGCGAGCGATCGGGGTCATGCCGGGCGAGGACGTCGGGCCCGGGACGCGCTAACCCAGGGCCAGGATCTTTCGCCTTGGCCCTGGGTCGCGGAAGTTGCGCTGGCGCGCAATTCCGGGATGACAAGCCGCCCTACTTCTTCTTATCCAGCGCGGCGAACGTGCCGCCTTCGGCCGCGAGGCGGGCAATCAGCGGCGCAATCTTCCAGCGGGCCCCGTACTTGGCCTCGTACGCCTTGATCTTGTCCGCTGCGGCCTTCAGGCCGATGACGTTGTCGGCCTGCCACATCGGGCCGCCGCGCCAGGCGGGGAAGCCGTAGCCGTTGAGGTACATGGTGTCGATGTCGCTCGCCCTCAGAGCGATGCCCTCCTCCAGGATCTTCGCCCCTTCGTTGGCGAGGCGTAGCAGGCAGCGCTCGACGATCTCCTCGGCAGGGATGTGGCGCTGCTTGATCTGCAGCGCCTCGGCCTCGGCGCGGATCAGGGCCTCGATCTCGGGATCGACCTGGCGCTTGCGGTTGGCGTCGTACTTGTAATAGCCCGCCCCCGTCTTCTGCCCGAGCCGGCCCATCTCGACGATCTTGTCGGGCACCCGTGCGAACTGCGCCGCCTCGCCGGTGAGCTTCCTCTCCTTGCGTACGCGATAGCCGACGTCGAGGCCGGCGAGATCGCCTACGGCCAGCGGGCCCATGGCCATGCCCCAGGCTTCCAGCGCGCCGTCGATCTCCTGGGGCATCGCACCTTCCAGGCTCATGCCTTGCACCTCGTTGCCGTACGCGGCCAGCATGCGGTTGCCGACGAAACCGTCGCACACGCCGGCCTGCACGCCGACCTTGCCGATCCTCTTGGCGATCGCCATGGAGGTCGCTATCACGTCCGGCGCGGTCTTCTCCGCGCGCACGATCTCCAACAGGCGCATGATGTTGGCGGGCGAGAAGAAGTGCAGACCCAGCACGTCCTGCGGCCGCTTGGTCTCGGCCGCGATCTCGTCCACGTCGAGGGTGGAGGTGTTGGTGGCGATGATGGCGCCGGGCTTGGCTATTCTGTCGAGCTTGGCGAAGATCTCCTTCTTCAGCGCCATGTTCTCGAATACCGCCTCGATGATGAGGTCGGAGCCGCCCAGGTCCTCGAGCTCGAGCGACGGTGTAAGCTTCGCGAACCGGTCACTTGCCTGCGACGCGGTGATTCGCCCGCGCTTGGCGTTGGCCTCGAGCGTCTCCTTCACGCGGGCAACGCCCTTGTCGAGGGCCTCCTGCGTGGTCTCGACGATGGTGACGGGGAAGCCGCCGTTGAGGAAGGCGAGGCCGATGCCGGTGCCCATGGTGCCGGCGCCCAGGATGCCCACCGTCTTGATGTCGCGCAGCTTCGCGTCCGGGCCCACGCCGGGAACGTTCGCGGCCTGGCGCTCGGCGAAGAAGGCGTACTGCAGGGCGCGCGCATAGGGGCTGCCGGAGGTCTCGGCGAACGCCTGGCGCTCCTTCGCCGCACCCTCGGCCAGCGGCAGGGTGGCCGCCTCGACGGCGTCGATGGCGGCCTTGGGCGCGACCGGCCCGCTCGGGTGCCGGCCGACAGAGGCGCGCGCCTTCTCGAACAGGCCGGCGGGGATCGACGTCTTGTCGATCTGCTTCTCACCGATGCGGCGCGGCGGCTTGCCGATCTGCTCCCTGGCGAAGGCGACGGCTGCCGCCACCACGTCGCCGTCGGCGACCTTGTCGATCAGGCCGAGGGCCGCGCCCTTGGCGGCGTCGACGAAGGCGCCGGTGGTGATGAGTTGCAGCGCCTGCTCGACGCCGATCGCGCGCGGCAGCCGCTGGGTGCCGCCGGCGCCCGGCAGGATGCCGAGCTTGATCTCGGGCAGGCCGAGCTGGCGCACGTCCTTGCCCGCCACGCGCCAGTGGCAGCCGAGCGCCAGCTCGAGGCCACCGCCGAGCGCGGTGCCGTTGACGGCCGCCACGACCGGCTTCTCGCCCGCCTCGATCTTGTTGATGAGGGGCGGCAGGAACGGCTCCTTCATGCCGGTCGAGAACTCAGTGATGTCGGCGCCGGCCGAGAAGAAGCGGCCCGTTCCCGTGAGCACGATGGCCTTGACCGCAGGGTCGGCGTTGGCGTCGGCGAAAGCCTTCTCCAGTCCCACGCGCAGCGCGTGGCCCAGGGCGTTCACCGGCGGGTTGTCCATGCGAATGACCGCTACGTCGCCCTGCTTCTGCGTTTCCACGATGGCCACTGATGGCTCTCCTCTTCTGCACGAGGCTCGAGTTTGGTTGGCCCGTCAGGGCGTGCTTGGCGCCCGGCTGCGGACGGGGTTATCGTGCCAGCATAGTAAAACACGCCGGGGAGGACCATGCCCATGCTGCGCGGGTTGATGATGGATCGGCCGCTGCTCGTATCGAGTGTGATCGACTATGCGGCCGAGATCTATCCCGATGTGGAGATCGTCTCGCAGACGGTCGAGGGCGGCCTGCACCGCTACGGCTACCGCGCCTCGCGCGAGCGCATCGGCCGGCTCGCCAATGCGCTCGAGGGGCTCGGTATCAAGCCGGGCGACCGGGTGGCGACACTCGCCTGGAACGGCTACCGCCACTTCGAGCTCTACTATGCCATCGCCGGCATCGGCGCCGTCTGTCACACCATCAACCCGCGCCTGTTCCCCGAGCAGATCACCTACATCGCCAACCACGCCGGGGACACGGCGCTGTTCTTCGACCTCACCTTCCTGCCGCTGGTGGAGAAGCTGAAGCCGTCGCTCAAGACCATCGACACCTACGTGCTGATGACCGACCGCCAGCACATGCCGGCGAACGGGATGGGCGGGCTGCTCTGCTACGAGGGCCTGCTCGCCGAGGTGGAGGAGCTCGCGGAGTGGCCCGAGTTCGACGAGAACGCCGCCTGCTCGCTCTGCTACACCTCGGGCACGACCGGCGAGCCCAAGGGCGTGCTCTACTCGAACCGGGCGATGATGCTGCACACCTTCTTCCTGATCGCCACGCGGCCCGACCTGTTCGCCGGCAACCGCTGCATCCTGCCCGTGGTGCCGCTGTTCCACGCCAACGCCTGGAGCCTGCCCTACATCACGCCGCTGACGGGGTGCAAGTTCATCCTGCCGGGCGCCAAGCTCGACGGTCCCACGCTGTTCGACCTGATGGAGGCGGAGGGCGTGCAGGCCGGGTGGGGGGTGCCGACGGTGTGGCTCGGGCTCATCGACGAGTTCAAGAAGCGCGGGCGCAAGCCGAAGGACCTCGACCAGATCCTGAGCGGCGGCTCGGCGGTGCCGCAGGCCATGATCGACACGCTGACGCGCGACTGGGGCATCGAGGTCACGCACGGCTGGGGCATGACCGAGATGAGCCCGGTGGGCACGCTCACGCTGTTCCGTCCCGAGGAGCGCGAGATGGCGCCGCTGGAACGCGCCAAGCTCAGCGCCAGGCAGGGGCGGCGGATGTTCGGGGTCGACCTCAAGGTGATCGACGAGCAGGGCCGGCGCGCGCCGGCGGACGGCACGACCTCCGGCGAATTGTTCGTACGTGGCCAGACGATCGTCTCCGGGTACTACAACAACGAGGAGGCGAGCCGCAGGCAGGTCGACGCCGAAGGCTGGTTCGGCACCGGCGACGTGGCCAAGATCACGCCCGACGGCTGGCTGCTCATCGTCGACCGCACCAAGGACCTCGTGAAGTCGGGCGGCGAGTGGATCAGCTCCATCGACGTGGAGAACGCAGCCCTCGCCTGCAAGGGACTCGCCAACTGCGCCGTGATCGGCGTGCCGCATCCCAAGTGGAACGAGCGCCCGCTGCTGGTGGCGGTGAAGGCGCCGGGCGCGGACCCCACCAAGGCGGAGGTGCTGGACGTGCTCGCCTCAAAGGTCGCCAGGTGGCAGCTCCCCGACGACGTGGTGTTCGTCGAGGCCCTCCCCATGACGGCGACGGGGAAGATCTCCAAGAAGGACCTGCGGGCGCGGTTCGCGGACTACAAGCTGCCGGAGTGATCGAGCGGCGAGTACAATCGGAGGCGCGCATCGGATGGGTTTTCCCTTGTGGCTGCCCCTCACCCCAACCCTCTCCCCCGCCGCCCTCGGACCAACGTGGCCAACGTGCCCCTTGTGGGTCGCCGAGGGCGGCGGGGAGAGGGAGTCCGCGCATCAGTCCGGGGGCCAGGTGGAGCGGTACTTCTTGCGGCCGAAGCGGGTAGTGGTGAGACGGTCGATGGCGGTGAGCGGAAGGGGCTCGTCGGCGGGTGCTGCAAGCGCCGCCTTGCGCCAGACGATCCTGATCCAGTAGCGGTCCGCGAGGTCGGCGACAGCGCCGGCGAAGGTGCGCTCGTCCATGCCGACCCCGCGCAGCAGCGGGCCAAGGCGCAGCGAGCCGCCGCGGTGGAGCAGATGGGCGAAGAGGTAGCGCGCCTGGCGGGAGGGGTGGAGGCCATGCAGGGGGTGGAGGTCATCGGTCATGGTGGCGGATTCTACCTCAGCGCCGAGGGGGAGGGCGCAAACTCGGCGCGTTGGCAATCGATTCACTATGTACAGGGAATAAATCCGCCGCCCGCATCGTGCACCCCGCTACAATGGGCGCACCTCGGGGATGAGGTGGCGGCTGTCTCGAGGGCCGCGCCTCAATATAAGGAGCCGGGGGCTGCAGTCCGGATACCTCGCCCGGCAAGGTGGACAGACCATCCAAGCGCCGGCGCGGGGTCCGGAGGCGGCAAAGCCTCTGTCCGGGAACGGCCTGGGTCGGTGTGCTGACCTGACAAGCGCCGAGGTACGTGCGGACAAGGCCGAGCAGGGCGTTCGTGCGCCCGCACCAAGTGAGGTCGCAAGGTCAACCGGGCGCAGCCTGGAACGCCCTGCTCCTCCTTTCCGTACCCTCGGGCGTTAGCCGCTGCGAGGCTATGGGCGCTGGGAATGGGGAAAGGTGAGAGGGGAATGGGGAATGGGATGAGATGCGAGAACCAACTCATCCATTCCCACTGCCTACTCCCTACTGCCTACTGCCTGGCCCCACCCGTGATCGCCCCGGCGAGGGAAGCCGGGGCGATCGGGTGGGCGAAATGGCCGCCGGCAGGCCCCCAAGGGGCAGCGCAGGGGGGGCGCTCGGGGGGCTTGCAAGGGCGGCTGAAAAGAGAGGTAGCATGCCAGGAACGAAAAGGGAACATAAAATTCGCGTGACCCTGCTCTTCCGGTGTTCTTGGGCGAACTGCTGTGGAAAAGGGCGCAGGGCCCGGCGCTCGGTGGTACACACTCCGGCTGAGAGATCTCCCTTCCTTCTCAGGGGTCCGGCCCGCCGGTCTGGCCTGCGCATTCCCAGGAGGCATCACAATGCGAGCGTGGCGGGTCTCGGGCTTGGGCCTGATGGCGGGGCTCGGCGCGTGGCTGCTGCTGGCCGAGGCGGCCGGCGCGTTCCAGTTCAAGGACGAGGCCGGCAAGTTCTCCGCCAAGTTCCCGGCACCGCCGACGCTGCACAAGGTCGAGGGGCAGGGCTCCACAGGCCCGCAGGTTCACCACACCTGGGAGGTCGACGTGGGCGAGCGTCACTTCTCGGTGACCTACACCGACTACGCGCGGGCCCCCGTCAAGAACTACGACAAGAACGTGATGGTGCTGCTCCAGGCCAGCAAAGGCAAGCTGATCCACCAGGCGCGGATCGAGCAGGGGGACATCGACGGCCGCGAGATCATAACCCTGCTGCCGGGCGGGGCAGTCATGCGCCAGCGCATGTTCCAGGTGGGCAACCGCCTCTATCAGGCATTCTATGCAGGACCCCAGGGCACCGAAAAGCAGGAGGAGGTCGAGACGTTCATGGTATCGTTCACGCTCCTGAAGTAGCGTGGCCGCCCACGATCTCCGGAACGCGACCGGCCGGTTTCGTCCGTCCTCTGTGGTATTCGACCGAGGGAGAGCCGAACCGGGGCCGTCCGCCGGGCAGACGAGGAAGCCACGCATCGGCTGCCGTTCGGCCGTTCGGCCGTCCGTTCGAGCAGGCGATTTGACACCGGCGATTTGAACCATGGTGCTCTCGGGCGTCAGCCACGCTTTCTCCGACGATATTGCCATCGACCTGGGCACTGCCAACACCCTGGTGCACGTGGCGGGCCGGGGCGTCATCATCGACGAGCCGTCGGTGGTGGCCGTGCCGGCGCGCGGCTCGAGCCACGACGTGCTGGCGGTCGGCCTGCGCGCCAAGGCCATGCAGACGCACAAGCCGCCAGAGCCGGTGGAGATGATCCGCCCCATGCGCGACGGCGTGATCGCCGATTTCGTCGCCACCGAAGCGATGCTGCGCCACTTTATCGCCCGCGCCCGGAGCATGCTGGGCTTCCGCCGGCCGCGCATCCTCATCTGCGTCCCGGCCGGGGCGACGCCGGTGGAGCGGCGCGCGGTGTACGAGACGGCGCTGTCGGCGGGGGCCCGGCGCGTGCACCTCATCGAGGAGCCGGTCGCGGCCGCGCTGGGTGCCGGCCTGCCCGTCGACGGGGCCCAGGCCTTCATGGTGGTCGACGTGGGCGGCGGCACCACCGACGTGGCCGTGCTCGCCGCGGGGCGGATCGTGCAGGCCCGCTCGCTCAAGGTCGCCGGCAACGCCATGGACGAGGCCATCGTGCGCCACGTACGCCGCGTGCACCGCCTGCTGATCGGCGAAGGTACGGCGGAGCGCATCAAGATCGAGGCGGGCACGGCGCTGGCGGCGCCCAACGGACGCGACATCGAGATCCACATCAAGGGCCGGGACCTCGGCAACGGCCACCTGAAGAGCGTCGTGCTGACCCCGACCGACATGGCCGGGGCGCTGGCCCTGCCGGTCGCGCAGATGGCCGAGTTCATCCGGCGCGCGCTCGAGGATCTGCCCCCCGACACCGCCGCCGACGTGACCGCGCGCGACATCGTGCTGACCGGCGGCGGGGCGCTGCTCGACCGGCTGGACGGCGCGCTCAGGGCGGGCGTGGGTGCCGCCTTCCGGGTGCCGGATACGCCGACGCATTGCGTGATCAAGGGCTGCGCCGCGATGCTGAAGTCGCTCGATCGGCGCCAGCATCTGCTGGCGGGCCCATGAGATCTGTGGGACTCGCGAGGCCCGCGCGGCCGCGGCCCACGGCCGGCGGGTGGGCCATGGCCGCGAGGCGAAGCGCGAGGCCCGCGGCAACGGCTGGCTGGACAGCGGGCGGAGGCGATGTTAGACGAGCCCGCACCGGGGCCCTGCGGGCCCCCATTGCCTCTCAGGTTTCCTCTCGGGCGGCGCTCCCGGCTTGCACCGGGGCCGGCTTGGCGGCGGGTGTATAGCTCAGTTGGTAGAGCAGCTGACTCTTAATCAGCGGGTCGCAGGTTCGAGTCCTGCTACACCCACCATCGCCCAAGACATAGTCGAAACACACGAATTGACGTAGTCAACCGGCCATCTAAACGCCGTCTTGCCCACACCGGACGGCTGTTCACGTTGCGTCCCGGCCGTCCTTGAGCATCTTGATGGATGGCGCTTCGCAGCGTGCCCTGGTCGTGGAGCCTTGGCAACGTGCGACCAGGGGGGTTACCAACCGATCGCCGTGAGCCTGGCCCGCTCATCAAGCTGCAGCAGACGCTCGCCCAGACTCCGCACGTCCTCCTCCGCAGCAACGATGGCGCGATCGAGACGGGCCAAGAGGTCTCGCACCGCTACACGCTCGGTTCGGCCTTTTTTCAGCATCTCCAACACGGCCGCCAGTGCGCGGATCAAATCGAGCCGCTCATCGACGAGCGGGTCGCCCGTGTAGGGCATCGCCAGGCAGGCGGCCAGAGCCTGGCGCGTGGCGGGATCATCGAGGTTCACGGGGCTCTTGACTCTCGTGCTTGATGGACGTGGCACCGTTATCCACCTCGGGCGTTAACGTCCTGTGCTGTCAAGAAGCATCCATCGACCTGGAGTGTGCCCTGGCCGACGAGCCTGCTGCTCCGGCCGATGATCCTGAGGTCGTTGCTGCGAGGCCAAAGCGGCTGCTGCGGCAGCCGCGACCGGAAAGCCGGTCCGACGGACTTCGATATTCACTTGCCGCGCTGCGAAAGCTCGTACTCCTTGGCTACGCGCTCGACCGTCTCATCGACGGACTTGATACGATAGAGTAGGTCGCCGCCTTCCGCTGGAAGCAGGCGCAGGATCTTGTATCTGCTCGCCGAAAGCGTGCCGCTGCTCGATCGTCGGGAGCTGTAGTCGACGAATTCGCCAACTTTGTACTTGTGTTGGGCCATGGGGTACCGCGTGTCTTCTCTACTGGAGCACTGGTGTTGGAGCGTTACCGTCCCTTCTTGACCGCGCGCTTCGGGCCGCCCATGCCCACGCCACGTTCGAAGGGAGATGTCTGCGCCACGGGCTTGGGCTTCTCCGCTTTGGGTTTTTTCTTCTCGCGATTGCTCTTCTGATAGCCACGCGCCATTGCAACCCTCCTTCACCCTTTCTGACGCTTCGAGGGGCCGTCGCTCCAGCCGCGCCAGACATAGTAGCCGACGTCGGCGATCCCCTTGAGAATTGGCTCCGCCATGACCGGTGCGGGCACTGCCAGGCGCTGGCCGAGCTCGAACGCTTCGCAGAGGCGCCAGCCCAGCGTGCACGGTGACCGGGGGATGTTGGCGCCGGTGATGTCGTGCGACACGGCGTAAAGGTCCTCGCCCTCGCACTGGAAAAGGTAGGCGGTACGGGATGTCTCTGTCACTGCTCTGCTCCTTGCTGTGCAGCCGGCTTCGATCGCCCGAGCGGGTGCTTGCACAGCAATGTCTGAGAGCCCGTGAAGAGATGATAGCCGGTGGTGGCAATTTCCTTGACGGCGGCCCCGAGGCTGAACCCGTATTCTCTGTGCGTTGGCTGCAGCGGGCCGATTTGCATCCAGAAATGCCAACGGTCAGATGCGGCAGGGGGAGGCAGGCGCGGATCGTCCTTGGCCCCCGTGAGCGCGCAATCGCTCGTCGCGCCGCTGCGGTATATGTAGATGCGCCTGCCCATCGAGGCTCCTAGCGCTCCTTTGGATCATCCGACTCGTGATGATCGATCAGGCCGGAGATGTCGCCCTCATCCGGCTCTTCCTCGAGCACGACATCATCGGTCGGAGCGGGAATGAGAGCCTCTTCATTGGCGTCCTCGGTCGCCGCTACCTCGGGAACGGCATCCGGCTCAGGGGGGGGGAGCTTGAACCTTCTGCCGCGCCAGCCCGGCCGTGCGGTCCGCGTTCCGGCTTCAGCGTCGATCAGCGGAACGTCAGGTACGTACTGCGCCCCGCACGATGGACAGACAATCGGGTCCCGCAAGAGGTCGTAGAAGCGCGCTGCACATGCTTGGCAGATGCGTTTGGTGCCACGCAGGGCTTTAATCTCTCTGGAGATTTCAGTGATTTGGGTGACCTCGAAGGTCTTGTTGCCGAGTCCAACCGCGCCGCGGGGGCCAAGCCCCGACGACGCATCTCAGTGCCCGCTCATGAGGGCTTTCAGCTAGGCTTTCTCGAGTTGCCCGGCCTGCTTGCCGCGGCCCTTCTTGTCGTCCTCGAGCGTGAAGCTCACTTTGTCACCCTCGTTGAGCATGGCGAGCCCTGCGCGCTCGACGGCCGTCGCATGCACGAAGACATCCTTGGAGCCGTCGTCCGGGGTGATGAAGCCGAAGCCCTTGGCGCTGTTGAAGAACTTGACCGTACCGGTGAGTCTCATGATCGGAAACCTTTCCCGTTGTGCGTGAAGGGCCGGTCATGAATGGACCCACGCTCGGCCCAGACAACTCAGGATCGGGAAAGGGGCTCGGCCGGCGGCGGCCAGCATCTAACCAAGAAGTGAGCACACGGCCCCGCGTGGACCGCACCGACCTCCCAGATATGGACCTTGCCGGACCGAAATACAAGAAAAAGCCCACGAGCATCGCAAGTCAGCCTCTTCCTCGGTCCGCGGCGCGCAGCTTATTGGTGGAGCACCGCAGGGCGCGCAGCTGGCGAAATGAGATCATTCTCCCGCGCTCCTCGTCCCACAGCGCGAAGCGGACGCAGCGCAAGCTCTGGGGCAGCGTTATGCGTCCCACATCCTTTAGCACCGGATAGTCGCGCAAGACGCCGGACAGGCGATAGCAGGGTATGCGGCTGCACATGTGGTGCACATGGTGGACACCGATGTTGGCGGTGAACCAGCGCAGGACGGACGGCAGATCATAGTGCGAGCTGCCATGCAGCGCCGCTTCGGGCATGGTCCAGGTGCCGGTCCTGGCCCAGAAGGTCTCTTCGAACTGGTGCTGGACGTAGAACAGCCAGACCCCGGCCGACGCGGCAAGCAGCACGATCGGCATGTGCACGAGCAGGAAGGGCCGCACGCCGACCAGCCACATGGCGGCAACGAGGAGCGCGGCGATGGCAGCGTTGGTTGCCATCGGGCTCACCCAGGGGCGCCAGCGCCTGAACACTTCGCCGGCCGGATATCTGTGTCGCACGAGAAAGAGGTAAGCCGGCCCCAGGCCGAACATCACCAGGGGGTGACGGTAGAGGCGATAGCCAACGCGCCGCAACCGCGAGGCCGCGAGATACTCGCCGACGGTGAGCGTGGCAACGTCGCCGATGCCGCGGCGATCGAGGTTGCCCGAGCTGCCGTGGTGCACCGCGTGGCTGCGTCGCCAATGATCGTAGGGGGTCAGCGTCAGCACGCCGATGATGCGGCCGATCCAGTCGTTCGCCAGCCTATGGCGGAAGAATGAGCCGTGTCCGCAATCGTGCTGGATCATGAAGAGCCGCACCAGGAAGCCGGCAGCCGGCACCGCCACGGCGAGGCTGAGCCAGTAGCTCCAGTGCAGGCACGCCCACGCGGCAATCCAGAGCAGAAAGAACGGAACGGCGGTGACGAGGATCTCGAACGCGCTGCGCATGGGGCTCGGTGCACGGTATCGGTTCAGAATCGGCAACCAGTCTCGTGCAGAGGGAGCGCCGCGCGCTGTTTCGACCTTCAAGACGTCCGCCTATCTTCCGGGACTCGAGCCATACCGGCTCATTCAGGCACACTTGGTGTGCTCGCGCACCTCTCAATAGCTTATAGCAAGGTCGCCGAGCGCCTTCGAGCAGCCCCGGCGCGCCGCCGACCGCCGCGACCGGCCCTCGGGCCGGGTGCCGAGGCTCCCTCTCACCGGCCGTGCCCCCGCCGCCGGTGTCCCCTGGCTGCGGCGGGCGTGCCTCATTTTCTTGTGCGAGAGCGCGCCGGAGAGGGTCGCCTGATGCCCGCCGCGGGATCAAAGGTACTCGGGGTCGGGCAGAGCGAAGTGGCCGCTCTGGGCCTTGGGCGGGCTTCTGCCGGGTTGTGGGTCCCACGTTTTCGCTGGCTGGCGCAAGCTCGGCACTGCCAATCGTCGTGCGGGACGAACGCCTTTTCTGGTTGAACTTCGGCGAGAGGAGGACCGTCGCATCCTGGCACAGCCCGCGTTCCCTGCGTTGCAACGATTCCGTCCGACCCTGGTTGGATTCCAACAAAAGGTTGTCGCAAACCCATCCGCGGCCGACTTTGGTTGCCTCTTCCATCGGTCCACCCCGGTGTCAACGAATGCAAGGAGAGCGGATACGTGCTGCAGGTGCGTCAAGTCAACGGCCCGCTCCAGTTCTCTTTGTGGCACGTCGCGACTGGCGCTTTGGCTGCTCTCGGACGGTCGCCAAGGTGCGCTGGCGCAGCGGCCGATCCATCTTATACAGAAGCAGATGATTGCCGCAGTCAGGCGATGCTCGAAATTGGGCGCACCGGCTCAGGTTCGAAGCCGGGTCCAACTGCGCATCGGGACGTTGACTGGCGCAGCCAGCCGGGAGAAGGGAGCGGGATCTCGAGACAGGTGGCTGTCCGGATCGCGAGATGCCGTCCAATTGCAGGTGGCAGGCGGGAGAGGTGACGACATGATCACGGTCTTCGGCTCTATCGGCATGGACCTGCTGTTCGCCTTGCCGCACTTGCCGGCCGTCGGCGAGACCGTGCTGACGCCGGCTTGCACGATGGCCATGGGCGGCAAAGGCGCCAACCAGGCCGTGGCAGCCGCACGCGACGGTGGCAGGGTGCGTTTCGTCGGCAGTGCAGGCGCGGACAGTTTCGGCAGCGAGGCGCGATCGCTGCTCGGGGCCGAAGGCATCGATCTGGCCGGCCTCGCGACCGTCGATGCGGCGACCTGCGTGGCTTCGGTCCATTTTGACACGCAAGGACGCAATCAGATCGCGGTTGCCTCGGGAGCCAATCTTTTGGCGAGAGCCGATGCGCTGCGCCCGGAGTTTCTCGCATCCGGCGATTGGCTGGTGCTGCAGATGGAGATTCCCAGTGGCGAGGTGTCCAAGGCCGTGGCGCTCGCCAAGGCGCGGAGCGCCCGCGTCATCCTCAATCTCGCGCCGGCTCTGCCGGTTGAGGAGGCGGTGCTGCGGCAGGTCGATGTGCTGGTCCTCAACGAGCACGAGGCTTCCCTGCTTTGTACGCAGATAGGCCAGGCATCCGGTGCACCCGCCAAGCTTGCGGGCCCCCTCTCGAAGCTGCTCGGCACCACCGTGATCGTAACGCTGGGACCGGACGGCGCTGTTGGCGCAAAGGGTGACCAGACCTGGCAAGTCCCGTCCATGCCGGTGAAGGCCGTCGACACGACCGGAGCCGGCGACTGCTTCGTTGGCGTGCTGGCGGCGGCCATGGATCGCGGATTGGAGCTGCAGCCTGCCATGCGGCGAGCGTGTGTGGCGGCGAGTATGGCGTGTACGCGGGTCGGTGCCGCACCGAGCTTCCCGGCCGGACTGGCAATCGATTCGATGCTGGATAAACCTCAATGGCAAAGCGGAAAATCCTGATCGACTGCGACCCCGGTCACGACGATGCGGTCGCGCTGCTGTTTGCGGCGCGGCATCTCGATCTCGTCGGTGTCACGACCGTGCATGGCAACAACAGCCTCGAGAACACCACGCGCAACGCGCTAGCCGTGCTCGAGCTGGGTCAAATCGAGGCGCCGCTGGCACGCGGTTGCGCCGAGCCGCTGGCGATGCCGAACGCGGGCACAGCCGAGGTGCACGGCTCGACCGGCCTCGACGGCGTCACGCTGCCCGCGCCGAGCCGGCGACCCATCGAAACGCACGCCGTCGACTTCATCATCGAGACGGCATCGCGTCACCGGGGCGAGCTGGTGCTGGCGACGATCGGACCGGAGACGAACATCGCGCTAGCCCTGCGCCGCGAGCCGCGCCTGAAGCACTGGCTCGCCGAGATCGCCGTCATGGGCGGGTCGACCGGCAACGGCAACGTCACGGCAGCTGCGGAGTGGAATATTCACTGCGATCCAGAAGCCGCCTGGGCGGTCTTCACCAGCGGCATCCCCATCCGCATGGTAGGGCTGAACATCACCCGAATGACAGGCCTCGAGCAGACCGACATCGACCGGCTGCGTGGATCGGGCCGCAAGGTGGCCGGCGTGATTGGCGGCTTGCTCGAATTCTACCTGGCCAATCAGCGTCAGCGCGCCGGCATCACCATCGCCCCGATGCACGACGTCTGCGCCGTGCTGCCCTACGCCTGTCCCGGGTTGATCGAATATGCGCATACCCGCGTCGAGATCGAGCTGAGAGGAACGCACACGCGCGGTATGACGCTTTGCGACTTGCGGCCGGCGGCGCTGGCTGCGGACCCGAAGCGAACACCGCCACCAAATGCACAAGTCGCCATCGAGGCCCGCAGCCGCGATATTGTCGAGCGGGTCATTGAGACACTTCTGTCCTATCCCTGAGACGCGGGTGGTCATGGACGGACCAAAGCGCCCGCCAACGTGGTCTCCGATGTCCAGTTGCGTTTCGCCTGCATCAGCCGCCCTGCCGCTCCAGGCGTCGGTCTAGACACTCTCCCTTCCGCTCACTCTGGTTTTTCCGGATGGCCCGGGAGCGCAGGCCGTGACCAAGTTTGGCGCCTGCGCGCTCGCATCGTGCCGCCGCCGCGGCGACGCCGGGAAGAACGCTGCGGTGACAAGGGCCCGTTCTGCATGGCTCCGCTGGTCGATCCGCGTTCCGGTGATATCGAGGACGAC
>Ga0075431_100002449_pt1 | contig 17870 bp, 18 predicted proteins | sample RhiMetdeltSRZDD5_FD_75297 | JGI IMG/M metagenome (GOLD analysis project Ga0075431, IMG submission 75297) | Populus rhizosphere microbial communities from Tennessee, USA - Rhizosphere MetaG P. deltoides SRZDD5 | ecosystem: Host-associated > Plants > Roots > Rhizosphere > Soil | place: USA... | reverse complement strand
CCAGTCTCCCAGAGCCCCAATACGGAATCGAACCGTAGACCTTCTCCTTACCATGGAGACGCTCTGCCGACTGAGCTATTGGGGCAAGCGACCTCAGAGGATACACAGGGCGCGACGGCGGCGAGAAACTCGGCTACGGAGCGGACGACCTGGACCGATCCAGATCGGGGTAGGTTTCGCAGCATGTCCCGGATGACCAAGGCCCTCACGCCCGAGTTGCATGACTATCTGCTCGGCCACAACCACCCGCAGCAGGACGAGGTGCTGCGCGATCTCGCGGCCGAGACCCTCTCGGTTCTGCCCGACGACGCCGGCATGCAGATCGCTCCGGAGCAGGGCGCCTTCATGACCCTGCTGACCAGGACGTTGAACGTCCGGTACGCCGTCGAAGTCGGGACGTTCACGGGCTACTCCTCGCTGTGCATCGCCCGCGGATTGGCCGACGGTGGACGCCTGCTGTGCTGCGACGTGAGCGAGGAGTTCACCGCCATCGCCCGGCGCTACTGGGAGCGCGCCGGCGTCGACGACCGCATCGAGCTGCGCCTGGCGCCCGCGGTCGAGACCCTGCGGACGCTGCCCGCCGACCCGCCGATCGACCTGGCCTTCATCGACGCCGACAAGGAGGGCTACGTCGACTACTGGGAGGAGATCATGACCCGGCTCCGACCCGGCGGCGTGATCCTCGTCGACAACGTCTTCTCGAACGGCCGGGTCGTCGCCGACGATCCCGGGCCGACCGGGACCGCGATCAAGCGGTTCAACGACCACGCGGCGGCCGATGACCGGGTCGAGCTCGCGATGCTGCCGATCGCCGACGGACTGACCTTCGCCCGCAAGCGGTAGGCCGCCTGGCGTACTATCTGCGTATGCACGCAGATAAGCAGGTGTGCAGACGCCGACTCCCCGACGACCAGGTCGACCTGGCGGTCGAGGTCTTCCGGATGCTCGCCGACGCCAGTCGCATCCAGCTGCTGTGGGCCCTGATCGACCGGGAGCTGCCGGTCAACGAGCTCGCCGAGCACATCGGGCGACCGCCGGCGGCGGTGTCGCAGCACCTCGCCAAGCTGCGGATGGCCCGGCTGGTCCAGACCCGCCGTGCCGGCACGCAGGTCTTCTACCGGATCGCCAACGACCACATCGCCCAGCTCGTGACCGACGCGGTCCACAACGCCGAGCACGCCGGCCCGGACGTGCCGGGGCACCATCGCGACGACGCCGAGCTGTCCCGGCTGCACGAGTCGGACCCGACGCCGTCTGCGGGCTTGGCGTGAGGATCCGAGGCTTCGTCTCCGAGCTCTTCGGCGCCCACAGCCACGGTCACCACGTTCATGCGGCCGACGACGGACTGGAGTCGAGCACGGACGGCATCCGCGCGGTCAAACTCAGCCTGGTCGCACTCGCGGTCACGGCAGTCCTGCAGCTCGCCGTCACGGCGCTCTCCGGGTCGGTAGCGCTGCTCGCCGACTCGGTTCACAACCTCGGCGACGCGATGACCGCGCTTCCGCTGTGGGTCGCCTTTGCGATCGGCCGGCGCCGTGCGACCCGCCGCTACACCTACGGCTACGGCCGCGCTGAGGACCTCGCCGGACTGTTCGTGGTCGTGATGATCGCCGCCTCCGCGGTCGTCGCCGGCTGGCAGGCGATCAGCCGCCTGGTCGATCCGCGACCCGTCGATCACCTCTGGTGGGTGGCGGCCGCCGGACTGATCGGCTTCGCCGGCAACGAGCTCGTGGCGGGCTACCGGATCCGGGTGGGCCGCCGGATCGGCTCGGCCGCCCTCGAGGCCGACGGAGTGCACGCCCGCACCGACGGCCTCACGTCGCTCGCCGTCGTCATCGGGGCCATCGGCGTCGGACTCGGCTGGTCCTGGGCCGACCCGGCGATCGGCCTCGCCATCACCGCCGCGATCGCCGTCATGCTGCGATCGACCGCCCGCGACGTCTGGCGGCGGCTCATGGACGGGATCGACCCGGCCATCGTCGAGCACGCCGAGCACGTTCTGGCCGAGATACCCGGCGTCATCGCTGTGCGACAGCTTCGGATGCGCTGGATCGGGCATCGGATCCACGCCGAGGCGGACCTGGTCGTCTCCGACGACGTCACGCTCGCGGCCGGTCATGACATCGCCCATGACGCCGAGCACCGCCTGACCCACGCCGTACCCAAGCTGTCCACCGCGCTGGTCCACGCATACCCCGCCTGACGATGCTCGATTCGATCAAGCGGTAGGGCCGGCCCGGCCGTACCGTCGAGTCCGCAACCAAGGCCGGAGGTGCCATGAGCGAGCGCGACGCGGAATGGGCGGCGTTGCGGAGCGCGATCGCCGGCGACGTCGTCACCGCGGCTGATCCCGAGTACGACGACGTCCGTCGGACCGCAATCGCGAACTTCCACGGCGTACGCCCGCAGGCCGTCGTGCGATGCGCCACCCCGTCCGACGTCGCCGAGACGCTGGCGTTCGCGGATCGTCTCGGCCTGCCGATAGTGCCTCGCAGCGGCGGACACTGCTTCGCCGGCCGCTCGTCGACCGAGGGGATCGTCGTCGACGTGACGCCCATGTCGTCGATCTCGGTCTCGGATGGCGTGGCGACGGTCGGCGCCGGCTGCCGACTGGGCCCGCTCTACGACGGCCTCGCGACCCACGGCCTGACGATCCCGGCCGGCTGTGGCGCCACCGTCGGGATCGCCGGGCTCGTCCTCGGCGGCGGGCTCGGCGTTCTGGGTCGCACGTACGGTCTGACGTCGGACCGCCTCGTCGGCGCAGACGTCGTACTCGCCGACGGCCAGGTCGTCCGCTGCGATCCGGAGCACGAACCCGACCTGTTCTGGGCACTGCGCGGCACCGGTGGCTGCCGCTTCGGCGTCGTGACGTCGCTGGACCTCGCCACCGTCCCGACGCCCACCATGACGACCTTCCATCTCACCTGGCCGCAGTCCGACGCGGTCACCGTCGCCGAGGCCTGGCAGGAGTGGGCGCCGAAGGCCCCGGATGCGATCGCGCCGAGTCTGCTCATCCGGGCCGAAGGCGCTGCCGGCCAGCGGACCACCGTGAACGTCTTCGGCGCGGCCATCGGCCCGGAGCCCGACACCACGGCATTGCTCGACCAGCTCGCCGCACGAGCCGGTCGTGAGCCCGCGACGACTGTCATGGCCGAAGCGCCGTACCCCGAGGCGAAGCACTGGCTGGCCGCCCGGTTCCCTGGCGAGGAAGGCGATCTGCGCCTGCACAGCAAGTCGGAGTTCTTCGACCGGCCCATCCCGGTCGACGCTCTCGGGAAGCTGATCGACGGCCTCGAAGCCGGGCGGCTGCCCGGCGAGACCCGAATCCTCGACTTCAGCCCATGGGGCGGCGCCTACAGCCGCACGCGCCGGGACGCGACCGCCTTCGCGCACCGCGACGCGCACTTCCTCCTGAAGCAGGAGGTCGCCGTCAAGCCCGAGTCGCAGGAGCCGGTCCGACGCTGGCTGCGATCGTCCTGGACGACCACGCACCCGTGGGGCACCGGCGGCGTCTACCCGAACTTCCCCGATCCCGACCTGGACGACTGGGATGTCGCGTACCACGGCTCGAACCTCGACCGACTGCGACGGATCAAAGCGGCGTACGACCCGACCGGCCGCTTCGGCTAGCTGGGTCGCTCGCGCCGAAAGACCACATGCGGCCGCAGCGGGCTGCCCGGCTCAAGCCGCGGATGCTCGAAGTGGCCGCGGAGGGTCAGGCCAGCCCGTCGCATGACGGCCTGCGACGGTGTGTTGAGCACCGCGGTCATCGACCACACCTCATCGAGCCCGATGCCGTCGAAGGCGGTCGCGACCGTCTCGAGGGCGGCCTCAGTGGCATAGCCGTGGCCCCACGCGTCCTGCTTGAGTCGGTAGCCGAGCTCCATCCCACCCGCGCCAGGCACCCCCTCCGGCATCGGATTGAGTCCGGTATACCCGAGGAACTCGCCGGTCTCGAGCAGCTCGAGCGCCCACAGCCCGTAGCCCTGAGTCTCGAACCGCTGCTCGATGAGGTCCACGAACGCATCGCTCTGCGCCCGCTCCATCGTGCTCGGGAAGAAGCGCATCACCTCGGGCGACGCATTCATCTCGGCGAACGGCGCGCGATCAGAGGTGCGCCACCGGCGCATCAGCAGGCGCGGCGTGCGGAGTTCGTCATGGGGTGAGGTCATCGAGCAGGATCGTACGGGGTCGGGCGTGAGGTCTCGCAGGACTTCGCATCGAAAGGGGCACGGGTGCGCCCAAAGCGTTGCGCCGTTTCGCGAGAGGCACGCCAGGTTCCGGTCACGGTGATCTGGCCCGATGGTGCGCGTCGCGACGAGCCGGCCGGTGCGTCGCGCAGAATGGCGCGCATGAGCACGTTCCCGTCCGATGACATGGAGCTGACCCGGCTGCTGGTCGTCTCCGATGTCGGACGGGCGCGCGAGTGGTACGAGAACGTGCTCGGCGCCACGGTGTACCGGGAGTACGGGGGCAACTCGGTCGTGCTGCAACTCCTGGGCAGCTGGCTGTTGCTCGTCACCGGCGGCGGACCGACCGACGACAAGCCGACCGTGACGATGACGCCGCCCGACGACCCGGATCGAGTCAGTGCCGAGCTGATCTTCCGGGTGCCGGACTGCCGAGGGGCGTACGAGACACTGCGCGGGCGCGGCGCGGAGTTTCTGGCGGAGCCGGTCGACTCGGGCTACGAGATCCGGGCGTTCTTCCGCGATCCCGACGGGCATCTGTTCGAGATCAGCGAGATAGCCGGCTGAGATGGCGCCCCGGGTCGTTGCCGAGTCGCGCTGGCCGATGGTCGTCGCACTCCTGGTGACGCTGGTCCTCACGTTGCTGCTGCCCGATGCGATGCGGCTCGGCCCACGCTTCCTGATCCCGGCGATCGAGATCGGTCTCCTGATCGCCATGGTGATCGGGGATCCGGGCAAGATCGACCGCACGAACCGGTGGCTTCGCTGGCTGTCGCTCTCCTTGGTGACCGTGCTCATCGCTCAAGCGCTGTGGGCGACCGGGAGGCTGGTCTACGTCCTCATCGAAGGCACCAATCCGGCCGTTAACGACGCGTACGACCTGCTGGCGGTGGGTGGAATCGTGTGGGCGACGAACAACATCGCCTTCGCGTTCCTCTACTGGGATCTGGACAGCGGCGGCTCGGCGGCGCGCGCGCACCACCTGCCGCAGTACCCCGACTTCGCCTTCCCGCAGCAGCTGAGCCCCGAGGTCGCACCGCCGGACTGGCGGCCGAAGTTCGTCGACTACCTCTACCTCGGCTTCACCAACGCCACGGCCTTCAGCCCGACCGACGCCATGCCGCTCGCGCCGTGGGCCAAGATCGCGATGACGATCCAGTCGATCCTGTCGCTTGCCATCCTCGGCCTCGTGATCGCGCGGGCGGTCAACGTCTTCTCCTGATCGGGACGGCTATGGACTGACCAACCCGGTCTGGTACGCGATGACGACCAGCTGCGCACGGTCGCGGGCGCCGAGCTTCACCATCGCGTGGCTGACATGGGTACGGGCGGTCGCCGGACTCAGGAACATGGCGGCGCCGATCTCCTCGTTGCTCAACCCCTCGCCCACCAGCGCCAGCACCTCGCGCTCGCGTGGCGTCAGCACCGCCAGCCGGTCCTCGGCCGCCTGGGTGGCGATCCGGTTGGCGGTGAACTGCGCGATCAGGCGTCGGGTGATGCGTGGCGCGAGCAGCGCGTCTCCGGCGGCGACCACCCGGATGGCGTGGAGCAGCTCGGCCGGGCCGGCGTCCTTGAGCAGGAAGCCGCTCGCCCCGGCCTGCAAGGCCTCGAAGACATGCGCGTCGGTGTCGTACGTCGTGAGGATGAGTACGTGGACGTTCTCGAGTCCCGCGGCGTTCGCGATCTCGCGGGTGGCCTCGATCCCGTCCAGCTTGGGCATCCGGATGTCCATGAGCACGAGGTTGGGCCGCTGCGCTCGCGCCTGCTCGACCGCCTCGGCACCGTTGGTGGCCTCGGCGACGACGGTGATGTCGTCCTCGAGGTCGAGCAGGACCTTGAAGCCCGATCGCACCAGGCCCTCGTCGTCGGCGAGCAGCACCTTGATCGGACCGTCGCCCGCCGCCGGCTCGCTCATTGCTGGGTGACCCCGGCCGGTGCCAGCGGCAGTCGGGCACTGACCTCGAATCCGCCATCCGGCCGCGGCTGAGCGGTCAAGTCGCCACCGAGGAGCTGGCAACGCTCGCGCATGCCGAGGATCCCCCGGCCCGGCTCAGTTGTGGGGCCGGCGCCGTTGGACGCCTGGTCGGCGACACGCCCGCAGCCCTCGTCGACGACCCGAACCGTCACGGCGTCGTCCCCGTACTCGAGCTCGATCGTGACCCGGGTCGGCCCGACGTGCCGGATCACGTTCGTGAGGGACTCTTGCAGGATCCGGTAGACCGCGCTGCTCACGGCGCTCGGCAGCGCCGGCGGCGGCGAGTCCGCCTGGAGGGTGATGTCGAGTCCGGCGTCGCGGGCACTCGCGACGAGTTCGTCGGCCTGTCCCACGCCCGGGTGCGGCGTACGCCCGTCGTCGGTGTCGCGCAGCACGCCGAGCACGGCCCGCATCTCCCGCAACGCCTGGGAGCTGGTCTGCTCGATGGCGACCAGCGTCTCGCGGGCCCGCTCCGGCCGCCGGTCGAGTACGTGCGCGGTCACGCCCGCTTGGACGTTGATGATCGCGATCGAGTGAGCGACGGTGTCGTGGACCCCGCGGGCGATCCGCAGCCGCTCGGCATCGACCCGCTTGCGGGCCTCCTCCTCACGGGTCCGCTCGGCCCACTCGGCCCGCTCCTGCGCCTCGGCGGCGATGACCCGTCGCGATCGCACCGACTCGCCGAGCGCGGCGCTCATCACCGACGCACCGATCCGGAAGAACACCCATCCGATCGCCTCCCGCGGCTCCACGTCGGAGCCGGCGACCAGCCAGACGACCGTCAGGACGGCGATCCCGCCGGCCGCGATCTGTAGCGATCGGCGCCCGTCCCCGTACGCGGTGAGGGTGTAGAGGGAGACGAAGAGGCCGAGCCAGCCGGGCCCGTCGGGGAAGTCGAGGCTGTAGTACACGACGCTGGCCAGGCCTGTGACAAGGAACACCGGCACCGGCCAACGGCGGCGGCCGACGATGACCAGGCCGCTCACGATCAGCAGGACGTATCCGAGGTTGCCGAAGTCGGTCAGGGACTGAGCGCCTTCCTCCTCCGGGCGGCTCAGGGTGCCCTGGACCTGCATCACCGCGATGAAGACCGCGAGCAACGCGTCCTGTGCCAGGACGGGCAGGCGGAGCGAGTCGAGTCGGCGCGGCATACCCGGGATCATAAGGTTCCCGCGCGCGCGCCGACTCCGCTCGGGAGCGCGGTCAGCTACGTCGAGAAGCGCGGTCGACACCCGCCGATCCGCGTGGGCACTGTCGTCCGCCGTCGGAGGACGGACCCACGTCGTCGCCGCGACGATCGCTTCCGTGACCCCACCGACGGAGGCTCCCATGACCGACGTGTCCACGCTCGACCATCGCCGGAACCCACTCGCCGCGCCGCGACCGGGACCGCTCGGGCGGCTGGCCGGATTGTCCTTCCGCCGACGAGGCATGGTGCTCCTGGCCTGGCTGCTGGGGCTCGGGCTCGCCATCGGACTGTCGTCGGCGTTCGGTGGCGACCTCGCCACCGGCGCGTCGTTGCCTGGCTCGGACTCGAAGCAGGCGCAGACCCTGCTGGAGCAGCGGTTCCCCGGGCAGTCGGGTGACCAGGTGGACGTGGTCGTACGCGCCGACGACGTCACCAGCGCCGACGTACGCAGCCGAGTCGACTCGCTGCTCGATCAGCTGGCGGGGCTGCCGCACGTCGCGGAGGTCATGGACCCGTACGCCTCGAACGCCACCGTCTCGACCGACGGCCGGACGCTCGTCGCGCGGCTGTACCTCGACGTCGCCCATGCCCGCGACATGCCGGCCGGTGACATCGAGCGGCTGCAGTCGACGGCCGAGGCAGCCGAGGGCGACGGCGTCGAGATCGCGCTCGGTGGCCGGGCCATCCAGCGGGTCGACCAGCCCGAGAGCAGCAACACCGAGCTGCTCGGGTTGATCGCGGCGGCCGTGGTCCTGCTGGTCACGTTCGGATCGGTGGTGGCCGCCGGGCTGCCGCTCGCCATCGCGATCGGCGGGCTCGTGGTGAGCTCCAGCCTGGTCGGCCTGGTGGCGGCGCTGGTGGACGTACCCGACTTCGCTCCGATCATCGGCGCCATGCTGGGCATCGCGGTCGGCATCGACTACGCCCTGCTGATGGTCACCCGGTTCCGGGAGTGGCGCGCGGTCGGACTCGATCCCGAGTCGGCGACGGTGGCGACGCTCGACACGGCCGGCCGCGCCGTCCTCGTCGCGGGCAGCACGGTCATCGTGAGCATGTGCGGCCTGTTCGCGATGGGACTCGACATCATGAACGGCACCGCCGTGGTCTCGATGGTCGCGGTCCTGATCGTGATGCTCGCGGCGATCACGCTGTTCCCGGCACTGCTTGGCTTCCTGGGGCGGCGAATTGACCGGCTCCGACTCCCGGGCAGACGCCGTCGTGCGATCGCGGTGGGCGCCGATGGCCACGTCGTACCCTCGGGCGCCTGGGTGCGATGGAGTCGTCTGGTGCAGCGGCACAGCATCCTCGCCACGGTGGGAAGCGTCGCCCTGCTCGTCGCGCTGGCCGCGCCGTTCCTCGGCGTCCAGTTCGCCATCCCCGATGCGAGCAACGACCCCAAGGGCACCTCGAGCCGTCAGGCGTACGACCTGCTGGCCGAAGGCTTCGGTCCCGGCGCGAGTGCACCGCTGATGGTGGTGGCCGACGTGTCGGGCCCTGACGGTCAGGCCGTTGTCGATCGGCTGCACTCCGACCTCGGTGCCACCGCCGGAGTCGCCGAGGTGTCGCCGCCACAACTCAATCCCGAGGGCAACACCGCCCTGATCACCGTCGAGCCCACCACCGGTCCACAAGAGCCGGCGACCGAAGACCTCGTTCAGACCATTCGCGACGACGTGATCCCGGCCGCGACCGACCACACCGGCACCGAGGCGCATGTCGGCGGCGTGACCGCGTCGACGATCGACCTCAACGACTCCCTCGTCGACCGCCTGCCGTACCTCATCGGCGGCGTCGTCATCGTGTCGATGCTGCTCCTGCTCGTGGCGTTCCGCAGCATTGCGATTGCGATCAAGGCTGCCGCGATGAACCTGCTGTCCGTGGCAGCGGCCTACGGCGTACTCGCGTACTTCCTCGAAGGTGGCTGGGCCGGCCAGCTGATCGGCATCGACGAACCCACACCGATGGCCGGGTACGTCCCCGTCATCATGTTCGCACTGCTCTTCGGCTTGTCGATGGACTACGAGGTCTTCCTGATCAGCCGCATGAGCGAGACCTGGGTCCGTACGCGGGACAACAACCGCGCGATCCTCGCCGGAGTGGCTGGCACCGGCCGCGTCATAACCGCCGCTGCGACCATCATGATCGTCGTCTTCGCCGCCCTGATCGCGATCGACAACGTCACGATGAAGACCTTCGGCGTCGGCATGGTCGCGGCCATCCTGATCGATGCCACCATCATCCGGATGCTGCTCGTCCCGGCTGTCATGCAGCTGCTCGGCCGTCGCAACTGGTGGCAGCCCCGGGCGTTGGACCGCTGGGTGCCTCAGCTGCACGTCGAGGGCCGACCCGACACGTACCTCCAGCACGTCGACGACCGAGAGCCGGTGCCGACGCGATGAGGGCGCGACGGGTTCAGGCCATCAAACTCGTTTGACTCGGGGTGCCGTGTCCAGTCGGGTGCCTCCCGGTGCCGCCACGTCATCGAGTGTGGGCCGCTGGTGGGTGGAACGGTCTCGGGCCAGCCGTCGGCCTCGAGGGGGAAGTCCGGGTCATAGTTCGTCAGGTCGCCGTGGTGGAGGTCGAGCGCGGCGACCATGACCGGGTCACCTGCCCATGTCCAACGGTGGTCCCCGGCATGGAACATGACCAGGCCCCATCCTTTGGGACGTGCTGGTAACCCGAGGGCGGTCGACCAGACCTCGTCGACAATGGCCCAGCTATCAGGTGCGATTCCGATACTCACGATTCAGCTCCCTCGATGTCGTCGCGTTCCCTCGCAGACGCGACCGCGTAGCCGAAATGCCGCTCGCGCTGGTCGACTTGGGGTGTGGATGCGGAACTGTCGGCCGATGACCTAGCTGGTCGCGGCATCTCGCTCGGCCCGCTCGATCTCCGCGCTGAGGTCAGCGCTGTCGGCATCGATCTGCCGCTCGACCGTTTTCTGGGCGCGTGCGAGGTCCTTGTCGAGCTGCTCGCCGACCTTCGATTCGCCGACCACGACCAGGCCGGCCTGTCCGGCGTCGAGCAGCTCCCCGAGCTCCTTCATGTCGTCGCGCGACATCCCCCGAGCCAGATGCCCGATGACCCCACCGGTGAGCCCACCAAGGGCGGCCGCGCCGATGATCGACGGCGGGAACAGGACCCCGAGGACGGCTCCCACCCCAATCCCAGTCCAGGTCCCGTGCTGGGTCGGCTTCTCGTGCTTCTTGACGTGCACCTTGCCCTTCTCGTCCTTCGTGATCACCGCCACGTCATAGGTCCCCACCAGGTCGGCATCGTGAAGGTCGAGAAGAGTGTCGTAATCGGCCTCGGCGTCCTCAGGCGTCGCGTAGGTCGCTGCATAGATGAATACCGGCTTGTCGCTCATGGTCGCTCCCTTGTTCCAAACGAATCAGCAGGTTGCCGGCGCCAAGGCGAGGCCACACGGACTCGACGCATCATCCGAAACGGATAACCGTCCCGCACCCGGTGAAGGGAGCCGGGATAAGCCACGCCGATGACATCGCCTCGTGGCACGATGCCAACCGCCGCGTGAACCTTGGTCCTCAGGTCGACATGCCCTCTACCTTCAAGCTGAAACCGGCCGCACCGTCCAGGTAGAGACCTTCGACTCGACCCAATAGGTCGTTCGAGCCGAATACCGGTCCCCTGGCCGCAACTCAGCACATTTCAGCGCCGGCCGATTGGGTGATGCGCAACAACTCATCCGCCTGAGCGACAAAGCCGCATGCAATGGCTTGTGGTCGGGTGGATCGGGATCCAGGCGGGTGGGACCTTCGCCTCTACGGAGTTCATCGGCGTCGGCGCACGGTTGAGACCTATCCGGAGGACGACACCAATTGGGTACCTGCGGCGGGACTCAATTGAGGGTGGTGAGCCGATCCATGGCGAAACAGCCCGGTGCCCTGCGAAAGGTCCGAGAACAGCTCTCTGAGTTGCGGCGACATGCCCGCCGGCGCCAAAGGATCGCCACCCAACAGCGACACTTGGCCAACGCGGAACGCCGGGCGGAGGCTCCGATACGAGCCGACGAGGCCACCCAGCGGGCCCAGAACACCGATCGACGGGCCCGCGCGGCCACCGCCCGCCGGGATGCCCGGGCCCGCGGCGACCAGAACCCCGACGAACGCGAACGGGTCGCCGACCTGCGGGAACGCGAGGCCGACGAGCGTGAGCGGCTGGCCGACCAGCGCGACGCCGCTGCAGACGAACGAGACAGACGCGCCGACCAACGACAGCGGGCCGCAGATGCACGGGACCGCGACGCGGACCGCCGAGACCGACTGGCCGACTCCCGCGACGCAGCCGCTCACCACCGCGACCAGGCCGCACTCCGCGACCGCACCCGGCTGGTCCAACTTCGGCAACGGGTCAGCCAGATGACCACCCACTACTACCGCATGAGCACCCCCCAGACGATGGACGAGGCGATGCGCAGCCTCGGCCAGCAGGCCAACCTGTCACCGACCCGGGTACTCGGATACGCCAGCCGAAACATCCTCCGAGTCGACCACCCAGCCAGTCGGCTGCCCGATGCCGCCATCCACGACATCGACCCCAACGCCCGCCGACTCCCACAACCACCAGCCGATCCGAACTGACCTTCGCCAGACCCGCAGCCAGGCCACAGTCTTGGCGGGGGCCAACGCAGCGTCTTGGCGGGGGCGAGCGCCAGCCCCCATAGCTGGCCGGTGCCCAAACGTCCGACGTGAAACCGCTTGGTCGGCCCAGGCACGTCTCAGGCACAGACACTCGTCAGCACCGCTGGTCAGAGGCGGGATTCGGGTGTTGCAGCTGGTGGTGGCAGGTGTTGGATTCGAACCAACGAAGGCATTGCCGACGGTTTTACAGACCGCTCCCTTTGGCCGCTCGGGCAACCTGCCAGGGGTCCGAGCCGCGGTTGTCTCCCCACGGACGGAGCGCGGACACGATAGCGCAAAGGCGACACCGATTGCCCACCCGGTTATCCAGCGTAGGTCAGATGCCGGACCGCCAGGTCCAGCGTCCGCCGAGCATGGTGCCGGCGACCGGCATCGCGCGCAGCTCGTCGGCCGAGGCCGTCGTCGGGTCGCGGTCGAGAATGACGAGGTCGGCCGGGGAGTCGTCGGCGATCGGCAGACCACCGTGGACCGACGCGGCCAGGGCGGTCTCGATCGGGATGGCCTGCTCGGGGTGCCACGGCGGGCGGCCGTCACGGGACCGATCCGTGGCGGCGGCGATGGCGAGCCAGGGGTCGAGTGGTGCAACCGGGGCGTCCGAGCCGAGGGTGAAGGTGGCACCGGCGGCGAACAGGTCGGCGTACGCGAAGGCTCGGTCGGTGCGCCCGGACCAGTAGTGATCGGCCACGTCGCGGTCGTCCATCGCGTGCTCTGGCTGCACGCTGGCCGTGACGCCCAACCCTGCGAACCGCGTCAGGTCCGACCGGCACAGCAGCTGGGCGTGCTCGATCGAGCCGCGGGCGCCGACCGTCTCGAAGGCGTCGAGGGCGAGCGTGTTGGCGCGGTCGCCGATGGCATGGATCGCGGGGACGATGCCGTTCGACCAGGCTTGGCGCATCAGCGGGACGAGCTCGTCCGGCGGGACGCAGAGGTCGCCGTGGGCCTGGTCGCCGTCGAGACCTGGATACGGATCGACGCAGTAGGCGGTACGTGTGTTGAGGGCGCCGTCGGTCAGCACCTTCAGCGGACCCATCGTGACCAGCCCACCCGTGTCGGGCATGACGTCGCCGGTGCGCAGGCCGCGATCGATGGCGGACTCGAGCAGCGGCGCGTAGACCCCGCACGAGACCCGAAGGGAGTCGACGCCGTCAGCCGCCCGCCGTACCCATGCGTCGAGCGACCACGGCGCCTCCAGGTCGACGATGCCGACCACACCACGCGACGCCGCGGCCCGGGCGGCTTCGGCGACCCAGCCCTCGAGTACGTCCGGCGGCACGGCCCGCGACTCGGTCAGCACCGGGAACCACTCGGTCTCGCGAAACAGGCCGGTCGGATGGTCGGACACCCCATAGCGCCGGGCGGCCGCCGAGTTCACCCAACCGCAATGCCGATCGCCACTGGCGAGTACGACCGGGATCGCCGGTGCGACGGCGTCGAGCAGGTCGCGATGCGGCGCGTCCGGCCAGAGTCCGTCGCGGAAGCCGAATCCCTCCAGGGTCAGGCCGGACGCCGGCGGATCCGAGCGCACTCGCTCGCCGACCAGCCGAGCCACCTCGGCCGCCGACTCGGCGCGGGACAGATCGAGCCGCCCACGCGACAGGGCCCACTGCTCGAAGTGCACGTGCCGGTCCCACAGGCCCGCGAGCACCCACCGCCCGGCCAGATCGACCATCTCGTCGACGGCAGAAGCAGAGTCGACCGCGACGACGGTGCAGCGGCCGGCGCGGATGACGATGTCGCGGACCTCGCCGGTCGGCACGAGCCGCGCCGACCGCAGTCGCAGGGTGGATGAGCCGTCCATCGGCCAGACCCTAAACGGTCAGGTCAGACTGCCGCCGCTCAGCCGGAGGGTCTGGCCGTAGTCGGGGTCGGTGAGCGCCGGCCGATCGAACCGGAACGGCGCGATCGGATGGGCTGTCTCGCCGCTGGTGGCGAGCTCAGCGAGGATCCTGCCGATCAGGCTGGCGAACTTGGCGGCGTGGCCGGCGCCCGCCGTGACCAGCAGCCGCGGCTCGTCAGGGACCGGGCCGATCAGGAGCTCGCGATCGGACGGGCTGTCGTAGACGCAAGCCTTCGAGTAACGCTCGCGTCCGGCCGCGCGCGGCAGCCGCTCCCGAAGGAACTCGAGCAGCTCCGCGGTCTGCCCGGGATCCGGATTCCACGACCGGGTCTCCTGCGTCACGAACCGGCCGGCCATGTCGCGGGCCGCCTTGACCGCTCCGTCGGCGTCGGCCGGGAAGCCGTAGAACACCTGCTCCGCATGCCAGATCCACACCGGCCACCGGTCCGAGGCGAACCGCTCGGGCTGGTCGACGTCGAAGTACGTGCCCTGCTCCTGGCTCAGGATCAGCGGCAGGTCGACACCGGCGGTCGCGAGCAGCGGCGGGCTCCATGCTCCGGCGCAGACGAGGACCGTGTCGGCGCGGTAGGTCTGCCCGTCGGTGTGAACGGCGACGTCGTCGGCGCCCGGCTCGAGGGCGAGCACCGGCGTACGGTCGCGGAACGTCACGCCACCGGCGCGGGCGAGCCCGGCATGCGCAGCGTTGGCGCGAGCGAGATCGAGGACACCGGCCTCGGGATGGAACAGGCCGACGGCGTCGGGCGGCAACTGCCACTCGGGCCAGCGCCGGAGGATGTCGGCCCTGGTGAGCTCCTCGTACGGCAGGCCGACGTCGCCCATCGACCGGCCGAAGACCGCCAGCTCGTCGGCGCCGAGCGTGCCATTGACGGCGAGATTGAGGCAGCCCGGCAGAGTCAGCAGCGACTCGCCGGCCGCCTGCTCCACGTGTCGCCAGGTCTCGTACATGGCCGGCGTGAGCACCGTGTAGTCGGTCGAGTGGTAGCAGTGCCGGATGATCCGGCAGTGGTCCTCCGAAGCTCCCCTAGGATGGCCGAGCTCGTACTGCTCCAGCACGAGGACGTCACCGTCGCCGAGCCGGCTCAGCCAATACGCGGCGGCGGTGCCGAGTCCACCGGCGCCGATGACGATCTGGTCGTAGCGGGTCGACGATGTCGATGCCATGGTCACCGAACCCTAGGACTCGGAGCGGGTCTTGACGCCGTCGGCCTCCATCTGAAGGTAGGTCCGGATCCGGCTGCCCAGGAGCCGCCCGAACAGCCCGGACATCGGGCCGGTCATCTCGAACGTCAGCCGGGCGGTGACGCCGCCGGCGGCCGGCTCCACCTCGTGACTCGCGACCATCGTCATGCCGGCCGTCCGGGCGACCCACACGAACGAGCGAGCCGGCTCGGCCTCGGTCACCTCCCAGACCGCCGCGCGCAGCTTCGGTTGCTTGACCCGGACCCGGCTGCCGATGCCGAACTCGCCGTCGTCCAGCCGGCGGACCGACTCCATCGACTCGGTCCACTCCGGCCACCGCTCGACGTCGATCCAGGTCGACCAGATCCGGTCCGGATCCGCCGCGATGTCGACGGTCGTCTCGTACTCCATCTGTCCCTCCACTCCCAGCACCCACCCCCGACGCTCCCCGCCAAGTACGCGGACCGGAGCCGAAGGTACACCGAGAGCGCCGCCCTGCCTACGCTGTCACGTCGCGTCGGCTGATGCTCACCGAGGCGATCCCGGCGGCAACGGCGACGTAGACCGCGACCGTGAGGAAGGCGCGAGTCGCGTCGACGTCGGGCGTCCCGCCGGCGATGAAGGCTTCCAGCAGCAGTCCCGGGAATACCTGACTCGCCGGATCCCAGGCGTCCTGCAGCAGGTGCTCGAACGGGCCGGCCCAGGCGATACCCACCGCGAGCGCGACCGGCACCGAGCGGGTCAGGACCGCGAGCAGCATGCCGAGGATGGCGTAGCCGGTCACCCAGAACAGCACCGCGCCGTAGTCGGCGATCCCGGCGGTCAATCCGCCCAGGCTCATCCACGCGCTGGTGTCGATGTTCTGCGAGGGCGCGATCAGCCGCGCTGCGATCCAGGTGAGCACGAGCGTCACGGCGAGGACGACGCCGGAGTACGCGAGCAGCGCGGCCATCTTGCCGGCCAGCAGCCGGATCCGGGCCGGCTGCCGCAGGACCATGGTCCGGAAGGTGCCGCGGCCGAACTCGATCGCGACCGCGCCGACGAACACCACGAACATGAAGAACCCGGCGAACGACGCGGCGCGGCGGAACACCTCGGTGCCGCCGCCGGCGTCGGCCAGCGACTCGAGCGTCAGGTCCTGTCCGGTCGATCCGGGCCCGGCCGGATCGGCGCCGAGCAGCACGATCGCCGCTCCGCCGACCGCCACGACGACGACGGCCAAAGCGGTCAGGAGTAGCACTCGGTGGCGAAGCAGCTTGACCAGCTCGCCACGAAAAGCGCGGATCATCGGTCTCCTCCTTGGACGGTCGCGAGGTAGTGCGATTCGAGAGTCGGGCGCTGCAGGTGCAGCTCGGCGAGGACGATGCCCGCGTCGATGGCCTCCCGGTTGAGGGCGACCGCGGCCGCTCGGGGATCGTCGTGATCGAGGTGGACGGTCAGCTCCGCCTGTTGCCGGACGGCGTCGAATCCCGCCGTACGCACCAGGGCGGCGAGCCGGTCGAGATCGTCCGACCGCTCCGGCGCCAGCGAGAGCACCGGCGTCACCTCGGCGAGGAATCCCTCGGACGGTCCCTGGTAGCGCATCGCGCCGTGGTCGATGACGATCAGCCAGTCGCAGACCTGCTCGACCTCGCTGAGCAGATGTGACGACACAAGGACGGTCCGGTCGTCGTGGGAGATCTCCGCGATCAGGTCGCGCATCTCGTTGATGCCGGCCGGATCGAGCCCGTTGGTCGGCTCGTCGAGCACGAGCAGCTGCGGCTCGCCGATCAGCGCGGCCGCGATTCCGAGGCGCTGCTTCATGCCGAGGGAGTACTCCCCGAACCGGTCCCGGCCGCGTCCGGACAGCCGGACGAGATCGAGCAACGCCGGGATCTGGCCAGGATCGTGGCCGCCGAGCTCGGCAACGACCCGGAGGTTCTCGATGCCGGTCAGGCCGGGCCAGAACGCCGGCCCCTCGACGAGCGCACCGACCCGATCGAGGTAGGCGCTCGGCTGGCTCAGCGGATACTCGAGGACGGTCCCGGTTCCCGAGGTCGGTCGCACCAGGCCGAGCAGCATCGCCATGGTGGTGGTCTTGCCGGCGCCGTTCGGGCCGATGAAGCCCGCGACGACACCACGTGGAATCTCCAGGCTCAGGCCGTCGACCGCGACCTGGGAGCCGTAGCGCTTGGTCAGACCCTCGACGGCGACGACGGGCGGGCGGTCGTCGACTGCGTGTATGGCTGTCATGAGATCCACCATCACGTCGCCGACCGCGTACGTCGTCCGGCGACGGCGGTATCTCCACGTACCCCAACGGGCGTACGAGCCAGGCTTCTACACTGGCTGCCGCACCAGCTACTCGATCGCAGAAGGAGACGCCCCATGGCCGGCGACTCGTCGTTCGACATCGTGAGCAAGGTCGACCGGCAAGAGGTCGACAACGCGCTCAACCAGACCGCCCGCGAGATCTCGCAGCGGTTCGACTTCAAGAACACCGGCGCGTCGATCCAGTGGCAGGGCGAGGACGGCGTCGAGATGAGCGCGAACGCCGAGGACCGGACGCTCGCGATCCTCGACGTGTTCAAGAGCAAGCTGATCAAGCGCGGCATCTCGCTCAAGGCCCTGGGCACCGGCGACCCCCGACCGTCCGGCCGTGAGGTCAAGATCGCCGCCAGCATCAAGCAGGGCATCGCCCAAGACCAGGCCAAGCAGGTCAGCAAGCTGATCCGCGACGAGGGACCCAAGGGCGTCAAGGTCCAGATCCAGGGCGACGAGCTCCGCGTCTCGTCGAAGAAGAAGGACGACCTGCAGCAGGTCATCGCGCTGGTCAAGG
>Ga0075431_100002437_pt1 | contig 17896 bp, 17 predicted proteins | sample RhiMetdeltSRZDD5_FD_75297 | JGI IMG/M metagenome (GOLD analysis project Ga0075431, IMG submission 75297) | Populus rhizosphere microbial communities from Tennessee, USA - Rhizosphere MetaG P. deltoides SRZDD5 | ecosystem: Host-associated > Plants > Roots > Rhizosphere > Soil | place: USA... | reverse complement strand
CTTGATCGGCTCCTGCGCCGACGCCTGCGAGCTGGCCAGCACCGCCGTCAACGCGACGACCCCGGCGGCCATGCGCCAGAACCTTCCTCGAGTATGCATTGCTACCTCCTCCTGATGCGCCACACAAAACGACATGGCATTTCCTGCCCGCTGTCCTTTTTGCTTGCACTTACACTAGGGGTAAATCGCGCGACAAGCCAAGCTTTGGCAAGCCCTGGTGCATCGCCGGAGGCCCACGCATTCCGATGTCGGAGCTGTGGGGGCACTCCCACGTCGGCGCCCTCCCCACCCGGAGTCCTCAGGCCGAGGTTATCTGCGACCTCATGAGGCGGGCCGCGGCCAGCGATCGTGAGGCGAAAGACTGCCCGCCGTTTCCCCCTTTCGGCTTATTGCCCCGGCCGGGCGAAGGTGCCCGATCAGAACGCCGGAGAGACCCCGGCGCGTCGGGCGCCCTGGGGATCCCGGTGGGAACCTTGAGCGTGCATCCAACGTTGGCGCTGCAGTAACTCTCTCAGGAGCCAACCGTCATGTCGCGTCAGCACAGGAGCGAGGACGGCGGGCCGCTACGCGGTTTCGCCCGCATGGAGCCCTCCAAACAGCGTGAGCTTGCCCGCAAGGGTGGCGCCAACGTGCCGAGCGAGAAGCGCAGCTTCTCCCAGAACCGTGCGCTGGCCTCGGAGGCCGGCCGCAAGGGCGGCCGCCACGTGGCGCCCCAGTCGCGCAGCTTCTCCAAGAACCGCATGCTCGCAGCGGAGGCCGGCCGGAAGGGCGGCAGAATGTCGCAAAGGCGACGCGAGCACACCCACCCCGGCGGCAACGGCGCGATGGAGAGGTAGGACCCCAGCAAAGAGGGTTAACGCGCCGCGCCTCACGTTGCGTGCACGCGCCCCTGCAGCTTGGTCAGCAGCCGTACCAGCTCGAGCTGCTCGGACTTGCTGAGGCGGGCAGCAACGCTCGCCTCGAATGCCCGGACCTTCTCGCGCGCGGCGAGGAACGTGGCCTCGCCAGCCTTCTCGAAGTACAGGGCATGGCGGCGCCGGTCTCTGGCCTGCACCGCCCGGCGTATGAGACCACGGCTCTCCAGCCGGAAAATGACCGGGCTCATGGTGGACTTGTCCACCCCGTAGGCAGCCGCCAACGCCACCTGCGTGACCCCGGGATTGGCCCGGATCAAGGTGAGCACGCCGAACGACCCCGGCGTGAAATCGAAAGCCTTGAGCGTGGTCTCGAGGTCGGCAAAGATCTCGGCCTGCGCCCGTCGCACCTGGTAGCCGATGTAGCCCGGCAGCTCGTCGAAGTTGAGCTGCGGCTCCTCTGGCTCACTGACAGCGGCGGAGGTTGCACGCTTCATGCGATTGCGATCCCCACGACGCGCCGCGAACTTCCCTGAACACCCGAATCTCTCCGGGCATCCTAGCCCACATGCTGCATGGCAGCCACACCCCTTTGAGGATGCGGCGCAACGCCGGCGAAGGCCGGCTGCGGGTCAGAAAAATCCCGCGAATGGTAAATGCCCATTGCCGAATGGACGACTCCGTTCGCCACCCGCGTCGTCCGCGGCACGCTGCCGGTTCACATCTTCGACGGCAGCCACAGTGCCAGAATCGGGAAGGCGATGAGCAGAATGAGCCGCAGGATGTCGGTAACGATGAACGGCAGCACGCCGCGGAAGATGGTGGAGATCTTTACCTCCTCCACCACGCTTTTTATCACGAAGATGTTCATGCCCACCGGCGGGTGGATCAGCCCAAGCTCCGCCACCATGACGATGATCACCCCGAACCAGATGGGGTCGAAGCCCAGCTCCTTGATAACGGGGAAGACGATGGGCACGGTCAGGATGATCATGGCCAGCGCGTCCATCAGGCAGCCGAGCACCAGGTACATGATCATGATCAGCGCAAGCACGCCGTAGCTGCCGATGCCAAGCCCGGTGAGGAACGCGGTGACCTTTTGCGGCGTCTGCGTGATGGTCAGGAAATAGCCGAACAGCAGGGCGCCGATCAGCACCGTGAAGACGGCGGCCGTGGTGCGGGTCGCCTCCAGCAGCGAGCGCACGATGTCCTGCCCGGAGAGGCGGCGGCGGACCACGCCGATGATGAAGGCGCCGGCCGCACCCATGCCTGCCGCCTCGGTGGGCGTGAACAGCCCGCCGTAGATGCCGCCGATGACAAAGAAGAACAGAAGCAGCGTCGCCCAGACATCGCGCAGGCTGGCGAAGCGCTCGTGCCAGGGGGCCGGCTTGCCCGCGGGCAGGAAGCCCGGCCGCAGGCGCCCGATGGCGGTGATGGTCAGCATGTACATGACGACGGCGACGATGCCGGGGATGACGCCGGCGATGAACAGCTTGCCGATGTCCTGCTCGGTGATGATGCCGTAGACGGCGAGCACAGTCGACGGCGGGATCATGATGCCGAGCGTGCCGCCGGCGGCGATCACGCCGGTGGCGAAGCTCTCCGGATAATTGTAGCGGCGCATCTCGGGGTAGGCGACGCGCGAGAAGGTGGCCGCCGTCGCCACCGACGAGCCGCAGATGGCGGCGAAGCCGCCGCAGGCGGCGATGGTGGCGATGCCGAGCCCGCCACGCAGGTGGCCGAGAAAGGCGTTGGCAGCGCGAAACAGCTCGCGGCTCATGCCGGAGGTGGTGGCGAACGACCCCATCAGCAGGAACAGCGGCACCACCGCGAAATTCCAGTCGGTCACCGAACGCATCGACGTATGGCCGACGATCTTGAGCGCCGGGGTGGCGCCGGCGAGATAGGCGAAGCCGCCGACGCCCACGAGCCCCATCGCCATGCCGACCGGCACGCGCAGCAGCATCAGCGCGAACAGCGCCACGAAGCCGACGATGGCAACGAGATCGGTGCTCATGGCTTCGGTTTCACTCCACCGGCCGCGCCACATTGTCGGCGCGGGCCAGTGCCTCCGGATTGAAGATCAACCGCCAGGTGCGCACACCGATGAGCAGTACCGCGGCGGCGTCGCCGAGCCAGGCCACGGCAAACAACGGCCAGGTCGGCAGCCGCAGGGAGAAGGTGGAGATGTTGGCCTGGTAGGTGCTCGCCACCTTGTCGAACAGACAGTACGTATGCACCGTCACGACGAAAAGGAGCACCAGCGTGGCAAACACATCGATCGCCCGCTGCCAGCGCGGGCCTACGTTGGCCCATAGCAGATCGACGGTGATGTGTGTGCCGCGGTAGGAGGTGGCGCCGATCCCCCAGAAGATGAGGATGGCGAGCAGCAGCATGCCGAAGTCGTAGCTGTCCGGAATGTCGATGCCGAAGTAGCGCAGCGCCACCGTGAGGAACACGTCGGCGGCGACAATGCCGATGAAGAGCGCGGCGGCCAGCTCGATGCCGTCGATGAAGCGATCCATGGCGTTGCGTGTCACGCGCAGTCCCCAGTCCGGCTCACAAACGGGGTCAGACCCCTCGCACAAACCGTTGCGTGAAATCTCGCCGGTTCTCGCGAGGGGTCTGACCCCGGTCCGCTCTGACGCCGCCCCTACTCGAGTGCATTGTACTTGGCGACGGAGGCCTTGAGCTCGGCCAGCGCTGCGTCAGGGTCGACGCCCACCTTGCGCACGCTGTCGGTCCACACCTTCACCACCGGCTCCGCGGCCTTGCGCCACTCGCCGAGCTGCGCATCGGTGAGCTTGTAGACCTCGTGGTTGGCATCGGCTTGCAGCTTGGTGACGCCAGTCCGCTCGTACTCGCCCCAGGGGCCGGCGGCGCGCAGCGCCCAGTCGGTGGTGCAGTGGTCGTCGAGGGCCTTCTGCTGCCCCGGCGACATGCCCTGATAGGTGCTCTTGTTCACCAGCCACGCGAACACCGTGACGTAGAGTGGCGCATTCATGTGGTACTTGGTGACCTTGTCGATGCCGAACAGGAAGTTGGAGCCCCACGGGTTGGTGGCTGCATCGGCCACACCCTTCTCGAGGATGTCGCGGATCTCCGGAGCGGAGCCCTGCACGTTGGTGCCGCCGAGCTGGCTCACGAGCGTGGCGACCATGGCGTGGGCGGGCCGGATCTTCATGCCCCTGATGTCGCCGGGCACCACGATCTTCTTGGCCCTGGAGTGGAACGAGCCATAGTCGTGGATAAAGGCGAAGCAGTACTTCACGTCCTTCATCTCGGCGGCGGCGTACTTGCGATACCAGGCGTCGGCGGCCTGCGAGCCGGCCCCGCCCCTGCTCATCATGAAGGGCAGGTTGACGGCGTCGATGATGGGAAAGCGGCCGGGCTGATAGCCTGGGTTGATGAAGACCACGTCGGCGATTCCGTCGCGCACCATGTCGTAGTGGTCGAACGCCTTGCCCAGCTGCTGGGAGGGGAAGACCGTATACGTGATTGTACCGTTGGTGGCCTTCTGCAGCGAGGCGCCCCACTCCTCCATCGCCTTGTGGACCAGGTGCGCCGGCGGCACCCAATGCGCGATCTTGAGATGAACGGCCTTGTCCTGGGCCGAGGCCGGTCCGATGGCCGTCGCCAGCAGGGCTGCTAACGACAGCCCCATGGCCACCGATAGCGAGCGTAGCAATCGCATTCTGGTCTCCTCCCCTGTGTCTCTAACCGCCGGCCAGCTGCCGACGGTCGAGCCGCCCGATTCTTGGCCATTCCATCGCCGCCTCGACCAGGCGATGCCCGTCGGTCGCGCACCGGGATGGCTTCTCATTTTTCAATCTGGAGAAACAGCCGGTTCGACCGGCCATCTCACGCCGAGTCCATTACGGCACACCGGATGCCCCGTCAAACGCACGGCCGGCATGGCAACACCGCGCGAGCGGCCGGTGAGAGAGCAGTGGGATGGAGCCCCACTCGAACATCACGCCATCGGCCACGCCGTTCTTGATCGCATCATCCGCGTTCACTGCTCCCGCAGGAAATCCAGTGCCGCCGTCTCTGCCAGCACTCGCTCCGGCTCGGCGTGGAGAGCAGCCTGCACCCGCTCCTCCTCGCTGTCGAAGCGGTACCTCAGGTAGCAGCCGAGCCGGCGCGCCTGTGCCACGAACTGGCGACCGACTGGCAGCCGCTGCGCCTCATAAGCGCGGAGGCCGGCCTCCACTGCTGCCTCCGTGTCGAGGCACTTGGCCAGCGCCGCCGCGTCGTCCGCCGCCTTGAGCACGCCGCCGCCGACATGCGGGCGGATGACGAAGGCGGCATCGCCGACCAGCGCGACCCGCCCGAACGCCAGGCCAGCGCTCTCCAGGTCGTAGACCGGCTGCAGGAACGGCTGGGCGATCAGGGCCATCACCGCGCGGAGCTGCGGCGGCAGCAGGCGCTCCGCCGCGGCCCGCATCTCGGCAACCACCCCGGGGGCGATCAGCGGCGGCGGGATCGAGATCTCGTGTGTGCGCCCGTTGCCATCGGTGAGCAGGCGCGGCAGGTCCGCGGTCTCGTCTGCCGGGCGATACCACACCACGTTCCAGCTGCGATGCCCCGGGCGCAGGTCGTTCCCCGGCCCGGCGACCGGATAGCCCAGGAACTGCTCGCCCGGCGGCAAGTGGAAGGAGAACTGACCGAACAACTCCCGCGTGAGGGCTGGCACCGCCGCACGCTCCTCAAGCAGGCCGCGCCAGGCCACATAGCCTGCGTACAGCGGCCGGGTCTCCGGCTGATACTGCGTGCGCACCGCCGAGCGCAGGCCGTCGGCGCCGATCAGCACATCGCCCTCGGCGGAGGTGCCGTCGGCGAAGTGAGCCACCACTGCGGCCCTCTCCTGCGAGGTGGACACGAGGTCCTTGCCCAGGCGGCAGGGGCTGTGGCCCAGCGCGCCGCCCAGCATCTCGAACAGGCGGTTCCAGGAGGTGGCGATCTGCGGATGCCGCCGCCGCGCGATCGCCTGGCCGGCGGCGTCGAGCATCACACGCTCGGCCACGGGCACACCGAAGTCGCAACTCGTATCGAGGCCAGCGGCTGCCGCCGCGCTGAGCAGCTCCGGGTGCGTCATGATGCCGGCGCCGCGGCCGCTCAGCGCCACCGGCGAGCGCTCGTAGAGGGCCACTTCCCACCCGCGGCGATTCAGAAAGAGGGCAGAGAACAACCCGCTCATGGAGCCGCCGATGACGAGCGCGCGACGCGATCTGCGGCAGGATGTCATAGCTTGCGGTCGCTCCCGTCTTCGTCCATGGGTTCGCCCTGTCTCGCCATCGCTCCTGCGGACCACCGGCATGCGATGCGGGATAGCCAAGCTGGTGGCCTTGCTGCACAATGGCTGCCGAGGAGCATAACGCAAGCGCGCCGCCAGAGCCGCAGCAAACGGGAGGGGTCACGCGGTGCCCGCCACACCTTTGGACGACATTGCGCCCAGGATTGCGCCCCAGACCGCACCCGAGGCTGCACCCGGGCGCGCGTGGTGCACCAGCCCATGACCGCCGACCTTCTCCTCAACGCCATCGTCGCCGGCCTGCTGCTCGGCGGCTTCTACGCGGCGGTGACGGTCGGCGTCTCGATCTCGTTCGGCATGCTCGACGTGGTCAACATCGCGCACCCCGCCTTCATCATCGTCGGCTCCTATATCGCCTACATCGTCAACTCGACGTTTGGGCTCGACCCGATCCTGACCGCCATCATCGTGCTGCCGGCGTTCTACCTGCTGGGCCAGGCGGTCTACCAGGTGTTCTACCTGTCGTTCGAGAAGCGCGGCGAGGAAGCGTTGCGCGGGCTCGCCTTCTTCTTCGGCCTCCTGTTCATCACCGAGGTGGTGCTGATCCTGGTGTTCGGCGTCGACTACCGCTATGTGCACGCCACCTACATCGGCCCCACCTGGCGCATCGGATTCGTCGATTTCCCTCTGCGCATGCTGGTCCCGTGCCTCGTCTCGCTCGTGCTGGTCGCCGGCCTGCAGCTCTACCTGTCGCGCACCTTCATCGGCCGGGCGATCATGGCCGTGGCCCAGGACCAACAGGCCCTGCGGCTCCTGTCGGTCGACCCGATCCGCATCAAACGTATCGCCTTCGGCATCTCCATCGCCACCGCGGCGCTCGCCGGCGCCTTCCTCATTGTCATCCAGCCGGTGGAGCCGTCAGTGGGGCGCGAGTACATCGGGCGCGTGTTCGCCATCTGCGTGCTGGGCGGCATGGGCAGCCTGCCGGGGACGGTGATCGCCGCCATGCTGCTCGGCATCATCGAGAGCTTCACGGCCACCTTCTACGGCCCCTCATGGGCGCCGGCCGTGGCCTTCGGCTTCCTGCTCGTCACACTGGCGGTCAGGCCCGCCGGCCTGCTCGGACGCTAGGGGGCGCCGGCCGATGCGCAACTGGGTCTTCCTCATCGTCGCGCTGATCGTCGCCGCCGCGGTGTTTACAGCGGCGCTCCTACTTCGCAACGACTACTACCTGTTCGCCGGTTACGTTGTGCTCCAGTACGTCGTGCTGGCCACGGCCTGGAACATCCTCGGCGGCTATTGCGGCTACGTGAACTTCGGCTCCGCGGCATTCTTCGCCATTGGAGCCTACACCACGGTGGCCCTGCACAAGTTGGGCGCCAATCCCGGGCGCTACCTGTCCGACACGCCATTCGAGGCGCTGGGCGCCCTCTTTCCGCTTTCGCTGCCCACCATGATCGTGCTTGGCGCTGTCATCTCGGGCGCCGTCGGCTTCGCCATGGGGTATCTCACGCTGCGCCTGCGCGGGGTGTTCTTCGCCATCGCCACGCTGGCGATGGCGGTGGTGCTGCAGACCGTCGTCATCAACTGGGACTTTGTGGGCGGCTCGCGCGGGGCCTACATCATCGGGCCCCAATCCATAACGCTTGGGCCCGTATCGCTCACCAACATCCAGTACCTGTTCCTGCTCATGGTGTTGCTGGTGGTGTTTGCGTTATGGATTGCCCGCAGCATCGAGCGCTCGCGCATGGGGCTCGGCTTCGCCACCATTCGCGACGACGAGGCCGCGGCTGAGGCCTCCGGCGTGCCGACGCTGCGCCTGAAGCTCGCCGCCACCGCCCTGTCGGGTGCCCTGATGGGGATGGCCGGCGCTCCGCTGCCCTACTACATTGGCTACGTCGAGCCGGCCGCCGCCTTCGGCCTGCCCTACGCCGTCAACGCCATCGCCATGCCGATGATCGGCGGCACGACGAGCTGGGCCGGCCCCTTGATCGGTGCGATCCTGCTCGGCACCCTGCAGCAAGTCGCCACCGTCACCATCTCCTCAGTGGCCAATCTGCTGATCGTCGGCGCGCTACTCGTCGCGTTTGTGATCGCCGCGCCCGTCGGGGTCGTTGGCTTGATGCAGGAGTTCCTGCGCGTAGCGGCGCCAGGCCGGCTCAACTTCCGGTCAGTCGCCGTCATCCTGATCGCCAGCTACTGCTTCATCGTCGGCATCCTGGACATAATCTTCGACCTGCCTGCTCTCCAGGCTGCGTTCCAGCTGCCGTTGCCACAGATCGTGAATTCCAGCGCCTTCTGGATAGGGGTCTCCGGCATCCTCGTGAGCGGGTTGTATATGGTGTCAGCGTACGGGCTGCTGAAGCTTCAGCGCTGGGCGCCACGAATTGCAGTCCTGGCACTTATAGTCTCCATCGCCGGATCTGCCGCGCTAATGTGGCTCAGCCCTGAACCGCAAAAGGTCGGCCTTCGCTTCGCGATGATCGTTATCCCCCTTCTTGCCGTTGTGTGCCTGGGCAACCGCGAGGTGAAGAAGCTCTACCAGTCACAACCCGGCCCGCAGTCCGGCAGCCGACCGGTGCCCGCATGACCACCGCTCCCTTGCTCCAGGTGAGAGGCGTATCCAAGCGCTTCGGCGGCTTCGTCGCCCTCGACGGCATCGACCTCGAGGTGGCCGAGGGCGAGCGCCTTGGGCTGATCGGTCCCAACGGCTCGGGCAAGAGCACACTGGTCAACTGCATCTGCGGCACCCTGGCGAACGAGACCGGCACGGTGAGCTTCAACGGCCAGTCGCTCAACGGCTTCCCGGCGCACAAGCGCACGCACCTGGGGCTCGCCCGCAGCTTCCAGCTGCCGCGGCCGTTCGCCAGCATGACGGTGGCGGACAACATCCGGGTGCCCCTTCTCTACACCGTGCGCCATCGCACCGGGCTCGTGCACTCCCACATCGATCTGGGGCGCCGCTGCCTGGAGGTGCTCGCGCTGGTGGGCCTGGAGCACCTGGCCGGACGCTCGCCGCGCGACCTCAGCCAGGTCGAGATGCGCAAGCTGGAGCTTGCCCGCGCGGTGGCCTCGGAGCCTAGGCTCTTGATCGCCGACGAGGCCATGGCGGGGCTGTCGCATTCGGAGGTGGAGGACATCGTCCAGCTGCTCCTGCGCCTCAACAAGGAGCAGGGCATCACCGTGATCCTGATCGAGCACATCATGCGCGCGGTGATGGCCTTCTCGCAGCGCATCGCGGTGCTCGTGTCGGGTCGCAAGATCGCCGACGGCAAGCCCGACGAGATCGTCAACAACCCCGAAGTCGTGAGCGCCTACCTTGGCCAGTAGCAGCATCACCATCGAAGGGCTGCACGCCGGTTACGGCGCCGTACGCGTGATCGAGGACGTGTCGATCGGCGCCGCGTCAGGCGAGACGGTGGTGCTGCTCGGCACCAACGGCAATGGCAAGAGCACCCTCATGAAGTGCATCATGGGAATCGTGCGGCCAAGTGCGGGGCGCATCGTCGCCGACATCGACGGCAAGAGCCATGACCTCACCAAGCTCTCCACTGAGGAGATCGTGGATCTGGGCATCGCGCTGGTGCCAGAGGGCCGGCGCCTGTTCCCGAAGCTGACGGTGGAGGAGAACCTGCTGCTCGGTGCTTACCGCCGTTCCGCGCGGGAGCAGATGGGGCGCAACCTCGACACCTGCTTCACCACCTTCCCGCGCCTCGCCGAGCGCCGCAGCCAGCTCGCCGGCAGCCTGTCCGGCGGCGAGCAGCAGATGCTGGCGCTGGGCCGCGCACTGATGCTGGCGCCGAGAATCCTGCTGGTGGACGAGCCCTCCGTGGGCCTCGCGCCATTGCTGGTGGCGCGCACCATCGACGCCATCAAGGAGCTGAAGGAACGGTATCACCTCACAGTGCTGATGGCCGAGCAGAACTTCACGCAGGCCGTGCGCATCGCCGACCGCGGCTACGTCATCGTGCACGGCAAGATCGCCGTCGAGGGCCGCTCGGCCGACGAGCTCAACAACAACGACCTGATCAAGAAGTTCTATCTGGGACTGTGACGCCTCCACCGGTCATCCCGGAAGCCGAGCCGAAGGCGAGGCTATCCGGGACCTCCATCCACGAGTTGATCCCCGGATCCCTGCCATCACCGCAAAGGTGACGCCGCTCAAACTATGCTGTACCGCTGACGATCCTACGAAGGAGGATCGCAATGCCCAGGAGCCATCTACCGATTGGAATACGGCCAGTCCCGGGAACCTTGATCAAGCAATTTGCAGTCTACATCCTCACCAATCGACCTCGCGGCGTCCTCTACGTCGGCCTGAGGAGCTCGCTGGCAGAGCGCATCCGGCAGCACCGAGAAGGGCTCATTCCGAGTTTCACCAAGCGATACAATCTCACACGCCTTGTCTATTTCGAGTACCTGGATACGGCAGCATTCATGATTGCACGGGAGAAGCGCCTGAAGCGCTGGCGCAGGGAATGGAAGATTGCGCTGGTGGAGAAGACGAACCCGACGTGGCGTGATCTTTGGCCCGATCTGACCGAACCTTGACCCCGCTCACATCTGTCATCCCGGAGGTCGAGCCCGCAGGGCGAGACTATCCGGGATCACCCGCAACAGGGCTCGACTCGTCTCACGAGATCCCGGATCGGAGCGATGCTCGCCTTCGGCTCGCATCGCTCCGTCCGGGATGACGGGTGTCACCGCGCCTTCTCGTATGGATAGACCAGCTTGCCCGACGCGTACTCCGGCGGCGTGACCACGACCTGGGTGTCGACGCCCTTGAACTGCATCGGGTCGTTGTTCTTGATGTCGCGGAACTGCACGAAGAGCACGCGCGATTGTGCCCACTCGCCGCCCTTGCCGAACTTCACGTCGCCCAGCACCGTGGTGAAGGTGCTGGCACGGATGTAGTCGGCGAGCTTCTGGTCGTCGAGGCTCTTGGTGGCCTTGACTGCCTGCTCCAGCACCTGCATCTGCGCGTAGGCCTCGGGCGCCATGTAGTAGCCCAAGGGATCGACGCCCTCGGCTGCCGCCCTCGCCTGATACTTCTTCATCAGGTCGGCCACGCCGGGGAAGTCCATCTTCGGCACCGGCAGCCAGAAGTCGTAAGCGACGAAGCCGTTGAGCAGTGGCCCGAGCTGCGCCTTGATGGACGTGTTTTGCGGGCCGACCATCGCACCTCCGACCAGCTTGGGCTTGAAGCCGATCTCGTTGATGGCACGCACCATGCCCACCGAATCAGGCGGATAGGAGCAGATCACCAGGATGTCCGGATTGGTCGCCTGGATGGCGCGCACGATCGGTGCGAAGTCGGTCGCGGACGGCGGGTAAGTCTTGTCGTAGACGATATTGAGCTTGGCCGCCTTGGCGTTCTCGCGTGCGCCGTCGGCAGCGTTGCGGGCGAACTCGGCGTCGGCCGCGACGATCGCCACCGACTGCGGCTTCGGATTCTGCGCCATGGCGAGGTCGATGAACCCCTTGGTGAAGGAGGGCTTCGGGTCGGGCCCCGACGGAATCATGACGAAGTAGTTGGGATAGTTGAACTCGCTGTTCACGCCCAATCCGAGCAGGCCGATGAACAGCTTCTTGCGCTGCATGACGAGCGGCATCGCCGGCGCCAGCATGTTGGTTGCGTACCCCCCGACGATGAGATCGACCTTATCGACATCGAGCAGCTTGGCGTAGATGCCAGGCACCGTCGACGGATTGGTCTGATCGTCGTAGTAGACGAGCTTCACGGGGCGGCCCAAGAGCCCGCCCTTCGCGTTCACGTCCTCCTCCCAGATCTTCTGGGCGAGCAGCGCCGACTTGCCGTTAGGCCCGAGCCCCCCGGTCATGGCCATGCTGAAGCCGATCTTGACCTCCTGCGCGGCAGCCGGCTGGGGCGCGAGCCAGAACGCTGCTGCTGCGGCAGCAGCCACCGCGCCGGCGAAGGCGCGTCGTGAAAGCAGGTGGTGCATTGGGTCGTTCTCCCTTCAGCATAGTTGTTTTACAGCAGTCTATGCGGCGGCAGGGGGCAAGCCAAGCAACACCTTCGGGCGACGTGGCTCGCCCGTAAGGCGGGATCGCCGACCGTACGGCCGTTGCTTGCCTGCGATGGGAGAGCGCGACAGCTCAGCCGGCGGCGTTGTCCGGCGCCGGCTGCCGTGCCGCGTTGTGCGCGGCGAGCTCCTCCGCCTCGACCTCGTCGAGCCGGGCCAGGAGCTGTCTCACGTTGGCGGGAATATCCTGGGGCGGGAGGCTGCTCGTCACCCAGCGCAGCGTCAGGCCGATACGCGAGAGGAAGTACACATTGTCGATACGGGCGGTGTACCTGCGTTGGCGCAGAAGCGTGCTCATGGGTCTCCTCATGGGCCTTTTTGTGGGGCCGGTTTGCTCTTTGGAAAGCAAGATGGGGTCAGACCCCTCGCCCCCGAGGAATCTGACCCCGTGCCCTCGTGCGCCGAGTGCGGGGTTACGGCGACACGAGAAGCACTACCGCGAGTACGTAGATCGCTACGGCAGCGCACAGTGCGACGCCGACGCGGACGAAACTGCGCATCGGATCGTGACGAGTGGTCATCTGCTGCATCGGACTCCCGCGCTCTTGTGGAGAAAGAGCAGGGCCGCATCGGCACGCGGAAACTCATCGCCGGTGCGGCCCTTGCGGGGTGTCGCTCGCATCGTTCGAGGCCCCCCGGCCACGGGCTCAAATGGCAGCGCAAACCTCTCGGAAGCATCCCCAATCCGGGGGAGACTTGAGGCTTTATTGGGGCCTGACATTCTCAAATCGGCAATGTGACGCGAGCATCATTCCATATTTGCGCGGCCTGACGATAGAATTTACCGGCTTGACGACAGAGCCAATCCATTTGTGCAAAGCAGTGCACTCAATATTGCATAATATTGCAAAGCCGTGCTCCGCGCCCTGAGCCCCGGCTCACGTGCAGCTCCTGTCAGGAGCTATCGCAGCTCGCGTAGACGCAGTCCCCGGCTTCGGGCATAATCGCGAAAATCATGCACGATCTCGTCTCACGGCTCCCCCGCCCCCCGGGCCGCATCCACGTCTGTCCGCTGAGCGCGGTGCCGCATGTAGTGGCCAGTCACGCGGCCTCGCACCTCGTCACCTGCCTGGCCGGCGAGGTGCGCGTGGAGACCCCCGGCGCCATTCAGCCGGCTAACCATATTCGCCTGTTTATCCACGACATCTCCGAGCCAGTCGAAGGCTATATCGCCCCCGATGCCGAGCACGTGATGCAGCTCGTCGACTTCGCGGCCGGATGGGACCGCCAAGGCCCGATGGTGATCCATTGCTGGGCCGGCATCAGCCGCTCCACTGCCGCCGCCTTCATCATGCTGTGCGCGCTCAACCCCGCGGCGCCGGAGGCGCTCATTGCCCGGATGCTGCGCGAGGCCTCGCCCACGGCCTACCCGAACCGTCTGATGATACGGTTGGGTGACGCGGCGCTGGGCCGCACGGGCCGCATGATGGCAGCGGTGGAGACGATCGGGCGCGGCGAGGTCGTCAGCGAGGCGATCCCGTTCTCCCTGCCCGCCGACCTGTCCGAGCTGCACGGCTCCTGAGCGCCGGCACGGCGCTGCCGCGGGACCCAGCGGGACGTGGCCCACGTGCAATGGCAGCCTTCTGCACAACCAGAGCAGAAAATTGCCATGATCGGACGCTAGCCAACAGATGGATTTCCAAGAGCTGTCAGAGGCTTGGATGAACACCCCGGTGCGCTACAAGACGGCCGCGCCGATGCCCGCCCCTCCGCTGCGCGCCCCAACGCGGGTGTCTCAGCCGGGCGAGGCCGTCGCCGTTGCTCTCACCGCCGCTATTCTCGCGGTCCGCGCCGGCGATCCGGTCGTCGCGGTCGTCCCGGCGGCGGCCCATGCCTGCGAGGAATCGCTGCCCTGCGGCCCGTTCTGTCCCCGCTCGCATCGCACCCTGGAGGGCGGCGTGGGGGCCTGGGCCCGCGCCCAGGCCGGTGTGGACATCGGCTTCCTGCAGCAGCTCGGCGCCTTCGTCGACGGCGCCGAGCCTGACCCGGGACGGGCCACCGTCTCGGTGAGCTACCTGGCCCTGGTGGGGCCGGGCCAGTGCAGCGAGCGGCCCCACGCCGGCTGGCGCAGCTGGTACGCCTTCTTCCCCTGGGAGGACTGGCGCCGCGGCAAGCCGGACTGTCTCGCCGACATCCTCGGCCGCCTGGAGGCGTGGGCATGCGAAGAGGGGCCGCCGTGCGCCGTGGCGCCGCCGGGGGACCGCCGGCAGCGCATCCGTCTGGCCTTCGGCGGCGCGGGTGTCGGCTGGGACGAGGAGAAGGTGCTCGACCGCTACGAGCTGCTGCGGGAGGCTGGCCTGCTCGGGCCGATCGCGGCGGACACGCCCGCAGCGCCCCTGCCGCGCCTGATGCATCCCCTGCTCAGCGACCACGCCGCGGTGCTGGCGCGCGCCGTCGGCGAGCTGCGCCGCGCCGTCAAGAGCCGCCCCATCGTCTTCGAGCTGATGCCGGACGTGTTTACCTTGTTCGAGCTGCAGAGGACCGTGGAAGCCGTGCTCGGCCCGCACCTGCACAAGCAGAACTTCCGCCGCATGGTGGAGGGCGGCGGCCTTGTCGAGCCCACCGGCGAGCACCGCCTGCGCACCGGCGGCCGCCCCGCCCGCCTCTACCGCTTCCGCCGCGACGTCCTCTGGGAGCGCACCGCGCCAGGCGTGCGGGTAAAGGCGGGACGGGCATAGGAGCAGGCGCCTCCGCCCTCATTGCTGCGCAGCGCCCGTCTTGCCGCCGCGACATCCTCGGCCGTGAGCATCCGGCCCGCAGACAGCGCCCGGCTGCGGGCTGTTCGTCCGGTCTTTGATAGGAAAGCTCACAAGCAGGGCAGCGCGAGTGAGCGGCTCGATGTTTGGCGGATGGCATCAATCTTGGCACTCTAGCTGCTTTGTTGAAACGTCCTTCGAATAGTCGGGATCGAACGCTGCGGCCAACTTCACACGCCATCCGACATTCACGCCGCGTGCAGCTAGCGGCGTCGTCGCTTTTACCCTTCCGCGCCAACAAGGGCAGCGCCAGAGCCACGGGCCCAATGCAGCCTGGTCAGCCCATGCAGGCTTGACACCCGCACCTCCTCGTCATAGATTTCTGTCATGACAGAAACACCAGTCAAGAAAGGGCGACTTCCTCCTGCCGTGCAGGAATTCGTCCTGCGCTGGGGGGACATGGGGGGACAGTGGGGCGTCAACCGCTCGGTTGCCCAGATTCAGGCCCTGCTCTACCTCTCCGACCGGCCGCTGACGGCAGAGGACATCGCCGAGCAGCTCGGCCTGGCACGCTCGAACGTGTCGAGCAGCATCCGCGAGCTGATCGGCTGGAAGCTGGTCCGCCGGGTGCCGGTGCTCGGCGACCGTCGCGACCACTACGAGGCGGAAGCCGACCTGTGGCAGATCCTGACCCGGATCGCCCAGGGCCGGAAGGAGCGCGAGATCGATCCGGCCGTCGCGGCCATTCAGAAGGCCGTGCAGGCGGCCGATGCCGATCCTGCGATCGGCAAGGTTGCCCGCACCCGGCTGCACGAGATGCAGACCTTCCTGGCCACCATGGACAACTGGTTCTGCCAGATGCTCACAGTGTCGCCGAGCACGCTCATGCGCCTGATCAAGCTCGGCTCGCGGGTGGTCAATCTCCTGAACCTCGGCCGCGGCAAGGGCGATACAGCGTAGGCGTATTTTTTTGTCCTGATGCTTCTGTTGTGACAGAAGCGTCAGTCATAAGGATAGGGGATAGCGATGAGACCGCAGGCGGCCGCGACGGTGGTGGCCAATGACCACGGCCCCGCTTCGATCGGGGAGGCCCCGCATCTGCACGAGTCGCGGTTCCGGGCCCTGCTGGGTGCAGCCGCCTGGGCGCGCCTGCCGCCGGCGGTGCGTCGCCGCTTCAGTGGACGGCCCGCGGCCGGCAGCGCCGTCACCTATGCCGGAGAGATCGTGGAATGCCGCACGACCTTGCCCGGCCGGCTTCTCGCTCAGCTTTGCCGGCTGATCGGTGCGCCGCTGCCGTTGTCTGACGACGTGGGCGTTCCCGCCGTCGTCACCGTCACGGAGGATGGCGCCGCCAGCGGTCAGCACTGGACGCGAGTGTATGGGCGAAGGCGCGGATTTCCGCAGGTCATCCACAGCAGCAAGCGCTTCGCCGGACCGACAGGGCTGGAGGAGTATCTGGGCTGCGGGCTCGGCATTGCCCTGCGCGTGCGCGCCGACGCCGAGGCGCTGCACTTCCACAGCGACCACTACTTCGCGGCCGTCGGCCCCCTTCGGCTGCGCCTGCCGGCATGGCTGGGGCCGGGCGCTCTCACGATCAGCCATGTCGATCGCGGCTGCGGCCAGTTCGCCTTTGTCCTGGCGCTCCGCCACCCGCTGCTCGGCGAGATCATCCGCCAGACGGGCCTGTTCCACGAGCGCGTCGCTCGCGACGATCGGGAGGATCTCCATGACTGACATGCTCTGGACCATCGTGTTCGTGCAGATGGCGATGGGCGGCTTCGACACGCTCTATCACCACGAGCTGACGGAGCGCCTGGCGTGGCGGCCGTCCCAGGCCGGCGAGCTCCGGCTGCACGGCATCCGCAACCTCTTCTATGCCGTCGTCTTCATGGCGCTCGGCTGGAGCGAGCCGCGTGGCGCGGTGGCCATGGCGCTCATCGCGCTGCTGGTGGCCGAGCTGATCGTCACCCTGTGGGATTTCGTCGAGGAGGACCGCACGCGCCGGCTGCCGGCAAGCGAGCGGGTGCTGCACACGCTGTTGACGCTGAACTACGGCATCGTGCTCGCCCTTGTCGCCCCCCTGCTCGTGCAATGGGCGACGTTGCCAACGAAGATCCGGCCGGTCCATCACGGTTTCTGGAGCTCGCTCTGCGTGGCCGCCGCCCTTGCCGTCGTCGTCTTCGGGCTGCGCGACCTCGCTGCGGCCCGCCGGACGGCCCGGATCGTAGAACGCGATCCCACGTTCCTCGCCGAGGCGCTCACAGAGCGCTGCAGCGTCCTCGTCACCGGCGGGACCGGCTTCATCGGCAGCCGCCTGGTCGCGGCCCTGGCAGCCGCCGGCCATGACGTGACCGTGCTGACGCGGTCGCGCATCAACGCGGTCGACCTGCCGGCGCCGGTGCGCATCGTCACCGCGCTGGAGCAGATTGCGGACGACGCCCGCATCGATGCCGTCGTCAACTTGGCCGGTGAGCCGATCTCCAACGGCTTGTGGACCATGCGCAAGCGGCGCCGGATGCTCCGTTCCCGGCTCAAGGTCGCTCGCGAGGTCGTCGCGCTGATCTCCCGCCTCCACACACGGCCAGCGGTCCTCGTCAGTGGATCGGCCATTGGCTGGTACGGATTGCGAGGCGACGAGCCGCTGGACGAGACGGCGGACGGCAGCGGCAGCTTCTCGCGCGCGTTGTGCGTGCGCTGGGAGAGAGCGGCGATGGCCGCGTCCGCACTCGGCGTCCGGGTCGTGCGGCTGCGCACCGGTCTCGTGCTGGCGAGCGAGGGCGGGATGCTGGCGCGGATGCTGATGCCGTTCGAGTTCGGTCTCGGCGGCCCGTTCGGCGCCGGCCGTCATTGGATGAGCTGGATCCACCGGGACGACCTGGTCCGCCTGATCGCGCACGCGATCACCACCCCCAGACTTGTCGGCCCGGTCAACGCAACGGCGCCTGCGCCTGTGACCAATGCTGCGTTCGCGAGCGCGCTGGGTCGCGCCCTGCGGCGGCCAGCGGTTCTGGCTGCACCGGCCGCCCCGCTCCGCCTCGCGCTCGGTGC
>Ga0075431_100002435_pt1 | contig 17904 bp, 17 predicted proteins | sample RhiMetdeltSRZDD5_FD_75297 | JGI IMG/M metagenome (GOLD analysis project Ga0075431, IMG submission 75297) | Populus rhizosphere microbial communities from Tennessee, USA - Rhizosphere MetaG P. deltoides SRZDD5 | ecosystem: Host-associated > Plants > Roots > Rhizosphere > Soil | place: USA... | reverse complement strand
CTTCCGGCGCGCTTACGCCATTCAGCAAAAGGCACTCGGCGCTGAAAGCCCAGTCACGGCGTTGACGCTGATGAATCTGGGGAGCTTGCTTCAAAGCACGGGGCGCGTGGTCGAGGCGGAGCGTCTGGAACGGAACGCCGTCCGTATCTTCGCTCTGCAGCCGGGGCCGGAAACCGTCGAGCTGGCGGCAGCTTGTACGAACCTTGCGGAATTATTGTGGATGAAGGGGACGCGCGTCGAGGCAACCCGGTTGTATCGGCAAGCGATATCCATTGACGAGTCCGTGTACGGTCCGGACCACCCCGAGGTGGCAGGGGATTTGACGAATCTGGGACTGCTGTTGAAGGAGAGCGGCGATCGCGTGGGAGCCGATCCGCTACTGCGGCGGGCACTTGCGATCTACGAAAAGAACTTCGGGCCCGGCAGCGCCCAGGCAACTGACGTGAGGGAACAAATGGGCGGCCGGTAGCGTTATACTTTTTCAGGAGCCCCCTCCACTATGAGTATTCGTGACTTTCTGAAGAAGCAGTTCATTGATGTTATCCATTGGACGGAGCCCGCCGATGGGATTCTTGCCTACCGCTATCCCATGCAGGATATGGAGATACAGAACGGAGCCAAGCTGACGGTCCGCGAGTCTCAGATGGCCGCGTTCGTGAATGAAGGGCGCGTCGCCGACGTGTTCGGGCCTGGATTGTATACTTTGAGCACGCAGACGCTCCCGGTTCTAACGAATCTGATGAACTGGGACAAGTTCTTCGATTCTCCGTTCAAGTCTGACGTCTACTTCTTTTCGACGCGGCTGCAGGTGAATCAGAGATGGGGCACGCAGAATCCGATCACGATTCGCGACAAGGAATTCGGGGCAGTGCGGCTGCGGGCGTTCGGCATTTACTCCTACTTTCTGAGCGATCCACGGACGTTTCACTCCAAGGTGAGCGGCACGCGGGAACAGTACGAGGTGGGCGATCTCGAAGGGCAGCTTCGGAACACGATCGTCGGCCGCATGTCGGACGCGTTCGCGAGCAGCAACGTGCCGTTTCTCGACATGGCGGCGAACCAGGTAGAGCTGGGGCAGACGATCGCCGAGTTTTTGAAGCCGACGTTCACAGCGCTCGGGCTTACGCTCGATACGTTTGTGGTGGAGAATCTGTCACTACCCGACGAGCTGCAGAAGCTGCTGGACCAACGGATCGGCATGAACATGGTCGGCGATATGGGGCGGTATACGCAGTTCCAGGTGGCGCAATCGATGCCGATCGCGGCGGGAAATGAGGGTGGCGGCGCGGCGGGTATCGGCGTCGGGCTGGGCGCGGGCTTGACGATGGCGCAGCAGATGATGAATGCGATGAAGCCGGGCGAAGGCCAGCCGTCGACAACACCGCCTCCGCCTCCCGCTGCGTCGGCCGAAACGAAATTCTGCCAGGAATGCGGTAAGTCTATTTCCCGAAGCTCGAAGTTCTGTCCGGAATGCGGCAAGCCACAGCAGTAGCCGGCGGGTCCGGGCAGGAGTGGCTGATCGAAGGCTACGGCTGCGACGAGGCGTCGCTCGCGGACCTGTCGAAGCTGCGCGAGCTGTTTGCGACCCTGGTCGGCGCGCTTTCGTTGCGTCCGGTCGCTGATGCGGTTTGGCATCAATTCCCAAACACCGGCGGCGTCACGGGGCTGTGTCTGCTTGCTGAATCGCACCTCGCCTGTCATACTTTTCCGGAACACCAATCTATTTGTCTGAACGTGTTTTGCTGCCATCCGCGGCCCGATTGGGACTTCTCGGGTTACCTCGAACGCGAGTTTGGGGCTACTACGGTGAGTGTCCGTCGAATGGAGCGCCCCTACACGCATGAGCGAGAGAGTCGCCAACTGTCCGAATTGCGGCGCGCCAATTAGGTTCCTCTGGTCGAGCGCTATCCAGACGACGTGCGAATTCTGCCGCTCGATTCTGTTGCGGCGCGACGTGGACTTGGAGCGCGTCGGAGAGGTCGCCGATCTTCCGCCCGACAGCTCACCGCTTCAGATCGGCAGCGAAGGGGTTTACGGCGGAAAGCCGTTTGTCGTGGTCGGGCGGATTCTCTATGAGTATGAGCTGGGCTTCTGGAACGAATGGCATCTCATATTTAATGACGGCAAGAGCGGCTGGCTGTCGGACGCGCAGCTCGACTACGACGTGTCGTTTTTGACGCCGCCGCCGGGCGAGCTGCCGGCTAATAATGCGCTGGTGACGGGCAACCGGTTTCAGTGGAACGGCGCGGAGTACGAAGTCGCGTCGATGACGAGCGCCCGTTACAAAGGAGTGCAGGGGGAGCTTCCGTTCGAGTACTGGGACAAATCGGACTCGCTGTTCGTCGATCTGCGCACGGCAATGGGCGGCTTCGCCACGATCGACTATAGCGAGACGCCCCCTCTACTGTTTCTTGGCGAGGCTGTGGACTTTGACGCGCTGCGCCTGAAAAATCTGCGCGAGTTCGAGGGGTGGCGATGACGCCCGCGTCCTCGGACACCAGAATTGCCGGGTCGAAAGTAAAGGGACTCAACTGCCCGGGCTGCGGCGCGGCGATGAACGTGCGCGGCTTCGAGCATACCGTGACGGTGGTTTGTCCGCAGTGTCTGGCGATTCTCGACGCCAAGGATCCGAATTTGCAGATCCTGCAGAAGTTCACGGACAAGACCAGGTTGAAGCTATTGCTCCCGCTGGGCAGCCGCGGCACGTGGGGCGGCACGCTGTACGAGGTGATCGGGTACCAGAAGCGGACCATTAAAGTCGACGAAACGGAGTACAGTTGGTCGGAGTACCTGCTGTTCAATCCGTATAAGGGATTCCGCTACTTCACCGAGTATAACGGGCACTGGAATTTCGTCCGGTCGCTGCGGGCGCTGCCTCGTCCGGTTCGCGGGGCGGTGACGAAGCCTAGCGTGGAGTACGACGGCGTCACGTATAAACATTTCTCCACGGCGCAGGCGCGGACAACTTACGTCCTGGGGGAATTTCCGTGGCAAGCGAAGCGCGGGGAAGCGTTCGCGGCCAAGGATTACATCGCGCCACCGAAGATTCTGTCATCGGAATCGTCGCCGTCGGAGACGACTTGGTCGATCGGGGAGTATGTTAGCGGGAAGGACATCTGGAGCGCATTCAAGGCGCCTGGGGCGCCGCCGAAACCGGAAGGCATCTATCTCAATCAGCCGTCGCCGTACGGGGATGCGCCGCGTGAGTTGTGGCGGCTGTACTTGACGTTTCTTCTGATCGGACTGGCGGTGGTAGTGGCCGCCTATGTAACTGCGCAGAACAAGCAGGTGTTTTCGGAGCGATACCGGTTTTGGGCGAACCCGCAGGCCGAATCTTCCTACGTGACGCCGGTGTTCGAGCTGCGTGGCCGTCCGACGAACGTGGAGATCGAAACGACTACCGATCTGTCGAACAATTGGGCGTACTTCAACTTCGCTCTGATCAATCACGACACAGGACAGGCTTACGACTTCGGGCGCGAGGTCAGCTACTACTCTGGACGGGATAGCGATGGGTCGTGGACGGAGGGCAGCAAGAGCGATACGGCGACACTTTCCTCGATACCTGCCGGGCGATACTATCTGCTGGTAGATCCGGAGCTGGCGCCGGGGTTGACGTCGCTGGACTACAGCATCCGCGTGCGGCACGATGTTCCGAGGTCGGCTTATTTCTGGTTGGCCGCGATCCTGTTGTTAATTCCTCCGGTGGTGTCCACGATCCGGCGCTACAGTTTTGAAACGCGGCGCTGGCAGGAAAGCGATTACGCTCCGGTAAATTCGGACGATGGAGACGACGATTGATGCGGCATCCTTTGTACCTTCTCTACGGTTTGTTGCTGCTGGGTTGGCTCGGGAATACGGCGTATCGCGGCTCGCCGTTTCTGGGAGCGAGCGTCAACGAGCTAAGAAATATTCCCAAGACTGTGCGCGACAACCCTGGCGCCTATCGATCAACATACGGCGGTTATGGCCGCTACGTCGGAGGTAAATGAACATGACGGATTTTCATCCCGCATATGTCGTGAACGCGCTGATATTCGCGTTTCTGGGCATTTTCATTTTTGTCATCGCGTTTTTGATCCTCGACAAGATTACGCCGTACGATCTCTGGAAGGAAGTCTGCGAGCACAAAAATGTGGCGCTGGCGATTCTGCTGGGAGCGATGTCGCTGGGTTTGTGCATCATCATCGCCGCGGCCGTGCACTAAGTGTCGGCGATCCTCTTCTTCTCGGTTTTCCTGATCGCCGCCTGCGGGCTGATCTACGAGCTGATCGCCGGAACGCTGGCTAGCTACCTTCTCGGCGATAGCGTTCTACAATTTTCCACTGTTATTGGCGCCTACCTGTTCTCGATGGGGATCGGGAGCGCTCTGTCGCGATTCATCGTGCGGGGGCTGGTGGCGCAATTCATTTCCATCGAGCTGCTGGTCGGACTGGTGGGAGGGTTCTCGTCGTCCCTGCTCTTCTTGGCGTTCGCCTATACGGATAGCTTTCGGCTCGTGTTGTACCTGGTGGTGTTCGTCGTGGGAACACTGGTGGGGCTCGAGATTCCGCTCCTTATGCGGATTTTGAAGGACCGGTATAAGTTTGGGGAGCTGGTGGCGCACGTCCTCACGTTCGATTACCTGGGGGCGCTGGGGGCGTCGATTCTGTTTCCGCTGTTTCTGGTGCCGAAGCTGGGGATGGTGCGGTCCGCGCTGCTGTTCGGGATGCTGAATGCGGCGGTCGCGCTGTGGTCGACATTTCTGTTTCGGGATCAGATCGGGGCGCGCGGCGGATTGCGCGTCGCGTGCGCCGTGGTGTTGATGGCGCTGGGCGCGGGGATGGCCGGAGCGGACAACATTTCCGCCGCTGCCGACAACAACCTGTATGCCGACGAGGTGATCCTGGCGAAACAGACGCCTTATCAGCGGATCGTGCTGACGCGGTGGAAGGACGATATCCGGCTGTTCCTGAGCTCACACTTGCAGTTTAGCTCGCGCGACGAATACCGCTACCACGAGGCGCTAGTGCATCCTGGACTGGCAGCGATCGCAGCTCCGCGGTCGGTGCTGGTGCTGGGCGGGGGCGATGGGCTGGCGGTGCGGGAGATTCTGAAGTATCAGGACGTCGAGAAGATCACGCTGGTGGATCTCGATCCGGAGATGACGAAGCTATTTTCGACGAATCCGCTGCTTACCAAGCTCAATGCGAACTCGCTTGCCGCGTCCAGGGTGAAGGTCATCAATGCCGACGCGTTTCCATGGCTCGCTGAGAATCAGGACGTTTTCGATTTCGTGGTGGTGGATTTGCCGGATCCGACCAATTACTCGCTGGGCAAGCTGTACACGACGGCGTTTTACCGCGTTCTAGCGAAGCATCTGGGCCGGCAGGCGATGGTTGTGGTGCAGAGCACTTCGCCGCTGTTCGCCCGGCAATCGTACTGGTGCATCGTCGAGACACTGAAGCAGGCGGGACTCAGGACGTATCCATACCACGTTTATGTGCCATCGTTCGGGGAGTGGGGATTCGTGCTGGCGGGCCTGAATCCGTACGATCCGCCGTCGCAAGTACCGTCGAATTTGCGATTCCTTTCGGCGCGCAATCTGCCGGAACTATTCCATTTCCCCAATGACATGCTGCCGGTCGAGGCGGAGCCGAACCGGCTCAACGACCAGATCCTAGTGCGGTACTACGATCGCGAATGGCGGGACATCGCGCATTGACGTCACGTCGCCGATTTCTGAGCGCAGCTCTGATTGGCCTCACAGCCAAAGCTGAGCGCGCAATTTCGGGCTCGTTCGTCAACGATGCGCACGCGCTGGGACATCGGCTGCGCGACCGGTCGGGGTTCAGGGCCCCGGCGCGGAGGATCACAGTTCCGCTGGTAATTGCCGGCGGCGGGATTGCGGGATTGAGCGCGGCATGGCGGCTCGACAAGTCGGGATTTCGCGATTTCATCCTGCTCGAAATGGCTCCACAGGCAGGGGGCAATTCACGATGGGGAGACAGCGAGATTTCGGCTTATCCGTGGGGCGCGCACTACGTTCCGATTCCGAATAAGAAGTCGCCGCTAGTTCGGGAGTTGTTTGAAGAACTGGGGCTGATGCATGCGGGAAAACTCGAAGAGCGGCATCTGTGCTTCTCGCCGCAGGAGAGGTTGTTTATCCACGGGCGTTGGCAGGATTCTCTCGAGCCCGGGATCGGCGTGACTGCAGAAGATCGGCGGCAGTATCGAGCCTTCCATGAGCGGATGGAAGAGTTTCGGGCTAGCGGAGAATTTACGATTCCCATGGATCTGGGAGCAAAGCGGTCGCAGCTAGACGTTATCTCGATGGAACAATGGCTGCGAAACCAACGATTTACATCTGGCTCCCTCAACTGGTACGTGAACTACGCTTGTCGCGACGATTATGGGGCGCTTGCGTCCGGAGTGTCCGCCTGGGCGGGGATTCACTACTTTGCGGCGCGCGAGACAGAGGACAAGGGTCCGTTCACCTGGCCGGAGGGGAACGGGTGGATCGTGAAGCGTCTGCTGGCAAAATTGGGGCGCTATCTGCGCACCAATTCGGCGGTGTATGGGATCGTTCGGGAGGGGCGGCGGCTGCGGGTTCTTACGGAGGACACGGAGTACGTAACCGAGGGGCTGATCTTCGCGGCTCCGACGTTCCTGGCCCACTACCTTCTGGAAGGGGCGCCGCCGGCTCAGGGATTTGAATACTCGCCTTGGCTTACTGCTAACCTGACGCTCGATCGGATGCCGCGGGAACGCGGTAGCGAGCTTGCCTGGGACAACGTCATCTACGGCTCGCCGGCGCTTGGCTACGTCGTGGCAACGCACCAGAATCTAGCGTCGCGGGTGGATCGGTCGGTGTGGACTTACTATTGGGCGCTGGCGCAGGGTACTGCTGCGCAGAATCGGCGGCTGTTGCTCGAGAGGGATTGGGGCTACTGGAAAGAGGCGATTCTCAATGACCTGTCGCGCGCGCACCCGGACATTCGGGAGTGCGTCTCGCGGATCGACATCATGCGGATGGGGCATGCGATGATTCGGCCGTTAGTAGGATTTCTATCTTCCGAGCATCGAACACGACTGACTAACGACCGGGGCGGGAACCTGTGGTTCGCCAACTCGGACCTCAGCGGAATTTCCATTTTCGAGGAGGCGCAGTATCGCGGAGTGCGCGCGGCGGAGTCGGCGCTGAGACGTCTTAGTGGGTAACTTCGGACTTCACGATGCCATTCGATCGTGAGGAGCCCATGTCGGCGGCTTCGAGCATCTTGTACATGCTCTTGTGCTCCGGCAGATTCGTTTCGAGAAAATCGATTCCTTCGGCCGTGATTCCGAGGCTGCTGCGATCGTCCTGCTGGATGTAGCGCTTGGCCTTGAGGTACCAGATCGTGAAGAGGAGATGCTCCCGGGGAATCGACATCTTCTGCTCGATCTCCAGGACCGATAGCGTGGGCGCTGCCTGGTTGGCGCGCCGCTGTGTGTAGAGAAGACAGAGCATGCCAATACGACGGTTGATCTCTCCATCGACGCCTTCCGCGAACTCCCTGGTCAGAAAGACGGGCAGCGGAGATTCTTTCCTGGTCTCGTAAAGCGCGTCGAACTCCTTGCGCTTTTCCGGATTGGAAAGGACCTTGTAAGCCTCGTTGACTCGCAGGAATTTCTCCAGGTCTCCGGTTTCGGTGTTATCCGGGTGATAGCGGGCCGCCAGGGCGCGGTGGACTCGCTGTATGGATTCGATCTCGGCCCCGGGGGCGACTCGAAGAAGCTCGTAGTAGTCGACAAAGGTATCGTTTTCGGTCATTGGGTTCTTGCTAATTTAAGTTCGACCGAATGAGACCAAGCGAAGATAGGGAAGATACCTTAGGTCCTTACTTGCGGTAGAACACGCCCAGAGCATATCGATCGAACCGGCGAATGTCGATGGCGTCGACCGTTTTGGCCTCGACCAGGAATCCGAAGTTCCGTACAACGAAGAAGCGGGCTCCCGCGCCCAGGCTATAGCCGAAGTGATAAGAGCTGGAAACGCTTTTATCGGCGCCGATCGATACCTTGACGCTATCCCGAACCGATCCGATGCCAGCGAGCACGTACGGCTGGACTCGATGGCGGCCATAATGAGCCTCCAGGCCACCGCCGAAATCCGACAGGCTCCCACGCACTCGGATCGAGGGACCCGGATAGACCTCATCCGTGTAAAGCCGGCTGTAGGAGTACTCTCCGTAATACGATAGAAACCGATTCAGACCGCCAACAATCTTGCCTGCGTACACTGGATCGGTCGGTCCATCGCCGTGTTGATATTGGACGCCACCGAGAAATTCTGCGGTCTCGGTTCCCAGCTTGGATTCAAAACGCTGGGCGAGCATCAGCGCGGGCGCAAGTAGTAATAGGAGCAGTCTCAAAGGATAGCCTCCGTCTCGGCCAGTATGCTGTTACCCGATAGATTCGAGCAATGAGGCCTTCCGCTTAGTCCTGAGCTACTGGAGGCCTGAGTTTCGTTGTGAGGTCAAGATGGGACAGGGTTTTTCACACCGACCCTTACAATGGTGGCTCCATTGGAAGCGCCAGCGGTGGTTCGACCAGAAAATCGAGAGCGGACATCTTCTGGACGGCCTCCCGGATGGACTGCTCGGAGGTGGGCTCGACAGTGATCACAAAGGGCAGGTCGTGCTTGGTCTCGCACGGCTCCTGCAGGACGGCGTCGAGACCGATGTGCTGCGCGGCGAGGATCCCGGCCAGCGCGGCGATGATACCGGGGCGGTCGTTCACGCGGAATCGGAGGTAGTAGGCCCGCTTTTGCAGTGTTACCGAGACCGGTTTGTACTCTCCCAATCGCTCATGGGCGAATGGCGAGACGCGCTCGGGACTGCCGGACCGGATCTCGCGGGCGACTCGCATGAGGTCACTGACCACGGCCACGCCGGTCGGCTGGGGACCGGCTCCGCGTCCGTAATAGAACGTGTCCTGGCCGTAGAGTCCCTTGACCCAGACCGCGTTGTAGGCTCCCTGAACACCGGCTAGAATCGTCGACGTGCGGATCAGGGCGGGCCGCACCGAGAGAATTACGCCCTCCGGCGTCTGCTGGGCGCCGCAGATAAGCCGGATGGTATGGCCGAGCTGGCGGGCATACCGGAAGTCCATTGGGGAGATGCGGCGGATGCCCTCGACGTAGATGTCGGAAGGCATGATCTTTTCGCCGAATGCTAGCGCGGCGAGAATGGAGAGCTTCGAGCGGGCGTCGAACCCGTCGACGTCAGAGCTGGGGTCGGCTTCGGCGTATCCGAGCCGCTGGGCTTCGGCGAGTACGGTCTCGAGTGGGTCGCCGCGTTTTTCCATTTCCGTAAGGATGAAGTTACTGGTGCCGTTAAGGATACCGGAGATAGCGACCACGCGATCGCCGGAGATGCCTTCACGGAGTACGGCGTGGATGGGAATGCCGCCGGCTACGCTGGCTTCCATCGCCAGATTGATTCCGGCGCGTATGGCGCGATCCCAGATCTCGGGTCCGCAGAGGGCCATTAATTCTTTGTTGGCGGTCACGACGGATTTCTTTTTGGAGATGGCGGCGTCGATGATCTCGGCTGAGGTGGTAGTGCCGCCAACAAGCTCGGCGACAATATCGACGTCGGAGCGGTCGACCAGCTCGCGCCAGTTGGTGGTCTTGAAGACGGGACCCAGAGCGCCGGGGAGGATCACCGACGCAACGGATCGGCTACAGACTGCGGTGACCCGAATACGAAATCCTAATTTGAGGGCGATCTGATCGGCGTTTTCGGCAAGTATCGCTAACGTGCCGGAGCCAACATTGCCCAGACCGACGATCCCAACCCTGACTTCTTCCATATTCGAGTATTATCGACTGCGGTGTTGCGGCGGCGCAAGATATGGTATGAATGCGGTCATGAAACGAAGACAGATTTGGCGCGCCGCGGGGGCGGCGCTTCTTGGAGCAGGCGCCATGCAGGCGCAGTCGAAGGATGAATGGACGCCTAAGAAGCAATCTGCCGGCGGCGCCATTCGTTCCGGACACCTGCTGTTCCTCAGTGGGATTGGGGGCTGGTATCCGGAAAGGCGTCCGAAGCCGGGGGACGTGAAACAGCAGACTGGTGACGCACTGGAGATGATGAAGGCCTCTCTCGAAAAGGCAGGATCTTCCCTTGCGAACGTGCTAAAGGTCCAGGTGGCATTGGTCGATCCCGAGAAACATTGGGAGGGAATGGATCAGGCATATAACACCTTTTTCACGACAAATCCGAAACCGGCGCGGTCCTATTTCGGAAGCACGGGATTTAGAAGAGCCGGGCAGTTACTGCAGATTGATTGCATCGCTTACGTGGATTGAGTAAGAACCAGGAAACCGACACCAGCACCATCAGAGCCGCGATCATCAGGGAGCGGAGGGCCGCAACTAAAACTTCGATTCGCCATCCCAATCAGAATTTGCGCCGGGCCTCCGCTCCCTGATGGTCGCGGCTCTGATGATCCTGCACAATACAGAGTTTTGGTCGCTGGCTTTACCCTCGTTGCGGATTCCGGCGTGCAGTCCAGCGACCGCTTCCGTATTCGCCGAGGTTGATCGTACCGGACATCGTATCGCCGGCAGCGGTTCCCTGGAACAAGTAAGAAAGCCGCGTGCCTTCCGCCGGAAGTGAACTGCGGAATTCTACCCTGGCGCCGTCGATCCGGCCCGCTAATTCGCCTTGGAAGGCCCACCCGGAGTGCACCCCGGTGATCCGATTTTCCTTGGCCGTGAGGATTAGCTTGTGGCGCGCTGAGCCCACCTCGTATTGAATCTCGGTCTCCCAAATGCCCGAGATGTCCATCGCGGGGGACGTAGGCTGCGGTTTGGTCCCGGCCTGCTTCGGCGCGGCGCGGAGGATGTCATAAAGACGCTGCGCCACGACCTTGTGCTCGCCAGGCTTCATGGCCACAGGCCGGATCCGGAACGAGCGGCCCTCGCCTTCCGCGTGGGACATGATGCGCGGCTCCCCTTCGAGCAGCAGTCGTCCGACCTCGCCTGCTGTAATGCCTAGCTTGTCAGGATCCCAGGAGACGTCGAGAGTGGGAAAGGGTCCTCCACGCGCAGGTCCTCGGACGGCTGTCCGCACGCCCGGAATCTGGGTGATCTGTTCACTGATGTAGGCGTACCAGCTTTCCCATTCGCGAAAGTCAGACTGGATATCGCGCTCGGTCCGCCAAACCTCGACGGCGCGCAACATGCCGACGATTTCTTCCTTGCTCACCTTCAAAGCGCGCCCGAATGCGTGGTGTGGCGCGCTGTTGGCCCAGGCGGCGCGCACGAGATCGCGCCGGCCGACGAGCAGGCCTGCTGATTGCGGACCGCGCAAAATTTTACCTCCGCTATAAGCCACCAGATCCGCGCCGAGCGCCAGATAAGGATTCGGAACGATCAGATAGTCGGCGGCGGCGTCCACCAGGATCGGGATGCCTGCCTTGCGCGCGATGGGGGCAACGTGTTTCAGATCCAACTTTGCGCCACCGAAGTGATTTCCGAGGATCTCAATCATGGCCGTGTGGCGGCTGATTGCGGCCTGCAGCTCGTCAATCGAGTTGACCTCCACGATCTTGACGCCCACCGTGCGGACCGCCTGGTCGTAGGCGTTTCGCGATTCGCGCGGAACGATCACTTCGTTCTTCAAGCCCGTGAGATCCGGCAGACGCTGCATCTTCTCTGGATCGGCGCCGGCGATACAGCCCGCCGTAGCGTGCGTGAGGGCTGCGGCGGCTCCGGCGGTAACGATGCCGCATTCGACCTGCAACAGTTCCGCGAGCCGAGCGCTGACTTTCTCCATCAGCTCGTCCAGATTCACGTGGTAGCGCGACGCCTGCTCGATGGTGGCGACCACTTCGGGCAGTGTCAGCGAACCACCGTTGATGGTATAAGTGGCCGTACAGTTGATGAAGGGACGGACACCGATTCGCGTGTATACTTCTGGTCCTGAGGCGCTCGCCGCAGGGGCCTGGGCAGCGCCTGCCGCGGCGGCTGCGGCTGCCGCCGCCCCTGTTTGGAACAGATTTCGTCTGCTGATGCGCATGTTTTCCCCCTCTGCAATATATCCCGATTTCGCGCGGATTAGAACCAGACCGGGTTTACGAATGCGCCGTTCCCGGCGATGTCCCAGACTTCGATTCGCGCCCATTTGGCACGGGATAGATCCTGGTTCCAGGTGAACGTCTGAACACCGTGCGGGCCGGTCTTGTCCAGCGGGATCTGGACTGGCCCTGCATCGGTCACGATCACGGCGTAGGCCAGCGGGAAGGTCCATCGCACTTCGGCGGTAATGGCGCTGCGGGTGATCTTTACGGAGGGAAGCAGCACCGTGCCCTGCGACACGAAGTAATCGCCGCGGCGGATCGGCTCGAGGACTTCTCCATAGTGGTCCCAGTCGGGGAGGTGGCCGAGCTTCACGTAGTTCACGTTCATGTGCGCGTACAGCTCATGTGTGTGGTCGAGCTGGAACATGTCTACTTCACCGATCAGCCGTTTACGGAATCCCCAGTTGTTCATGTCGTCGAGCAGATTGAGCGCGCGCAAGCTCTGGCGCAGGGTAGACAGATCCGCCGGCATGGCCTTGAATCCCGCGCCCAGGAAGTGCTCGTCTTTGAAGAATTCTTCGTCTTTGTATCGATCGGGGAAACCAAGCGAGCCCTTCGTACGTGGGTGAGCGGTGTAGACGAGCCCATTCTCTCGGCGGATCAGGTCGAGCATTTCGGCGCGATCCGCTGTGCGGTAGACCTTTCCGTACCGTGAATTCTGTTCGACGAACGGCTGGGTCGCTGAACGCGACAAGTGCCAAAAGACGGGCTTCGGAAAGACGCCGATCCAGTGCCCGCCCAAATGGACATTTGCCTCCTCTGCGGGAATGAGCAGGAACTTCTCGTCGGACTGCGCTTTTGTCGTCCGGAAATACGATTCCAGCTCCTTCAGACGAACAGCTCCGGTATCGGCGGGATGACCATCGCCGTGGAAGTCGGCGATAATCGCCACGTCGATTCCCATGTCCTTTAACACGGGCTTGAAAGGCGGTACCCACTGGTCGCCGTACTCCATGGCTTGCACGGTGTAGGCAAAGTGCCAGTGAGGCGCGACCGTTTTATAGCCGGGGATTTCGGGGAAGCGGTCCCGATTGGTGTAGCGTAGGACGTCTTCGAGAGCTCCGGCGGGCTGGTCCGCAGTGAACTGCAAGAATAGTGACAGTCGTTGCTCGCTCCCCGCAGGCGCATTCATCCACGGATAGTAGATCCAGTTTTCGTCGGGAAGCTGGCGGATGCCGACACCGGCCTGGCCGCGGAACGATCGAGCCCAGACGTGCGCCAGATTCGACGTGAAGTCGCGCGGCATGAAGTACTGGTGCGGCGCAGGAAATGCGGCGACTGCTCCGTTCGCCGTGCGCATCGCTACAGTCCGGTAGCGCGTCTGGATCGGCTGGCGTTCGGAAGCGAAGAAATTCAGCATGCGCTGCTCTATGCTGCCTTCCGTGTTGTAGTAGGTGATTTCCGAGCGCATCGTGTTGCCGGGCTTTCGGTCAGAATCGGCGGACCATTGAAAGCCTGCGTCGTAGTAGAAGGCGGTGTCGGGCTCTTGTGTGGAAACGACGGCTTCCTGCTGAATGAGCCGCGATCCAGGAAAGAACGCATAAGCGATACGGCCGCTGAAGTGGCCTAATCGCAGGCCTTCGAACGAAACTTCAACGCGATCTCCCTTGGTGGTAACTTTCGGGTTCGCAGCCTTGAACTCGGTTTGGAACCGGCGCGTGCCGTCGGGATGGCTGGGTGGGAAGTCGAAAAACTGGTCAAAACCGCCGCGCCGCTTGCCGGACTCAATCCAGTAGAACGGCCGGGCATCTTTGACGATTAGGGTGTCACCTTGTTTGATTGCGGTGATCAGTGGCTTGGCGGGGTCTTTCGAAAACTCGGCCGTCCACGGCAGCTTCCGTTCATCCTGCCAGGAGACTCGAATCGCGTCGGGAGTCTGAGTGGCTTGAGCAAGTAAGAGGAGTGGCAGCAGCAGCATTACGCGTAATAGCTTACGGCGATGACGATATCATATTCGGGCACGAAAAAGGCCAGGCAGGCCGGGAGGCCTGTCTTCCGTGAACTGGCGGCCTTTTTAAGCAACCTCGATGTCTGTTCCATAGACCCGTTCAAATTGTTCCAAGAGCTCCCTATGGGCCGAGCACGACGACAAATCCATCGGACGTGCCACCCGCGAATCCGGCCTGGTAGGATCCTTCGGTTGATTTGATACTCCGCGCGCCGGTCTGACCGCCAACACAGATCGTGCCGTCGGGCGCGACAGCCAGCCCATAGCCCACATGAACGCCAGTCAGGCCAAGGTAGGTGGAATAGAGCAGGGCGCTGGGCCCAGAATCAGCCAGCTTTATTTTGGAAACGAAAACGTCGATACCGCCACCCGTTCTTTGCAGCGCATCCGCGGTGACGGGGAAATCGGTGGAGGTGGTGTAGCCGGTGACGTAGACGGCGCCCGCAGCGTCGGTGGCGATGTCGTAGGCGACATCCCCGCTCGATCCGCCGAAATAAGTGGAATAGGACAGCACCTCAGAGCGTGGCGCTTTCAGATTGAGCCGGGTTATGTATGTATTCGAAATGCCGGCGAGCTGGGATTGCAGCGCATCGGAAGTGACCTGAAAATCCGGCGACAAGGTGTATCCGGTCAGCAGAACGCGATCGGCGGAGTCGAGTGCGATACGGCGTACATCGTCGAGCCGCGTACCCCCGAGATAGGTGCCGTAGATCAGCGAGGGCTCGCCTGATAACGTGAGATCAAACTGGACCACGAAGATGTCGCCGGCTCCCTTACTCTCCGGCCGATACGAATTTCCGGCCAGCGGAAACTGGAGCGAGAAGGTCGCGCCCGCCATATAGACGGCGCCTGACGGCGACACGGCGATGGCGCGGCCGTCATCCAACACTTCGCCTCCCAGATAGCTGCTGTAAACCAATGATGGCGACTCGGCAGGGTCAATCTTTGCGATGAACGCATCGCCGGCGCCCCATCTGATGGCCTGGTAGGCGGAGCTTGTTACCGGAAAATCTTCGGAGCGGGTAGAGCCCGTGATGTAGAATGCGCCACGCGCGTCGACGGCTATTCCCGCCCCAGTGTCGACACCGGCGCCGCCGAGATAGGTGGAGTAGAAAAGACCTTCGGTGCCGGGGAAGCTGGTTACCAGCTTCAAGACGAATGCGTCGGAGGTATTCTCGCCTTTGAGGTTATTCTGGGGTCCGGCGCCGGCTAGCGGAAAGTCGATGGAGGTTGTCGAGCCGGTGAGGTAGACGCCTCCACTTCCATCGATCGCCATGGCGGTGGGCAGGTCGGCGCCGGTCCCTCCAAGATAGGTGAAGTAGAGCAGCGATTCGGCGCCGGATTTCGATGGATCAATCTTGGCGATGAAAATATCGCTGGTTCCTTTATTGCTTGTCTGATAGGCATTTTCAGGAGCGGTAATGTCGGAGTTGCCGACGTAACCGGCCAGATACACGATTCCAGATCGATCGATCTTTGCGGCCGTGACGGCATCGGCGCTACCCCCGCCTAGCAGAGAAGCATATGTGAGCACCGGATCGATGGTCAAAGCGCGAGAGCGATCGTAGGGTCCGACCAAGAAGCCAACCACATTTTTCGAGAGCAATTGAAACGCGCCGCGAATTTCGCGACGGCCGGCGCCGGGCTCCTCCTGGTAGATCAGGGGCTTGCGCTGCGTCAAACGGGAAGCGCCGTTTCCGACCACCAGGTCGCCGGCAGGGGTCACGGTCATATGCGCAATTCCATCAAATTTGAGGCGGATGCGGTTCGGGTCGGCGCCGGGCTGGACGATGAAATCGTATTCAAGCTCGCGGTTAGATCCGTAGTAGACGAGGTCGATACCGGGATACACAGATCGATAACGGACCTGCGCGTAATTCGTCACGCCCGCGCTCCACTTGTCGTGGCGAGCGCCGAGAATGTAGTTCGTCCGGAACGGAAGCGCGGATGAGCCGGCAAGTTCCGCCTTGGGATTTGCGCTGAGCGGGGAAACGGAAATCGTATGCCCGGCATTTTCGAAAGAGACTCCGCGCGCGGAAAGAAAGACGCGGTACTCGCTGGTACGGGCGGTGAACTTGACGTCGGAGGCCCAGCGGCCGGTGTTCGGCTCGAACACGATCGGCAGGGAACGGAGGAGCTCGGTGGCGCGGGGGACGTTGTCGCTGGCGCGGGCGCTGAGCGCTGACAGTCCAATTAATCCGAAAGCAAGAGGCCAAAACGCAAATTTAGACATAGAACGAATCATTTTAGACGCGGAACAGGACCATACCGGGTACACCGGGTTCGGAATTCAAAATAGTATTATTTATCGTAACAAACGTGGGGCAGGCTGGTAGCCTGCCAATTGCTTTTCGACAAACTTTAGAAGTCGAATTTGACGCCCAGTTGGATCTGGCGCGGATTGCCGGCCCCCTGAAAACGGCCGAACATTTCGCGCGGTTCGATGGTCGTGCCCCACGTGGTATTCACGTCCTGATAATTGACGCGGTTCTGGACGTTGAACGCTTCCCCAAGGATCCTCAGATTGATTCGCTCGCGGATCGGAATTCGTTTGGCCATCGGACATCGACCGTCGCCGAGCCTAGGGCTTCCAGCGTATTCCGACCCAGCTCGTAGATCCCGTTAAACGGCCGGTCGGTGGAGTTGCCGTCACCGTTGACGTCCGATCCGACCCGCACGTTTTCCGGAGTTCCGGAGCGAAATACCCAACGGGTGAAGAGAATCCATTTACCGAGAATAACACCGCGGTAGGGGCCGGTCATGGTGAAGCGCTGGCGCTGATTTTCGATCGAGAGCGATCGTTCGGCGCGTGCCTTGTGGGGATTCGACGGCTGCTGGGCCTGCACGAAGTCGCTCGAATCGTCGATGGCCTTGGAGAAAGTATGGTTTGCGCCCAGTTGAAAGCCGCGGCTGAGGCGTTTCTGGAGAGTCAACTGCACGCCGTGATAGGTGGAGGACTAAGACGCCTGGGCGCGGCTCCGAAGAAGATACGGCCGATCCGCTGTGGGTTGGGAGCCGCAACACCCAACGCGGCGGCGTTCTCACGTGTTAGCACGGTTGGAGGACCGAGATTGATACTCTGCGATCGCAACAGCTTTGATCCGCGAACCAGGACATAGTTAACGCCGGCGCCAGATTCGCCGCGATTGCGCAGGATCGGCCCACCCAAGGTTGCACCCGAATTCTTGCGGCGGAAGGGCGGCTTTTCAGTATCGGTCGCGAAGGCGTTGCGCCCATTCAAAGCTTCGTTCCGAATGAAGAAGAAAACGTTGCCGTGATAGCTCTTGCCACCGGACCGGGATACTACATTCACTAGCCGCCACCGGCGGAGCCGAACTCGGGAGCAACCTAGCTAGTGGCGACTTGGAACTCCCGGCGTCCTGACTCATTGTCAGTCGCGTGTTGCCGTTCAGTCGCTGTCGACACCGTCGATTGAGATGTTGTTGCTGCGTCCGCGCTGACTCTTAAAGCTGAGACCGCTGCCCTGACCCCGGTCTGCCGCGCGGTAACACCGGCGACAGTTCTTGAAAAATCCAGGAAGCTACGGCCGTTGATCGGAAGGTTCTCAATTTCGCCGCGGTCGACGACCGCTCCAATGGTGGACCGGCCGGTGTCGACAATCGGCGCAGCCTCGACTACGTCGATCTTTTGGGATCGGGCAGCGACAGGAAGCTCGATGTTTATAGTCGAGACACCGCCGACTTGCAGAATCAGGCCGGATCGCTCGACGGTGGCGAAACCGGCTTTGGCCACGCGCACGGAGCGATCGCGCCCCCCGCTACGTCGGTGACCAGGCCCTCAAGGTCGGCGGAGGAGCTGGACTGCGCCCATGCGATCGAAGGGGCAAC
>Ga0075431_100002428_pt1 | contig 17938 bp, 15 predicted proteins | sample RhiMetdeltSRZDD5_FD_75297 | JGI IMG/M metagenome (GOLD analysis project Ga0075431, IMG submission 75297) | Populus rhizosphere microbial communities from Tennessee, USA - Rhizosphere MetaG P. deltoides SRZDD5 | ecosystem: Host-associated > Plants > Roots > Rhizosphere > Soil | place: USA... | reverse complement strand
TCACCACCGCCACGGCGGCGACGGCCAGAACGACCGAGCGCTTCATGTCGCCCACGATGGTAACCCGGGGGCTGGCCCGGGTCTGACGGGGGTCAGGCCCGGGCCTGGCACGAGCCTGACCCCGTCCTGACCCCGTCCTGACCCCACCCTGACCCCGTCCTGCCCCAGGCCTGACCCCAACCTGACCCCGAACCTGACCCTGAGGAACTTACGGGGACGGACGGGGTCTAATGCTTTCGAGGACGGTGTTAAACTTCATGGCGACGCCTATTTCCGGAGGCTTCGTGAAGAACGCTGGCGCGGTTGCCTGGTCGGAGGTCGATACCCAGGAGGCCGCACTCATCGCGCGCTGTAATACTGGCGACGAGGCCGCCTGCGCCGACCTCGTCTCGATCCACCAGCGGATGGTCTACTCCCTGGCGCTCCACCTGCTCGGAGACCGGGACGAAGCACTCGACCTGTCCCAGGAGGTGTTCCTCCGGGTCTTCCGCACGCTCTCCAGCTTCCGCGGCCAGTCGGCCCTGCGGACCTGGATCTACCGCATCGTCATCAATCAGGCGAGAAACCGGCAGCGATGGTGGCGGCGGCGTCACCGGTCGAGCCAGGTCTCGCTCGACGACCACCTGCAGCAGTTTGGAGACGTCGAATCCAAGACCGACGTCCTTCCCGATCGGCAGCTGGCCAGCAAGGAAACCTCGACGCGCATCTGGCAGGCGCTCGATCGGCTCCCGTTCGATCAACGGACGGCGTTGATCCTTCGTGAGATCGACGGGCTGCGCTACGACGAGATCGCCTTTTCGCTCGGCGTCGCAGTCGGCACGGTGAAGTCGCGGCTCACCCGCGCGCGGCAGACGCTGCGCGCCGAGCTGCTGGGTTTGCGCACATGATTCCCTACGTCGGATGCGAGTACGCGCGCGAGCACCTCGACGCGTTTGTCGATGGAGAGCTGTCAGTAGACGAACAGGTGGCTGTCGAGTCGCACCTGCGCTGGTGCCGGACGTGTGCGGCGCGTGTCGAGGACGTGCAGCTGATCGGCGACGCGATCCGTCTGGGCTCGCTGGTCCCGAACGCCGACGATGAAGAAGTGCAGACCGTCAATCACCTGCAGTCAAGCGTGCTCATTCGCGTCCGCACCGAGGAAGAGTTGTCCTTCGGTGCCCGCTTCCGTGACATGTTCACCGACATGCGCCTGCTGTGGCCGGCGCTTGGTGCGACGGCGGCGGTGACCGTCGGTCTGGCGCTGGCGTTGAGCGTGCTGTACAGCACCACGCTCGAGCGGCCGGAGTCGCTGGCCACGATGCTCGAGACGCTGGCCGATCCCGGCGGCGAGCGCAACCCGTTGATGCCCGGCAACAGCGCCCGCGTCGATCGGCTGTTCGGATACGTGGATAGCGACCGGGCCGGTGGCATCTCGATGCCGCGCGCGATGGATGACGGCACGGCGTTCGAGAGCATCCCTGAACAGGACGCGACATTCGCCGTTGCCGCGGTGGTCAACCGTGAAGGGCGCATCGCCAACTACGAGCTGCTCAAGTCCGAGCGCGGCGGCCGACAGGCTCGCGGCCTGCTCTTTGATGTCGAGATGCTCGACGCCGCCGTGCGTCAGTCGCGGTTCGCGCCAGCGCAGACTCCGGTCGGACGCGCGGTCGCGGTGAACATGGTGTGGTTGATTGTGATGACCACGGTGCAGACGCCGGATCCACACGCACTGCCGCTGCGCGTGCCCGCGGCGGTGGCACCGGCGACGCGCATCCCGCCTGCCGAGTCGATCGAAGAAGCCCCGCTCAAGCGGTCCGATCGGCTCGAGACCTCAACGACGGCCTGACGGCTCCGGCGTCGGCACTTCTCCCCGCGCACTCGCTACGTTGTTGAGCGCATCGGTTGCGCGCAGGATGAGGCCGCGCGCGCCCGCGTCTCCTTCGAGCACCAGCTCGAACTGCTCGAAGCGCGAGTCGGCGATGCCGTCCTTCGGATAGATTGTCTGCCAGCGATCGCCGTCGAGAGAGTAGTCGGCCTTCTGGACGGCGGAGTTCGCATCCCTCGCTTCGAACATGATCGTGACGCGCGAGCCTTCACGGCGCACCGACGTGACGGTGATCGTGGGCGGCGTGTTGTCGATCTCGAATGACGTGCTCTCCATGGCGCCGGTGAGGGCGGTGACGGGTGAGTTCGACGGCGTATCGGCGGCGACGACGCGCACGAAGTAGCGGCCGTTCGGGACCGACGAGGTATCCCACACCAGGATGGCTTCGCTCATTCCGCGCCTGAGGATCTTCCAGGACGTTTCCCCTTCGCGGCGATACTGCACGTCGTACGTCAGGTCGTCGCGATTGTCGTCTTCCGCGCGCCAGACCAGCGTCAGCAGGCCTTTCTGGTAGGTGCGGCGGCCGAGACTCGGCGGAGACGCGCTGGCAGCACCCGAGGCCGCCCTCTTCTCGGGGAGGTCCCCTTCGAAGCCGGCGATTTCCGGATCGACGGGGAAGGGCCGCTGGAACACGGTGCCCGGCGGGTGAATCGTGATCGAGGTCACGCGGGGACGCAGGTTCCGTGGGAGATACGCCGCGGTGACCGACGTCAGATAGGGCGACTCGGTGCGCGACGCGATGAGCACCGCCCGCCACTGCAGGTATCGTGCGCGCGGGCTCGTGATCGGGCTGCCGTCACGATCGGTGTACGGCGCGGTCCAATCGCTCCACGTCTCGTCTGGCGTGCGCGTGTTCCCGGACCTGGTCGAGATCTCGATACGACCGCCGGTTGATCCTTCCTGCCACTTGATGGTGCCCCACATCGCCACCGTCTGCGCATCGCGTACGTCGGACGTGTAGGTCCCGCGCTCCGCTCGTGTGGCCGACAGGCGCAGCAGCCGTCCGGGGTTCGACGTCGCGACGATCATCCGGCCCTCGCGCTCCGGCTGCAGACTCGTGACCTGCTGCGCGTTGATGCGCGCCACCAGCGTTGGCTGCAACGGGTCGCCCGACAGCCGATAGATCTTTCCCTTGTTCCCAGTCGCGACCAGCAGCGTGCCGCCGGGCTCGAAGGCGACGTCATAGGGCAGGTCTTCGCGTGACTCCCAAATCAGATCCGATGCGCCATCGGGCTGGATGCGGAAGAGCGCGCCGGCGGCCGGCCCCGATCGGGCGGGTGATGACGAGGAAGTGGGCTGCGCCGGAGACACCGGCGATTCGGCGATCGCCACGACGGTGATCTCGGTCGAAACGTTCGGTGTCAGCACCTGCGACGAAGGCTCGGGAGTCATCGTGGGCGCTCCCCGATCGCCGCCGGTGCCGCCGCGTCCGCTCACGGCGGCGACGTAGATGTTGCCCGCGGCATCGACGCGGATCGTGCGGATCTCGGTGTAGCTCGAGTCGAGCAGCACGAACGGTTTCCCCGACGCATCGATGCGGAACAACCGGCCCGGCGACTCGGTGCCGGCCAGCAGCCGGCCCTCGCGGTCGAAGGCGAGTGTCATCGCATGCGTGGCTTTCGTCTCGTAGAACGGCGCACCCTTGCCGTCAGGCGTGATCTTGTAGATCACGCCCTTGTCGCCGGTGGCCGCGAACACATTCCCCGCTCGATCGACGGCGAGGCTCCAGATATAGCGATCGGCAGGATCGAAGAAGACCGTCCCCTTGCCCGAGGCGTCGACCTTGTAGATCTTGCCGTCAGGCGACGATCCCACATACACGCCGCCACCCGGCACGGGTGCAATCGCATGCACTTCGAGTTCGTCGGTATCGAAGAAGACGGTGCCGCGTCCGGATGAGTCGATGCGATAGACCTGTCCTTCGTTCCCGCTGCCGGCGAACAGCGATCCGTCCGGCGCGCTGACGACCGTCCACAGGAACGGTGCGCTGGCGTCGTAGATCGTCGAGGATGTCGGTCCGAGCGTCAGCCGCCCGAACGAATCGATCGCGAGGTTCTCCACTTCGCCGCGCAGCAGTTCGCTCTCGGTCGAAACCTGCCAGAAGGTGGGGAGCGCTGCGTGGGTAACAGTTGATCCGAAGATCAGGGCGCCGACGAGGAGCAGTCGTTTCATTCTTCGAGGGGCAACGTGAGCGTCCGTGAGCCGGTCACAGCGAGCCCTGGCGTGATTTCCCATTCACCGACGAGCGCGCTCTGGAGCGGCCGGAAGCTTCCGCCGTTGCGATCGGATTCCATCACCGCGAGCACCGAACTCGGAAGCGCCGCCAACGGCTCTCCCTTCACCACCGCGCCATCGTCGCGTGACACGAGGCGGACGTAGAGGCGATTGTTCTTCCGCGTGCTGTTCAGCGCGCGAATCATCTGCGGCAGGCCGTGCGTCTGCATCGGCTGCACCTGCAGCTCGCGCGACTCCCACTGCGAGAGACGGAGGCCATCGGCCACCATCACCTGCACGCTGCCACGCGCGTTGGGAGGAATCTGGATCGTCACGTCTTTGGTGATCTCGTCGCCGCGATACGTGCGCAGCAGTACCTTCAGCGTCGCCGGTCCGCCAGCCCTGACACGCGTCCCGTCGACCCACACCCGATCGAGCGTCGCGCTGCGCGGCTGCTCGCTGGCATCGATCTCGAGGTTCAGACCTTCGATGTCGACGTCTTCGAACGCGTTGCGCATCAGGAGATTGATGGGCGCGACGATGGACGCGGCAGCACCGACCGAGGGCTGATCGCCGGTGAAGAGGTCCTCGAAGTTCACCTTGCCATACTTCTTGAGCGTTGCCGCGCCTTTCAACGCATATGTGGCGGCACCGTTCTGCCGCTCATAGGACGTCAGCGTGTTGAGGATCGCGACGTAGGCGAGCAGCGGCGTGAACAGCTGATCGCGCACGATCCCGATGTTGAACGACTTGCGCGTGCCGCGCTCCGAGTTCAACGTCAGCGTCACCGGGATCATCGACGGGCCAGGCCCGAGCGTTCCGGCAATCGTCGTCGCGCGATCCTGCTGGACGATGCCGACGACCTCACCGGTGCTCGCGATCTTCTGCGACGCGGCGAGGCTGGGCAGCACGGTGAACACGTGCGCACGGGTCATCGGGAACTGCGTGGGACCGAGCTGATAGAACGGATGGCCGAACGCATACACGCGGTCGCCATCGACCTCGGTGACCGTGCCCGTCGCGCCCACCTCGAAATCGCCGTTCATGAGTCCGACGCCGATCGGATCACCGGGCCGCAGTCGTGCCGCTGGCAGCGTCGAGCCGTTCGACTGCAACGCGCTGTTCGGCCGCGATTGCGCGCTGCTGGCTTGTGACTGCGCCAGGGCAACCTGTTCGGCGCCTGCCATGATCGGCACGAAACCCTGATCGCGGAATGCCGAGACGATGGGATCGATCACGCCGGGATCGAAGCCACCGAACGACAGCGGCGTGGCGATCGGTCGCAGCATCGTACCGATGCCGGCATTCACCGAGCGATCGCCGAACACCTGCACATCGGACGGACTGTCGGCGAACGGGCGAATCCACGAGAACGCCTGACGCAGCGACGCACGCAGGCTCTCGGGCGTCAGCGGCATCTGCAGATCGACGCGTGAGGCCTGCCGCCGCGGACCGGGCAGCGTCGCGTCTGCCGTCATCTCGCCAATCGGCGTGATGCCGGCGATTGGCTCCTTCGAGAACTGTCCCAGCGAGTACGAGACCGCGCCGACGAGTCGCCCATCGATGTACACCGGGCTTCCGCTCATCCCGGCGATGACGCCGGTGTTGGCGAGGGGGCCGCCCTCGAGCCTGGCGAGGATCAGGTCCCGCCGCGGGCCGATGCTGTTGCGCAGCACGCCGATGATGTGGACCTTGAACTCCTCGAGTCGATCGCCTTCGAAGACCGTGCGGCCGATACCGACCATTCCGGGCTTGATTTCATCGACGGGGAAGGTACGTGATTGGGCAGGCAGCCCGACTGCAATGGCCAGCAGAAGGGCGACAACAACGGCGCCGCGGAGAATATTCATGCGGGGGCTCAAGCCTGATGATACGGATAAACACCTGAAACTGCTAGGGTCCCGGCCCTGCCATCGTTGACAGCGCCCCAGAGGCTGAAGTACTGTCTACTCCTGAATTCGGTCGAGATGCGGCATTCGTTTAGCCCCTTCGTGTTCCCGGCCTCCGCCAGCTATTGGTGGTGGTACCGGTCTGCAACTGAAGGGGCGACTGCCTAGCGTCTGACACACGCATACGCAACTCGGCAAGATCCAAACGCCTCTTCAGCCTTCCGGTTGGAGAGGCGTTTTTGTTTATGTGCTGATTGCATCTGTTGATTATGACGACGGCCTTGCTTTGTGAGACGGTGACCGGCCGATCCATGGCCGAGCTCGTGGCGGCGCGCGATGGCGCGACCCATGGGGACATGATCGAATTGCGTCTCGATGGTGTCAGCGACCTCGACGTCGCCGGCGCCTTGCAGGGTCGCCGCGTGCCGGCCGTGGTCACCTGCCGGCCGACCTGGGAAGGCGGCCGCTTCGATGGGGCCGAGGACGAGCGGGTGCGGATTCTGGCGCGCGCACTCGATCTCGGCGCCGAGTTCGTGGACGTCGAGTGGCGCGCCACCACGTCGTCGAACGCCGAGTTTGCCGGCATCGTGCGCCGCGATCCGGCGCGCGTCGTCGTCTCCTCTCACGACTTCGAAGGTGTTCCTCGCGATCTGGACCATCGTGCGCGTGCGATGCGGGGCGTTGGCGCCGGCTCGATCAAGATCGCCGTCGCTGTCTCGCGTCTGAGCGAGACACTGCCGTTGAAAGCGATTGCCGCCGGCGGCGACGCGGTGGTGATCGGCATGGGGGAAGCCGGCGTTCCGTCACGCCTGCTCGCGGCGCACTACGGTTCGCGGTGGACCTACGCCGGCCGTGGCGTTGCGCCGGGCCAGCTTCCGGCCGAGACGATGGCCGACGATTTTCATTTCTTCCGTGTCGGTCCCGAGACAGCCGTCTATGGCGTGGTGAGCACGAACGCGCTGCATTCGCTGTCGCCGGTCATGCACAACGCGGCGTTCGAGGCCGCCGGTATCGACGCGGTGTATGTGCCGCTGCGCGCGTGCGACTTCGACGACTTTCTCTCGTACGCCGCCGGGATGAGCGTCGAAGGTGCAAGCATCACCATTCCGTTCAAACTCGAGGCGCTCAAAGCGGCGAAGCAGGCGGATCGTCTGACACACGCCGTGGGCGCCGCCAACACGCTTCGTCGTGATGGCGACGGCTGGCAGGCGACCAACACCGACGTGGATGGCTTTCTCACACCGCTCGATGCCGTCTTCGGGACGCGCTTGCACGGCGCGCGGGCCGCGGTGCTTGGCGCCGGCGGCTCGGCTCGAGCGGTGGTCGCGGCACTGCGGTCGCGGGGGACGCTGGTCACGGTGTATGCGAGACGACCCGAGCAGGCACAGCAGCTGGCGCAGTCGCTCGATGCGTCGGCGGGCGAGTGGCCGCCGCCGGTTGGATCGTGGGATCTGCTGGTGAATTGCACGCCGCTCGGCGGCGCGGGCAAGCGGGACGAGTCGCCGCTGTCTCGACACGCCGTTGCCGGGCCGCTGGTCTATGACCTCACGTATGGGCCGGGACCATCGGCCTTGCTGCGCGATGCCAAGGCTGCGGGCGCGCTGACCATCGACGGCTTGCCGATGCTGGTGGCGCAGGCCGAGCGGCAGTTCGAGTGGTGGACGGGCCAGAAGCCCGAGCCCGGAATCATGGCCGACGCGGCGCGTCGCAAACTTGGCGTGATACTCACATGAAGATCACATCGTTCGACGAATTCAAAGAGCTGGCGCAGCGCGGCACGTTCGTGCCCGTCTATAAAGAGCTCATCGCCGACATGCTGACGCCGGTGTCGGCGTTCCTGAAGATCGCCGAACACGCCGACCATGCGTTCCTGCTCGAGTCGGTCGAAGGCGGCGAGCATGTGGGCCGCTATTCGTTCCTCGGCAAGGATCCGTTTCTCATCCTGCGGTCGAAGAACGGCCAGACGATCGTCGATCGCGCCGGACAGACCTCAGAGTCCGATCAGCCGTTCATCGCGACGGTGCGCGAGATGATGGCGGGCTTCCACTCGCCATACGTGCCGGGCCTGCCGCGATTCACGGGCGGGGCTGTCGGGTATCTCGGATACGACGCCGCGGCGTGGTTCGAGCCCGTCGATCTTCAGGCCACGGCCGCCGTCGACGAAGAGGCGGGTTTCATGTTCTTCGATACGGTGCTCGCGTTCGACCACGTGCGGCACCGCATCCTCATCATTGCCAACGCCCGGATCACCGGCGACGAGGACCTCGAGTCGCTGTATCAGTTCGCGTGCGCCAAGATCGAGTTCGTCGAGCGCGATCTCGATCGCGCGCTGTCGAAGGCGCCGCCGGCGAACGGGGCGGCGTTCGAAGTGACCTCGAACGTCACCCGGGCGGAGTTCGAGCAGATGGTCCGCACCGCCAAGGAATACATCGCCGCCGGCGACATCTATCAGGTGGTACTCTCGCAGCGCTTCGAGGCGCCACTGACTGCGGATCCATTTACCGTCTATCGGGCGCTGCGGCACGTGAATCCGTCGCCGTACATGTACTTTCTGAAAGTCGGCGGACGCTCGATCGTCGGTTCGTCGCCGGAGATGCTCGTGCGCGTCGAAGGCCGTCGCGTCGAGACCCATCCGATCGCCGGCACTCGACCGCGCGGACGGAACGAGGACGAAGACGTGCGGCTGGCCGAAGAGCTCAAGCGGAACGAGAAGGAGCGCGCCGAGCACGTGATGCTCGTCGACCTCGGCCGCAATGACGTCGGACGGGTCTCGGAGTATGGCAGCGTAAGGGTGCCGACCTACATGACGCTCGAACGCTACTCGCACGTGATGCACCTGGTGTCGATCGTCGAAGGCAAGCTCGACTCGTCGCACGACCGGCTCGACGCGCTCGTCGCGTGTTTCCCGGCGGGGACGGTGTCGGGTGCACCAAAAGTCAGAGCCATGGAAATCATCGCGGAGCTGGAGAACCGCCGCCGTGGTGTGTATGCCGGGGCGGTCGGGTATCTCGACTTTGCCGGCAATCTCGACTTCTGCATCACGATCCGCACGGTCTTGATCGAAGACGGGCGCGCCTATGTCCAGGCGGGTGCGGGCATCGTCGCCGACTCGAACCCGGCGGCCGAATACGAAGAGACGCGTGACAAGGCGAAGGCAGTGATTCGAGCGCTGGAGCTGGCGCAGGCAGGGCTGTGATGGTGCTCGTGATCGACAACTACGATTCGTTTACCTACAACCTGGTGCAGTATCTCGGCGAGCTCGGCGCCGATGTGCGCGTACGCCGCAACGACCAGGTGACGCTCGGCGAAATCGAGGCGATGGCTCCCGATCAGATCGTCATCTCGCCGGGCCCCGGCCGTCCTGAAAACGCGGGGATCACGCCGGACGTGATCAGGCGCTTCGGCCCGAGCACGCCGCTGCTCGGCGTCTGTCTCGGTCATCAGGCGATCGGCATGGTGTATGGCGGCACGGTGTCACGCGCCAATGCGCCGATGCACGGCAAGACGTCCACCGTCGTGCACGATCGCAAGGGTGTGTTTGCCGGCATCAACGAGCCATTCCTCGCCGGCCGGTATCACTCGCTGGTGATTGCCGCCGACAGCGTGCCCGGCGATCTCGAGATTGCGGCGCGCACGAAGGAAGACGGCACGATCATGGCCGTGCGCCACCGCACGTATCAGGTGCATGGCGTGCAGTTTCACCCTGAGTCCGTGCTCACCGAGGAGGGACGGAAGATCCTGCGGAACTTCCTCGATCTGTGATGATCATCTCTTTGATCGAGAAGCTGCTTCGTCACGAGGACCTCAGCATGGAGGAGGCCACGGCCGCCATGCACGAGGTCATGGAAGGCCGCGTCGCGCCGGCCGCGCTCGCTGCACTGCTGTCGGCGCTGCGGATGAAAGGGGAGCGGCCCACCGAGCTCGTCGGCTTCGCACGGGCGATGCGCCAACATGCCGTGAAAGTATCGAGGCCCGACGAGGAGGTGTGCGACACGTGTGGAACCGGCGGCGATCGCGCCGGCACGTTCAACATCTCGTCGGCCGCCGCCATTGTCGTCGCGGCGTGCGGTCTCAAGGTTGCGAAGCACGGCAACCGCTCGGTGTCGAGCCGCTGCGGCAGCGCCGACGTGTTCGAGCAGCTCGGCGTGAATCTCGCGGCCTCGCCGGCCGTGGTCGAACGCTCGCTCCACACCGGCAGCATCGCGTTCTTCTTCGCGCCCACGTTCCATCCATCGATGAAGCACGCCGGGCCGACGCGGCGTGAGATGGGCGTGCGGACGGCGTTCAATCTGCTCGGACCACTGACCAATCCAGCCGGCGCGACGCGACAGGTAGTCGGCGTGCCGCGCGCGGATCTGACCGACCTGCTCGCGCGATCGCTGCGGCTGCTCGGGTCCAGGCGCGCGTGGGTCGTCCACGGCGCCGACGGCATCGACGAGATCTCGACGACGGGGCACACGAAAGTGTCCGAATGTCGCGACGGTGCCGTTCACACCTTCTTCATTCACCCGTCGGAGTTCGGGATCCGCAAGGCGTCACTGGCCGAACTGCTGGGCGGCGACGCGGCCGAGAACGCCGGGATCGTGCGCGGTGTGCTGGAAGGGAAGACCGGCGCGCCGCGTGACGCGGTGGTGCTCAACGCCGCGGCGGCGTTGTTCGTCGCTGAACGGGTTGAGTCCGTGCGCGAGGGTCTGGGTGTCGCGGCATCGGCCATCGATTCAGGCGCTGCACGTGCGACGCTCGACGCAATGGTCCAGGCGTCTCGTGCGGAGGCAGTGGCATGAGTACCCCGGATCTGCTTCGCACGATCGTCGCCGCGACGCAGCAGATCACCGATACGCGTCGTGCGCAAGAGCCGGCGTCCGCACTGGAACGGCGGGCGTTGTCGCGGACGCCGCGCGGCGATCGTTTCGAGGTGGCGCTCGGCATGAACGATCGCGTGAACGTGATCGCTGAATGCAAGCGGCGGTCGCCGTCGCGTGGGGTGCTTGCCGCTGACTATGACCCGGTCTCTATCGCCAGGAAATACGAGGCCGGTGGCGCGGCGGCGATCTCCGTGCTGACCGAGCCGACGTTCTTCGATGGCGCGCTGGCTCATCTCACAGCCGTTCGCGAGGCCGTGGCGCTTCCCGTGCTGCGGAAGGACTTCATCGTGGACGACTATCAGCTGCTCGAGGCGCGAGCCGCTGGTGCCGACGCGGTGCTGCTGATCGTGGCCGCGCTGGCGCAGTCCGAACTGGTGCGCCTGCAGGCACGTGCGTGGGAGTTGGGGCTGGCGGCGCTCGTCGAGGTTCATGACGACGAGGAACTGCTCCGCGCGGTCGACAGCGGAGCGCGTGTCGTCGGCGTCAACAATCGCAACCTGCGGACGCTGGTCGTCGACGTCGGCGCGTCGGATCGGCTCGCGGCGCTGATGCCGGCAGGTGTGGTCGGCGTCAGCGAGAGCGGCTTGCAGACGAGGAGCGACCTCGAGCGGCTGGCCGCGGCCGGGTACCGTGCGTTTCTCATCGGCGAGCGGTTCATGACCGATCCCGATCCGGCGCGGGCCATCGCCGAGCTGATTGGGGCGCGCGTATGAGTTCCGCGCCAATCCTGAAGATCTGCGGCATGACGCGTGTCGACGACGCGCTCTGCGCGGTGCGTGAGGGCGCCACGGCGATCGGGTTCGTGTTCTGGCAGGGAAGTCCGCGGTACGTCGAGCCGGATCGCGCCGGGGAGATCGCTGCGGCGTTGCCCCCGTCGGTGAAGACGGTCGGCGTGTTCGTGAACGAGCCAGTGGAACGCATTCGCGAGACAGCCAGGCTGGCCAGGCTGCGCATGGTGCAACTGCACGGCGACGAGCCGCCGGCCTATGTCGATCAGATTGAACAGCCGGTGATTCGTGCGGTGTCTCTCGAGACGGTGGACGAGGCGGCGTGGACCTGGCCCGCGGAGACGATGCTGTTGCTCGACTCGACGGATCCATCCAGGAGCGGCGGAGGGAGATCTGCGGTCGACTGGTCTCGCGCCGCGCTGGCGACGCGCAATCGACGCGTCGTGCTGGCTGGAGGTCTGACGCCGGACAACATCGAGGAAGCGATCGCGACGGTGCGGCCGATCGGCGTCGACGTATCTTCGGGGGTCGAATCGGCTCCCGGCGTGAAAGACCCCGACAAGGTCGCACGTTTTCTGACGAACGCGCGTGCCGCGTTCGCGCGAATGGTGATCCCGTGACCAAGGTTGATACGGAGCGACTGATTGGGTCTGAAGATCAGACTCCAGTCTTCGGGCGCCGCGATCCGGATGCGCGCGGCTACTTCGGCGACTACGGCGGGCGGTTCGTGCCCGAGACGCTCGTCGCGCCGATCGAGGAGCTGACCGAGGGCTATCTCTCGGCGCGCGCTGACGCCACGTTTTCCGCCGAGCTCGATCGGCTGCTGAAGCACTACGTCGGGCGGCCCACTCCTGTCTACGAGGCCGCTCGCTTCGCCGCTAGCATCAGCGATCGCGGCGTTCGCGTGTTTCTCAAACGTGAAGACCTCGCCCACACCGGCGCGCACAAGATCAACAACTCGCTCGGGCAGGCGCTCCTCGCCAGACGTATGGGCAAGACGCGTGTCGTGGCCGAGACGGGCGCCGGTCAGCACGGCGTCGCCACCGCGAGCGCGTGCGCGCTGCTGGGTCTCGAGTGCCACGTCTACATGGGCGCCGAGGACATGCGCCGGCAAGCCCCGAACGTGCTTCGCATGCGACTCCTCGGCGCGACGGTTCGACAGGTCGATTCCGGCAGCAAGACGCTGAAGGACGCTATCAACGAAGCCATGCGCGATTGGGTCGCGAACGTTGGCGATACCTACTACCTGCTCGGGTCGGCGCTGGGGCCGCATCCGTATCCGCTGATGGTCCGCGAGTTCCAATCGGTGATTGGCCGGGAAGCGCGCCGGCAGATGCTCGATCAGGCCGGCCGCCTGCCGCACATCGTCATGGCGTGCGTCGGCGGAGGCAGCAACGCGATCGGGATCTTCGACGCGTTCCTCGAGGATCGCGACGTCCGGTTGATTGGCGTGGAGGCCGGCGGCGAGCGCATTGCGCCAGGGCGCCACGCCGCGCGTTTCGCCGGAGGCAGCACCGGAGTGCTGCAAGGGACACGAACGTTCGTCCTGCAGGACGAAGCCGGCAACATCGAGCTCACGCACTCGATCTCCGCCGGGCTCGACTACGCCGCGATCGGTCCCGAGCACGCGTGGCTGCGCGATCGCGGCCGCACCGAGTACGCCTACGCGACCGATGCGGAAGCGCTCGAAGGATTTCAGACGCTCGCGCGGCTCGAAGGGATCCTGCCGGCGCTCGAGTCGTCACACGCCATTGCACATGCGCGGCGGATTGCGCAGGATGCACCACCCGGCACCGTCATGTTGATCAACCTGTCCGGGCGCGGCGACAAGGACCTGCAAAGCGTGAACGAGGCACTCCGATGAGCTCGACTCCGCTCGGGACAGCCCCCTCGACCCCGCTCGGGACAGGCCGGCTGTCGGAGACGTTCGCGCGCATTCGCGCCAATAATGCCCCGGGATTGGTGACATATGTCACCGCCGGGGATCCCGATCTGCCGCGTACCGAAGGCATTATCGCGGCCCTCGATCGTGCCGGCGCCGACGTCATCGAAGTCGGGGTGCCATTCTCGGATCCGCTGGCAGATGGTCCGGTCATTCAGCGCGCCACGGAACGCGCGCTGGCAGCCGGGACGACGCTGTCGCAGGTGCTCGATCTGATTGGCCGGTCGCGCAGTTCTGTAAAAGCTCCCATCGTGATCTTCAGTTACGCGAATCCGATTCTCCGGCTGGGCGCGGAGCGGTTTGCCGATCGGGCGAAAGAGGCCGGCGTGGACGGCGTGCTGGTCCTGGATTTGCCTATTGAGGAAGCGGACCAGTTCCGGAACATGCTGGCGGTTCGGAGGATTGATACAATTCTTCTGCTCAGCCCGACGACGACCGATACGCGTTTGCGCAGGGCTGCGGCTCTAGGCAGCGGTTTTCTATATGCCATATCGCGGCTTGGCGTCACCGGCGCACGAGACCGGATCGCCGATGGCGCACACGAGATGGTGGAGCGCATTCGCCGCGTCAGCGACCTGCCGGTGGCCCTCGGCTTTGGAATCTCCAAGCCCGAACATGTCCGCGAAGTTGGGCAATGGGCGGATGCCGCGGTTGTCGGCAGCGCCCTCGTCAGCGTCATCGCCGAGGCAGGTGCCTCAGCGGACTTAAACCGGAGGGTGGAGGAGTACGTACGTTGGCTGAAGTCCTGACCATCGAGGAATTGCGAAGCCGCATCGACGGCATCGACGAACAGCTGGTGCGGCTGCTCAATGTCCGCGTCGCCTGTGCCGTGGAGGTCGGCCGGTTGAAGCACGAAGCGGGTCTCCCGGTCTACCAGCCCGATCGCGAAGCGCAGGTGCTGGCGAGGGTGCGACGGTCGGCGACCGCGTTGGCCGGCCCGTTGACGGCCGAAGCCGTTGCACGGATCTTCGAGCGGGTGATCGACGAGGCGAGACGAGCGGAACGCGCGGCGAGCGAGCAGCGAGACAATCCAAGAATCGGAGAGTGATGTCATGGTCGTCGTAATGAAGGAACGGGCCACCGAGGGGCAGATTGACGCGGTCATCGCGCGGCTCATCGAACTGGGCATGGACGTGCATCGGTCGTCTGGGGCGACGCGCACCGTGCTTGGCGTGGTGGGGGCGCACAAGATCGATCCGCAGCTGATCGGCATCCTCGACGGGGTGCACGAAGTGCTGCGCATCAGCGAACCCTACAAGCGGGCGAGCCGGGCCTTCAAGCCGGAGGACACGATCGTCCAGCTCGATGACGTGCGCATCGGTGGCGACGAGGTGATCATGATGGCCGGGCCGTGCTCGGCCGAGACCGACGAGCAGGTCATGGCGACGGCGGCCGCGGTGAAGCGAGCCGGCGCCAAGATCCTGCGCGGCGGCGCCTTCAAGCCGCGCAGCTCTCCGTACAGTTTCCAGGGTCTTGGCGAGCAGGGATTGCAGATGCTGCGCCGCGCCGCCGATGCGCACAACCTGAGGTTGATCTCCGAGGTGATGGACATCAGCCAGATCGAGCTGATCGGCAAGTACTCGGACATCTTCCAGGTCGGCGCGCGGAACATGCAGAACTTCACGCTCCTCCGCGAGCTGGGGCACGTGCGCAAACCGGTGCTGCTGAAGCGCGGCATCTCGGCGACGATCGAAGAGTGGCTGCTGTCGGCGGAATACATCCTTGCCGGCGGCAACAACGACGTCATCCTGTGCGAGCGCGGCATCCGCACGTTCGAGACCGCGACGCGCAACACCTTCGACATCTCCGCCATTCCCGTCGTCAAGAAGCTGAGTCATCTGCCGATCGTGGCCGATCCCAGTCATGGGGCCGGACGGCGCGACATGGTGGCGCAGCTCGCCCGCGCCGCGGTGGCGGCGGGCGCCGACGGACTGATCATCGAAGTGCACAACGATCCCGATCACGCCCTGAGCGACGGCGCCCAGTCGATGTTCCCCGCGCAGTTCGATCGACTGATGGCCGAGCTGCGCATCATCGCGCCCGCGATCGGCAGGAGCATCTGTCTCGAGCCGCTCGCCAGGCGGGGGTGGGCTCGCTAGCGCGGCGACGAAGCCGCACTAGCGAATTCCCAGCTTCCAACGTCCAATTCCAACCACTCCCAACTCCCAACGGACCAACGAATTGGGACTTGGGAATTGGGCGTGGTTGGTCGTTGGGAGTTGGTAGTTGGGCGCTGAGACAATGTCCTCCGACGAGCCTCCATTTAGTCGAATCGCTATAGTCGGCCTCGGGTTGATCGGCGGTTCGATCGCGCTCGCCGTCCGCGAGCGCTGGTCATCGATCCTGATCACGGCGGTCGATCGCGCGGCCGTGCTCGCGCACGCGTCGTCGAGCGGCGCGATCGATCGCGCCGCGAATACCGTCGCCGACATCGGTCCGGTTGATCTGGTGATCCTCGCGGCCCCCGTTCGTCAGAATGTCGAGCTGTTGCCGCAGGTCATGTCGCGCCTCCCCGACGGTGCGCTCGTCACCGACGTCGGCGGCACCAAGCGCGACATCGTGAACGTCGCGGCGGCGCTGCCATGCGGCACGACGGCGTTCGTCGGCGGTCATCCGATCGGTGGCGCCGAGCGCGGGGGCTTCGGCTTCGCGCGGGCGGATCTGTTTCGCGGCAAGCCGTGGATCGTCACACCGTCAGGATCTTCTCCGCACCTCGACCGACTCGCTGACTTCGTCCGCGGTCTCGGCGCCAGACCGGTGACGCTGGACGCCGAGACGCACGACCGGGTGATGGCATACGTGAGCCATCTGCCGCAGCTGACGGCGAGCGTCCTGATGGAGGTTGTTGGGCGTGCCGCGTCGAGCGACGGCCTGCGGCTCGCCGGCCGCGGCCTGACCGACAGCACGCGTCTGGCGTCGAGTCCGGCCAGCATCTGGCGCGAGATCTGCGCCGCCAATGCCGACGATATCGGCCCCGCGCTCGATGCCCTCATCGCGCGATTGAGCGAGCTGCGCGCCGACCTGGAGAGCGGCCGCACCGTCGATCGGGTGTTCGACGATGCAGGGAAGTGGCGAGCGGAGCTGATGAAGGGCCGCGAAACCTAGTGTCCGGCCTCAGCCGGACCGGTCCGCCTGAAGGCGGACACTACGAACTGCCCGGCTGAAGCCGGACACTACGAGCTGCGCGCCGCACGAATCTCTTCCACCGCCTGCGGATTCTCGAGCGAGGACAGATCGCCTGGTGCTTCGCCGAGATAGGCCGACCGGATCACGCGACGCATGACCTTGGCGTTGCGCGTCTTCGGGAGATCGCGCACGAAGACGATCGTTTCGGGACGCAAGGGCTTGCCGAGCCGCGAGGCGATCAACGTCTTGAGTCGATCGGCGAGCGAGGCGTCGCCGTGGTGGCCGGGCCGCAGCACGCAGAAGCAGACCAGCGCTTGACCCTTCAGCTCGTCGGGTATCCCGATCGCTGCGGCCTCGAGCACGGCCGGATCGTCAACCAGCACGGACTCGACCTCCGCTGGTCCGAGACGCTTGCCGGCGATCTTGATCGTGTCGTCGGATCTCCCGAGGATGTACCACAACCCATCCTCGTCAATCGCCGCCCAGTCGCCGTGAACCCAGACGCCGGGGAACCGTGACCAGTACGTCTGCAGGTAACGCTCCTCGTCGTTCCAGAAGCCCCGCGTCATGCCGATCCACGGCTGCGTCACCACCAGCTCGCCGACCTGGTTGCGAACCGGACGTCCGTGATCGTCGACGACATCTGCCGCGATCCCCGGCGGCGGACCTGCGAAGGCGGCAGGCTTGAGCGGTGTGATCACGTTGCCGCCGACCAATCCTCCGGAGACTTCAGTGCCTCCCGAGTAGTTGATGATCGGCAGCTTGCCGTCGCCCACCACATCGAAGAACCAGCGCCATGGTTCGGGATTCCATGGTTCACCGGTCGAGCCGAGGATGCGCAGCGACGAGAGCTGATGACGGCGGACGGGATCCTCGCCGTGGCGCATGAGCGAGCGGATCAGCGTCGGCGAGACGCCGAGGACGTTGACCCCATGCCGTTCGACGATCGCCCACAACCGATCGGGGCCTGGATAATCCAGTGCGCCGTCGTAGAGCACCATCGTCCCGCCGAGCAGCGTCATACCCGCGACTTCCCAGGGCCCCATCATCCATCCCATGTCGCTGACCCAGTACATGGTGTCGCCGGGCTGGACGTCGAAGCAGTGCACCATGTCCTGCGCGCTCTTGATGGGGAAGCCGCAGTGCGAATGAAGCGCGCCCTTGGGACGCCCGGTGGTTCCCGACGTATAGATGATCATCATCGGCTCGTCGGCGCCGGTGCGGGTGGGCTCACACACGTCCGGCTCGGAGCCGACGAGATCCGACCAGCGGCAGTCGCGACCGGTCATCGACGTCTCGATGCCGAGGCG
>Ga0075431_100002426_pt1 | contig 17944 bp, 14 predicted proteins | sample RhiMetdeltSRZDD5_FD_75297 | JGI IMG/M metagenome (GOLD analysis project Ga0075431, IMG submission 75297) | Populus rhizosphere microbial communities from Tennessee, USA - Rhizosphere MetaG P. deltoides SRZDD5 | ecosystem: Host-associated > Plants > Roots > Rhizosphere > Soil | place: USA... | reverse complement strand
CAGCCGAAGTGACACCTCGCTGCCCCGCACGGTGAGAAGATCATCGTGCGGGGCAGCACATCCTTGGTCGCACGGGAAGGAGATCCCGCTGAGACTCGAACTGCGTGGCATCACCAAGCGCTTCGGTGCCCTGGTCGCCAACGACCACATCGATCTGGTCGTCGAGGAGGGTGAAATCCATGCCCTGCTCGGCGAGAACGGCGCCGGCAAGTCGACGCTGATGAACGTCCTCTATGGACTGATCCAGCCGGACGAGGGCGAGATTCTCATCGACGGCGTGGCTCGACCCATCAAGAGCCCGCGCGACGCCATCTCCGCCGGCATCGGCATGGTGCACCAACACTTCATGCTCGTACCGGTCTTCACCGTCGCGGAGAACGTCATGCTCGGCGACGAGCGGGTGCGCGGCGGGCCGCTCGGGATCCTGGACCGTGCGCGAGCCCGCCGGGACGTGCGCCGGGTGTCCGAACAGTACGGTCTGTACGTCGACCCGGCCGCCACGATCGAAGAGCTGCCGGTCGGCGTCCAGCAGCGCGTCGAAATCGTCAAGGCGCTGATCCGCCAGGCCGATCTGCTCATCCTCGACGAGCCGACCGCGGTGCTCACTCCACAGGAGACAGACGAGCTGCTCGGGGTCATGCGGACCCTGAAGGCGGACGGCAAGTCCATCGTGTTCATCTCGCACAAGCTCAAAGAGGTCAAGGCGATCGCCGACCGGATCACCGTGGTACGGCGGGGCAAGGTGGTCGGCACGGCGACCCCGCAGACGAGCGAGGACGAGCTGGCCTCGCTGATGGTCGGCCGGGCCGTCCAGCTCACTGTCGACAAGGGACCGGCCGCGGCGGCCGACGTGGTGCTGGACGTACGCGGGCTGACTGTCCTCGACGAGCGTGGGCACCGGGCCGTCGACGGGGTGGACCTGAACGTGCGGGCGGGCGAGGTGCTGGGCCTGGCCGGGGTACAGGGCAACGGGCAGACCGAGCTCGTCGAGGCGGTGATGGGGCTGCGGCCGATCGCCACCGGCGAGGTACACCTGCTCGGCGAGAACCTCGTCGGCCGGTCGACCAAGCAGATCCTCGCCAAGGGCGTCGGCTACGTGCCCGAGGACCGCAGCGCGGACGGGCTCGTCAAGGACTTCACGGTCGCCGAGAACCTGGTGCTCGACATGTACGACCGCGCGCCGTACGGCTCGGCGTGGGTACTGCAGCCCGACGCGATCGGCCGCAACGCGCGGGAACGCATCGACGAGTTCGACGTGCGGACCCCATCCGCGGACGCTCCGGCCGGTACGCTGTCCGGCGGCAACCAGCAGAAGGTCATCGTCGCCCGCGAGATGTCCCGGCCGCTGAAGCTCTTCGTGGCGTCCCAGCCGACGCGTGGCGTCGACGTCGGCTCGACCGAGTTCATCCACCGCCGCATCGTGCACGAACGGGACATCGGCTCGGCCGTCCTGCTCGTGTCCAGCGAGCTGGACGAGGTCGTGGCACTGGCCGACCGGATCGCCGTGATGTACCGCGGCCGCGTGCTCGCCACGGTGCCGGCCGACACCCCCCGCGAACGCATCGGCCTGTTGATGGCCGGCGTCACCGACGAAGGGTCTACAGAGGACGTGTCTACAGAGGACACCGAATGACCGAGCCAGCGAACCCACCCGAGAAGAGGGAAAGCCTCGGCCGCGCGTTCCTGGCCAACGTCTGGACCACCAACCCGGTCACCGTCACGGTGCTCGCCTTCGTGCTCGCGATGATCACCGGCGGCATCCTCATCGTCGTCTCCGATCCGGCGGTCCGGGCTACCTTCAGTTACTTCTTCGCCCGTCCGGGCGACGCGTTGACCGCGAGCTGGGACGTGGTGAGCGCGGCGTACGCGAACCTCCTCAAGGGCGCGATCGTCGACCCGCAGACCGTCGAGCGCGCGATCGATGGTCAGGTCAGCTGGAAGCAGGTGTTCTACCCGATCTCGGAGACCCTGCTGTACGCGACTCCGCTGATCTTCACGGGTCTCGCCGTCGCCATCGCGTTCCGCGGCGGCCTGTTCAACATCGGTGCCGAGGGTCAGGTCATCATGGGCGGCATCGCGGCCGCGCTGGCCGGGTTCCTGCTGCCGCTGCCGTACGGCCTGCACCTCCTCGTCGCGCTGCTGGCCGGTGCCTTGGGTGGGGCGTTCTGGGGGTCGATCGCCGGCGGGCTCAAGGCGCGTACCGGCGCGCACGAGGTCATCACGACCATCATGCTCAACTACATAGCGCTGTACTTCCTCGGCTGGCTGATCCTGCAGGACGGCATCCAGGATCCCGGCCGTACCGACGCGATCAGCTCGAAGGTCGACCAGACCGCTCGGCTGCCGCTGCTCGTCGGCGACCCGTTGCGGGTGCACCTCGGCATCGTGCTGGCGATCCTGGTGACCTTCGGGGTGGCCTGGGTGCTGCGCCGCTCGACCTTCGGCTTCGAGTTGCGGGCGGTCGGCCTCAACCCGGACGCCGCCCGCACGGCCGGCATGGGCATCGGGCGGACGTACACGTTGGTCATGCTCGTGGCCGGGGCGCTGGCCGGTCTGGCCGGGTCGAGCATGGCCCTCGGTACGGCGTTCGCGCTCACCCCCAGCTTCAGCGGCAACGTCGGGTTCACCGGCATCACGGTCGCGCTGCTGGGCCGGGCCAAGCCGTGGGGCGTCCTGCTGGCCGGCCTGCTCTTCGGGGCCATGCAGGCGGGTGGTAACCGGATGCAGATCGCGTCGCAGATCTCGATCGAGCTGGTCGTCGTACTCCAGGCTCTGATCGTCATCTTCGTCGCCGCGCCGGCCCTGGTGAAGGCGATCTTCCAGCTCCGCACGGCCAAGACTGGCCGGCTGGAGACGAGCATGGCGAGGGGGTGGTAGGGGTGACCACGGTTGCGGTACCTGCCGCTGCGGACGTGCTCGGTGGTTTCTGGACGAAGGCGCGCCGGATGGGCGCGGTCTTCACCGCGCTCGGCGTGCTCGGCACGGTCGTCTTCGGCGCGCTCGCATCGTCCACTGTGGACGCCCGCTTCCTGCTGACCGAGAATCTCGAGGGCGCGGACCTGGTAATCCCCGGCAAGGCGGGGGCGATCGGTTTCGGCCTCGTGTGCGTGGCCGCCGGCGTCACGATGCTGGTGGGCGTCGCGGAACGGTGGTTCCCGTGGCTGCTCGGCGTCGCGATCGTGTCGCTGGTGATGTCGTTCCTGTGCTGGCAACTGTCCACCGCGCGGCCGGGGCTGAACTTCCTGCCGCTCGTGGACGTCGTCCGCGGGTCGTTCACGGCCGCCATACCGCTGATTCTCGGCGCGCTCGCGGGTGTCCTCTGTGAACGGTCCGGCGTCATCAACGTGGCGATCGAGGGGCACTTCCTCGTCGGCGCGTTCGCCGGTGCGCTCGTCGCCACGATCGCCGCCAGCGTCTGGGCCGGCATCCTGGCCGCTGCGGTCGCCGGTCTGCTGCTGGCGCTGCTGCTCGCGGTGCTCGCGATCCGCTACCTGGTGGACCAGGTGGTGCTCGGCGTCGTGCTCAACCTGCTGGCGCTCGGCCTGACCGGCTTCCTCTACGAGGAGATCATGAAGGCCGACCAGGACGCGTACAACAACCCGCCGCAGGTGACGAACTGGAGCATCCCGCTCCTGTCGAAGATTCCCATCATCGGGCCGGCGCTGTTCACCGAGGACTTCTTCCTCTACTTCGCGCTGCTGCTCGTCGTGGTCATCCACATTGGACTGTTCCGGACCAGGTGGGGGCTTCGGGTGCGGGCCGTGGGCGAACACCCTACGGCCGCGGACACGGTGGGCGTACGGGTGCGGCTGGTGCGATACCGCAACGTGCTGCTGGCCGGCATCGTGGCCGGCGTCGGCGGGGCGTCGTTCACGCTGGCGCTGGCCGGTACGTTCAACAAGAACATGACGGCCGGCAAGGGCTTCATCGCGCTCGCCGCGCTCATCTTCGGGCGGTGGAGCCCGATCGGTGCCCTGCTGGCCGCGTTGCTGTTCGGCTTCGCCGACAAGCTCGCCGGCTACCTGCAGAACATCGGCAGCGTGATCCCGAGCGAGTTCCTGGCGATGCTGCCTTACCTGGCGACGATATTCGCGGTGGCAGGCCTCGTGGGTCGCGTGCGGGCACCGGCCGCGGACGGCAAGCCCTATGTCAAGGGTTGACTGGGCGGTACTGCGCGCCGCCGCTCTAGAAGCGATGCGGCGCGCGTACGCCCCGTACTCGAAGTTCCCGGTCGGGGCGGCGGCACTGGTCGACGACGGCCGGATCGTGGTCGGCTGCAACGTGGAGAACGCGTCGTACGGGGTGACGCTGTGCGCCGAGTGCGGGGTGGTGTCGGCACTGCACGCCGGTGGGGGCGGCCGGCTCGTCGCACTGTCCTGTGTGGACGCCGCAGGCGAGCCGCTGATGCCGTGCGGTCGGTGCCGGCAACTGCTGTGGGAAAACGGCGGGCCGGACTGCCTGATCGACGCGCCCGGGGCACCGAGGCGCATGGCGGAGCTGCTGCCGTACGCGTTCGACGTCTCGGATCTGGACGCACTCGGGGCCGCACCGGCCCACGCCCCGATCCTGCCGGCCCGGCTGGCTCGGTACCACGGCAGCGGTACGGTCTTCGTCCACCCGGACAGCGTGGGCGGACAACGGGTGTGGACGGGGTACTGGGAGCGGTCCGGCGAGATCGTCGAGGAAGGCCCGACCTGGCCGTCGGCCGCGGATGCGGTGGCGTGGGGACGGGTACGCACCACGCGGATCGTCGTCGTCGACGCCGATGGCGGCACGTCGTGGGCCGGTGACGGGGACCCACCGGGTGAGATCGGCCGGCGATGGACGCCGTAACGGTCATCGCGACCAAGCGCGACGGCGGGCAGCTCTCCGACGACCAGATCGACTGGGTCGTCGACGGGTACACCCGCGGGCTGGTCGCCGACGAGCAGATGGCCGCGCTCGCGATGGCGATCCTGCTGCGCGGCATGACACCGCGGGAGACGGCCCGGTGGACGCACGCGATGATCGCGTCGGGAGAGCGGCTGGATCTGTCGTCGGTACCGCGCCCGACCGTCGACAAGCACTCCACCGGGGGAGTGGGCGACAAGATAACGCTGCCGCTGACCCCGCTCGTGGCGGCGTGCGGCGCGGCCGTACCCCAGCTGTCCGGCCGGGGGCTCGGGCACACCGGCGGGACGCTGGACAAGCTCGAGTCGATCCCGGGCTTCCGCGCCACGCTGTCCAATGTGGAGTTTCTGGAGCAGCTGAGAACGGTGGGAGCCGCGATCTGCGCGGCGGGTGAGGGACTGGCCCCGGCGGACCGCAAGCTGTACGCCCTGCGCGACGTCACCGCCACCGTCGAGGCGATCCCGCTGATCGCGAGCTCCATCATGAGCAAGAAGATCGCCGAAGGTACCGGCGCACTGGTCCTCGACGTAAAGGTTGGTTCCGGCGCGTTCATGAAGTCCGTCGAGAGCGCCCGCGAGCTGGCCGAGGCGATGGTCGAGCTCGGCGCGGCGCACGGGGTAGCGACGAGCGCGCTGCTGACCGACATGTCCACCCCGCTCGGCTTGGCCGTGGGAAACGCGGTCGAGGTGGCCGAGGCGGTGGAGGTGCTGGCCGGCGGCGGGCCGGAGGACGTCGTCGCGCTGACGGTCGCCCTCGCGCGCGAGATGCTGACCGCGGCGGGACTGTCCGATGTGGATCCGGCGGAGGTGCTGCGGGGCGGTCGGGCGATGGACTCGTGGCGGGCGATGGTCCAGGCTCAAGGTGGCGATCCGGACGCGTCAATGCCGGCGGCCAGCGAGACGGAGACGGTACGGGCTGTCGCCGACGGCTACGTGTCCACTGTGGACGCTTATGCGATCGGGGTGGCCGCCTGGCGGCTGGGTGCGGGGCGGGCCCGCAAGGAAGACTCGGTCTCCGCGGCAGCCGGCGTGCTGCTGTATCGGAAACCGGGGGACTCGGTGACGGCCGGCGACGTGCTGTACGAACTGCGTACCGACGATGCCAGCCGGATTCCGGCGGCGCTGGCGGCGGCCGACGGCGCGGTCGTCGTCACGCACGCCGCGCCCGCGCACACTCCGCTGGTCCTCGATCGCGTGGGGTAGTCCTGCGGACACGTGGCGCTAACTTGGCACGCTGGGTAGGCTCGCACGCCAAGTAGGCTGTCCCATAGATGATCAGGCACGAATCGGTGAATGTGATCGCACCCGACCCGCTGGCGGTCCGCGCAGCGAGCCTCGACGAGCTGCGCCGGATCCGGCTGCCGCTGCCCCCGCCGAAGTTCCCGCTGGTGTGGGAGGCCGGGGACCGGGTCGAGCTGCGGCCGCGCGGCGACATCGAGGCGCGGGCGGCAGTACTCAACGTCGTGCTGGCGCGGTGCTTCGGCATGCCGCCGGAGCTGGCGATGAGCTGGCTGCTCGGCTGCCACCTGGTCGACGCGGTGACCCCACCGGAGTGGCACTTCGTGGTGTCCGGCAAGGGCGATCACCGCTCGTTCGCGCTGCACCTCGAGGCGCTGTTCGCGCTCGCCTGGCTGCTGGGGCTCGTCAAGAACCTCGACCCGATCGCCCCGCCGGACGACCGGCTCGTGGATCTGTTCCCCGACCTGCCGCAGGGGGAGACGTTCTCGCAGTGGCGTTCGCGGACACTGTCCGTCCCGCGGGAGCCCCGGGAGGCGGCAGCGATGCTGGATCTGTACTACTGCCTCGACTGGTCGTACCTCGCGCTCGAGCGGCGCCGTGGCGTGCTGCCCGGCCCCATCGACTCCAACGCGATCGGTCAACGCCGCTGGGCCCTCGAGTGGGGAGTCGTCTTCTTCGGCCCGTACCACGCCCCACCCGGCGGCTGGGAGGAAGTAGACCTCTCCTGACCCCCCTGGTTGATCATGAACTTAGATAGCCGGTCGACGGCGTGTCGCGTCACCAACTTCATGATCAACGGGGGCGGTAGGCCGTTACCCGGACCGCAGCGGTGACGGTGACGGGCGCGGGGAGCGCGTTGACCGCGTTAGCTAGCGCCGAGGGGGCTTGGTGGCGGGCGGATGGGGTCATCGTGACCAGGGTGGCGACGTCGGCGTGGGACAGGGACAGGGGGCGGCTGAGAGGTACTTCCTCGATCGGGGTGAATTCGGACAGGGAGGCCGCCAGGCGGTCCGGTTTGGCCGGGTCGACCTGGAGGAGATCGAGCGCGGAGACCAGCTCGGCGAGGTGCGCGGGCTCCGGTGTCACCGACAGCAGGACGCCGTCCGGGCGCAGGAGGCGGTGGAACTCCGGGCCGTTGCGTGGCGCGAAGACGTTCGCCACGAGCGCCGCGCATCCGTCGACCAGCGGTAGCCGGGACCACGCGTCGCAGACCGCGGCCGCGGCCCGGGGATGGGCGCGGGCGGCACGCCGGGCGGCCGCCTTGGACGCGTCCAGGACCAAACCGGACGCGGCCGGCAGCGCGTCCAGGAGGCCGGCGAGGTGGTACCCGGTACCGCCGCCGACGTCCACCAACAACCCGTTGTCATGGGCTCGCGCCAGCTCGACCAGCGCGTCGAGCACGAAGCGGTAGTGTCCGGCGCCCAGGAACGCGGCCCGGGCGTCCACCATCGCGGCGCTGTCACCGGTGTGCCGGACGTGACCAGGCAGCAGGTTCACGTAGCCCTGCCGAGCCACGTCGAACGAGTGGCCGGCCGAACACCGGACCGCGTGGCCAGTCCCACCGAACGCCGCGCCGCACGAAGGACAGCGGAGGTACGGCAGAACGTCCACTAATGTCTGCACATGGCGAAACCTACTGCCTCTCCGGCCTATGCCTTCCGGCCGAAACCTTCGTTCCACGAAATCGTCAAAGCCCCGAAGGCCTTGTTGCACGACCACCTCGACGGCGGGCTCCGGCCGGCGACGATCATCGAACTCGCCGATGCCGTCGGGCACCGGTTGCCGGCGAGTGACGAGGCCGGGCTCAGCGCGTGGTTCGTCGAGGCCGCCAACTCGGGCTCACTCGAGCGGTACCTGCAGACGTTCGCGCACACCGTCGCGGTGATGCAGACGCCGGAAGGGCTGCACCGGGTGGCCGCCGAGTGTGCGGAGGACCTCGCCGCCGACGGGGTGGTCTACGCCGAGGTGCGGTTCGCGCCGGAGCAGCACCTCGAGGCGGGGCTGACGCTGCCCGACGTGGTGGAGGCGGTGCTGGCCGGCTTCGGCGACGGAAGCGCGCGGGCCGCCGAGGCCGGTACGCCGATCCGCGTCGGCACCCTGCTCACCGCGATGCGCCACGCCGCGCGGTCCACGGAGATCGCCGAGCTGGCCGTGCGGTACCGCGACCACGGTGTGGTGGGGTTCGACATCGCGGGTGCCGAGGCGGGTTACCCGCCGACCCGGCACCTGGACGCGTTCGAGTACCTGCAGCGGGAGAACTTCCACTTCACGATCCATGCCGGCGAGGCGTTCGGACTGCCGTCGATATGGCAGGCGATCCAGTGGTGCGGCGCCGACCGGCTGGGCCACGGGGTACGCATCGTGGACGACATCACCACCGGCGACGGCGCTCCGGTCATCGGGCGGCTCGCGGCGTACGTCCGTGACAAGCGGATCCCGCTCGAACTCTGCCCGTCGTCGAACGTGCAGACCGGGGCCGCGCCGTCGATCGCCGAGCACCCGATCGGGCTACTGCGGGATCTGCGGTTCCGGGTCACGGTCAACACCGACAACCGCTTGATGAGCGGTACGTCGATGTCTCGCGAGATGGCTCTGTTGGTCGACGCGTTCGGCTACGGCTGGAGCGAGCTGCAGTGGTTCACGATCAACGCGATGAAGAGCGCGTTCATCCCGTTCGACGAACGACTTGCGATCATCAACGACACGATCAAGCCGGCGTACGTCAAGCTGCTCTCGCCGGCCTAAAAACCGCAATCCGGGCGCTTGCCCAACCCGGGCTTTCTTCTTGACACGCGGCGTGATGGAATCTCGGGGGTCCGGCCCGCCGGTCGGCTGGCGTTTGTCGCCAGTCGAAAGGTTCCGACCGGCATAGGAGTAAGTGCCTGCCTGTATCGGGCACTGTACGGAGGGCGGTGACGTGAGCAAGCGGCCATCGACGGCGACAGCGATGCTGTCGCGCCTCCGCCGGCCGGTTGGCCGGCTCGGTGACCTGCCTGTTTGGGCCAAACTGGGGCTCATCATGATCGTGCCAACGATGGCAACGATCGTGGTTGGCACCTTCGGTCTGGTGGACCACGTCGCCACGGCCAACAACGCGGATCGCGCGCGCACCCTGTCCAGCCTGTCGGCCGACGTGGGCCTGCTGGTACACCGGCTGCAGGACGAACGGGCGGCGGCCACGATGCTGCTCAGCGTCGGCGGCCCGGCGAACGTCATGCAGGCCAACACGACGGCGTACCAGAAACGGTTCTCGGAGACGGACCAGGCCAAGAGTGCGTACGCGTTGCGGCGTACCGGTCTGGCCGATCTGCCGCCGGCGTTCAAGGACCTGCTCGGCCGGCTCGATACACAGTTATCCGAGCTGCCCGCCCTGCGCCAGGACGTGGCGGGCCGCAAGGGCGTGTCGCTGACCTACGCCACGTTCATCTACCAGCGACTCATCGGTGACCTGCTGGCGATCCGGGACTTCTCTGCCCAGATAGCCGGCGAGACCACCCTGAGCGACCGGATGCGCGCGGCCGCCGCCGTGTCCAACATGAAGGAGTACCTGTCCCAGGAACGCGTGGTGGTGCTGCGCGCCATGGGGGAGGGTCAGCTGCTGCCTACCCGGCGGCGCGACTTCATTGCCACGCTGACCGGCCAGCAGCAGGCGCGGGTCGCCTACAACGTGGTGGCGACACCGGCCGAACGGAACTTCTTCGAGCAGGAGCACGCCGGCGACGACCTCCGCCTCGCGGAGAAGTACGAAGGCCAGGTCGAGAGCCTCGGCTCGGGTGACCTGCGGTTGGTCGGGTTCAACGCCGCGCAGTGGGACGCCGCCCTGCACGACCGCTCGGAGCTGCTCCGCAAGATCGAGTCGAGCCTGGACCGGGCGATGGAGACGCAGGCGACCGCCTTGCGCGACACCGTCCAGCGCCAGGTACTCATCGAGTCCGGTCTGCTGCTCGGTATGTTGCTGCTGGCGGTGCTGTTCGCGTGGTTGATCGCCCGCTCGATGGCCCGGTCCCTGCGGGAGCTGCGCAACGGCGCGCTGGCCGTGGCGACGTACGGCCTGCCGCAGGCGGTCGCCCGGCTGCGTGACCCGACGCTGGCCACGCAGATGTCGCCCCAGCAGATCGCGCAGCAGATCGCCGAGCCGCTGCCGGTACACACCAAGGACGAGTTCGGCCAGGTGACCGACGCGTTCAACGCGGTCCACATGGAGGCCGTCCGTACGGCCGCCGAGCAGGCCGCTCTGCGCTCCTCCGTCGCGACGATGTTCGTCAACCTGGCCCGCCGCTCCCAGCTCCTCGTCGACCGGCTCATCGGTCACCTGGACCGGCTGGAGCGCGGTGAGGAGGACCCGGACCGGCTGGCCGAGCTGTTCCAACTGGACCACCTCGCCACCCGGATGCGCCGTAACGACGAGAACCTGCTGGTGCTCGCCGGTGCCGACTCGACCCGTGTCCAGCGCGAACCGGCACCACTCATCGACGTACTCCGCGCCGCGCAGTCCGAGGTCGAGCACTACACCCGGATCGAGTTCGGTGTCGTCGACCGCGACATCGAGGTCGCCGCGCACGCGGTCAACGATGTCGTACACCTCGTCGCCGAGCTGCTCGACAACGCGACCGCGTTCTCCCCGCCCGACTCCGCCGTCATCGTCGAGGCACGCCGCACGGGCGACCGCACGGTCCTGCTGGTCGAGGACCGCGGTATCGGTATCACCCCGGACCAGATCCACGAGCTCAACGAGCGGCTCGCCACGCCGCCGATGGTGGACGTGGCCGTGTCCCGGATGATGGGCCTGGTCGTGGTCGCCCGGCTGGCGGCCCGGCACGGAGCAAAGGTCGAGCTGCGGCCCGCCGCCGAGCGCGGCACGATCGCCGACCTCACGCTGCCGCCCTCGGTACTCGTACCGAGAGCCCTCGTCGGCCGTATGCACGAGCCGGCGGAGATGTCCGGCCGTATGCAGCAGCCGGCACCTCCACGGCAGTTTGGCGCGCCGCTGGCCCTGGAGAGCGGCCCGTCGGCCGGCCCGGTCCCGGTACCGAACTTCGGCTGGACCGGCGAGTCCCACGTCCGACCGTTCGACCCGACGCACAGCCGTCCGTTCGACTCGCCCGCGCCGACCGGCCCACGCCTGTTCGACGCGCCCGACCACGCTCAGCGCGGCCCGGCCCGCGGGTTGCCGGCGTGGTCCGACCTCACCGGCGCGTCCGGCTCCAACGGCGCCGACGTCTACCCCGCCCGCAGCCCGGGTGTACCCGGCCCGGCCGGGCCGGGTACACCCGGCCCGGACCACCCGTTGCCGCAGCGACGCCCGGACAACCGGACGGTCGACGGCGAGGTCACCGGCGGTACGCCGCTGATCCCCCGCCAGCTCGTGCCGGACTCGCGGGGCAACGGCGGCTCCCGGTCGGACATCGACGACTTCATGCGACCCGTGTCGGGTCCGCCGTCGATGGCCGTACCGCCGCCGTACCCGGTCGCACCGCTGATCCCGCCCGCCGCGGCGCCACCGGTGCCGCCCGTGTCCGCGCCGCCCGGGGTACCGACGGGGCCGACCGGGTTCCGGCCGGAGGCGAGCCCACCGCCGGTGTGGCCGCCGGTCGCGCCCGCGCCCGAGCACGAGAGTCCACCCGCGGTACCGGAGGAGTTCGTCGCCGCGCTCGACATGACTGCGGAGATCCCGCGCGTCCCCGTCGATGAAGCCGCTGCCGGGTACGCTCAGCGCGAATACCCCCCACCGGGTTACACGCCGGCCAGGGGCGGAGAGAACCGGCCGCGCTTCGTAGACGAGACGATGGAGTTGCCGATCTTCCGCGAGCTGGAGTCCGCCTGGTTCCGGACCAGGCGCTCGGTGCCCGACGAGGTGCTGACCTCCGAAGGCGCCAGCACGCTCGCGCCCGACTACGACCGGCCCGCTCCGGTACCGCCGCCGGCGCCCAGCCCGGGCACCCTGCGCGTACCTCCGCTGGTGGACACTCCACCGGCCGCGGCCGAACCAGCGGCCGGAATGCGTGACCGGACGCCCATACCGGTACAGGAAGTCTGGGAGAGCGCGGCCGATGACGGGTGGCGCGCGGCGACGGCGGCGTCGGAGCCGGCAGTAGCCGAGACCACCGATTCGGGTCTGCCGAAGCGGGTACCCATGGCACAGCTGGTGCCCGGGGGTGTAGACAAGAACGCAAGCACTGCACACCGGCGTACGCCGGAGGCCGTGCGCGGTCTGCTGTCCGCGTATCACCGGGGTGTGCAGCGTGGCCGTACGCAGCAGCCAAAGTCGGCGCCGGACGGCGCGGACACCTCGAAGACACCCGAGCCGGCTGGCAAGGAGCAGGAAGCATGACAACGGTGCACGACCTCGGTTGGTTGTTGGCCAACTTCGCCGACCGGGTACCCGGCGTTGCCCACGCCGTGGCAGTGTCGGCGGACGGCTTGCTCCTCGCCTCATCCCGTGACCTGCCGCGCGACCGGGCAGATCAGCTCAGCGCGATCGCGTCCGGCCTGGTGAGCCTGACCCAGGGCGCCGCCCGCTGCTTCGAAGGTGGTGCGGTGCTGCAGACCGTCGTCGAGATGGACAACGGGTTCCTGTTCCTGATGTCCATATCGGACGGTTCCTCGTTCGCCGTGCTCGCCGCGCGTAGCTGCGACGTAGGCCAAGTCGGCTACGAGATGGCGCTGCTGGTGGACCGAGTCGGCGACGCGTTGACGCCGCCGCCGCGGGCGGCGGCGCCGATGCTGGGCTGAAGCAACACATTCGAGGGGGTGACAGGCGATGGCGGAGCGCGATGAGCCGACCGGTGCGCTCGTCCGTCCGTACGCCGTCACCCGTGGACGGACCAGGCCCCGGCTCGATATCGCGCTGGAGGCCCTGGTCGAGACGACGGTGCGTGGCCGCGCAGCGGGAGCCCGCGATATCGGTGGCCACCCACGGGAGCAGCAGTACATCGCCACGCTGTGCGATGGCCGGCTGCAGTCGCTCGCAGAGATCGCCGCGCGGATGAAACTGCCGCTCGGTGTCGCGCGGGTGCTCATCGCCGACATGGCCGCAGAGGGCCTGGTCGCGGTATACGAACCGACCTCGTTCGAGGAGAACGATGCGGTGGGCACGGAACTGCTGGAGAGGGTGCTGAGTGGACTTCGGAGGCTCTGAGATGTCGGGTCGCCCGATGATCGGGCGGGTGACATCGGCGAAGATCGTTATTGCCGGGGGCTTCGGCGTCGGGAAGACGACGCTGGTCGGCTCGGTCTCGGAGATCACGCCGCTGACCACCGAGGCCATCATGACCTCGGCCGGCGAGGGCGTGGACGACAACGCGCCACCCGGCAAGACGACCACGACCGTCGCCATGGACTTCGGTCGCATCACGATCGACCGTGACCTGATTCTGTACCTGTTCGGGACGCCTGGGCAGACGCGGTTCTGGTTCATGTGGGACGAGCTCGTGCGCGGAGCGATCGGCGCTGTCGTTCTCGTGGACACCCGGCGGCTTCAGGATTGCTTCGCGGCCATCGACTTCTTCGAGCACCGGCGGTTGCCGTACCTCGTCGCGATCAACTGCTTCGACGGCGTGCAGTACCACAGCGCCGACGACGTCCGCGACGCGCTCGCGGTGTCGCCCGACATCCCGGTCGTCACCACCGACGCCCGCAATCGCGAGTCGACCAAGCACGTGCTGATCTCGCTGGTGGAGTACGTCCTGTCCATGCGACGCCAGCGCACCGGCGCGCCGGCTTGAGAGCCGGCGCGACGAAGCGCGGCTAGCTCCGGTACGCCGCCTCGCGCTGGTACTGGTACTGCTGCTCGCCGGAGTAGTCGTAGTTGTAGTCCCGCTCGTCGCGGGAGAAGTCCCAGCCGTGTTCGCTGTCGCGGCCCGGCCGGCCACCGACGGCGTACCCGCCGATCTCACGTCCGCGCCGCCAACCGCTGAAGTAGCCGTTCGTGTTCTCGGCGATGCTGCCCGGATCGCGCACGATCCGTAGCGGGCGTTCCGGGGCGCGCAGCGGCGTGCTCGGTACGAGGTTCGCCGCCGGGACCCGCTTGGGCAGGCCCGCGGTGGTGGCCGCACCCACCTTCGGTCGGGCGGCGCTCTCCGCGGCCCGCCACCCGTCGTCCATCGGGCTGTCCCAGGCCGGCATGTCGTCTTCGTCGTGGCCGGTGAACCACGCCGACTTGCACGCGGCGAAGATCAGCAGGTCGCCATCGTCGCCATCGGCCGGGAGCGGCGAGTCGCCGATGCCCTCGACCAGGCGCAGCGGCGGCGGATCGAGCCGTACGTCGATCGAGATGTCCAGGTCGTCGGAGCGGTACGGATCGGACCACGGCGCGGTCGTGTCGAGCGGGTCGTCGTGCGGCGTCGAGTCTGCGCGCAATGCCGGGTCGACGACCGGCGGTGGCTCGACGAGGCGCAGCATCGGGGGCTCCGGCGGCATGTCGTCGGCCTGCCAAGGTGGCGTGACCCGGCCGGTGTTGTAGGACAGCGACGAGTACGGGTCCGGTGACGTCAGCGGATCCGGGCCACCGGACTGCGCGACGAGGTTCGCCGCCAGGTCGGCCGGGACGAGATCGTCCGACGCGCCGACCAGGGGCCAGCGAGCCCGGGAGCCGGGCGGTGCCAGGTCCTGCGGAGACTGCCGCGGTGGCGGGACCGTGCCGTAGTCGGTGATGCCGAAGCCGGCGGCCGCCGGGATGGGGGGAGCCGAGGTCGGGTAGATCGGGGCCATGCCGGGCGGCGGGGGCGGTGGCGCCAGCGGGTGCAAGGCGGCCGCCGCCGGAACGACCGGCCGGGTGGCCGGGGCCGGCACGACCGGAGGCGGGACCGCGGCGGGCGACACCGGAGCGGCGCTGCTCGGACGGGTGCGGCGGGGGATCGGCACCCGTACCTGGGTCGGCTGCTCGGGTACCCGAGGGCGCAGGGGCGTCGGCGGTGCCGGTACGGCCGACAGCGGGTGCACCCGGGGCAGCGTGGCGGCGGCCGGGCTGGCCCGCTCGGCCAGTGCGCTGATCAGCGCGGCGCCGGCCGCATCGCAGGCTCGGACGGCGGCGACCGCCTGGCGTACCGTCTCCGCCACCGCCTTGGTCAGCGTCTTGCTGACTCCGTTGCGGCGGGGGGTCTCGGCGATGGCCACGCGCAGCGCGGTGATCGCCTGGCTGACCGTACCGGCGTCGGCGACACCAGTCGAGGTGAGCGCGGCGGCGACGCTGTCGAGCGCGTGGGCGTTCTCGCGGTTGCGCCCGTTGCCCGCCGGGGTCAGCATGCCCGGGTCCGGCAACGCGTCCAGCACGGCCATGGCCACCGGCTCGGCCGGATCCGGGTACGCCCGCAGCGCCGCGGGGTTGAGCTCGCGCAGGACCTCGCGGAGGGCTACCGCGGCTGCCTGGCGTCCCACGACCATGGCGGCGTGCGCGGAGAGGATCGGCTTGAGCGGCGCGAGATCGCGCGGCGCGGGCAGAGCCACGGCGGAGAGGACGCCGGCCTGCAGTGCGCGGGCGAGACCGACGGCCCGCCGCTCGGCGGCCGGCGACTCGATCTCCTCGATCGACTCGTCGTCGGCGAAACGCTCGGCGTAGTCGTCGACGGAGTCGTCGTCGGCAAAGGCGAGCGGGCGGCCTGCAGCGGTGAGCAGCATCGTCACGAGATGGTCGTCGCTGTCCGCGGCGATCGCGACACCGGTGGGCCCGCTCGACCGTTCGGTCAGAAGGGCACCGAGGTGGGCGTAGCCCGAGGCGTCGTCGCTGATCTCACAGACGTCGAGGAGCCGGCCGGCGTCGTCGACGATCGCCACCGTCAACCACGCGCCGGCCATGTCCGGCGAGGCCGTCAGCTCCGCTGACGCGAGACCGCAGTACACCCGCACGAGCGCCACGGCATTGTCCTCCTCTCGGGACAGGAACGCTGTCCTCCGCCGGCAGAACATGTGCGCACATGATCACCGAGCGGTCGAGCGCCGAACAACGCTCCACAGTCGTGTGCCAAGGTCTGATGCTCCCTGGTCCCGCTCACTCGCGCCAGACCACAGCGCCGGATATCTTGCCAATGATTGTTCGCCAGCCCAGAGTTGCCTGTTGTGCCCCGATTTTCTTGACGCGCCGGCGACCGAGGAATCCACCGATACCGCCCGCGGCACTGGCCCGCAGCGCCTCGTCGAGGTCGTCGAGCGGCGAACCCGGGGACAGCGCTGTCAGGAGGGCGTCCAGGCGCAACGCGTACCCGAGATCCCGGGCGATCTCTCCGGCCTTGATGATCAGATCCGCGTCCCACGCGTCGTGGCCGCCGCGCAGGTTGTCCACCACCAGATCCAGCTCGTAGGTGTCCGCCGAGGCCGCGTCTACGTCTTCGGTGCGGATCCGCTGCTTCAGGTCGGCCCAGCTCGACAGCTGAGCCATGTCGTGCTCCTCGCCGGAGCGAACGAACTCCACCAGCGACTCGGGGCTGCGGAACACCAGCAGCTTGCCGCGGTGGCTGAGGAAGACCGGTACCTCCTCGGCCTCTGCTTCCTCTTCTTCCTCTTCGGTCTCTTCCTCCGCGGCGTCCGCGTCGTCGTCCACCACGTCGTCCGCTTCTTCCTCACCGGAGTCACCGTCGAGGTCGTCGTCGCGCTCGCGCCGGCCGGACGCGCGTTCGGCGAAGTCGTCGTCGAAGACGACCGTGTCGTCGTCCTCGTCGACCGCCCGGCGCCGGCTCAGCGTCTCGAACGGATCGTCCTCTTCCTCTTCCCCGGCCTCGGTCGGGGTCAGCTCGTCCGCCGAGCGGTACGCCCGCAGCGTGTAGCCCGAACCGGTCGGCAGCGCGATCTCCACCGGGTCGATCCCGACATCCGCCCAGAGTTCTTCGATGGCCGGATCGCGCGCGTCCTCGTCCTCCTCGTCCTCGACTTCGTCGTCGGCCTCGTCGTCATCCTCGGCCGCCGGGTCTTCCGGGTCGTCGGACCCGTCGTCGTCGAGAATGTCGAGGTCGCCGACCTCGTCGGCATCGGGGTCGTCGGCGTTGCGCCGGCCGGGTGACTGGCGGGCCACGGCAAACCTCCGCTGGAGAGTGTCGGCTCGGTGGGGTGCGGAACTCACCCTAATCGTCCGGCTCAGGCCACGATGCCCGCACCCCGGCGTCAGTCGCGCGTCACCCCACCAGACAGGTAGAGTTCCTACCTATGAAGGCGCACGCCCTGCACGGCCACCTCGATGCCCTCCTGTTGGCCGTCCTCGAGGACGGGCCGCTGCACGGGTACGCCATCATCGAGGCGCTGCAGTCCCGCAGCCAGGGCGCGTTGAACCCGCCGACGGGCACCATCTACCCGGCGTTGCGCCGCCTGGAACGGGCGGGCTACGTGGACAGCGACTGGAGTACGGTCAACGGCCGCGAGCGGCGCACGTACCAGTTGACGAGCGGCGGCCGCCGGGCGTTGGCCGGCGAGCGGGCGGCCTGGCACGAGTTCAGTTCGACGGTCGCGCGGTTCCTCGGCTCTCCGGCCTAGGTCTCGGTCCGCAGCGCGCGCAGGGCGGCCAGGCAACGCGCCGCCGTCCAGACGAGATATCCCAGCGCCGAGGCCAACAGCACGCCGCCGACCACCATCGGCGGCCACATCAGCGCCTGGGGGAAGACCGCGACGGTGTACGCGTACACGGCCGTGCCCAGCACGACGACCGAGCCGAGTACCGCGGTCGTGGCGTACCCGACGGCACCCGCGAGCCAGCCGGAGTCACCGCGTCGTGCCCACCACCGCAGCAGGACGAACCCGACGATCGCGGTGATCATGCCGAGCGGGCCGACCCAGTCCAGGGCCCGGGCGACCGTCCCGTACCGGTCCGGCGGGTCGACGCCGGCCCACGGCGC
>Ga0075431_100002425_pt1 | contig 17946 bp, 18 predicted proteins | sample RhiMetdeltSRZDD5_FD_75297 | JGI IMG/M metagenome (GOLD analysis project Ga0075431, IMG submission 75297) | Populus rhizosphere microbial communities from Tennessee, USA - Rhizosphere MetaG P. deltoides SRZDD5 | ecosystem: Host-associated > Plants > Roots > Rhizosphere > Soil | place: USA... | reverse complement strand
CGTATCTGCACGCGGAATGGCGGGTTGGCGAGTGGTGAGGCCGTGAGGTGGTGAGCGATGGCCGGTCTTCGTGGCGCCGGCCGGCTTTCAGCAGCGAAAGCCAAACTCACCACCTCACCACCTCACCGCTCACGGGTGTCAGCCCAAGCCTCGCGGGGGCGGAGGAGCTGGCACCTACGGCTCGGTGACGGCGCGGAAGCGGGCGGTGGCGTGGATAGCCTCGCCATCGGTATCGCGGCGGATGTCGGAGTGCTCGTGACGGAGGCTGATGAGGCTATGGCCGGCGACAGCGAGCGGCTGGTCGTGCAGGGCGGTGCGGACGGCGCCGAGGATCTCGTGCGCCTGCTTCTTGCCCCGTGTGCCGGACCAGACGTGCACAGTGAGGACGTGCTCCGTGCCGTCCTCGCTGCCCGTCGACCAGTCCTGCGCCGTCATGCGTCCGAGGGTGACGTAGGGGAGCGGGGTGCCCTGGGGCACGTCATCGAGGATGCGGCCAGGACCGAGGAGCGCGGTGAGCGCGGCGTCGGCGCTGAGGGCAGCGAAGATGGCTTGCTGGAGGGGCCACATGGCGGGGTGAGGTGGTGAGATGGTGAGTGGTGAGTGGTGAGTTTGGCGTAGGTTGGGTCGAGCGGAGCGAGACCCAACGCGTTCGAGGCCCCACCATTGTTGGGTCTCGGCTTCGCCTCGACCCAACCTACGAGGGGTCAGACCCGCAGGGTCTGACCCCTACAAGGGGGCGCCCCAGATGCGGCGGACGGCGCGCTCCAGGGCGTCGCGGCGGGTGTCGTCGTCGGCGGTGCGCTCGAAGGCGGAGACGGCTTCGAGCTCGTCCTCGAGCTCGCGTCTCAAGCGTGCGACGGCGCGGGAGGAGAGCAGCTCGTCGCGGATGCGCTGGGCGAGACGGCCGCCGGGGCTTCCGGCAGCGGGGGTGGCGGTGATCTTCACAGGGAGCGCTCCTCGCAGAGGCAGATGAGGTGGGTGCGGCGGGGGCCGTCGAGGACGGCGACGATCTCGTAGATGCGGGCACCCTGGCGGAAGCGCATCGCCGGCACGACGCCGGGGCGGTGGCGGAGCCAGACCTTGTGAGTGAGGCGGCCGGCGATCTGGTCGTGGCTGAGCCGCTCGTCGCCGTTGATGGGGCGGACGTGCGCCCACACATCCGTGATGGGCTGCCATGTGACCGCCGCGCCGCCGCCGCCATCAGGCGTGCGGACGGGCTGCTCCAGGGTGAGGCGATCGCGGAGGGTGCCGATGTTCATGGTGAGGTGGTGAGTGGTGAGTGGAGGCAGTAGGGCAGTAGGGCGGTAGGGCAGTAGGGCAGTAGGGCGGTGCGCATGGATGGAAGACGGTGACGCTTCGTAGGTTGGGTCAAGCGAAGCGCAGACCCAACGCATTCAGGGCACGGCGGTTCTGCTTCGCCGGCGTTGGGTCTTCGCTATCGCTCGACCCAACCTACGAAAGATCGGAGCCTTGGTGGCCACATGCGCCGACCGATACTCGCCATCTCACCACTCACCATCTCACCCCGTCAGAGACGTACGGCCCGGTAAGGCGCCAGCAGCTCCGTCACCATCGCCGGGAGCGGTACGGGCTGCGCGCCCTGCTCCAGGGGGGAGCGGTGCTCGTACCAGTGGGCGACCAGGAGGAGGATGGCCTGGCGGATGGGAGCGGGCACGTCGGCGGCGGCAGGGCCGTAGCCGGCGGTGAAAGCCACCTCGATGCCGTTGGCGATGCGGCCGGGCCTGGGCCAGGGGAGGGCGCCGTGGCGCACGAGGCGCGGCGGCGCGGCGGTGCCGTCGAGGAAGTATGTGACGGGGTCGAGCGTGGTGGCACCGCTGCTCTCGTCGTAGAGGCGCACGGCGGCGATACTCTGGATCGGGCGCAGCGGGAATTCGACAGCGCGGCCGGGCGGCCAGGCGTCGAGGTGCCAGGACCAGCTCTGGGTGACGAGGGCGAGGCCGGCGGCGGCCTCGACGTGAAGGCGCGAGGTGACGATGAGGCTGGCGATCAGCGTGTCCTCGGCGGTGCCGTCGACGCGCAGGTGCGCCTTGGCCTCGGCGAGCGTGACGGGCTCGACGGCCGGGCCGGAAGTGAGGATGAGGGGCATGTTGGTGGTGAGATGTGGTGAGGTGGTCAGTTTGGGCGTGAGATCGTGAAGTCGTGGGATCGACGTTGTGAGAGCGAGCGGGATCGGACGTGGGGAGGGCACGCCGATCCCGCTCGCGTCGCCCTTTCCCGCGGAGGGGGCGCGCGGGCTGGGCGAAAGACGGCAGCATTGTAGGTTGGGTCGAGCGGTAGCGAAGACCCAACACGGGTGATGCGGAACCGTCGAATCCTGAATGTGTTGGGTCTGCGCTTCGCTTGACCCAACCTACGCTTATACGGAGAACCGCAGGAGCTTGATGGCGTCGAAGTCCTGGACGCCGCCGCCGACGCGCTTGGTGGTGTAGAAGAGGACGTAGGGCTTTGAGCTGTAGGGGTCGCGCAGGATGCGGATGCCGGCGCGGTCGACGATCAGATAGCCGCGGCGGAAGTCGCCGAAGGCGATCGCGTAGCTGTCGGTGGCGATGTTGGGCATATCCTCGGATTCGGCTACGGGGAAGCCCATCAGGGTGGAGGCGTCGCCGGCCTTGGCGGCAGGCTGCCAGAGATAGTTGCCGTCGCCGTCCTTCATCTTGCGGATCACCGCCTGCGTGGCGCGGTTGAAGACGAAGGTGCCGTTGGCCCGGTAGCCGGACTTCACGGTGTAGACAAGGTCGATCAGCTTGTCGCCGGCGTTGCTGGCGGGGAAGGCGCCGGCGGTGCCTGTCGTGATGTAGCCGATGTTGCCCCAGCTCCAGGAGGCGTTGGCGACCTTGGTGTAGTCGAGGAAGCCCTTGGGTCTGGCGGTGCCGTTGCCGGTGACGAAGGCGGTGCCTTCTTGGGCCGCGAAGCTGCCCTGCACCTCGTCGGCGATCCACTCGTCGATGTCCACGGCGGCGTCTTCGAGGAGAGCCGAGGTGGCGGCCGGCATGGCGTAGAGCTCCATGGTGGGGAAGGCGAGCTCGGCCAGCGTGGGCGTGCTGGTCTCGGGGCGAGCGGCGGTCTCGGCGACCCAGCCGGTGGCGGCGTCAGTGATGGCGAAGGGCTTCTTGTAGACCGAGCCGGAGACGCGGCGGATCTGGGCGATGGCGCGGACCGGCGAGATGTTGCGCACGCCGCGGTTGACACGGGTCTCCAGCTCCTCGGTGGCGAGGTAGCCGCCGTCGGGATTGGAGCCGATGGAGAGAGCCTTGGCTTCGAGATCGCGCAGGCCGGTGGCATCGCCGGTGCGGACGTAGGCGTCGAATGCGGCCTTGTGCTGCAGGGCGACGGTGGAGCGGGGGCCTTGGTTCGCCGGGCTGCCGAGGTGCGGGCGGGCAGCCTTCAGCGCTAGGTCGTCGACGACGCGCCTGGTCTCGTCGAGGACGCGGTTGAGCCGGTCGACCTTGTCGGTGGTGACGACATCGGCGCCAGCGCGGCGCTCCAGCTGCGAGAGGCGCTCGTCGTTGCCCTCCTTGAAGGCGTCGAAGGCGCGCATGAAGTCGCCGAAGGCGGCGTTCAGGTCGTCGGTGGATTTGGTTTCGAGCATGGAGTTCCTCTTGGCGGTTTGGAGATGGGGCAATAGGCAGTAGGCAGTAGGCAGTAGTCGGTCGAGCGAGCGAGACCGGCTCAACCCACTACTGCCCACTGCCTATTGCCTACTGCCTCAGACGGCGGGTGGCGGCGGAGATGGCAACGAGCAGGCGATGATCAGCGTCCGACTTGACGTGGGCGATGCGGGCCTCGGGCAGGAGGGGAAAGGTGACGATGGAGATCTCCCACAGGTCGATACGGGCGAGGCGGCGGATGCCGGTGCGGGCGTCGCGCTTTCCCGTGACGGCGCGGAAGCCGATGGAGAGGCCGTCCAGCGCGCCGGCGCGCATCAGGGCCAGCACCTCGCGGGCGCGGGCGACGGCGAGCATCAGGCGGCCCTTGGCGAGGAGGCCGCGGGAGTCCTCCTTGAGGGATTCCCAGACGCCGATGGGCTCGGCGGGGTTGTGCTGGTAGAGCAGCTTGATGCCGGCAGGGCCGCGCTCCCTCAGGCTGTCGCGGAAGGCGCCGGGGAGGACGATGTCGCGGCCCATGTCCTCCGTGTTGAACAGGCTGGCGTAGCCGGAGAAGGTGCCGTCGGGGTCGACGCGCTTCAGGTCGATGGCGGTGAATTTGTGTTCGGGGGGCATGGGTTCGAGAGGGGTCAGACCCCTCGCCTCCAACGTTGTTGAGTCCATGAGAGGGCAGTCGCGAGGGGTCTGACCCCTATCCCGCAGGGTCTGACCCCGACGACGCCGATGGCCCATACCCCACCGCAGCGCGCTTCTCGTCCTGGGTGAGGAAAGTGGCAGCGTCGATGCGGGTCCAGAGGGCCTCGCGCTCGGTGCTGAGGGCTTCGATGGCGTCGAGGTCGGGGCGAAGCTCGACTCCAGCAGTCGGCAGTCGGGCGTCGGCAATCGTAAGACCGCTTTTCTTGACTGCCGATTGCCGATTGCCGACTGCCGTTGTGTCGACGTACGCGGGACCGAGCCACATCGAGAGGGCCTTGGCGGTGCGGCTTGCCAGCGGGAGGACGGTGGAGCGCCAGAAAGTGCGGGCGGCCTCCTGGTAGTTCGAATACGTGTTGTCGCCGGGGATGCCGAGGAGCATGGGCGGGACACCGAGGGCGAGGGCGATCTCGCGGGCGGCGACGTGCTTGGCCTCGATGAAGTCCATGTCGCGGGGGCTGAGCGACATGGACTTCCAGTCGAGGCCACCTTCCAGCAGGAGCGGGCGGCCGGCGCGCGCCGCGCCCTGGAAGCCCTGCTCCAGCTCGGCCTTGAGGCGGTCGTACTGCTCCACCGTGAGGTTGCCGTCGCGAGCGGTGTAGACGAGGGCGCCGGAGGGGCGGGCGGAGTTGTCGAGCAGGGCCTTGTTCCAGCGCGAGGCGGTGTTGTGGATGTCAATGGCCTGGGCGGCGGCTTCGATGGGCGAGAGGCCGTAGTGGTCGGAGAGCGGGTGGAACAGCTTGACGTGCAGAATGCGGGCGACGCCGGGGACGGCCTCGCCGGCGATGCGTTGCGTCTTGCTGTCGGCGGTGTAGTCGAAGGCCTCGGGCCAGCCGCCGGGGCCTGGCACCACCTTCATGCGGTCGGGGCGCAGTGTGTGCAGCTCGCGGAGAGCGCCGCCGACGGCGACGGCTTCGAGATAAGCGTTGCCGGAGACGAGGAGGTGGCCGTACCAGGCTTCGAGCAGATCGGGGGCGGTGGTGCCGGGGTTGGGGCGGGCGAGGAGGTCGAGGAGTGGGTGGTCGGAGATTTCCTCGTCGCCCCGATAGAGGAGGAGAGGGACCGACGCGGCGGCCTCGGCGACCATGCGCACGGCGCGGTAGAGGACGGGGTTCTGCATGAAGCCTTCGCGGGAGAAGGCGGCGTAGTCGCGGGGCGCCCAGGCCGGGGACGCGAGGCGGTCGAAGGCGAAGCAGGGGGCGGTGAGGGACTTGGTCGTGGGGGGCGAGCGGTGTTGTGTGAGGCGGGCGAGCCATTTCATCATGATGGTACGGCCTTCGGCGAGAGGGCGAATGGCGAATGGCGAATGGTGAATGGGGAGGAGCAACTATTCGCCATTCCCCATTCGCCATTCGCCTGGGGTCAGACCCGCAGGGTCTGACCCCATCACGTCACGCGGATGCTGGGGTTGCTGCGTTGCGCGAGCATCAACTCGGTGATGGCCCAGACCAGGGCGTCGAGGCGGTCGGGGCTCTTGCCGTGGCTCAAGCCGTCGGCGGCGAAGTCGCACATTTGACGTTCCAATTCCGGGAACTCGCCGACATGGACGACGCGGCCCTCGCCGTAGAGGGTGGAGACGGGCTCGGCGCGGACGTACTTGCCGCGCGACGCATAGACCTTCTTGACGGGCACACAGGCGTCGATGCTCTTGAACATCTGCACCAGGAGGTCGCCGCCCTGGTTGGTCTCCACAACGATGGCGTCGGCCTCGTGGTCGTGGTAGGCGGCCACGGCGGCCTTGGCCCAGGTGGCAGGCTCGCGGCCCTGCACCGTGCGGTCGGCGATGACGTAGGCGCGCTTATCCACGCCGAGGCCGGCGACAATGATGCCGCAGCTGTCGGAGCCGGCGGTTGAGGTGACGGGCGGGTCCACGGCGACGACAATGCGGACGAGCTCCGGGCGGGCCAGCATGCGGGCCTGCTCGATCTGGCTGCGCTTCCACAGGCCGGTCATGCGCTCCTCCACGATCTCGCCCTCCAGTTCCTGGCGGCCGATGGGGGTTTCGCCGTAGCGGCGCTGCATCTCTGCCAGGAACGAGGGTGACAGGAACGTCGCGTTGTCTGATGTTCGCGAGTGCGTGCTGGCGGTGGCCGGATCGTCGAGGATCTTCTTCAAGAGCAGGAGCGGGCGCGGCGTGGTGGTGATGACGCACTGCGGCCAGCGGCCGAGCCTCAGCGCGAACTGCAGGTTGTCCCAGGCGAGATCCGGGCGGCGCCACTTGGCCAGCTCATCGCACCAGGCAGCGTCGAACTGCGGGCCGCGCAGGCTGTCGGGGTCGTCGGCGCCGAACAGCTGGGCCATCGTGCCGTTGTCCCAGACCAGCTGGTTCTTGGAGACCTCGAGCTTGGGGCGCTTGTCCGGCGGATAGATCGACATCAGGCCGGAGACGCCCTCGATCATGATGGAGCGCACCTGGGCGATGGTGTCGCCAACCAGCGCGATGCGGCGCGAGCGGCGGTCGGCCAGCGGCGGCTCGCCGATCACCTGGGCGCGCACCCATTCGGCGCCGGCCCTGGTCTTGCCGGAGCCGCGGCCGCCGAGGAGCAGCCACGTGTGCCAGCGGCCTCCCCCTTTCGCCAGGACGGGGGCGATCTGGTCATCGCGGGCGGCGATGGCCCACTCGTAGTTGACGAGACGGCGGAACTCATCGGGCGCGAGGTGGGCGGCGAGGAGGTCGAGGCCCTCAGGGCTTTGGGAACATCTTTCCAAGATGCTCCGCAAGCTCGCGGCGGAAATCGTCCTTCTCGGATGCGATGGCGAGGCCGTCGGGGTCGATGTCGTCGCTGAGAGCGGTGAGCTCGGGGTTGACGGCCCGGCTTGCGCTTCTTCGCCTCCCGTCGGCGGCAGGGGCAGGTTCAGAGGCCATCTCCGTCACTTGGTTGATGCTGTCGATGAGCGCGGCGAAGCTCTCGCGCTCGTTCTTGGCGGGTGCCGGCGGCACGGCACCGTCGGGATCGCTTTCCTGGGCCTGCAACTGCTTGATCATGCGAAGCTCCATCATCCTGATCCTGAACTCGATGACCCGGTAGAGCCGCTCCGCGAGACGCGTGCGGATGCCGGCAGTGCCCGGGGAGGCGCGGCCGGGGCTGGCACGCGCGGGCCGCCTGGGCGCCTTGCCGGCGGGCTGGGGCCAGCCCTCGCGCCGCGAACGATCAGCGATGGTGCGCGAGCGCACGCCGAAGTGCGCGCCGATCGCCGCGTAGCCGGTGCCATCGGCGCGCATGCGACGGGCTTCGGCCCACTGCTCGGGGCTGAGCTTGGAGACGAACATGGCGGGGGTGCGGGGTGGGTCGCGCTGCGCCGGGAGCGGCGGGGCGGGGGCGACGCGACTGTGGTGACGATAGCAGAACGGTAGCAGATCAGCGTGACGGTGTCAATGAGTATTTTGATGCCGGAATTATATACTTAATAAAATAAGACATTTCGAGTATTACAAATATATATACTCATGCAATACAATTATAGCACATTGCTTTGCCACGGGGATAGCGGGCCACACCCTCATCCCCGCGCGGCGCCCTTGCCCGCATTGTTCAGCGTGGCCCGCCGCGGGTCGATGCTTGGTTTTCTGGAAGGCCCGAGGGCGGTGCCTCGCAGCAGGTGGTGGGCGCGACAGGGATCGAACCTGTGACCCCTACCATGTCAAGGTAGTGCTCTACCGCTGAGCTACGCGCCCCTGAGCCAGGGCAACCCCGGCTACGCGGCTGAGGCTATATCGGCATTCCTGCGGGGTGACAAGGTTTCACGTGCCGGTGTCAGGATCAGGCCGCCAGGAGGTCGGTGGCGTCGGAGCAATCCACGCCCGTCTCGAGCAATTTGTGGGGCAAGCTCTCGGGTAAGTTCTGGGGCCAGCTCTCGGGCCAGTGATGCAGGAGCCGGGGCAGGCCGGACTTGGACGAGCGGTAGAAGCGCGTGCGATGCTCGACCGGCAGCGGCCCGGCATACTCCAGGCGATAGCGGCGCCGGTCGCGCTCGCCGCAACAATGGGGCACGCGCCCGCAGTCGACGCCTGGCGAATGGGTGTGGAATTCGTCGCAGAACGGGCACAGAACGGCCCACATGCGGCCGAGCCCCAGGCCGCGCATCCTCGGGCTGTCGGGCAGTGACCAGGCGGGAACGGGGACGCACTGCTCCCCGCTCCATCCCAGCCGCTCCTTCATACGCGCGGCCCAGCGCGGCGAGGTCCCGGCGGCATGACGGCGGCGGACCTGCGCGCGGTGGGCCGTCTGCTCGCGCCAGACCGCGACGGCCCGGCGCTCCAGCGCCAGAGCGGTCCAGAAGCAGACAACGCCAGCGCGCATATAGGCGTGCCTTAGAAGGCGCGGAAGATGCGAGCTCTCGGCGGCCGCGAACGCCCTCGCGGAGCAGGCCCAGGCGGTTTTGCCTTTCATGACTGACACATGTCCTTTCCCCCTCAGCGCGGTAAGAGTTTACTGACGAAGGTTAACGCAAAGTTAATCGCTGTCCCAAGGCAGGACGACGGGAAGATGATCGGGAGTTTGCCTCATTTCTGCCGCAGGATATTCAAGGATCGAGCAAGTTTTGATGGCGCCCGCTGCAGAAGCGGCGCAGGATCGACTTGGGATCATTCGATGGGATGTGGGGGTACGGCCGGATCTCTCGCGGCCCAACGCCCGATCTCGAAACTACTGATTCGGCGCGGAAGCTCGTCTAGATGCCTTGGCCTTCGACCTCGCGGGCCAGCTCCTCGATGGCCTGCTCGGTCCCCTCCCAGTACGGGTGGACCTCGGCCAGGCGGCGCATGACCTGGAGCGCCGCGCGCTTCTCGCCGATGTCGCGCAGGACCTGGGCGAGGCCGTCCAAGGCCTTGAAATGACTGGGGTCGAGGGCGATGGCCCGGCGCAGGTCGCCAATCGCCGGCCGGACATTGCCAAGCTGGAATTGCACGAAGGCCCGTCGGCTCCAGCCCTCGGTGAAGTCCGGCGCCTGCTCCACGACATGATCGAGGAAGCCCAGCGCCTTATCGTACGCCTTCTCGGCCACGGCCTGCATGGCCCGACCGAACAGGAGGTCTACCGTGGGGCTGCCGGAATGGAGCCAGACCCGTTCGATGCTCTCGGCCACCGACTTGGCGCCGGTCTCGTCATCGGAGGCGGCGAGGCGCTCGTACAGCTCGGAGAGGACCGTGTCGCGCTCGTCCGGAGTTCTGGGCAGGCTTGGTGCCGAGGCGCGTTTCTCCGGCGCAGGTGCCGCCTCCTGGGCGACGGCCGGGACTCCGACGGGGGCTAGGGAAGCGAGCCCGGTCAGCGCGGCGGCAATCGCAAGGAAGCGGACATGCGGCGGGAGCGTCATAGCGCGAGCATACCTGGCAGCGCGTTGACGGTCAAAAAGGGCGATCGAATACGGGCGGTCAACGGGGGGACGCGAGGTCCCGCGGCCCCAAGCTCAACCCTGCCGCGCCTTGAAGCGACGGTTGGTCTTGTTGATGATGTAGACGCGGCCCTTGCGGCGCACCAGGCGGTTGTCGCGGTGGCGCCCGCGCAGCGATTTCAACGAGTTTCTGACCTTCATGGCCCGAGCCTTTGCCAGCTTGTGCTTGAGATAGCGCTCTGCGCGCCGCCGCGCCGGGTTGTTGCAGGCTCGCCAAGAGCCACAAAATCGCGCGTTCTGCAATAACGAAAATGCCTTTCCCGGCCGTTTCGATGCCGCACGCCGCCGGACGCTCCGGCTGCCTCGGCCCCGGAGGCCGCGCGTTGCACAGGCTGGCTTTGCCGGGACTGCGGCCGACTCTCAGCGGCGTCCCTGCTCGTAGACGCTGTAGTGCAGCTTCGGCTGGAGAAACGAGGCCGAGGGCTTGACCAGGCCCTCGCGCGGGATCGCCTGGCGGCCCAGCAGCATGCGGTAGACCATCATGTCGCGGTTGGTGAGCGTGACCTGGATGCGCCATTGCCGGTCGCCGATGCGGATCGGCGTCTCGATGACGTAGCGCTCCTCGATCTCGCCGTTGGAGCTCTTGACCTCGCGCCGGTCGATCAGCCGGGCCGTGCATTCGATGGCGATATCGTTGCGGCGTGGCACCGGATGCACGCCGAACCGCACCTTGGGCGCGCGAACCGAGCCGAACGGCTCGACGTAGAAGGCATGCAGCGCAGAGGTGCGCGCGCCGGTGTCGACCTTGGCCTTGACCGCTTCGAGGCCGAGCTCCGGGAGCATGACCCACTCCTCCCAGCCGAGAATGAAGGGAGCGGAGGGGCGGGAGGGCATGGAAGGTCCGGTCTTGCGGGGCAGTCCGCAGGCCAGTCAAACCCAAGCCCGGCCCGTCTGCAAGCGGCGCGATGTAGCGGCCGGCTCACGCTCCACAGTCAGGCTTCGCTGTGCCGGGCCGGGTCGAGCGCAGTGAGCGTCGAGACGGCGCCTTGATCAGGGGTGCGATCGACGGCACGCGACAATGGGCATCGACAACCTTGTAGCGGCAGCGGCATGGCCCTAGTCTGTCATAGGACGACAATAATGCTGTAGGCTGAGTGGCCGAAGGACGAAAATATGGGGGGTGAGATGACAATCCGGCGCGCTGCCGTCGCGGCGTTTGCCATCCTGGGCGGGGCTTTCGCCCTGGCGCAGGTTGCCGCTGCCGACGACAAGTGGCCGAGCAAGCCGGTGCGTATTCTGGTCGGGTTCGGGGCGGGCGGCGGGACGGACATCGTTGCCCGCGTCGTCGCCGAGCGGCTGTCGGAGACCCTCGGCCAGCAGTTCGTGGTGGAGAACAAGCCCGGCGCGGGTGGCACGCTCGCCGGCGGTCTCGCCGCCAGGGCCGACGCCGACGGCTACACCGCGCTGGCGATCAGCACGGGGCACTCGGTCTCGGCGGTCACCGTCAAGCAGCTGCCGTACGACCCCGTGGCCAGCTTCGCGCCGGTCGGGATTCTTGCCTCGTCGGCCTACGTTGTGGCCGTGCCGAAAGGCTCTCCCGCTACGGATCTCAAGAGCCTCGTCGAGCACGTCAAGAACGAGGCGGGCAAGCTCAACTACGCCACGGTCAGTGTGGGCTCCACCCAGCACCTGATTGCCGAGGACGTGCGCCAGCGCACCGGCATGGACGCCAAGCACCTGGCGGTCCGCACGACCGGCGATGTGATCACTGCGCTTCTGCGGGGCGACGCGGCCTTCGGGGTGGAGCTGTATCATGCCGTGCGCGGCCAGGTGGAGGCGGGCGAGCTCAAGCTGATCGCGGTGTCCACACCCCAGCGCTGGCCGGCGGCGCCTGGAATCCCGACTCTGGCCGAGAGCGGGCTCGCCGGCTTTGGATACAGCGGCTGGTACGGCCTCATGTTTCCGGCCAGCGTGCCGCAGACCATCATCGACAAGCTGCACAAAACGCTGCAGCAGGAGCTGAGCCGGGACGACGTGAAGAAGAGGTTGGAAGGGGCTGGCGCGCTGGCGGGCCTTTCAGCACCGGGCGATCTCAGCAAGCTGATCGCATCGGAGATCGTGAGCTTCCGGGCAGTTGCGGCGAAGGCCGGCATTGAACCGAAGTAGGCAGTATGCGGTCGGAGCGGCGACCGGCGCTGCGAGCATCGCGTGCCGTGGAGATCGAATGCGCTGAAGAAAGAAGAACAGCAAAAAGAAGAACAGCGGACAGCGCGCCAGTTTCGACGCCAGAGGGGAGGAGGGACCAGATGGCCTTGACGCGAGCGATGTGCACCCTGGCCGGTGCGCTTTTGATGGCCGCCGCTTTCCCGTGGAGCGCCACGGCAGCGTGGCCGGATCGGCCGATCACGCTGCTGCACGGCTTCGGCGCCGGAGGCAACGGCGACCTCACCGCGCGCGCCGTGGCCGAGCGCCTGCAGGCGCGGCTCGGGCAGTCGGTGGTGGTGGAGCCGAAACCCGGAGCCGGCGGCAGGGTGGCGGCCGGCTTCGTCGCCCGCGCTCCGGCCGACGGCTACACCCTGCTCATGCTGCCCGGCGGGCATGCCGCCTCCGCCGCCATGCAGGAGCAGATGACCTACCACCCGATCGACGACTTCACCTTCATCGGCCTCGTCACCCAGATCCCCTTCATCGTTGCGACCTACCCGGAGCATCCCATCAAGACGGTGCCGGAGCTGATCGCAGCGGCGAAGGCTGCGCCCGAGCCGCTCGTCTTCTCCACGTCGGGCGTCGGCACCGGCCAGCACCTGGCGGCCGAGCTGTTCGCGGCTATGGCCAACGTGAAGCTGAAGCACCTGCCTTCAAGGGGCGGCACGGCGGTGCCCACCATGCTGCTCGGCAAGCATATCGAGCTGGGCTTCGAGCCGCCGCCGTCGCTCCTGGAGCTGCTGAAGGACGGCAAGCTGCGCGCGATTGCCACCACCGGGCCCACGCGGTTCTTCGGCCTTCCGGATGTGCCGACCATCGGCGAGACCCTGCAGGGCTACGAGGTGACGTCCTATTTCGGCCTCGCCGGACCGCCGGGCCTGCCGGCCGACGTGGTGCAGCGCCTCAGCGTCGAGACCGTGTCCATGACGGAGGACCCGCAGACGGTCGAGAAGCTCAAGATGCTGGGCAGCCTGCCGCTGTCGAGCACGCCCGAGGGTTTCAAGGCGCGCGTGGCCGCGGACATCATGCGGTGGACCAGGATCGTCGCCGATGCCGGGATCAAGCCGTCGGCGCCGGCTCCTGTGAAGTAGGTGGGCGCTGAAAACGGGGTCAGACCCCTGGCCACCAGCGTTGGAGCGATGGTGACAACGTTTTGGCCAGGGGTCTGACCCCGTAGCTTACCGCTTCGGCCGGTTGCGCGACCACTCCATGAACTCCCTGAACAGGCGCTCCTGCTCGGCGGTGTCGAGCGGTGCGGTCTTGGCCGCCTGCGCCGCATCGGGAGCGCTCCGCGTGGCCTTGGCCTTGGCCGCCGCCTCGGCGTCCTGCCGCTCGAGCCACTCCTGCGCGGCCGGGAACCGCTGCCAGCCGCCGATGCTGGCAGCGATGTTGAACTCCCTCCAGGCCGGGTGGCGCGGTGGCTGCCTCAGCTTGTCGACGTTGGCGAAGAACGCGTTCACGAACGTCTCGATCTTGCGATAGCGGTCGGTGCCGCGCCCCCAGTTGAAGGTGACGAGGACGGTGCTGGTGGCGATCGTCTCCACGCGCGCCTCGGGCGCGATCAGGTTCGGATAGCTGGCGCCGGTCAGCGTGGCCGGCACATAGTCCTGCTCCAGGGCGGCGGCGTAGGGCACCTCCAGAAGCTTGAAGCCCCATTCCGGCTTGATCGCGGGGAATGCGGGCACGGGGAGCGCACAGGAGCAGACCGAGGCGTCGATCTCTCCCTTCCGCATGGCCTCGATCGCATCGGCCTGCGGCATGTAGGCCTCCTTCACCTCAATGCCGAGCTTCTTGAACACCGCGGGGCCGAGCCTCTGTGTGCCGCTGCCCTTCGTGTTGAAGCCCACCGTCCTCCCTTTCAGGTCCTGAAGGGAGCCGATGCCCGGGCGTGCCAGCACGTGGAGCGCATCGACTGAGAGCACCGCGACGTAGGCGATCTGCCTCTCCAGCTGCGGCCCGAGCTCGCCCGACGCCTTGAGGTCGTTCAGCACCTGGACCGTCGAGACACCGAGGTCGGCGCCGCGCAGGAGCAGGATATCGCGCACGTTCATCGCGGCGCCGCCGCTGGCGACGGGGAGGACGCGCAGCTTGTCGCCGTCGTCCACAGCGACGGCAATGTCCTGGGCGAGCTGGATATCGGCCTGGCCCAGCTCGCCGGCCAGGAGCATGACCACGTTCTCATTGACCTTCTGCCGCTCCGCCTCGCGGGCGAAGCCCTGGCCCTGCGCATCCGACGGGGCGGCGAACAGCGGCCCGAGCGCCAGGAGCAGCGCCAGCACAAGCGAGACGCGCATGTTGAGGATCCCTCGAAACCCGTTGAAGCGGGATCGTCCCCCCGGCGGTGCGACCCGGACCCCACGGAAACGGTATCTGGAACCCGTCCGATTGACAATATTGGCCTGTTTCTTGGGGCGCGCGCTGGTTGCCTTCACCCCGTTCACCGCGAGCGTGCCGCTACGCGCGGCGGCAGGACCTGATGCCGGCCCTATTTTGGTGCCTCGGGCTTGATGTTGGCGGCCTTGATGAGTGGCCACCAGCGCTCGATCTCGGCCTTGTGGTAGGTGCGGAGTGCCTCGGCGGTCTGCCGCTCGGGCGGCGGGATAGTCTGGCCCAGGTCCTCCAGCCGCTTGACGAGGGCCAGGTCGGCCAGCGTCTCCATGGCGGCCCTGGTGAGGGTCGCGATCGCCTCCTCGGGCGTGCCCTTGGGGACGAACAGGCCGGTCCAGGCCGAGATGTGGATGCCGGGCGCCCCTGCCTCGTCCACCGTGGGGATGTCCGGAGCCGCCGCCAGCCGGGTGTCGGACGCGACGGCATAGGCGTTGACGCTGCCGCCGCGGATCGAAGGCAGCGCCGAGATCGCCTGCTCGAAGGTGAGGTCGATGTGCTCGCCCACCAGGTCCTTGAGCACGTCGATGGCGCCAGCGCGATAGGGCACGAACCGCAGGGTGGTGCCGGTGACGTTCTGGAAATAGAGCCCGCTGATGTGCTGCCCCGAGCCAGGGCCGGCGGTGCCCAGCGTTACCCCTCCGGGGTTGGCCTTGAGGTGGGCGATCAGATCGCGCACGTTCCGGGATGGCAGGCTCTTCCTCACCAGCATGATGTAGGGGTTGCTGGTGAGCAGGGCGACGGGCTCGAAGTCCCCCACCAGGTCGTAGGCAAGGTTGAACATGGCGCCGTTGACGACATGGGTCGGCCAGTTGCCGACGCAGACGGTGTAGCCGTCCGGCGCCGCCCGTACGGCCCGGCCGACACCGACCGTGCCCGACGCGCCGGGCACATTCTCGATCACGGTGCTCTGCTTGAGGGGAGCGCGCATGCGCTCGGTGACAATGCGGGCCACAGTGTCGAGCGGGCCGCCGGCGCCGTAGGGGACGATGAACGTGACGGGGCGCTCGGGGTAGGTCTGCGCCGCGGCCGGCTGCAGGCCGGCCAGGGTGGCGCAGGCGAGAACGACAAGGAATGCTCTTCTCAGGTCCGCCGCCGACATCACGCACCTCGCTTGACGAAACTGAGAACGCCGCAACCCGCACAAGTGTAGCGTCGCCATGCGATCGAGGACAAACGGTATTGCAAGACGCTCCCGATTGCACAGACGGCCAAGACGGAAAATTTGCGTGCGCATCTTCACGCCCGGACATCCCGGATCGGAGCGCTGCTCGCGCAAGCGCTCGCATCGTGCCGTCCGGGATGACGGGTGGAAAGATGCGCTCGACGGCAAAAGAGCTCGAGGGCGAGGTCAGCGGACCGGCGCGCGACAGCGCCCGCTACCTGGCGCCCAGTCTCTGCAGCCGCGCGCCGGCTTCGGCGGCGCCGAGCGCCTGGGCGCGCTCGTACCAGCGCTTCGCCTCGGCCGGATCGGGCAGGACGTTGCGCAGATGCGGCTGGCTCAGCTCGGCGGCGTCATAGGTGGCGGCCAGCGCCATGGCCGCCTGGGCCAGGCCCATCTCCGCAGCCCGCTCGAACAGCAGACGCGCCGGCGCCACCCGGCCCTCGCCCAGCTCCTCGCTACCGCGCTTGACGAACTTCAGAGCACGCTCGCGGCTTTCCTTGTCCGTCACCGGGGGCGGTGCAGCGGCCTTCGGCGCTGCAGGCGGCGGCGCAACGGCCACTGCAGCGACGGCAGGAGCGGCTGATGCCTGTGATGCCGAGGCCGCGGCCACGTTCGGCGCGGGCGCGGACGGCCCAGCGGGGGCAGCGGCCGTCTTCGGCGCGGCTGCCGGCGGTGACGATGGCGGAGCCTTGCGCTGGGCCGAGGCGCCCACGGCCGGGGCCGAGGTGGCTGCGATCAGGTGCTTCTGGACGATGCTGGCATAGGCATCGCCCTCCTTCAGTTTCTTCAGCCCGCTGTTGAGAGCGGCGATGAGGTCGGCGCCGCGAGCATGCTCGCGGGAGACGATGGCATGGATGCTGCCTGTGGCCAGGGGGCGCGGCAGCAGCGTGAAGTAGGGCGCCAGCCCGAGCCGGCGCAGCAGGTGGGTGCCTTCGAGGTCTGTCGCGACGAAGGTGTCGGCATCGTTGGCCTGCACTGCGGCCACGCAGTCGAGCAGGGTGGGCCGCCGGACCACGGTGACGCGCTTGTGCGAGGCCCAGTTGCGGCCGTTGCCGTTGAGGACGGACAGATCATGGTCGCGGGACAGGCAGACGCTCTTGCCGAAAATGCTTTGATCCGTCTCGAACTTGAAGGCGCTATTGGAGGATGTGAAAAGGGCCAGAACAACCTGCAGTATCGGCTCCGAGAACACCGCATTGTCGCACAGCGCGGCGGAGGACTGCGTGAGATTGTTGGGATGGTCGCAATCGGCGCGCTCGACAGGCAGCGACAGGTCGACCGAGGGATCCTTCAGAAGCTGCGGGGTCAGGCCCTCGCTAGTCCATCGCACGCTGCTCTCGAAGGGTCCTCCGGGCCCTGCCCGGCCGAGACTGGCGCCGACCAGCGCCAGCACCACGCCGCCGTCAGGCAGCTGCTCGTCGGCAAGCGGCGGGGTGGCTACGGCCAGTATACGCACGTTGGAGGTGGTGACGCCGGCGCCGGTCGTCTGCGCCTGGGCCTGGGCGAGCAGTCCCAGCACGGCAAGGAATCCACCGATGGCCGGCAGCGCGAAGCGGCCGATCGCGTACAACCGATTGGTAGGAATGGCCGCACTCCCCTGCACGTGCATTGCGCCCTCCCCCTCGAGCGTCGACCATATTTGTGGCATTGCGACGACGACTGCAATAGGCCGTGAGGCGGAGTATGAGCGGAAGGGCGATACTCTTGCCGCTTCGGCCGTTCCCGCGCAAGCTCGCGGGTTGCGGCAAAGCGCGGTGGCGAGCTTGGAGGATGGACCCCCATGGGCAACGAGGCGGGCGTCGAGGTGGCGGTGATCGGCACGGGCTGGTGCGGGGGCATCCGTGCCGAGACGCTGGCGCGGTCGGCGCTGGTGCGCCGGCTGCACATCTGCGAGATCCGGCCCGACCGGCTCGATGAGGTGCGGAAGCTGACCAAGGCCGCGACAGCCACGGCGGACTATCGGGACATCATCAAGAACCCCGCCATCAGCACCGTGTACATCTGCACCACGCCGGAGCACACGCACTTTCCCATCGCCCGCGACTGCCTGCAGGCCGGCAAGCATGTGCTGCTGGAGAAGCCCATCGCGCTGGAGCTGTGGGAGGCCGACACGCTGATCGCGCTCGCAAGGCGCGGCGGCCTCAAGTTCACCATCGGCTACTCGCAGCGGTTCAACACCAAGATCGCCTACGCCAGGAAGAAGATCGTCGACGGCACCCTGGGCAAGCCGGTGAGCGTGATGGTGAGCCGGCACCTTTCGCGCAGCCTCGGCAAGAAGATCGCCTCGCGCGTGCGGCTGTCGCCGGCGGCCATGGAGTCCACCCACGACCTCGACATCGTGTTCTGGCTGCTCGAGCCGGCCAAGCCGATACGGGTTTATTCGCAGGGCGCCTACGGATACATGCAGCCGGTGAACGGCTCCTACGACATCATGTGGAGCACCGTGACCATGGACAGCGGCGTGCTGGTGGCGATCGGCGGCGGCTGGAACCTGCCGCCCAGCTATCCCAACTACTGCGCCACCTGGATCGAGATCACGGG
>Ga0075431_100002421_pt1 | contig 17955 bp, 15 predicted proteins | sample RhiMetdeltSRZDD5_FD_75297 | JGI IMG/M metagenome (GOLD analysis project Ga0075431, IMG submission 75297) | Populus rhizosphere microbial communities from Tennessee, USA - Rhizosphere MetaG P. deltoides SRZDD5 | ecosystem: Host-associated > Plants > Roots > Rhizosphere > Soil | place: USA... | reverse complement strand
TATCTCAAGCGTGTCCCAGCTGACGCGGCCCATCAGGGCCAGCTGCAGATCGCTGGCGTTGCCCGCCGCCGCCGCCTGCCCGGCCGGATCGGTGTCGGCGAAAAGGGTCGCGGTGTCGAGCAGTGCCACGCCCTCGCCGCGCAGCCGCACGAACCAGTCGTGCTGCATGTCGGTGGCGGCCAGTTGCACCACGCCGAAGCGGTCGGTGGGCCCGCGCCGCCGCCCGGCCGGCAGCCAGGTGTCGAGCACCTCGGAGACGCCGTCGAGCGCGAGCTTGGAGTCGATGGGCTCGGCCATGCCGGTCGCCATCTGGATGTCCCACCGGTGCACGGCGGTCTCGTGCGCCATGCGGCGGTGCCAGAACCCGGCCACCTTGGCCTGGGGTGCCCAGTTCCACGCGGGCAGCTGCGGGTCGAGCGTCTCGAGCATCTTGATCATGGCCTGAGCCTGCTCGTCCCACCACCGCAGCGCGTCGTCGGCGTCGGGCAGGCCCTCGAGCAGGGTCTCCTTGCGCAGCTCGGGGTCGGGCTTGCTGGTGACGCCGCGGCTGGCGTGGGCGCAGACCCACCGGTAGACGCCGCCAAGATGCCGCACGAGGTCGAGCACGCTCCACCCCGGGCAGGTGGGTACGGGAGCGCTCAGATCGGCCGACGCGCCGACCGCCTGGAAGGCGATTGCGTCCTCGCGCAGCGACGCCAGCCAGAACTCCTTCGAGCCAGTCGCACTCATGCTCGCCCTCGCTTCTAGGGTGGTGACGTGTCTGACGATAGCCGCAGCCCGCTGTCCGTGCATACCACCCTTGGCCTGGGCGGTCCCGCCCGGCATCTAACCACGGTGACCAGCGTCGATGAGATTGTGTCCGGGGTTCGCGAATGCGTGCGCGATGAGCAGCCGCTACTTCTGCTGGGGGGAGGGAGCAATGTGGTGATCGCCGATGAGGGCTTTCCGGGGACGGTTCTTTTGATCCGTTCGGCCGGGTGGGACGTCACCCACCTAGACGACCATGCCCTCGTTACGGTGCAGGCCGGGCATGAATGGGATCAATTCGTGCTCGGCATGGTCGAGCTGGGCTACTCCGGCGTCGAGTGCCTTTCCGGCATCCCGGGCGCGGCCGGTGGCACGCCGATCCAGAACGTCGGCGCCTACGGGCAGGAGGTCTCCGAGACCATCACCCGGGTCACCGTCTACGACCGCGACGAAGGGGAGGTCCGGACCCTCACCAGCGAGGAGTGCCTCTTCGCATACCGCCATAGCCGGTTCAAGCGCTCCGACCGCTGGGTGGTGCTCGACGTGACCTTCCGCCTGCGCGCCGACCCGCTCTCCGCCCCGATCTCCTTTCCGGAGCTGGCGCGCAGGCTCGAGGTGCCGCCGGGGGAGCGGGTGCCGCTGGCCGCCGCTCGCGAGGCCGTGCTGGAGCTGCGCCGCAGAAAGGGCATGGTCCTCGATCCGGGCGACCCCGATACTCGCTCGGCAGGATCGTTCTTCACCAACCCGCTTGTTTCCGGGGGGTACCCGTCAAACGCCCCCGCGTGGCCGATGCCCAACGGCGTCGTGAAGCTCTCCGCGGCCTGGCTGATCGAGAATGCCGGATTCCACAAGGGCTACCGCCGGGGCCCCGCGGCGATCTCGTCCAAGCACACGCTCGCGCTGACCAACCCTGATCACGGGACCACCAAGGACCTGCTGGGGCTGGCGGCCGAGATCCGCGACGGGGTCCTCGACCGGTTCGGGGTCACGCTGCATCCGGAGGTGGTGCTCGTCAATTGCACCCTATGAATCACTTAGCTCGTTACGTTTATTGTGCCCGGTACACAGTTGCTCGCCGCCGCTGTCCTCCTGTCTGGATTCAGCGCACCGACGCCCGAGATGCACCTTGGACGCCAGGCCGGATCGGCCGACGCCGTGCCCGCCCAGTTGGCGCTGGAGTCGCCGAAGCCGACGGTCCCGGTAAAGATCACCAACACCACCGGGCGGCCCGGTCGCGTAACCGGCTGGCTCGAGGGCGAGCCAGCCACCGTGACCGCACCCGACCACTCCGCCGTCGTCACGCTCTCCTGGGACTCGCCGTCCCTGGTGCGCGGTGGGCAGGCGTTGTTGCGCCTGGAGCTCTACTCCGACCTGGACCCGCAGCGCCCCGTCGACGTAGAGGAGCACTGGTTCTCGGTGCGCTCGGGCTACGGCCAGGGCCCGTTGCCTTCGCACTCGCCGAGACCGTCGCATTCGCTGAAACCGTCACCGTCGGTTTCGCCGTCGCCCAGCCCGAGCATCGTCGCCTCGGAGGTCGCGCCGGAAAGCAGCCCGCCGTCGGGGGCGCCAGGCCTGGCACCCACCGGTGGCGAGCTGGCCCTCTATGGCGTCCTCGGCGGGAGCCTGCTCGCCTTCGGCCTGCTCATGCTCGGGCGGTCGTGGATGCGTCGAGGCGGTCGGCGAGCGGTCGGCGCTCATAGACGGGGCGTGAAGCGCACCTTCCCATCGGCATGGACGGCTGTCCCGGTAACCCTGAAGAAATCGGAGCGTGAAAAGGCGGTCCCATCGGAGTAGGTGCCGGCGGCGTCCGCCCGCCCCTCGCGGGTGGTGCCCACGTTCACCGAGCCGGTCTCCGGGCTGACGGTGACGGTCAGGGTCGGGTAGGTCGTGATGGTCCACTTGACGCCGGTGACGGTCGAGAAGGCGAAGACGGAGAACGGGCAGCCGTCCGGCTCAAGCTTGGCCGACTTGGCGCACTCGTCCACATAGGACTTTGCTTGCGCCTCCACCTCGGCGCGCACCGAGTCCTTCAGCGCCGGGATCAGGCGTATCATGCTGTGCCGGCCGGTCACCGTGGCGGTGGTCTCGCGTACCTCCAGCATGGGGCTGTCGACGATCCCCATGCGGTACTGGCCGGGAAAGGCGGGGAGCGTCCGCGCGGATTCAGGGATGGCCACGCCGTTGATGGTCGGCCGCACGCCTCGGGGCGCCACGACATCGACGGTGGAAAGCCCGCCACCGATCACCCAGCCGCGGAACACGCCGAACGTCCTGCTTTCCGCCCGGCGCACGTAGACGTCCAGCCGGTGGACCTTGCCGTCGAGCTCGAAGCTGACCGGCACGACCCGCTCATCGCCCTCGCCGGGCACCTCGCCGACGGTGATGTTCGCCGGTGGCCCGTACCCCTCATGCTTGAGCACCGCATCGGTGAGCAGCAGGTTGCTGGTCTGGATCGGCGCCAGGTAGGACAGTGCCTTGCCCGCGTCGCGGGCGGCGAGGGCGTCGAAGTAGCCGGTGACGGCCCGCTGCGGGGTGAAGAACGTCGCCGACACGAAGCTGTGGGCGGACACCAACGCCAGCAGCACCAGCACCGCGGCGCCGATGCTCAGATATGCCTTGGCGCCGGGGTTGCGGACCTTGGCGAACTCGACCTCCGTCGTGGGTCCCGGGGTCGCCGCCACCGCCGGTCGTTGCATCGAGTGCCCGCACCGGGTGCAGAAGCGGGCCGACACCGGCGCCGCGTGGCCGCAGGCCGGGCAGGTGCGGGCCGGCTCGTCCGCCTCCGCGCCGCAGACCAGGCACTGACGCTGACCCGGGAGCAGCACCGTGCGGCAGTGCGCACAACTGGTGATGGCTGTCGTCATGGCTACCTCTCGAAGGCTGTCATCATGCGCTGAATCCCTGCAGGCGCGCGAACTCCGGGATGAGCCCGGCGGGCCGGGCCTCGATCCGCTGCGGTGCTTGGCTGCGCCAGAAGAGCCAGGCGTGGAAGGGCGGCATCATCTGGATCGAGCTGACCGGCAGCGCGGGGTAGAAGCGGCTGCTCATCGTGTGCGTGCCACCGGGCGTCAGAGGCCCGCCGATGCTCGCCGGGCCGGGCGGGGCCAGCGGGTTGGCCGGCGTGCCGGGGGCGAGCTGGAAACTGGTGTCGGTCAGCCGCTCCTCGCCCGCCCAGGATGAGATGTTGAACAGATCCTGCTGGTTGGAGAGGCCGCCGAAGATGATTTTGGCCGTGGTCGCGGCGAGGATCGCCGCCTGCTGCTCCGTGCCGTAGCGGTTGCGCAGCTGGGCCAGGCTCTGGGTGGCCCACAGCGTCACGATCCCGCGCCCGCCGCCCTCGCTCACCAGCGACGGCAGGCTCTGCAGCGGGGCGATGTTGGCGATCTCGTCCAGCGCCAGCAGCAACGGCACCTGTAACCGTCCACCTTGGACGGCCGCCAGCTCCGCCGCCCGGTGCGCGATGCTGTCCACCAACCCGGCCATCAGCGGCGCGATCGCCTGCTGCTGGTGCGAGGGGCCGATCAGAAACAGCGAGGACCGGCTGGCCAGGAAGGCGTCGATCTCCAGGTCCGTGGTGGAGCACGAGCGCAGCACGGTCGGCTCGGCAGTCGCCTCCAGGACGTTGCGCGCCACCGAGAAGAAGCTGCCCCTCTCCCGGTCGCCCAGCAGGCGCACGGCGTCGAGGTCGTCGGCCCACATCGCCGCGTCGCTGGCCGACAGGCGCAGGATCGCGACCGGGTCGCGGGTCTCCTGCCCGGCGATCCACTTGCGCACCATGGAGAGCGGCAGGCCCTCAAGAGCGGCGGCGTGGAAATAGGCCCGCAGGATCGCGGCGGCCCCGGCGCGCCAGTGATCACCGTCCTGCATGCCCTGCCCCGACACGGCCGTCATCGCGGCCACCCGGCGGTAGCACACGCTCGGCTTCTCGCAGCCGGCGAGCGGCGACCACCGCACCGACAGGTGCGGGTACTCGCTGCCGAACGGGTCGTACACATAGGCGCCGCCGCCGAAGGGCCGCGCCACCCGGCGCCGGTGGTCACCGGTGAAGCCGAGGATGTCCCCGCGCGTCGAGGTGCACACGAGCGGCCCGTCCCAGCACATCACCGACGGCACGATCAGCCCCGCGGTCTTGCCGTAACGCGGCGGACCGACGATGCCCACCGAGTCCTCCGGCTCGCTCCAGCACCGCTTGTAACCATCGCTCGCGTCCCACCCGAGGAAAACCCGTTGGCGCCCATCGACTTCGAAGGGTGGCAGGGCCGGCCACTGCACGGCTCAGTCCTTGTAGATTCCGCCGCTGACCACGACCGGCAGCGGGCGCGCCGGTGCGTCCGGGTCGGGCAGCGGGTAGCTGGTGCCTGGCTCCTCGATGCGCTCCAGGCGCAGCTCGTTGGGCGGGTGGGTGGCGCAGACCGAGGTGTCCCAACCGTTTCGCGAACCGTCGAAAGTGGACCGGAAGCGGGAAAGCACGCGCCGCAGGCCCTGCCTGTGCCCGGCGGCGACCGCGCCCTGATCCGCCGCGTACTCGGCGGCGCGGCTGCCCATGGCCTGCAACGGCATGACGACGTAGCGCACGGTCAGCAGCAGCGGCCAGGCCACCAACCACAGCAAGAACTGGATGACCTTGTGGTCGAACGTCTTCATGGCCCAGGTCACGGCGATGTAAACCAGGTAGTAGGGCAGGATCATGCCGCGCGTGAACAGGCCCGAGATGGTGTCGGCGTTGCGCCAGTGCATCAGCTCGTGGCAGAGCACCGCTGTGAGCGGCTCGGGGTCGTAGTTGAACTCGTCGAGCAGGCCACGGTTGACGATGATGTGCCGGGCACCGCAATAGGCATTGGGTTCCCTTGAATCGTCGATGAGGAGTCTTGGGTACCCACCCAGGCGCAGCCGCTCCGCTGACTCCCGCAACAGGGGCACGATCAGCTCCCTCTCCCGGCGGCTTGGCTGCCTGGCCCCGGCGATCCGCAGCGCCAGACCCTCGATGGCGATCCGGAAGACGGTGTAGAGCAGGCCGAGCAGGAAGGCGGCGAACAGCTGGCCGAGGAAGAGCCCGAACCCCGCCGCCGGATCGTCGGCGGCGATGATCCAGGGCAGGAGCAGCCCGTAAAGGAAGCCGCCGATGCCGCCGAGCACCATGCCGGCGAACAGGCCGATGACGCCGCCCGACTTGAAGAGGAAGGACTGCATGGCGGTGCCGACGACCGGGATTTCCTGCAGGGGTTCGTTGGCGGGCAGGTCCAGCATCCCGGGGTCGGCCGCGCCGGCGAAGGCGCCGATGAACCCCGCGATGCCGCCGAACAGCAGGCCGAAGCCGCCGAAAACGAAGGCGATCGGGATGTTGAAGACGCTGACGAGCACCGCCCCGAGCACGGCACGCCAGTCGCGGAACATGCCCGTGACAAGCCAGGAGCCGACGTTGGGGAACCCTGGTGGGCGGGCAAAAAGCCGTTGCGCCAGCTCGGATCCGGGCCTCTGGGCCGGGATGGGAGGCGACGGTGGCTTGGGCCACCCAGGCACCGGCGGGTCGGGCTGGGCCACCACCGGCTGCGGCTGCACCGCCGGCTGTGGCATGGTGTAGGCCGTTGGCGGTGGCGACTGCGGCGGCGCCGGCGAATAGCTCGCAACGGTGGGGTCGGCCGGGGTATAGGTGGGCCCCGCCACCGGTAGCTGCGACGTCACCTGATCGGGGTCGGCGATGGGGGCGCCGCAGCGTCCACAATGCTGGTTGCCCGGAAACACTTGCGCACCACAGTTACCGCATTGCATGGACATCCCTCCCCTTGACGACGGTCACTGTAGGCCATCGATCCCCGGCTCGCAAACCGGTTAGGACTAGGAAGGATAGGGGCTTGTCACCTCGCCCAGCCGCCAGCGCGCTGGCCCGTCAAGAGTGTTAAGCCCTGATGTGCGAACGGTTTCGAGCCATCGCTGGCGCGGGCCGAAAACGCCGATCGGTGCGGCTCTCTGCCAGGCGGCGTCGAGCGCGGACAGCACGCGGTGCACGGGTGCGCCCGGGACATTGTGGTGGATAAGCGATTTGGGCAGGCGCTCGGCGAAGGTGAGCGGGGAGTCCAATGTCGACAGCTTTGCGGCGAGCGTCAGCGAGGTCGGCTCCGAGGCGCCCGCCTCGATCGTGATCCAGGTGCAGATCCGGCCCAGCTCGTCACAGGTACCCTCAAGCAAAATGCCGGAATCGGAAAGCGCACCCCGCATCGTGGCCCACGCCCCGGCGACCGCGGATTCGTCGTACTGCCGCAACACGTTCAGCGCCCGCACGACCGCCGGCCGCAGCCCGGCGAGCTCAAACCCGCCGTGGGCGAAGGTCAGCCACGGCGGATCCTCCATCGGTTTGGCCGCGGCCACCCGCGACCGGTCGATCTCCAGCCCCACCACCCTAACCCGCGGGTTCACGGCCGCCAGCCGCTGCCGCAGCTCGAGGGTGGTGATCGGGCTGGCGCCGAAGCCCAGGTCGACCACGAGCGGCTCATCGACGGCGGTCAGCAGGCCGCGGCAGCGCCAGGTGATCCAGCGGTCGACCCGGCGCAGCCGGTTGGGGTTGGTCGTCCCCCGGGTGACCTCACCCCTCGGGCGCGGGGGCAACTCGGTGGACCTTGTGCTGCGCCGCCTGCGCGAGCGGCCGCACGACCAGGCGGTCGATGTTGATGTGGTGGGGAAGCCCGGCGCACCAGGCCACGCACTCGGCGATGTCCTGGGCGGTGAGCGGCTTGTCCACGCCCGCATAGACAGTCTCCGCGCGGACGGCGTCCCCGCCGAACCGGTTCAGCGCGAACTCCTCGGTCTTGACCATGCCGGGGTCGATCTCGACCACGCGGATCGGGCGACCGCACAGTTCCAGCCGCAGCGTCTCGACCAGCGCCGTCTGGGCGTGCTTGGCCGCGGTGTAACCGCCGCCGCCCTCGTAGACGATCATGCCCGCGGTGGAGCTGATCGTGATGATGGTGGCGGCGTCGCTCATCAGCGGCAGCAGGGCGCGGACCATGCGCACCGTGCCGAGCACGTTGACGTCGAACATCCACTGCCAGTCGTCGATGGAGGCGGTCTCGATCGGGTCGGCCCCGTGCGCCCCGCCCGCGTTGTTGACCAGAAGGTCAACTTTACTCAAAGAATTGGCGAACGCCGCGACGTCATCGTCGTTGGTAATGTCGCAGACGACGGGTGTGCCAACTCCCAGGGCGTCAAGGCGCTCCTTGCGTCTGGCCAGGGCGTAGACGTGATAGCCCTCATCGGCCAGGCGACGTGCGGTGGCGGCTCCGATGCCGCTTGATGCCCCGGTAACGACAGCAGTCATGGTCACCACCCCATGCTAAGGAGTTACCCCCGTCACGTATCCGGGCATACCCAGGCGGGAAGAGACCGCGCGCGCCGGTTGTTGATCGCGCTGTGAGCTCTACCCCAAGGCGCATCGCCACGCTGTCCGTACACACTTCCCCACTTCACCAGCCCGGCACGGGCGACGCGGGAGGGATGAACGTCTATATCGTGGAGGTCTCCAAACGCCTTGCCGCCCGCGGCATCGAGGTCGAGATCTTCACCCGCACGACGAGTGGGGTGCTTCCGCCCCGGGCCGAGCTGGCCCCCGGCGTCACGGTCCGCCACGTCAACGCCGGCCCGTTCGAGGGCCTGGCCAAGGAGGACCTGCCCGCGCAGCTGTGCGCGTTCACCCATGGCGTCCTGCGGGCCGAAGCCTCCCGCGCGCCCGGCTACTACGATCTGATCTCCTCCCACTACTGGCTGTCCGGTCAGGTCGGCTGGCTCGCCAAAGACCGGTGGGGTGTCCCGCTTGTGCACACCGCACACACCCTCGCCAAGGTCAAGAACCTGCAGCTGGCCAGTGGCGACCGCGCCGAGCCGCTGGCCCGGGTGATAGGCGAGGAACAGGTGGTGGAGCAGGCCGACAGGCTCGTCGCCAACACCCCGACCGAAGCGCGCGAGCTGATCGACCTCTACGAGGCGCCGATCGACCAGGTCGCGGTGGTGTCGCCCGGGGTCGACCTGGCCCTGTTCAGCCCCGGCGAGAGGCAACTTTCCCGATCGCGTCTTGGCCTTGGTGGGTACCCACAAAGGATCGTCGCCTTCATCGGAAGGATCCAGCCGCTGAAAGCCCCCGATGTGCTTGTCCGTGCGCTCGCCGAGCTCACCACGCAGCCGGAGACGATCGCGCTGATCGTGGGCGGGCCGAGCGGCACGGGCCTGGACCGGCCGACCGCACTGATCGAGCTGGCCACCGCCCTGGGCGTGGCGGACAGGGTCCGCTTCCTGCCGCCGCAGACCGGTGACCGTCTGGCCGACGTCTACCGCGCCGCCGACGTGGTGGCGGTCCCGTCGTACAACGAGTCGTTCGGCCTTGTCGCGCTGGAGGCGCAGGCGTGCGGCACACCGGTCGTCGCCGCCGCCGTCGGCGGTCTGGTCACCGCGGTGCGTGACGGGGTCAGCGGGGTGCTCATCGATGGGCATGATCCCGGCGACTGGGCCAAGGTGCTTGGTGGGTTGCTGGAGTCGCCCGCCTGGCGCGCCGAGCTGTCGGCCGGCGCGGTCGAGCACGCGCGCGACTTCTCCTGGGACAGCACGGCCAGCCGCCTGGTGGAGGTCTACTCTGAGGTCATGTGCGAGCACCGCATCCGCCGTGACCAGGAGCTTTGCCGGACAGCATGGTAGTAGACGACATCATCGCCGAGGTCTGCGCCGACCTGCCGCTTGAAAAGACCGGTGATCGGTCCTGGGTGGTCACCCTGCCTGGGGCGCACAAGCTCAAGACCAACGTCAATCTGATCGCGGGCGAGCATGCTCTTCGCGCCGAGGCCTTCGTGATCCGCCAGCCCGACGAGAACCGCGAACGCGTGTGGGAGTGGTTGCTGCGCCGCAACTCCCGGCTGCACGGTGTGGCTTTCACCATCGACACGGTGCGCGATGTCTATGTCACCGGCCGCCTGCCGCTGCCCGCCGTCACCGCGTCCACTTTGGACATGCTGCTGGGCGCGATGCTCGAGGCCGCGGACGAGTCCTTTGATGTGTTGCTGGAGCTGGGTTTCAGCAGCGCGATCCGCCGCGAGTGGGCGTGGCGGCTCAGCCGCGGCGAGTCCACTGAAAACCTGCGAGCCTTCCGTCACTTGCAGGAGTAGGTGAACTCCGTGCTCGCCTCCAGCTCGCTGGGGGTCAGGATGTGCAGCGTCGCCTTGGCCCGGATCGTGCTCTTGCCGCTGAACGTCCACAGTAGCGGCACCTGCACGTGCTCGGTGCCCAGGTTGACCTGCTCCGCCAGGATGGCCGTGGTCTTACCATCGCTGGTCAGCCAGCGGTAGGTGATGGTCCCCGCGGCGCCGTTGGTCCGGATCGTGCCCATCACCTTCGCCTGCACGTCACACTTGTCGCCCAGCGGTTCGGCGAGCGCGACCGTCGCCCCGCCCACGCGGAGCGGTACGAGGCGCTGGATGATCTGATACCCGACGTAGGCGACGAGCACCAGCGTGACTAGACCACTGATGATACCGATAATCCTTGCCCGCCAAGGCTTTTGGCGCTTGACCGGACGCTGCTGCGGCAGCTCGCCGGCCCAGCCGGTGTCCGCCAGCGGGGGCCGCCGCTGCGGCTGGGGCAGCGGCGCCACACCCCGGCCGAAGCGCAGCACGTCCTCTTTCTGCTTATTCATCTGAGCGGCCAGCTGCGCCGGTTGCAGAGTTTCCTGCTCGTGCGGCGGATCGCGCAAGACCGCGGTCTGGGCGGCTGCGCTCCCCGCCTTGGGCGGCGCGATCGCCACGGTCTCGCTCTCCTCCAGCCTTTTCGGCGGCGGCGCGGCCGAGGCGGGCGTCGGCACCATCTGCGCCAGCATCGCCAGCGCGCTCCGCTCGCCGTACCCTGGCAGACGCATGGCCTGATTGGACAGGCTTAGCAGGGCCGTCGTCAGACCCGCCTTGCCGCCCAACGCCTCCGCCTCGTCGGCCGCCGCGTTCAGCAGCCTCTTGGCGTCGTCGGCCGGCCTTGGCGTGGCGAGACCGCGCACCAGCTTGATCCAGCCGGTGGTGTCGTGCCCCGGGCCGGGCTGCGTGCCCGCGAGCGCGTGCGCGTAACCGCACTCGGCCAGCACCACCCGCCCGTCACCGCTCAGGACAACCGTGTCGGCGGTCAGGCCACCGTGCGCCGTGCCCGCATCATGAAGCGCTGCAAGGGTTTGCCCGGTGTCCACGGCGATCAGCAGGGCGACCGTGGGCGGTAGCCCGATGCGCGCCTGCAGCGCCTCGGCCACCGTCGGCGTGGCGGGGGAGGCCGTGATCAGCCAGTGGCCGTTCTCGTCGCGCACCTGGTCCACTACGTTTAGCAGACCCGGTGCCGGGGACAGGACACCCTGCAGCCGCTGCGTCTCGGCCTGGTCGAGAGCGTTGAGCCGCAACCCGCCGCGCAGCTGACCCTCCGGATCGGACAGCACGAACCAGCTGCCGACGCGCGAAGCGCGGAAGGTGCCCTGCGTCCCATAACGGCCGCCAATAACCTGGCTCAAAAGCACTCCCTCTCAACCGATGAAGTATGAGCAATCGGCGATGTAAACCGGGCTGAACTTCGCCGACGACGGAATGTCGGCGGTGATGGTCAGCTTGATTCTCGGGTTCGTGGTGTAGTAACGGCAAGGGTTGTTCTGATATAGACGTCCGAGATCGACAGTCCTATCCACCGATCTCGTCGTCCCGCCAGCTGGAATGGGGACGTTGACCAGGATCGGGTTCACTCCAAGATCCTCAATGACCACGCCTCTTTCGTCGGTGTAGACCTGGACAAAGCGGAGCGTGATATTGAAGGCGTCGCCGGTCGCAGTATTCACGACGACGTGCACGTAGGCATTGAAGGGACCATTCGCGCCAGGAAGCTTGTCGCATTTGCCGCTCACAAGCCAGCAGTAGTCATTGAAGGTGGTGGGCGCTGACCAGCTGATGACGCTGGGCGGCGGGGGTGGGGGCGGTGCAACGGTCGTGATGGACACCCGGGGCCGCGGGCTGGTCCGACTCGGGCTGGGGCTCAGGGTGTCACCCGCGGTTGGGCTGGCCGTGGCCGGTGCGACGATCGGATCGGCGGACGCGCTTGGGATCACGTCGGGCGTGGGCCCTGGCGTCGGCGTGGCCGAGTCGCTGAGCACCGCGGCGGCCGGGTTGCCATCGTCCTGAGCCGTTTGGTACCACAAGAATCCGGCAATGCCCAGGGCCAGCGCCAGCCCGCCCGCCAGCACCATGTTCATCGACTTCTTGGACCAGCCGAGCACCGTCTGGGCGAGCCCGGTCCCCCCGGCCGCCGCCCCGGCGAGCGGGAACAGCAGCAACAGCAGGGCAGCACGGCGGGCGAGGGCGCCGCGGCCCTCCTCCTCCCACTCGGGTCCGTATCCGGCGCCGGCCACGGCCTCCAGCTCGACCAGGAAGGTGGCGGCGTCCCGCGGGCGCTGGTCCGGCTTCTTGGCCAGGCCGCGCCGCACGAGCCCGCGCACGGCCTCGGGGACCTGGTCGACCGGGATGGGCTCCTGCTCGTGTTTGGAGCGCAGGCCAAACACGTCGCCCGGGGAGCGGTAGGGCGGGTGCCCGACGAGGCACTCAAAGAACGTCGCGGTGGCGGCGTAAATGTCCGTGGAGGGGCTTGCCGGCGCGCCCGCCCACTGCTCGGGCGCCATGTACGAGGGTGTTCCGGCGTGCGCGCCCTTCAGGCCCGTACGCGCGGCGATGCCGAAGTCGGCGAGCTTGCTCTGGCCCTCCTGGTTGACGAGGACGTTTTCGGGCTTGTAGTCGCGGTGCACGATGCTCCGGCCATGCGCGGCGGCCAGACCCAGCAGCGATCCCTTGAGTACCACCAAGGCTGACTGCGGCTCGGTCGGGCCGTGCTCGCGCAGGATGGCCCGCAGCGCCACGCCGTCGACAAGCTCCATGACGATGGCGGCGCCTTCGCCGCTTTCCACATACTCGTACAGCCGGGCGATCTGTGGATCCTCCACCTCGGACAGGATCCGGGCCTCGGCACGGAAGGCCTCGGCGAAGTCCGGGTCGCCGGTGAGGTGATCAGCCAAGTATTTGATCGCTACTTTTGTGCCGGACGCTTCGTGCTCGGCCAGCACGACACGACCGGATGCTCCCCGCCCCAAGTCCTTGATCTCGACGTATCCGGGCACGGTCCAGGCCATCGCCGCCTCCTTCGTTTGACCGAGCTCGTTCCCCGCAGCGCAGGCACATGGTAGGCGGCGGTTGGGTGGGGGGCACTAGGGTGACGGGTTTCCGACCCCGGGCCGTTCGGCGGACGTCGATACGGAGGCGAAAGCGGCGGTACCGGATATTAACCGCGAGTAAACCTAGAGCGATGGCTGTGGCCGTAGCGCTTAGCTGATTCTGCTGTTGCCAAGAGTGATTAATGAGAATCACAAATAGCTGGACGGTGCCTTGAGCTGCCGCGTAACGTCGGGGTCAAGCGCAATGCTTGATGAGACGCCCGGGCGTCGTTGCCCGACCGAAATTCATCGTTTCGATCGCGAGCGCCAAGCAGAGCGTGGGGGATGGGTGGCACAAAGCCGTTGGGGGACGGCGCCACCTGAAACCGGCCGGCTGGCCGGCGGCGCTAACGGGGGTGAGCGCCGCCAGGCCGGCCGCCGGTGCTATTTAGGGAAAGTTATCGGCCCTGGTTGGCCACTGCCGCCGCGGCCTCAGCCGCCGCCTCGGGGTCGAGGTAGTGCCCGCCCAGCTTCACCGGCATCAGGTCATCGGTCAGGTCGTACCGCAGGGGCATGCCGGTCGGGATGTTCAGCGCAGCGATGTCCGCGTCCGAGATCCCGTCCAGGTGCTTGACGAGCGCCCGCAACGAGTTGCCGTGCGCCGATACCAACACCGTCTTGCCGTCCCGCAGATCCGGGATGATCGCGTCGTACCAGTAGGGCAGCATCCGCGCCACGACATCCTTCAGGCACTCCGTCGACGGCTGCGGGACGCCCGCATATCTCGGGTCACCGAACTGCGCGAACGGATCCTCGGGGGCGATCGGTGGCGGGGGCACATCATAGGACCGGCGCCAGAGCATGAACTGCTCCTCGCCATAGGCCGCCAGGGTCTCCTTCTTGTTCTTGCCCTGAAGTGCGCCGTAATGACGCTCGTTCAACCGCCACGACCGCCTCACCGGGATCCAGGCGCGGTCGGCGGCGTGCAGGGCCAGCTCGCCGGTGCGGATGGCGCGCTTCTGCACGCTGGTGTGCATCACGTCGGGCAGCAGGTTGTGCTCGCGCAGCATCTCCCCGCCCCGCCGCGCCTCGGCCTCGCCCTTGGCGGACAGGTCGACATCGACCCACCCGGTGAACAGGTTCTTGGCGTTCCATTCGCTCTCGCCGTGCCGCAGGAGCACAAGAGTTCCGACCATGCGCCTCAGCCTAGACATGCGCGGTCATGTGACGGCAGACACCCGCGAAAGCGCGTGACTAGTACCGGCGATGTAAGGAACACTATGCGGGTGCGTGGCTTACCCAAGACGTTCTGGTACCTGTGGACCGGCACTCTGATCAACCGTAGCGGCGCGTTCGTGATGCTCTACCTCGAGATCCACATGGTGGCCTACTACGGATTCTCGGCCACGTTCGCCGGTCTTGTCCTCGGACTTTTCGGTGGAGGTCTCGCGCTCGGCTCCATCGTCGGCGGGGTGCTTGCCGACCGCTGGGGCCGCCGCGGCGCGCTGCTCATCTCCCACCTCATGCAGGCGGCCGCCGGACTGATCATGGGCCTGACCTTCCAGGCCCACTGGATCGCCATCCTCGCCACGCTCTTCGGCTTCTGGAACGGCCTTGGTCGGGCGCCGTTCAGCGCCACCATGGTCGACGTGCTCGGGCCCTCCGCCCGCCTCAAGGGCATGAACCTCAACTACTGGGCGATCAACCTTGGCTTCTCCATCTCGGCGATCCTCGCCGGTTTCCTGTCCCGCGCACCGCATTTCACCGTCTTCGCGCTCACCGCCGCCGCCCAGCTCGCCACGGCCGCCGTGGTCTTCCGCCTCATCCCCGAGACAAAGCCGACCTTGGTGCCGTCCGTGGTGAAGCTTGAGCTCAAACCGGCCGGAAGCATCATGGCCGTCCTCCGCGACCGGGCCTTCATGGGTTTCGTGCTGCTCAACATGGGTCTGTGGGTGGTCATCGAGGCGTGCAAGCTGATCCCGGTCGCCATGCACCAGCGCGGTCTCGACCCCGCCGCCTACGGCACGGTCATCGCGGTCAACGGTGTCATGATCGTGCTCGGCCAGCTCTTCGTGCCGCGCCTGATCAGCGGGCGCAAGCGCAGCCACGTGCTCGCCGCGGCCGCGGTCCTTGTCGGCCTTGGCATGGGCGCGGTGGCCATCGCCGGCACGGTGCCGCTGCTCATGCTGACCGTCGTGATCTGGACCGCCGGCGAGATGCTCAATGCACCGGTCAACGGCGCCTTGATCGCCGACCTCTCGCAGCCCGAGATGCGCGGGCGCTACCAGGGCGTGGCCGGCACCAGCTTCAGCCTTGCCCAGTTCATCTCCCCGATCTTCGGCGGCCTGCTCCTAGACAACGCGCCGGCCGCGACGCTCTGGATCGTCCTGGCGGCCATCGCCGCCGCGGTAGCGGCTGGCCAGATCGTGACCGGACCGGCTCGTGAGCGCCGGGCTCAAGTTCTTTCAAAGCATCAGGGGGTACCCGTTGCGGTTTCTCCGTGACACGGTAGGCGGATTGCCCCGGACGTTCTGGGCGATCTTCGCCGCGTTACTGGTCAACCGGGTCGGCGCCTTCGGCATGCTGCTGCTGCCGACGTACCTCACGACGGCGCGGGGCACCAGCCTGGCGCTGGCGGGCTTGGTGACCGGTGCTTACGGCGCGGGCGGCGGCGTCGGTGCCTTGCTCGGTGGCGTGCTCGCGGACCGTTGGGGCAGAAGGAAGTCCTACCTCGCCGGGACCATCGCGGCGGCGGTCCTCATGCTTGTCCTGGCCTTCGCCCGGCCGATCTGGCTGATCGCCGCCCTTGCCCTGGCGCTCGGCGTCGCGCACATGCTGCCCAGCGCCCCGATGGTGGCGGCGATCGTCGACGTCACCCCGGCCAAGGACCGTTCCCGCGCCTTCAACCTCCAATTCTGGGCGTTCAACATGGGCACGGCGGTGGCCGCCGCGCTGGCCGGGCTTGTCGCGGAGGTCAGCTTCTTCGCCCTCTTCGCCGCCGACGCCGCGATTACGGCGCTCACCGCGGTGCTCGTCTGGTTCTTCGTGCCCGAGACGAAACCGTTGCGCGTCAGGCACTCCGGCGGCCTGGGTACGGTTCTGCGCGACCGGGTTTTCCTGACCTTTGTCGGTCTGACGTTCGTGCTCGCCTTCCTCACCGTCCAAAGCTCCTCCACGGTCCAGCTCGCGATGGCCGCCGACGGCTTGCGCCCGTCCGCTTTCGGGCTCGTGCTGTCGGTGAGCGGAGCGATGATCGTGCTGGGCCAGCTCTTCGTGCCCGGGCTCATCGGCAGGCGGCGGCACGCGGTCGTCCTCGCCTCCGCGCTGACGTTGGTCGCAATAGGTTATGCGGCAATAGCTTTCGCCGATGTGGCGTGGTTCTATCTGGCCGCCGCGGTGGTCTGGACTTTTGGCCAGATGCTGGCGGCCCCGGCAAACGCCTCGATCAACGCCGAGCTTTCGCCGGTCGAGATGCGGGGACGGTACCAAGCAATATTTAATCTGGTCTTTCCAGTGGCGCTCTTCGTCGCGCCCGCGGTCGGCGGGTGGAGCCTCGAGCGGCTGGGAGTTTGGCACTGGGTGCTGTGCGGGTTACTCGGGCTCGGCGCCGCCGCCGGCCATCTCGCCTCCGCTCGCACCCGGGAGCGGCAGGCCGCGACGCGTGAACTGGTTTACCAATCCTGACCGGATCATGTCAGATGGTCCCCTGTTCGGCCGATGATCTACTGGCTGAACAGGGGAACCTCCTCTGTCGCGGCTCGGTAACAGTTTGAAAACTTGGCCAATCTCCATTGACACCGGCGCCACGTGAGTAAGAATTCTTTCCACTAACAGTAAACAGTCCTTCCAAAAACGGGAAGGATCGAGAGAGGTCGTGGTGGTGGAGCGAGGCGCATTCCAGGAGGCCAGCACCGACAGCGTGCTCGCGCGCCTGCGCGCCCAACTGCCCGAGTTCACCGGCGCTCTGCGGCGTGTCGCCGAGCACGTGCTGACTGATCCAGCCGGTGCGGCGCGCGCCACCATCGTCGAGCTCTCCGAGAGGTCCGGCACCTCGCCGGCGACCGTGACCCGCTTCTGCCGCGCCCTCGGCTTCGAAGGCTATGCGGACCTGCGGCTGGCCATCGCCGGAGAGACCGGAAGAGCCGCCCGCGCCTCCGGGTGGGCCGTGGACATCGGCCGTGAGATCGAACCGACCGACCCGCTGGAGCGTGTGCTCGGCCAGATCATGGCGTCCGATACCCAGGCCATGCGGGACACGGCGGCCATGACCGACCTGACCATGGTGGAGCGCGCGGCCGAGGCGATCGCCGCCGCGAACCGGGTCGACATCTACGGCGCCTCGGGTTCGGCCCTTGTCGGAGCGGAGATGCAGTTCTCCCTGCACCGCATCGGGGTCGCGTCGTGGTGCTGGACGGATGTCCACAATGGACTAGCAAGCGCGGCGCTGTTGCGCAAAGACGATGTGGCGCTTGGCATCTCGCACTCCGGGCAGACCCGGGAGACCATCGAAATGATCGCCGAGGCTGGCAGCCGGGGAGCGAAAACCGTTGCCCTGACCAGCTTTCCGCGGTCGCCCCTGGCCGACGTCGCCGACATCGTGCTGCTGACGGCGGCGCAGGCGACGACGTTTCGGCCGGACGCTCTTTCGGCTCGGCATCCGCAGCTCGTCATCCTTGACCTGCTCTACATCGCGGTTGCCCAGCGAACGCACGACCGCGCGCATGCCGCATTCCAGCGGACCGCGCAAGCGGTCGACGGTCACCGCCGTTGGGAGGTGGTGGCATGAATCTATGCTCCGGCGTCTCGTCCGAGACGTTGGTGGGGTGGTCGTGGGCCAATGCCCCGCGATCGCTACGACAGGTCTTGCCCCTCGGGGGCAGGGCGTTTTACCAGTTTTTCCAGCCATTTCTCGTTTGAGGAGATGAGATGACTGTATCCCCCGAGGGGTCGTCGGATCTGTCGCGTCGTTTGGTGTTGCGGCGGGCGGCGGCTGCGGGTTTGCTGGCGTCGCCGGC
>Ga0075431_100002419_pt1 | contig 17957 bp, 11 predicted proteins | sample RhiMetdeltSRZDD5_FD_75297 | JGI IMG/M metagenome (GOLD analysis project Ga0075431, IMG submission 75297) | Populus rhizosphere microbial communities from Tennessee, USA - Rhizosphere MetaG P. deltoides SRZDD5 | ecosystem: Host-associated > Plants > Roots > Rhizosphere > Soil | place: USA... | reverse complement strand
TCCCATTCGAGAAGTTGTCGCGTCGCTCCGTCGATATGTGGTGCCACTCGCGATCCAGGCAGACGTAACGGGCGCCGCCCGATGGCAGGCGCGTCACGGACCCACTATCGGTAAGGACGAGCCCGATCTGCGCGTCCTGCAGCATGAACGCCAGACGCTGTTCGGGGTATGCAGGATCAAGTGGAACGTAGGCGCTGCCGGCTTTCAGGATACCCAGAAGCGCGACGACCATCGCGAACGACCGGTTTATACACACTCCAACCAGGCTGTCCGGCGCTACGCCGAGGCGGCGCAAGTACCGAGCGAGCTGGTTTGCGCGGGCGTTGAGCTCGCCGTACGTCAATTGCTCGTCGGCGAACACCAGTGCGATGGCGTCGGGAGTCGTTTCCACCTGAGCCTCGAACAACTCCTGGACGCATTTTTCTCCCGGATAGTCGCGGCCGGTGTCGTTCCAGTCGACGACGAGTTGCCGGTGTTCTGACTCGCTTAGCAGCGGCAGATCGGAAATGCGGCGATGCGGATCTTCAACGAGTGCCTTCAGCAGATTCTCGAAGTGACCGACCATCCTTTCAATGGTCGCCGGGCGGAATAGATTCGTATCGTAATCGAAGTAGCCTTCCAGACGCCCCGCCACCTCCTCGATGACGAGATGTAGATCGAACCTGGCAATGCCGGTTTCGACCTGGAGCTCCTCGACCTTCAATCCCGGCAATTTCGGCCTGACGCACGGCGTATTCTGAAAAGCGAAAGTCACCTGGAAGAGCGGATTCCGGTCCAGATGTCTATCCGGATGAATCTCTTCTACGACTTTCTCGAAACGCACGTCTTGATGGCTCAACGCGCCTAAACAGACTTCCCGAGCGCGCGCGAGCGCCTCCGTGAATGTGGGATTGCCTGACAGGTCGAGGCGCAACACCAGCATGTTCACGAAAAACCCGATGAGTCGTTCGACTTCTCTGCGATTGCGTCCCGCGAATGGGCACCCGATCACGATGTCGGTCTGACCGGTGTACCGATGCAGCAGCGTCTGGTATGCCGCGAGCAGCGTCGTGAACAGCGTGGCGCCGCTTTCTCGGCTCAACCTGATGAGGCCCGAAGAGAGTGCCTCCGAAAGCGCAAAATATCGCCGCGCGCCGCCGCTCGACCGCGAAGCCTGCCCGGGCCGATCTGTCGGCAAATGCAACGGCGCGGCACGGTTGAGCTGTTCTCTCCAATACGCCAACTGACGCTGAACGCTCTCATCCTCGGTAGCCTGTCTCTGCGCCCTGGAGAAATCGACGTACTGGATCGGCAGATCGGGCAGCGGGATGGCCTGTCGGTTTACGAGAGCGTTGTAGATTTCGCAGAGCTCGCCGAGCAGAATTCCCTCGGACCAGCCATCAAAAACAACGTGGTGTATCGCTCTCAGCAGCACGTACTCGTCGTCCGCGAGTCTGATCAGCGTGACCCGGAGCAACGGGCCGGTGCTCAAATCGAAGGGCCCTTGAGCTTCTCGTTTACATATCCGGCGGGCTTTGGTCCATCGGTCTTCGATCTCGGCGGTCGCTCTGAGGTCGTGTACTGGAATTGTCAGCCTTGCAGTCGGCAGAACGATCTGCAATGGGTCGCCGTCCTCCGTCTTGAAGACGGTTCGGAGAATTTCATGACGTCCCACGATCTCGTTGAACGCGTGCTCCAGTAACGCTACGTCAAGGTCACCTTCGATCCGATAGGCAGAAAAAAGGTTGTAGGTGGAGCTACCCGGATGAAGCTGGTCGAGAAACCACAGCCGCGTTTGCGCATGCGAGAGCGGTGCAGAACGTTCTCGGGACCCGGCCGCCGTGGAACCCTCGGCGCGCTGTTTCTCTTCATGACGGGCAGGCGCGATGGCCGTGTACGGCGCAATGAGCGCCGCCATCTCCGCAATGGTGGGACATTGAAGCAGGCATCGGAGAGACAGCTCCAGATCAAACGTTTCGGCAACACGGTTTGCGATCCTCGTGGCCGCGAGCGAATGTCCGCCCAGATCGAAGAAGTCATCGTGAACGCCGATCTCTTCGATTCGCAGCACCTCTTGCCACATTCTCGCCAATTCGCGCTCTATAGCCGTTCTTGGCTTGACCAAAGCATCAGCGCGACTCGGCTGTGACCGAGCGGGGCCCCGGAGCGCACGCCGGTCGACTTTGCCGTTCAACGTGCGGGGTAAGACGTCGAGGGCCACGAACGCGGACGGAATCATGAAATCCGGAAGCGCCGTGCCAAGGAAATCCCGCAGTTCGCGGACGCTCGGCCCCGGCGTTCGCGTGGCCACGAAGTAGCCGATCAACCTGCTTTCACCCGAATCCGCTTCGGTCCCGATGACGGCAGCTTCCTTGATCTGGGGATGAGTCAAGAGCTTCGCTTCGACCTCGCCCGGCTCGACTCCGTAACCTCGGATCTTCAAGCGTAAGTCCTTGCGACCCAGATGTTCGAACCGGCCATCGTTCAACTGTCGTCCTGAATCCCCGGTCAGGAAAATTCTTCTGTCGCCCCCTTCCGGGTCGGCCAGGAACTTCGCGGCCGTGAGATCCTCCTTGCGCCAGTATCCGGGCGAAATGTATTTGCTGCGGATCGCAATTTCACCGATGCTCCCCGCGGGCACGGGCTGTTTGCGATCGTCCAGCAAGAGCACATCGATGTCCTGCAGCGGATATCCGATCGGCACCCTGTCCGTCTCGACGAAAGTGCCTTTGCCTATGAAGTTCAAAGTCGCGGTACCCGTTTCGGTCGTGCTGAGCCCGGTTACGTAAACGCAGTCGGAGGAAAAGTGTTTCGCGTACGACTGGATCTCGCGTTTCGTCACGGCCTCGCTCGCGGACCGGATCAGCCGAATTCTCGAGAGATCCTCGTCCCCGGAGAGCGCGTCCAGCACTTCCCGAAATAACGAAGCGCTGGAATGGTAGATAGTGATTTCCTCGTCCTGCAGCCATCTCACGAGCGCGCGAGTGCTCGCCTTCTTCGCGTGGAAAGGACACACGCATGCCCCGCTCAGCAATGCGCTGAAAATATTCATCAGCGCCTGATTGAAGCCCGAGGACAGAAGCGTGAGTCGATCTGCGACGGAAATCTGGAATGAATTGACCCGTCGCATCGTGGCATGAAGGAAATTGCGATGGTTCTGAACGACCGCTTTCGGAACGCCCGTGGAGCCAGAGGTGTAGATCAAGCCAGCGATCGCCGATGACGCGATTTCGATGCCGAGGTTGTCCGCAACGGCTTGCTCTTCGAGATCGTCGACCACGATGACAGAATCCGATTGGCTCGCCAGTGAATGCGCGATCGCGGCGCTGTCGCGGCTCGTCAAGATCATGCGCGCGCCGGCGTCCTCGCAGATGTGACGATTCCAGTCCCGAGGGAAAGCAGGATCCAGGGCAACGAAAAACTTTCCTGCTTTCAGCACGGCCATGATCGCTGCGATGACATGCGTGCCCTGCTCGAACAGCAATGCGACGGGTTCGCTGGCCGTGCCTCGCACTTCCACGATGGCTCGCGCCGTCCGGTTCGCAGCCGAATTCAATTCGCCATACGTCAGGGCCGCGCCGAGCGATTGTGCTTTGACGGCGAGTCGGGCACGGTGCAGCGCTACGATTTTCTCGAATCTTGCGGGGATGGAGGTTTCGACATCTTCGATGCGAAAGGGAGTGAAGATGGCCGACTGCCGAAACCATGTCGTGCCGGCCGCGCAACCAGGCGACGGGTATACACAAGATCCGGATGCTTCAAGCATGTTAATACGTTGCGCGGCTCGGATTTCTTTTCATCGGATGCGAGGCACTCTCCTGTGTCGAGCGCCTGCCCCGGCAGTGCTGAAAGAATAGCGCTCAATCGTCGCATGGAACTGCGACCGGCGCAGCACCGCGGAGGGGGACTTATGTCCGCTTCAGCGCGGGGTGATTGCCAGAGCCGCGACATAACCGGGACGCGGCTCGAAGTGTTCAAGCTGCCATGTGCGTCGCCTGACGCCCGGCACGTTCCACTCGAGCAGTGCTGGCGCCTCGCCTGGCTTCAAAGTCACCTCGAACGCGTCGAGTGAAACCGACAGCCCGCACCCGATCGCTTTGAGGATCGCCTCCTTCCGTGTCCAGGCGTTGAAGAAGGCAGTTACGCGATCGGCGTCATTCAGACGCGCGAGCGAACGCGCCTCATTGCGCGTGAAGAAGCGCTCGGCGATACCGGCCTCGGTGGCATCCGGTCGCACCCGCTCGACATCCACACCGATCAGCGCGTGTCGAGTCAGCGCTACGAGCGCCAGCGACTCCGAATGCGACACACTGAACGCGACATCGCTGTGCGGCTCGAGCTCAGGCTTGCCGTACGGGTTCTCTTTGAAAGCCATGGTTGACGCGCACCGTCCCGTGTATCGCGAGAGAACCGCACGTAGCGCGCAGCGGCGGTGGACGAAACGCTTTCGGGCAGACGCGGAAGTGAAGCAGGAGGCTCGAGAGCGTTCCGCCGCGGACAGCCCCCCCAGGCGTTCGGGGGCATCCGTATCGAGTGCGATGACCCAGATGTGCGCCTCGTCATCTCTTAGCGGCGGCGCTCTGGTCTCGGGACCATGGAAGTCGATCGTGCGTAATGTCAGCACGCTGACTCGACGATTATCGGTTGCAACGTTCTGGACGCGAAAAAGGCGGTTGCTATTCGGCAATATACGCCGCGTAGCACGAAGTTGGCACGTTCAGCCAGCAGCTACGCCGGTAAGCGCGGCAAAGCGCTGCACTGCTCCAGCGAGAAGACGTCGATGTCGCCGAATTGCAGCCGACCCGGTGTCGAAACTCGTGTCAGGTGCTGTGAGATACGAACGTGAAGAACCGCGCCGTATGCCCCGCGGGTCTTGCCCCCGCGTTTGCCGGTCTGGCGGTTCCTCTGAGCCGCGGTACCCGCGGTTCGGTCTGGAGCGCGGAAAGTGACAAAAAAAACCCGGCCGCAGGGACCGGGTTAAAAAACTTCATATGGAAGGAGCTAAAGTGCAGGAGGGATCGTAACATCCCACCCATGCTTCAGTTTGGCGAGAAGCGGCCCAAATTCCGCCTATTTCCGCTGTTTAATCCGACTCTTGCGGGAGAAACGAGCCTGGCCATGAGGTTACATACGCACTGCGCCGCGGTCGCCCTCCTCACGTTTTCCGCTGCCTTCGGGGCGCTTGCACAAAACTACCCGGTGAAGCCGGTCCGTATCGTGGTTCCAACGGCGGCGGGAGGCGGTTCCGACATTCAGGCGCGGCTCGTTGCAAAGGCTTTCCACGAGACCTTCGGCCAGCCATTCATCGTGGAGAACCGGCCGGGTGCGTCCGGGACGATCGGTGCCGAGCTCGTCGCGAAAGCGCCGCCTGACGGCTACACGATCTTCGTCGCAACCGCGCTCCTCTCGACGAACGGAGCGCTCTACAAGAAGCTCGCATTCGATCCGCTGAAGGACCTCGCGCCGGTCGGGTTGATCTCCTTCGCGCCGCAGTTTCTCATTGCGCATCCGAGCGTGCCCGCTCGTTCGGTGAAAGAGCTCGTTGCGCTCGCGCGCAAGCACCCGGGGAAAATCAACGCCGGTTCGAGTGGCACGGGCTCGGCAAACCATCTCGCGCTCGAGATGTTCAAGCAGAGCGCCGGCATCGACGTCACGCACATTCCCTACAAGAGCGGCGCGCCGGCGGTGGCCGCACTCATGGGGGGTGAAGTCGATTTGACTTTCACCGGTGCGGTCACTGCGCTGCCGCCTATTCGGGCCGGTCGCGTCAAGGCCCTTGCGGTGACTTCGCGGAAGCCCTCATCACTCATGCCGGAAGTGCCGACGATGGACTCGCTGTATCCGGGTTTCGAGTCGGCGAACTGGTACGCGCTTTTCGTGCCGGCGGGAACGCCTGCGGCGATCGTGAACCGCCTCAACGCAGAAATGGTGAAGACGATCAAATCGCGCGAGGTTCTCGATTTCATGGCGCGCGAAGGCGCGGAGCCGGTCGGCAGCTCGCCCCAGGAGCTGGGTGCACACTTCCGACGCGAAGTGGAGCGCTATGGCGAGGTGATCAGACGCGGCAAGATACAACTCGAGTAGCCACGGATTCCGGCGGAGAAGCGGCCCACCTCTACCGATACTTCGCGGCCGTGATGAACTGCGAAAACGTTTCGCACCACACGACGACCGTGTTGTAGCGCGCGATGTCGGCACTCGCCGGCACGGCAACGATGAAGTTCTCGAAAGTCTTTATGTCGCCGATCCGCAACGCACGCGCTTTGAGCTTGAGAAACTCGTCCTTCGTTTCCACGAACTCGGGTGCGAGGTAAAGCTTGTAGTCGGGGCCTGGTGCGACGCGGCCTTCGAGCGCGATGGCTTTGTGGCCCACCGACACGGTACCTTCGCCCCAATGAAGCGGATCGCTGCCCTTTAGATCGCGGCGAAACTCGGCGCGATATTCGGCAGCGCCGCCGATCGTCTTCACTTCCGCGGCGCTGGGCGCCGGCGGCGCAATCAGGATGGGAAGCACGTATATGCCGGCGACGAATCCGATCGCCAGGACGACGAGGTGCGAGAAGACGAGTAGCAGTACCTTTTTCATGGCGCTCCCTTGCTCAACCCGTCATTCGTCGGGCAATGATCGCCCGGCTTACAGTCTTTTGTCGGCGCCAATCAGCGCCAGCGCACTCGAGGCAATCAGCCCCTCGCCCGCGGCATGCGCCGCGGCAAACGCGCTGTCCGGTGCAAGCACGAACTGCGTGCTCGTTTTTTTGACCTCGTCGGCGAGCTTCGCAATACCAGCGAGCCGTCCCGGCCGTTGATCGACGGACCGGATGTAGATCGCCCGGATGCGCTGGGGGTGTTGCCTCACCACTTCAGCATAGATCTCGGGGTCGCGTTCGCCGCTGTCACCGATCAGGATGAAAGGCAGATGCTCGTACGCTTGCAGTATGCGCCCGATCTGGAGCAGCTTGTGTCCGCCGTGCGCCGTCTTCGGCGCAAAGAGGAGCTGCGGTCCGAAGTCGCGGAGGAACAGGGGCCCTAGCGGGATGCGGTTCAACTTGAAGAACTCCACGAGCAGACCATAGAAGTTCCACGGCCCATTGGACACATAAAAAATGGGATTGCCTTCGACACCCGACAGGCCCTGATGCAGCGCCTGGTAGAACCCGGCGATGCCTTCGAAGGGCGTGCGCACGTGCGCGTTCGAGAAGAGCACGGTCGTCAGCATTTTGAGCGTGCTCGTCACGTTCGTCGTGACGACGGTGTCGTCGACGTCGCTGATGACGCCGAAGCGCGCGCCCGGTGGCGGCACGAGCACTTCGCCGGTAGCGGTGGCAACGACCGGATGGGCATCACCCGGAGGGTGGAGCTCGAGCTCGACGCTGTGCCAGACGCCCGTCAGCGTGACGCCGGCGAGCTCGATCTCGATCCGGAAATATCCTTCCCCATCGCTGACACCCGTCGCCTCGATGTCATTGAACCGCGCCCTGATGCGCGCGCCGGCGACTTCCCCCGTTGCAAATCGCCGGAACGTGTTGCGGAGGTTGCGCCACTTCGAATCGAGCTTGCTCGATTCGATGACGCCTTTGTCCTTCAGTACGCGTCCCGGGAGGACGAGCCGCGTTGCCGTGCCGTAGCCGAGATACGGCTCAATGAGCCAGCGCCGGTTTTTGCGTTCCGCAGGCAACGCTTCGTGGCCGCTCGATCGGTCCGGCTGCGCTGACTGTTGACGCGAATCAGCTGCCGCGCGCGAGCTTCAGGAAGTTGGGCTCCGGGTGTGGCAGAGGCGGAAGGACCCAAGTACCTGTGCCGACCGGACGTATCTCGCGATCGACGACGACTTCCACGAGACGCGGCTTTCCGGCTTTGATGGCGGTCTCGATCGCACCTTCCAGGTCCCCAGGCCGTTCGACGCGCACGCCCTCGACGCCCATCGAGCGGGCCAGCATCGCGAAATCCGTGTTCTGCAGCGTGCCGGTGCGGTCGTTTGCAAAGCTCGTCGCGAGCTCACCGGTCTTGAACGACCCCAGCTGCAGGTCGCGAATCGAGCAGTAGCCGTAGTTGTTCCAGACGACCCAGACGGCGGGAATGTCGTATTCGGCGGCCGTCGCGAGGATGTGGGGCGTCATCATGAACGAGCCGTCGCCCACGAGCGCGACCGCGGGGGATTCCGGTTGGGCGAGCTTCGCGCCGAGGATGCCGGAGCTCGCGTAACCCATCGCGGCGAAACCCCACGACTGAAGCAGGTGACGAGGCTTTCGCGATTTCCAGAGCTGAACGACCCAGTTGTGATGGACGCCGACGTCCGTCGCGAAAATCGCGTTTTCGGGCACGACGCGCGAAAGCGCACTCATGAGCCGCTCCGGACGCACCGGTGTGGCTTCGCTCCGTGCGAAGTTGCCCTGGTATTCGTCCCACAGGCTCGTGTGTTCGCTGAGGCGCGCGGTCCAATCAGCGTATGTCCTGGCTTTGCCGCCGAGCTTCTCCCGCGCCATCGCGGTGAGTGCTGCGAGTGCCGCTTTCGCATCCGCGATGATGCCGATGGCCGTCGGGTAATTGCGGCCGACTTCGACCGGATCGATGTCGATGTGGATGAGCGCCGAAGGCGGGATCTTGAGCGTATAGCCTTCGATCCATGCGCTCGTCGTGCGGTCGTCGAAGCTGCAGCCGAGCGCGAGTATCACGTCGGCGTTCTTCGTCGCTTCGTTCGCGGCGTACGTGCCATTGCGGCCGATCGGCCCCAGCGCGAGCTCGTACGTTTCGTCGATCGCGCCTTTGCCGTTGGGGCTGGTAACGACCGGAATGCGCAGGACACGGGTAAGCTCGACGAGCTCGGTCGTGGCTTCACTCAGCAATACGCCCTGGCCCGCGAGTATGACCGGCCGTTCGGCACCGAGCAGCCGCTCCAGTGCTTTCGCCAGGCCTTCGCGATCGCCGGGCGAACGTTGGTGGACGAGTGGATCGGGCTCCGGAATCGCCACGCTCGTCTCTTCCTGGAACACATCGAGCGGCACGTCGATGTTGACCGGCCCTGGCCGCCCGGTACGTAACAGGCCGAACGCTTGTTTCATGACGAGCGGCACCATGTCCGCGCGGGTCGGCTGGAAGCTGCGCTTCACGTAAGGCCGGATGACGGACGGGAAGTCCCCCTGGAAGAACCGCCCGGTCTCCTGGAAAGGCATCCGGTTGAACTGCGTCGTCGGCACGTTGCCGGTGATCGCGAGGTATGCGGACGAATCCATCATCGCGTTTGCGAGCGCGATTACGAGATTGCAGGAGCCGGGGCCACACGACGTAAAGGTCGCGACCGGTTCATGTTTCACTTTGTAATAGGCGTCGGCCATGTAACCCGCCGACTGTTCATGATGCGTGGAAATCGTCTTGATTCGGCCGGAAGCGGTGGCTGCGGCATCGAGGAAGCCGACATTGCCGTGTCCGCAAAGCCCGAACAGATAGGGCACCTTCTCTTTGATCAGGTACTCCACAATAATTTCCGCGCCTTTGTGCGAGCGCGTCGCGGTCTCAGCCTTGGTGGCGGTGGCACTTCGAGTGGTCATTGCGATTTCCTGTTAGCCATCACTTCCTCAATCGATCTTGATGCCGACGTCTTTCACCACCTTCGACCATACCGCGAGCTCGCGCTTCAGGAACGCGTCGAACTCTTCAGGCGTGCTCGTGACGAGATCGGAGCCGAGCGACGCCACGCGCTCCTTCACGTCCGGCATGGCGACGATTTTCGTGAAAGCCTGATTGAGTTTGAGGATCACTTCGCGGGGCGTGCCGGTCGGCACCATCACACCCTGCCATTCGATCGCTTCGTATCCGGGAACACCCGCTTCCGCAACGGTGGGCAGATCGGGGAGTGCCGCATTGCGCTTCGCGCTGCTCACGCCGAGCGGCCTCAATCGGCCGGCCTTGAAGTGCTGAATGGCGGAAGGAATCGTTGCGAAAAGCGTGGAGATCTCGCCGCCGACGATCGCAACCACTGCAGGCCCGCCGCCTTTGTACGGCACGTGCTGAAGCTTGACGCCTGCCATGTGAGCGAAGCGGGCGGTCGCAAGGTGGTTCGCGCTGCCATTACCGGCTGACCCGTACGTGAGGCTCCCCGGCTGCGCTCTGGCGAGGGCGAGGTATTCCTTGACGGTGCGTACCGGTATCGAAGGATGCACCGACAGGACCATTGGGACGATCGAGACGAGCGCCACCGGCGCGAGGTCTTTCTCCGCATCGAAAGGCATTTTCTTGTAGATGCTCGGATTCGCGCCGTATGCGATGTTCGAGACGCCGATCGTATAGCCGTCGGGCGGCGACTTCGCCACGATGTCGAGCCCGATCGTCGACGCTGCACCGGGACGATTGTCGATCACGGCCTGCTGTCCCAGCACTTCAGAAAGTCGCGGCGCGAATATCCTGAAGAGCACATCGGTCGAGCCGCCGGGGGCGTAAGGCACGATGATGCGAACCGGTTTCGCCGGATACGCAGTCTGCGCGCCGGTCTGTGCGACAGAGAGCAGAAGAAGCGTTGACGAAACTCCGAGAGCGAGCGTGCGCACGAGCGGCCTCATGTGTCCTCCTTGACATCGAGGACGCCCATTGCGCGCCCCGATTCTTCTCTCGCGCTAGAATAACCGAAAACATCTGGCGCGAAACGCGCCCCTCCCGCAGCTCTCCCGAAGGAGCATCGCATGGCGCAACGCAAGCGCCCCGAAGAACTGCGCAGTCATCGCTGGTTCGGCACGAAAGACCTGCGATCGTTCGGTCATCGCTCCCGCGCGTTGCAGATGGGCTACACGCGCGAGGATTTCAGCGGCAAGCCGGTCATCGCGATCGTGAGCACGTGGAGCGACCTGAATCCCTGCCACGCGCATTTCAAACAGCGCGTCGAAGAGGTTAAGCGCGGCGTATGGCAGGCCGGTGGCTTTCCGGTCGAGCTGCCGGCGCATTCCGTCTCGGAGACGTATCTCAAGCCAAGCTCGATGATGTACCGCAATTTCCTTGCAATGGAGACCGAGGAATTCCTGCGTGCGCATCCCGTCGATGGCGCGGTGCTCATGGGCGGCTGCGACAAGACGACACCGGGCCTTCTCATGGGCGCGATCAGCATGGGGCTGCCGATGATTTTCATGCCGGCGGGACCGATGCTTCGCGGAAACTGGCACGGTCAGCCGCTCGGTTCCGGCAGCGATGCGTGGAAATACTGGGCCGAGCTTCGCGCGGGGACGATTGGCGAGCGCGAATGGCAGGAGGTCGAAGAAGGTATCGCGCGCTCGTTCGGTCACTGCATGACCATGGGCACGGCGTCGACCATGACGTCGGTCGCGGAAACGCTCGGGTTCACGCTGCCGGGCGCCGCATCGATACCTGCCGCCGACGCGAACCATCCCAGGATGGCGGAGCGGAGCGGCCGGCGCATCGTCGAGATGGTGTGGGAGGATCTCAGGCCCTCAAAGATTCTCACGCGCGAATCCGTCGATAACGCGATCACGGTGATCCACGCGCTGTCGGGCTCGACGAACGCCATCATCCATCTCACCGCGATAGCCGGACGCGCTGGCCTCGTGCTCACGCTCGAACGCTTCGACGAAATCGCACGAACGACTCCGGTGCTCGCGAACGTGCGACCCGCGGGCGACAAGTACCTCATGGAGGATTTCTACTACGCGGGCGGTTTGCCGGCGCTCATGAAAGAGCTCGGCGAGCGGCTGCGACTCGATTGCCCCACGGTCAATGGCAAAACCCTCGGAGAAAACATCGCTGCGGCCACGATCTACAACGACGATGTGATACGCACGCGCGACAAACCGTTATCCGAGACGGGGGGCCTCGCCGTGCTGCGCGGCAATCTTGCGCCGAGCGGAGCGATCATCAAACCGACCGCTGCCGAGCCGCATCTGCTCAAACATACCGGACCGGCAGTCGTCTTCAGCGACTACAACGACATGGCGAGGCGCATCGACGACGAGTCGCTCGCGGTGGATGAAAACTCGGTCCTCGTGCTCAAGAATGGCGGCCCGCTCGGCGGCCCGGGGATGCCGGAATGGGGACAGCTGCCGATCCCGAAGAAGCTGCTGAGAAAAGGCATTCGGGACATGGTGCGGATTTCCGACGCGCGCATGAGCGGCACGTCCTACGGCACCTGCGTCTTGCATGTTGCGCCCGAGTCTTATGTCGGCGGCCCGCTCGCGTTCGTGCAGGACGGCGATCTGATCGAGCTCGATGTGGGGGCGCGAAAGCTGGAGCTCAAAGTGAGCGACGCCGAGCTGGCAGAGCGGCGCGCGAGCTGGAAGCAAGCCGAGCCGCGGTTCACGCGCGGCTATGGCGCGCTTTTCGCGCGGCACATCACGCAGGCGGACAAAGGCTGCGACTTCGATTTTCTGCACGGGGGCTCCCCCACTCCGGACCCCGAGATACATTGATACAGCCGTCGCGTCGCCCTGGCGAAAGCCAGAATCCCCTTTTGAAGCTCAACTTGGATCCCGGCGTACGCCGGGATGACGTCATCCGGATCGGGTGCGGGATGACGTCGTGAGTCACGCGTTCTCGAGGGCCGGCACGGCGCTCGTCGTCGCGGCCGCGATCGTCGTCTTCTTTCTGCCGCCGCCCGCCGGCTACTCGCCGCAGACCATGCACGCAGCGGCGCTGTGCGTGCTGGTGATCGGCTTGTGGGCGCTCGCCGCATTGCCCGAGCACATCGTGGCGTTGCTCTTTTTTCTGCTGGCGATGGTGCTTGCGATCGCTCCCGCGCAGGTCGTCTTCTCGGGCTTCGCATCGGGGACGCTGTGGCTCGTGCTGGGCGGGCTGATTCTCGCGGAAGCCGTGAACCAGACAGGCCTCGGTGTTCGCTTCGCCCGGATACTCATCGGCGATCGCGCGCTCTCTTATCGCGCGCTCATCGCGACGGTCGTCCTGGTCTGCTCGCTCATGTGCATCGTGATGCCTGCGACGGTGAGTCGTATCCTGCTGCTTCTGCCGATCATGGCCGGCGTCGCGCATCGACTGGGTCTGAAGGCCGGCAGCGTGGGCTACGAAGGCGTCGCGCTCGCGGTCATCATGACCAATTACCAGGTGGGGACCGCCTTCCTGCCCGCGAATGCGCCGAACCTCGTGCTCGCGGGCGCGGCGGAAACGCTCTACGGGATCACGTTCATTTATGGCGAGTGGCTGCTCGTGCAGCTTCCGGTAATGGGCATACTGAAGGGCGTCCTGATCGTCGTGCTCATCTGGATCCTCTTTCCCGATGAGACCAGGGCGTCAGCCGCGCACGAGGCGCACTCGCCGTTGAGCGGGGAAGAAAAGCGTCTCGCCGCGATTCTGCTCGTCGCCGTCGTGCTGTGGGCCACCGATTTTGCGCACGGCGTGCATCCCGGCTGGATCGGATTGGGCGCCGGAGTCGCCACGCTGCTGCCTCACGTTGGAGTCATGCCGGTGACGAGCTTCACCGAGCGCGTGAAGTTGATCCCGTTCTTCTATATTGCGTCGATCCTCGGTCTCGGCGCCGTGATGGTAGAGACGGGACTTAGCCGGGCGCTCGGCGATATCCTGCAGGCGGGCCTTCGGCTCGAGCCGGGGCGTGACGCGACGAACTTCGCGATACTCACGCTGCTCTCGACATTCACCGGCGGCCTGGTTACGAACGTCGCGCAGCCCGCGTTGCTCGCGCCGCTCGCGAGTCATTTTGCCGAGGCGACCGGCTGGCCGCTCAAGGCAGCGCTCATGACGATCGTGCTCGGATTCACGACAGCCGTCTTCCCGTTCCAGGTGCCGCCGATGCTCGTCGGCGTGCGCGTGGCGGACTTGAAAATGCGCCGCGTCCTGCGCATCACCGTCCCGGTCGCCGTGCTGAGCCTGGCTGTGCTACTGCCGATCAATTATGGGTGGTGGCGTGCCATTGGATATTTCGGACGCTGAACCAGCCAGGGAAACGATGTGCCTCCAAAACGGATGTCGGAAAACTTTACAGCGCGGTTTTGGATGTGAAACGTAACTCTCGGGAATACAAGGACTTCGGCGGCATTTTTTGGTTGGTACGTTATATGCTAATCGCATTTCGCCAACTCGGCATACAAGGGAATTTTATGAAGCTCAAAAGTGTGTGTGCAGCACTAGCCGCGTTCGGTGTGGTTGCCCCAGCGCACGCAGTGCTCGTTACTAATACGACAGACGCCAGCACGCTCGTGAACGCGATCATCGGCCCCGGCATTACCGTGGTCGGGACGCCGACGTTGACCTTCGACACGGTCCTCCCTGCCGGAACGTTCACCGGGGGCGCCACGTCCGTCGGCTTCGAAAGCGGCATCGTGCTTACGACGGGCACCACTGCTTGCGTGCCGGGTCCGAATAACCAAGGTGGATGTGGCGCTAGCGGCACTTCCACCAGGCTCACGTTCAATTTTACTTCCACGACCGGGCAGTTGTTTTTTAACTATGTTTTCGGGTCGGAGGAATACACGCAGTTCGTCGGCAGCCAGTTCAACGATACCTTCAGCCTTCTGCTGAACGGCACGAACATCGCGCTGCTGCCGGGCGGGGGTGGCGCCGTGTCAATCAACAACGTGAACTGTACGACCAACTCGGCGTTCTACCGCAACAATGTGGCGCCCGGTTCCGGCGAAAGCAACAACACGTGTCCCAGTCTCGGCCTCGACGTGCAGTACGACGGGTTGACGACCGTGCTTACGGCAACAGCGAACCTGCAGCCCGGAACCAATACGTTCGAGTTTTTCATCACCGATCAGGGTGACGCGATTCTCGATTCAGGCGTGTTCATCCAGGGCGCTTCGTTCGCAGCCACGCCGCCCCCGAACGGAGGCAGCGTGCCCGAGCCGGGTTCCCTTGCGCTCGCCTCGCTCGGTTTGCTGGCAGGCGCAGGCCTACTCCGCCGGCGTAAGTTGAGCTAAGCTCGAGCCTCGCTTTTCATGGAAGAAAGCGGCCCTCCGGGGCCGCTTTCTTTTTGCTTCAGGAGGATGGAGCGCGTATGAGCAAGTTGTTTGCGCCGGTTCGCATCGGCGCGATGGAGCTTTCGAACCGGATCGCGATCGCGCCCATGTGCGAGTACAGCGCGCTCGATGGGTCGATGACCGACTGGCACATTCAGCACCTCGGGAATCTCGCGCTTTCCGGCGCGGGGATGCTCGTGATCGAGGCGACCGGTATCGTGCCGGAAGGGCGGATCACGCGCTCTTGCACCGGGCTTTATTCGGACGAGAACGAGGCCGCGATGAAGCGCGTGGTCGGTTTCGTGCGGTCGATTTCGCCGATCCCGATCGGGCTGCAGCTCAATCACGCGGGACGCAAGGCGTCGGCGCACCGGCCGTGGGAGGGACGCGGCCCGCTCGGTCCCGGCGAAGGCGCGTGGACAACCGTCGCGCCGTCGCCGATTCCACTCGCGCCGGGCTGGCCTGCGCCAGTCGAGCTCGATGTGGGAGCGTTGAATACGCTCAAGCAGGCTTACGTCGCGGCTGCGCGTCGTGCCGCGCGGATCGGACTCGACTTTATCGAAATGCACTCGACGCACGGCTACCTGCTCTCCGAATTTCTGTCGCCTCTCTCGAACAAGCGTAACGACGAGTATGGCGGCGGTCTCGGGAACCGCATGCGCTTTCCGCTGGAGGTGTTCGGCGCCTTGCGCGACGCGTGGCCGCGCGAGAAGCCGATCGGCGCGAAGATATCGGGAACGGATTTCGCGCCGGGTGGATGGACGGTCGAAGACGCCGTCGTCTACGCGCGGGAGCTGAAAGCGCGCGGCTGCGACTACGTCACGGTCTCGGGCGGCGGAGTCGTCCTCGACGCGAAAGTGCCGACAGGGCCCGGGTATCAGGTGCCCTACGCGGAACGGGTGCGACGCGAGACCGGCATCACGACCGGCAGCGTGGGCCTGATCAGCAGCCCGCAACACGCCGAGGAAATCATCAAGAGCGGCAAAGCTGATTTCGTTTCGCTCGCCCGCGGCATGTTGTTCGACCCACGCTGGCCGTGGCACGCAGCGCTCGCGCTCGGCGCGGATATCAAGTACCCACCGCAATACGAGCGGTGTCACCCGAAGGTGTGGCCAGGCGCGAAAGACTGGATGCAACCTTAGGCCAGCGGAGCGACCGCGAGGGAGCCGAAGGAAGGAGGCTTACGGAGGAAAACCTTGGTTTTCTTCCGTATCGTTCACCGGTGCCGGCGCCTCCGCGCGGTCACGAAGTGCCCGCGCGGAGCTCGTGCGGTGAACCGCGGCCATCGACGGTCTGAAGCAGCACGGGACGCCGCCACGCGCGGTGCACGTACTGCAATACCCGCGATGCGCGCTCGAGGTCGAGACCGCGGCCGTCCGCCGTGGCCTCGTGAACGAGGACGAGCGTGCCGTCCGTCTTCATTTCGCCAACGGCGATGCGCGGGGAGCCGTAGTTGAACTTCGGCGCGAGGATGGCTTCACGGACCTGGTTCACGTCGCGCGAGGTCACCTTGATTCCGTCGTCCGATTTCGCTTCGAACACGAAAAGCCCGAGCTTGTCGCAGAGCTCCGCGTCGAGATAGTTGCGAACGAAACCGAAGTCGTCTTCGTCACGGCGAATTTCACGCGCGCGATCGAGCCCATCCTTCTCCACGATCCGCTCCCACATCGAAAAGCCGAGGTGGTATGGATTGATGGCAAGCGCCGCCTGCTGTTCGGCCGCGAACGGCCGTACGACGTTCGAATGGCAGGTAACCGCGTCGAGGTAGAGGTCTTCGGGCAGAAAATCGGCTTCGCGAAGCAGCCGTGCATGCCAGTAGGTCGCCCAGCCTTCGTTCATGATGTTGCAGGCGAAGACCGGATAGAAATAGAACGACTCGTGGCGCACCGCGAGAAAGACGTCCCGCTCCCAGTCTTCCATTTCCGGACCGTAGTTCGCAATGAACCAGAGCAGGTCGTACTCGGCATGCGGGGGAATGGGTGCGTTCCGGCGCTCGCGGGCCTGCTCGGGCTTTACGGACTCGCCGGGCAGACTGCGGAAGCGCTCGCTGAACGGATCGTTGCGGCGCTGCCGTTCGGTCTGGTCCGTGAATCTGGGGTACAGCGGACGGTGAAGCTCCTGGTTCACGTCTACGTGAGGCTCGAGCGCGAGCGCTGCATCGAGCATCGCTTCCACGCGCTGCTGGCCGTGGTTCTTCACGGCTTCTTCGATACGATGGGCCTGCGCGGCCGCGTGCTCGACGATGTTCGTGCCCGACATTTCCGCGAAACGCGCGAAGAGGTGGTTGTTCTTGGCGAAATCGGCGTGTCCCAGCACGTGTGCGGTCACGAGCGTGTTTTCGGCAAGCGTATTGGAATTGACGAGATAGCCGTGACAGGGATTGCCGGGGAACATGACCTCGAAGATCCGGGAGTTCCCCATCGACTGCCGGATGAGCTGATGGATGTAGCGCACGCCGAACGACCAGTGCGGCATGCGTATGGGCAGGCCGTAGATCGCAACTTCCGTCATGAAGTTGTTCGGCACGAGCTCGAAATCGACGGGGTAATAATCGAGCCCGAGCGAGTGCGCGAGCGACTCGATGCGCCCGCCGTACTCGATGAGTGCGTCGCTCATCCTGCCGTCAGGCGAGCTCATGCGGCCTCAGCCCGGGTCTGCTGGTCCTGGAAGAATTGCCGCAGGGCGTTCCAGACGTCTTCACGATTGGTGACGCGCGCCATGCCGAGCGGCAGATTGTCCCGCTGGAGCCGGCTGCAGATGCCTGCCATTTCGGTTTCCGGCGAGATGCCGTAGGCAGGCCGGATCTCGATGAAGCCGGAGTAATTGACCGTCTGGCAGAGCTCGCGCAGTGAGTCCGTCGCGGGCTCGCGGTCGTCCACCAGATTTTCGCCGTCGGAGGCATAGAAGAGGTAGACGTTGTAGTGCGACGGGTCGAAGCGGTCGCGGATGACCTCTTTTCCGAGATTGAAGACCGTCGAGGACACGGTGCCGCCCGTTCCGCTCGTCTGGAAGAACTGCGCTTCGTTGAATTCCCAGGCTTCAGCCGAGTGCGCG
>Ga0075431_100002414_pt1 | contig 17983 bp, 13 predicted proteins | sample RhiMetdeltSRZDD5_FD_75297 | JGI IMG/M metagenome (GOLD analysis project Ga0075431, IMG submission 75297) | Populus rhizosphere microbial communities from Tennessee, USA - Rhizosphere MetaG P. deltoides SRZDD5 | ecosystem: Host-associated > Plants > Roots > Rhizosphere > Soil | place: USA... | reverse complement strand
GTCCATGACCGCCTGATTCCCGCTGACACGGACGTCGATGACCTTCGCGATCCGCGTGCCCGCGAGCTGATCGCCCAGGAACACCTTCAGGATCTCGTCGCACCCGTGAAGGCCCTCGCGTGAGGCGACGCTCGCGGCGCGCTGCTCGATCGCCTGCTGCTCGTCGCTCGTCAGTTGCCCGCACGCCGCCTTGAAATCGTGGTCCTGCGCGGCCGCGAAGAAGCGCTCCACGGCGCTCTGCGCGCGCTCCGCCTCGGTCGGTGGGTTCGCGAACGGCCCGACGTCCCAGATCGCGAGGGCGGCGACCGCGATCCCCGCGAGCAGGATGACCGCGGCGATCCGGCGCCGGGCGGATTCCGAGAGGCTCCCCACGGCTCCAACGTAACCCCCCGCACGCGCGAATGATGCAGTTGGGCCGCGGTCCCACGGGCGACGATGACTTTTGCGACCCCGGGCGGTCTAATGGGCACGAGACCCGAAGCCCCAGCAAGTCGGGGTGCAGCAGAGGAGGAGCCATGAGCAACGACCAGCACGACGCGAGCAGCCGCACGGTCGTCTCCACGCCGTCGGATCGGGAGATCGTCGCCGAGCGGATCTTCGAGGCGCCCCGCGAGCGGGTCTTCGCCGCCTATACCGATCCGAAGCTGATCCCCGAGTGGTGGGGCCCGAGGGGAGTGACGACGTCCATCGACACGATGGACGTACGGCCCGAAGGTGAGTGGCGCTTCGTCTGCCGGGATGCCGACGGCGAGACCGCGTTCCGGGGCGCGTACCGGGAGATCTCGCCGCCGGAGCGCATCTCGGAGTCGTTCGAGTGGGAGGGGATGCTTGGCCACGTGCTCGTGGAGTCGGCGGAGTTCGAGGACCTCGGCGGTCGCACCAAGGTCACGACGACGTTGCTGTTCCATGCGACCGATGAGCGCGACGGAATGCTGTCGTCGGGCATGGAGAGCGGCATGAGCGAGTCCCACGATCGCCTGGCCGAGCTCCTCGCCGACGCCGGATAGGCCGCTCGGCGCATTACGCTCCCCCGCCGGTGAAGCGCATCGGCCACAAGGGCGCGGACCTGATCCGGCCGGGAAACACGCTCGAGAGCTTCGAGGCGGCGGTGCAGGCGGGCGCCGAGATGATCGAGTTCGACGTGCTGCGGCCGAAGGACGAGTTTCGCGACGGCACGGACTGGCGCCGCGCTAGCGCAGGGCCGGTCGGCGACGGTGCCCCGCCCCTGGTCGTCGCCCACGACTGGGGCGACGCGGCGCGACGGCGACCGATGCGCCTCGACGAGGCGATGGACGCCTTCACGCGGCCGCCGCTCGACCGCGTCGCGATCGATTGCGACCTGAAGATCGCCGGTCGGGAGGACGAGGTGATCGCGGCGCTCCGTGACCGCTGCCTGCTCGGCCGCGCGCAGATCTCGACGATGGAGGTCTCGAGCCTCGTGACACTCCGCGACCTCGATTCCGAGATCGCACGCGGTTGGACGCTCCCCAAGGTCACGCGCGATTGGAACTCGATGCCGTGGGCACGGCCGGTCGTCGTTGCCGGACTGGTCTCGTTGCGCGCCCGGCTTCCGGGCGTCGTCCGGCGGCGTGCCCCGGAGCTCGGCGTCAGCTCGATCTGGGCCTACCATCCCGCCGTCACCCGTCGCCTCGTCGATGCCTGCCACGACGTCGGCGTCGACCTGATCGCCTGGACCGTCGACGACCTTCCTCGCATGCGCACCCTCGCCGCGATGGGCGTCGATGGGATCTGCACCAACGACCCGCGACTGTTCGACGGGCTCTGACCCGAGGCCGAGCCCACCGGCCCAGGGGTAGAGTCCACGGGTGCCGTTTGGCGGGTCCCAGCATGCGCATCTGCGGTCGGCGCTCCATCTCCACGCCCGCGCCAAGGAGGCGGCGGTGACCCCGGCGCCCGCCCAGGCGGCCGACCCGGACCGGATCGCCCCCGGCACCGTAATGGCCCTGTTCGCGATGGGCCTCGGCGTGATCGTGATCGCGAACGACTTCACCGCGCTGAACGTCGCGCTCCCCGCGATCGAGCACGACTTCAACGTCGACGTCGGGACGGCGCAATGGGTGATCAACGCCTATTGCCTCGTCTTCGGGATGGCGATCGTCACCGGCGGGCGCCTTGCGGATCTGTTCGGTCGCCGCCGCGCATTCTTCCTCGGGTCGGCGCTGTTCGCGGGTTTCTCCCTCCTGGGTGGCATCGCGCAGGACTCGATCTGGCTCATCTCGATGCGGGTAGGCATGGGTCTGGGGGGCGCGCTGATGTGGCCGGCGATCCTGGGGATGACCTACGCGGCCCTGCCGGAGTCCAAGGCCGGCCTGGCGGGCGGCCTGATCCTCGGCGCGGCGGGGCTCGGCAACGCAATCGGGCCGCTGCTCGGCGGCGTCTTGACGGACGAGCTCTCGTGGCGCTGGATCTTCTTCCTGAACGTCCCGATCGCCGCGTTCGCCGTGCTCGTCACCTGGCTGAGGGTCCACCAGCCCGCCCCGCCGGCGACGGACGAGCGCATCGACTATCCGGGGATCGCCACGCTCTCGATCGGCCTGCTGCTCGTGCTGCTGGCGTTCGATCAGGCCGCCGATTGGGGGTTCGGCGACATCAGGGTGATCCTGATGCTCGTCGTCGCCGTCCTCCTGATAATCGCCTTCGTCTCCATCGAGCCGCGCATGAAGAGGAACGCGCTGATCCCGACCGACGTGATGCGAAACGGGGCCTTCCGCAACGCCTGCGTGACCGTCCTGCTCATGTCTGCGGTCTTCTTTGGGACGGTGCTCTACGCGCCGCAGTTCATGGAGAAGATCCTCGGCTACTCCGCCCTGAAGGCGGGGCTGGGGATGGTGCCGATGCTGGGCACCTTCGCGCTCACCTCGTTCATCTCCGGGGTCCTCTACGCGCGGTTGGGGGCGAAGGTGACGGTCACCGCGGGCGCGCTGGGCCTCACCGTCGGGCCGTTCCTGCTGTCCATGATCGACGCCGGCTCGAACTACAGCGGGTTGGTCGTCGGCCTCGCCGTCACCGGGCTCGGGGCCGGGCTGTTCTACTCGTCCGTCACGACGGCGGCCGTCACCGCGCTGGATCCGTCGCGCACCAGCCTGGCCGGCGGCCTGGTCTATATGTGCCAGATCGGGGGCGGAGCGATCGGCCTCGGCATCACGACGACGATCTTCACGATCACCTCCGAGAACGAGCTCGACCAGAAGGCGGCCGAAGCGGGTCAGCGGCTCACTGATCACCAGGTGGCGGTGCTGCACGGCCAGCTCGCCGGCACCGATGCGGCCGCCGCCGCCCTGAAGCGGGTGAGCGCTTCCGCTCAGGACACGATCGTCGGGATCGTCCGCGAGTCGTTCGCGGTCGGCATCCAGGCCGGCTTTCGCTTCGTGGCCATAGCCGCCCTGGTGGGTTTGCTGATCTCGCTCTTCTTCGTCGGCGGGCGCCTGCTGCCGAGTCGCCGCGGCGCCGTCGCTGAGCAGGCGGAGGCGTAGCCGCATCGCCGCCTCATCCGATCGGCGGAATGGGTCCCCCGATCGGATGAGACGAATTTCATCCTCAAGAACCCCCGATCGGAGGATGGGCGAATCCGGCCGTGCGACCGATCATTGTCGCCGACCGGTCGGTAGCCGGGAGGGGGCAGGGGCCCTCCCGCTGCCGTCCAAGTAGCTCGGAGGGAGGTAGGGCCCTCCAGCTACGTTCTCTGGGCGAGCCCGGGGACCCGTCGCTCCCCGCGTTGCTCGAAGTACGCCGCCTCGAGTTCGCCGAGCTCGGTCGCCGGTGGGTCGCCGTAGATCCACTCGCGGGAGATCCGATGCCAGTTGCGGCACGCTCGAAGCTGCGCCAGCACCGCGAGCACGCCCGTCTCCATGCGGCGCCCCATCAGCTCCTCGGCCGGCAGGCTCTCGCGCCGCATGAGGTCGAAGTACTCGGATCGCGGATCGGAGCTCGACTCGATCACCTTCATCACCCGCTCCGGCGTGAGCTGCACCTCGCGATCCTCCATGTACCAGCCGCCGATGACCATCACGTGCTCCATCAGGCGCTCGGCGTCGAACTTCGAGGGGTTCTTGACGAAGCCGAGGTCGTGCAGCGCCTCGCGCAGCGCCTCGGGATCGCGCCTCGCCGCCGCGTCGATCGCCCGCTGCTCGAGCTCGATCTGCTCCGCGTCGAGGCGCTTGGTCATGCCGAAGTCGAGGAACGCGACGCGGCCGTCACCGAGGAGGAGGTAGTTGCCAGGGTGGGCGTCGGCGTTGAACATCTGCAGGTGGTAGATCGAGCCGAAGCAGAAGCGAAAGACGATCTCCCCGAAGCGGTCGCGGTCCGGCTGAGGCAGCTGCTTCACCTCCTCGAACCCGATCCCATCCACGTACTCGGTGACCAGCACGCGACGCCGCGAGAGCCGGGTGATCACGTCCGGGACGTTGATGAAGGGATGCCCTCGGTACGCGCGGGCGAAGCTGCGGTGGCTCTGCGCCTCGTACTCGTAGTCGAGCTCCTCCATCACCCGCAGGCGCAGCTCGTGCGCCACGGCCTTGGCGTCGAGCCCGGGCGCGATCGCCCGCGCCAGGCGCATGATCATTCCGGCGTTCCGCAGGTCCGACTCGAGGGCCTCGGCGATGCCGGGGTACTGGATCTTCACGGCGACCGGACGGCCGTCATGGAGCGTCGCCCGGTGCACCTGGCCGATCGACGCCGCCGCGAATGCGTCCGTCTCGATGTCGGCGAAGAGCTCCTCGAGCGGCTCGCCGAGGTACTCATCGTCCAGGACCTTGCTGACCTTCTCCCACGACATCGCCGGCGCCGAGGTGCGGAGCTGCGCGAGCTGCTCCTGGTAGAGCTCCGCGTACTCGGGCGGCAGGAACTCGGTGTCGATGAACGAGGCGAGCTGGCCGATCTTCATCGCGGCCCCCTTCATCTCGCCGAGGATCGACGCCATCTTCACCGCGGTCTCGAGGTGTCGCCCCTCCAGCCGCCGCTCGGCCTCGTCGCTGCCGCGGGTGACGTTTGCGGCCCGCGTCCCGGCATAGCGGGTCGCCTGCGTGCCCATCGCCGTTCCGAGCTTCGCCGACCGGCGGATCCTGCCCCTGGGGATCTTGTCCTCGGACATCCCACCAAGTATGCAAAGACGATCCACGGGCGACAACCCGGCAACCGCCCGCCCAGGCGGGGATGGTGCCGCAAACGGGGTCGGGCTCGTGGAGGCGGCGGACCCGTTGCGCCGGCGTCCCGTGCGGACCCGCCGGCGTTCCGCGCGGATCCGCGCGCCCTTCGTGTCACCCCACTCAGCGATTGTCGAAAAACGGCACCCAGGTCGCCGTTTTTCGACAATGGTCGGAAGTGGGGTCCGTCCGGGCTCGCCTCTACTTGCTCAAATTCACGTTGGCGCTGCCCATCCCCCGGGGCTCGCCGCCAGAGCCGCCCCGCGCCCTCGCCCTTCTCTATCCTCAACGACCGCATGGCCTCCGACCGCGCCACCCTCAACGTCTCGGATCGCACCGAGTTCGGCTCGCGCCCAACCCGCCGGCTCCGGCGCTCCGGGCTCGTTCCAGGCATCGTCTACGGCGGTGGCGAGGAGGCGCGTCACTTCCAGGTTCCCGAGCGCGAGGCGCGTGCGGTCCTGGTTCACGGCGGGGCGTTGATCGACGTCCAGTTCGACGGTTCCGGGGCCACGCCCGTCGTGGTCAAGGAGGAGCAGCGCGATCCGGTTCGCGGATCGCTTCTGCATCTCGACCTGCTCGAGGTGAAGCTCGACGAGGAGATCGAGGCCGAGGTCGCGATCGAGCTGATCGGCGGGGAAGAGGCGCCCGGTGTGAAGGAGGGCGGCGTGCTGGAGCACGTGACGCACCAGATCACGATCGAGGCGCTGCCGACGGCGATTCCCGACAGCATCCCCGCGGACGTCTCCGGGATGTCGATCGGCGACACGCTTCAGCTGAGCGCGCTGGTTCCCCCCGAGGGCGTCGAGTTCGCGCTGGGTGAGGGCGCGGACCCGGACGAGATCACCATCGCCACCCTCTCGCCTCCGCGCGTCGAGGAGGAGCCCGAGCCCGAGGTCGAGGAAGAGGCCGAGCTCGTCGGCGAGGAGGGCGAGGTGCCGGAGGGCGAGGAGGCGCCCGAGGGCGAGGCTCCCCCGGAGGGCGAGGCCCCCGCCGAGGGCGGGGAATCCGAAGAGGAGTAGCGGCCGCTGTCTCTGCTGGACCGGCTGCGGCGCGGCCGAGTCCCCCGCGAGGCCGGCACCGCGGGCACCGATCAGCGGGTGCTGATCGTCGGCCTTGGCAACCCAGGAGCCCGCTACGAGGGCAGCCGCCACAACGTCGGCTTTCAGGTCGCCGCGGAGCTCGAGCGCCGCTGGGAGCTCTCGCGCCCGAAGGAGCGGTTTCGCGGCCTGCTCTCCGAGGGTCGAGCCGCCGCGGGCGGACCGCGGGTGGCCGTGCTCCGGCCACAGACCTACATGAACGACTCCGGACGGTCGGCGGGTCCGGCCCGGGGCTCGCTGAAGGTGCCCCTCGAGAACACGATCGTGGTGCACGATGAGATCGACCTGCCGTTCGGCGAGGTTCGCAGCCGGCTCGGTGGGGGGTTCGCAGGCCACAACGGCCTGAAGAGCCTCGCCCGTGCATTCGGTGGGCCGGAGTTCTGGCGGGTCCGCGTGGGGGTGGGGCGCCCGGACTCGACCGACCCGGACGTTGTGGCCCGCTACGTCCTGTCGCGGTTCGGCGAGTCCCAGGATGACGTCCGCAAGGTGGTCGAGCGGACCGCTGACGAGATCGAGCGGTTGGTCCGTGAGATCGCCGAGGAGCACGCCGACCCGATGGGCGAGGTGATCGATTGAACGCGACGCTCACCACCTACGACGTCGACGACGCGGGAGTCGCGCTCCTGCGCCTCGACCGTCCAGAGGCCCGCAACGCGATGAACACTCAGATGCTGAAGGAGCTCACCGGACACGTGGCCGCTGCGCGCGAGGACGAGTCCGTACTGGTGCTCGTGGTCTCCTCGACCGATCACATGGGGCTCTCGGCCGGGGCCGACGTACGCGAGGAGCTCGACGCCGAGGGCCGCGTGCGCCGCATGGAGCTGTTCGCGAAGCTCTACGACGACCTCACCGCGTTTCCGAAGCCGACGATCGCCGCGTGCCACGGCTCGTGCGTCGGCGGCGGGGCGGAGGTGGCGGTCGCGTGTGACCTGCGCGTGGCCGGCTCGAACCTGCGCCTCCGGTTCCCCGGCGGCGCGCTGAGCGTGCCGGTAGGGCCTGCGAGACTCGTCACGCTGTGCGGCCTGTCGGTGGCGAAGTACCTGCTCCTGACCGCGAAGGACGTGGGCGCCGACCAGGCACTGCGGTGGGGCCTCGTGCATCGGGTCGCGCCCGCCGCAAGCACCGAGGAGGCGGCCCTCGAGCTCGCGGCGTCGGTCGCCCAGAATCCGCCGGCGGCGGTGGCGACCCTGAAGCGCATGCTGCACGAGTGGGACGGGGTCGAGGACCGCTCCCGAGCCGAGGGCGCGGGGCAGGTCGAGTGGCAGCGCTCCGGGCCCGGCCTCCAGCGCAGGTAGGGTAGCCTGGCGCCGAGGCCGGTAGTCGGCCTCGCACAGTCGGCTCTTGGACCCCCAGGGAGGGGGCAGTATTGGAAGACAAGAATCTCGCGGCGCGCGCTGCGCACTGGAGCGCGAGCCACCGGAAGGCGGCGATCTTCGGCTGGATCGGCTTCGTGGTGGTCGCCGTCCTCATCGGCAACCTCGTCGGTCAGAACAAGATCCAGGGCGCCGACCAGTTCTCCGGTGAGTCGCACGCGGCCGAGCAGGTGCTGTACAGCCACGGCCTGCGGCCGAACGACGAGCACGTCCTGATCCAGAGCCAGACGCTCACGATCAAGGACCCCGAGTTCAAGGCCGTGATCAACGAGCTGGCGGACAAGCTCTCGAGCGCCCAGTACGTCGTCAACGTGAAGACGCCGTTCACCGGAGGCGGGCTTGTCTCCAAGGACGGACGCTCGGCGCTCGTCGACTTCGAGATCACCGGGGACTCGCTCGAGGCGGCCGATCGGATCGACCCGTCGAAGACCGCCATCCAGACCGTCCAGGACCAGCATCCGAACCTGCTCGTCGAGCAGTTCGGCACCGCGAGCTCGAACAAGGAGCTCCAGGACACCTTCACCTCGGACCTGCTCAAGGCTGAGACCCTCTCGCTGCCGCTGACGCTGCTGATCCTGATCCTCGCCTTCGGGACCATCGTGGCGGCGCTGATCCCCCTGCTGCTCGGGATCACCGCGGTCATCGCGGCGGAGTCCCTGGTCGCGATCCCGAGCCAGATCTCCCCGGTCGACAGCAATCTTTCCTCGGTGATCCTCCTGATCGGGCTCGCGGTGGGCGTCGACTATTCGCTCTTCTACATCCGGCGCGAGCGGGAGGAACGCGCGGCCGGGCGCAGCGAGCGCTCGTCCCTGGAGATAGCGGCAGCGACCTCAGGCCGTGCGGTGCTGATCTCGGGCCTCACTGTCATGGCGGCGATGGCCGGCATGTTCCTCACCGGCGACAAGACGTTCATCTCGTTCTCCGAGGGGACGATCCTCGTCGTCGCGATTGCCATGTTCGCGTCGGTCACGGTCCTCCCCGCCATCCTGGCGTGGCTCGGCGACCGCATCGAGAAGGGGCGGCTGCCCCTCATCGGGCGCCGCAAGACGACGGGCGAGTCGCGCTTCTGGGGGCCGTTGGTCGACCGGGTGATGCGACGACCATGGATTTCGATCGCCCTCGCTGGCGGGCTGCTTGTGGCCCTGGCGATCCCAGCGCTGAGCATGCAGATCAAGGTCACGAGCGTGGACGACCTGCCGCAGGACCTGCCGGTCATCCAGACCTACGATCGACTGAAGGCCGCCTTCCCGACCGAGGGCGTGACCGCGGACGTCGCGGTCCAGGCCGACAACGTCCGAACCGGTCCCGTGGCCGCCGGGATCGGCGAGTTGCTGAAGGAGGCGCGATCGTCGAAATACGTGCTGGCCAGCCGCCCGGACGTGACGTACAGCAAGGATGGCACCGTGGCGCTAATAGCGATCCCGACGAAGGGGAACGGGAGCGATGCGGCATCGACGGCGGCGCTCGACGAGATCCGAAACACGATCGTCCCCACGACTGTCGGGAGCGTCGACGGGGTCACCGTAAACGTCAGCGGGATGGCGGCCCAATCGAAGGACTTCCGCCAGCTGCTCATCGACAGGCTGCCGCTCATCTTCGCCTTCGTCTTCGCGCTCGCGTTCCTGCTGTTGCTCTACACGTTCCGCTCGATCGTCATCCCGCTGAAGGCGATCGTGCTGAACCTGCTCTCGGTGGGCGCGGCGTACGGCGTGCTCGTGCTCGTATTCCAGGATGGCCACGGCGAGGGTCTCCTCGGCTTCACGTCGAACGGCGGCGTGACCTCCTGGCTCCCGCTGTTCCTGTTCGTCATCCTCTTCGGGCTCTCGATGGACTACCACGTCTTCATCCTCTCGCGAGTCCGCGAGGCCTACGAGGGGGGAATGACCACGAACGAGGCAGTCCGCCACGCGATCGCGACCACGGCCGGCACGGTGACCAGCGCCGCGATCGTGATGGTCGCCGTGTTCTCGGTCTTCGTCACGCTCTCGTTCCTCGACTTCAAGGAGATGGGCGTCGGCCTCGCGGTCGCGATCTTCATCGACGCGACGGTCGTGCGAGGGGTGCTCCTGCCCGCCACGATGAGGGTGCTGGGGGACTGGAACTGGTACCTGCCGCGCTGGCTCGAGTGGATGCCGCGGGCGCACCGCCGCTGGGCGGGGACCGGCGAGGCCGTCCCGGAGCCGACCGAGGGTCGCTAGCGCAGAGCTGAGGCCCGGACGCCGCGGCCTAAGATCGGTCGGGCGATGAGCCTTCGCTCGCTACTGGAGATCGCCGCCGAGGACGAGCGCTTCGGCGCGCTCGCGAGTGCGGCCCGGGCGGACCATGCCGCAGCCGTGCCCGTGCACATGTCGGCCGCCATCCGGCCGTTCCTCATCGCCGCGCTCATCTCCTCCGATGACGCTCTGTCTGGTCGCCAGGCTCTCGTGGTCGCCCCCGACGACATCGCGGCGCGCGACCTGGCGCGCGACCTCAGCTCCTACCTGGCGCCGCGGCGTGTCCGCTACTACCCCTCGCGGGGCACCGGGTACGCGTCGCATGTCGCGCCGCCGCCGCACCTGGTGGGACTTCGCATCGCGGCGCTGGATTCGCTCGGCGAGGAGGGCGCGGTTGTGGTCGCGAGCGCGGTCGCGCTCGCCGAGGCCGTGCCCGACGCGTCGCTCCGTCCCGCGGGCCTCATCCTCCGGAGCGGCCAGGAGGTGGATCTGAATGAGGTGGGCGACAGGCTCGTCGAGGCGGGATACGAGCGAACGGACCAGGTGGAGGAGCGCGGCCAGTTCGCGATCCGCGGCGGGATCCTCGACGTGTTCGGCGCCACCGAGGACCGCGCGGCGCGCCTGGAGCTCTTCGGTGACGAGATCGATCAGATCCGGTGGTTCTCGACCTTCACGCAGCGCTCGCTGGGCGACGCGGAGGCCGTGGAGCTCGCACCCGCAGCGGAGCTCGGGGCCGAGTACCGGGAGCTGGCGGAGCTGGCGCTCTCGGAGCCGGAGGAGGAGAGGCCAAGCCTCGCCGAGCTGCTGCCGCTCGACAGCTTTCGTGCGCCGCTGGAGCTCATCCCAGCTGAGACCGCGGTGCTGATCACCTCCGCGGGCGAGATGGAGTCGGCGCTGCGCGACCAGTGGGAGGACGTCACCGCCGCGATGCACTCGGATGACGCGCGGCGCGTCTACGTTGACGTCGCCGAGGACTTGGCCGAGCGCGCCTCGGTTCGGATCTCGGACGCGGATTCGGGCCAGGAGCTCTCGTTCCGAGCTCAGGCGCCGAGCTCCGCGGCCCGGAACATCAACGAGGCCGAGAAGCACCTGGACCGCGAGCTGCGCTCCGGCTACCGCGTGGTGGTGTCGTTCGAGCATCGGGGTGAGGCCGAGCGCGCCCGCTACAACCTCCAGCAGCTCGAGGCGTCATTTCTGGACGGGGGGCCGCCGCCCACCGGCAGCGGACTCGTGTTCGCGGAGGCCGCGCTCTCGGACGGCTTCATCTCGCCGGACCTGAAGCTGGCCGTCATCCCGTTCCGGCGCTTGGTGCACCGCCGACGGGCCGCGGCGCCGGCGCCCGCGCGCGGGCGGCTCGCGGCGTTCACCGACCTGCGGGTCGGGGACCACGTTGTTCACGAGGACCACGGCATCGCCCGCTTCGCCGGATTCGAGACAAAGACGGTCGCCGGCGTCACGCGCGACTACCTGGAGCTGGAATACCGCGGCTCCGATCGCGTCTTCGCGCCCACGGACCAGCTCTCGAAGATCACCCGATATGTGGGGACGGGGGGCGCTGCCCCGCAGCTCTCGGCGCTCGGCTCCAAGCGCTGGGAGGGTGTCAAGGCCCGTGCGCGGCGCGCGGCGCGCGAGCTGGCGGGCGAGCTCTTGAACCTCTATGCGGAGCGGCGGACGCGCGCCGGGCACGAGTTCCCGCCGGACGGTGAGTGGCAGATGGAGCTCGAGCGGGCCTTCCCCTACCGCGAGACAACCGACCAGCTCGAGGCGATCGAGGCGGTCAAGGCAGACATGGAGGCCGCCCGTCCCATGGACCGGCTGATCTGCGGCGACGTCGGCTACGGGAAGACCGAGGTTGCGCTGCGCGCCGCCCAGAAGGCGGTCACGGACGGCAAGCAGGTGATGATGCTCGTGCCGACGACGATCCTCGCTCAGCAGCACCTCGGCACCTTCCGGGAGCGCCTCGCCGAGTTCCCGATCGAGGTCGACCTGGTGTCGCGACTCAGAAGGCCCGCCGAGGTGCGCCAGACTCTTGCCCGCTTCGGCGAGGGCCAGGTCGACATCCTCATCGGCACGCACCGCCTGCTCTCGCGCGACGTTCGCGCTCGCGACCTCGGGCTTCTGATCGTCGACGAGGAGCAGCGCTTCGGCGTCCGCCAGAAGGAGCTCTTGCGGCAGCTGAAGCTGAAGGTGGACGTGCTGTCGCTCTCGGCGACGCCGATCCCGCGCACGCTCCAGATGAGCCTCGCCGGCCTGCGCGACATCTCGGTGATCGAGACGCCGCCGGAGGGCCGCCGGCCGATCCGGACGTACGTCGGGCCGTATGACGAGGAGCTCGTCCGGCGTGCCATCGAGCGCGAGAAGGAGCGGGGCGGGCAGGCGTTCTTCCTGCACAACAGGATCGAGACCCTGCACGAGACGGCCGAGCGGCTCCGGGCGCTGTGCCCCGGCGTTCGCTTCGCCGAGGCGCACGGGCAGATGGAGGAGGCGGAGCTGGAGCGCACGATGCTCGAGTTCCTTCGCGGCGAGGCCGACTGCCTCGTCGCGACGACGATCATCGAGTCGGGGCTGGACATCCCCCAGGCCAACACTTTGATCGTCGAGCGCGCCGACGAGCTGGGGCTCGCGCAGGCCTACCAGATCCGCGGTCGGGTGGGGCGCTCGCGCGAGCGCGCCTACGCGTACCTCCACTATCCCTCGGCACAGGCGCTCCAGCCGGAGGCGTCCTCCAGGCTCGCGACGCTGTCGGACTACACCGAGCTCGGTTCCGGATTCGCGATCGCGATGCGTGATCTCGAGCTCCGCGGCGCCGGCAACCTGCTGGGCGACGAGCAGTCCGGCCACGTCGCGGCGGTTGGGTTCGAGCTCTACGTCTCGCTCCTGGACGACGCCGTCGAGGAGCTTCGCTCGGCGGACGGCGCCGGCAGGCCGGAGGCGTCCGTGCGCCTCGACGTCGATGTCGACGCCTACCTGCCGGCGGACTACATCCCGTTCGAGGCAGCGAAGATCGACGTGCACCGCCGCATCTCGGGCGCCGGCGAGGTCGGCGAGCTGCGGATCCTGCGCGACGAGCTTCGAGATCGCTTCGGTCCCCTCCCGGACCCCGTGGACAACCTCCTCGAGCTCCAGCGCGCACGGATCGAGCTGGGCCTCCTCGGAGCGCGGTCGGTGGAGTTCCGCGGCGGCCGTCTGTCGATCACGCCGCTCGAGCTCGACGCCGCCACCGTCGGGCGCCTGCGCGAGGGAATGCCGGAGGCGATGTACGAGTCGCGGGTGAAGACGCTTTCGGTCCGAGTCCCGGACGAGCCACCGGCCCGCCTCGCCGCGGTCCTGGGCCTCGCGGAAGCCGTGCGGCAGGCCGTCCCGGAGACCGTCGCCGCGTAAGCCACCACTCCACGATTGTCGCTTCATCGCGATATGCGCGATGAATCCGACAACCGAAGGTTGGGGCGCGCGCCGTTTTCGGACACCGCCCGCGCCGCGCCCGTCGGCGCGGGGCCGAACTGAGGCAAGTAGGGCAGGGATGGCCGACTTCGCGGGATTGAGCCGCTAACTCTTCAATGGCCCCCCGCCATGAAAGCGATTGAAGTGTTAACCCCTCTCAGAGGGTGTAACTCTTCAATCCTTGCGGGGGAGGGTGGCGATTGAAGAGTTATCGGGGCGGGGGGCCTTGGATGCGAGGCGCGGGCGCTGCCCTACTTGCCGCCGTTGACGTTCCATCCCTCCGGCGGTCCCGGCTGGTCACATAGCCTCCAGAATCCCGACATGGGCGCGTGCCCGCCTCGCACTTAAGGCCGGATTAGCCCGTGCCGGTATTCTCACGCGCTCGTGCAGAGACTGAGGGACTCGTGACGAGAGTGAGCGACAAGAGGATCGTGGTCGCCGCCGTTCTGGCGGTGTTCCTCGTCGCCTTCTTCGTCATCGTGGCCCTCGCGCAGGGGATCGGGCACCCGAGCCCGTCCTCGAGCGAGGTGGCTGTGGTCGATGACGCACCGGACGGTCATGTCACCGTCGATCAGTTCAACACCGCGCTGAAGCAGACGGCGCTTGGCCAGGGGCTCACCAAGGTGCCCAAGCCGTCCGACCCGAACTACACCAGTCTCAAGGACAGCGCGATGGCCAATCTCCTGACGTCCCGCTGGATCGAGGGCGAGGCGGCGGATCGCGGGCTGACGGCGTCCGACACGGATATCGAAAACTGGATCAAGCAGAACATCGGCGGCCCCTCCCAGTTCAAGAAGGCGGCGAAGCAGGCGGGCTTCACGCCGGCGGAGGCGAGGGACCAGGCTCGGATCATCGTGCTGAGCCAGGACCTGCAGAAGGCGGTCATCCCCACCGCCACGCCCAGCGTCTCGGAGGAGCTGGTTCGCAACTTCTACGAGGCAAACAAGACGCAGTTCACGCAGCCCGAGACCCGCGACGTCCGTGAGATCGTGAACAAGGACCAGTCGAAGGTGGAGCAGGCGAAGTCGATGCTGGAGAAGGACGACTCGTCCGCGAGCTGGAAGAAGGTGGCGGCCAAGTTCTCGACCGACAAGGCGACGCAGTCCAACGGCGGGCTGAGACAGCAGGTGACGAAGGGCCAGAGCGAGCCGGCGCTCGACCAGCAGATCTTCTCCGCGCCCACCGGGCAGCTCGTGGGCCCGTTCCAGGGGCAGGCCGGCTTCTACCTCATCGAGGTCCAGAAGGTGACCCCGGCGTCCGTGACGCCGCTCAGCAAGCTCGAGAGCCAGATCAAGCAGCAGCTTGCCCAGGGCGAGCAGCAGGAGATCGCGACCACGGCCCAGAAGAGCATCACCGACAAGTGGACCTCGCGTACGTTCTGCGCGGACGGATACGTCGTCCAGCAGTGCGCCAACTTCACGCCGCCGTCCTCGGCCACCCAGGGCGCACCACCGGTCACATCGAGCAGCGCCGTCAATCCCGGCCAGACCACCGTCTTCCCCGGGCAGGCGCCATCCGCGCTGCCCCAGGGGCCGCAGTTCCCGGCGCCGAAGCAGCAGCCGTCCGTGCTCGGGCCGGGTGGCGCACCGGCGCTTCCGCCCGGAGCAGCACCGCCCTCCGGAGCCGCGCCGCCGTCCGGAGCGGCGCCGCCACCAAGCGGCAGCACCGTTCCCGGCGGCTAGCCCGCGGGCGCGATGAGCGACGACCACGCGCGCTCCGCCGCTGCGAGCGACGTCGCGGCCGCGCTGATGCGGCTGGATGAGATCACGCGCCGGCTAAGGCGCGAGTGCCCGTGGGACCGCGAGCAGGACGAGCGCTCGATCGTGCCGCACACTGTCGAGGAGGCGTACGAGCTGGCGGACGCCGCAGCGAGCGCCGATGACGCCAAGCTGCTCGACGAGCTCGGCGACGTCCTCTTCCAGGTCTACTTCCTCGCGCTGCTGTTGGAGGAGCGTGGCGCGGGCAACCTCGCCGAAGTTGCGGACTCGATGGCGCAGAAGCTCATCCGCCGCCATCCGCACGTGTTCGGCGAAGCCGAGGCGCGTACCGCCGGAGAGGTCCTTCGCAACTGGGACCGCATCAAGCGCGAAGAGGAGGGCCGAGGAGCCGGCGAGCCGTTCGCGGACGTCCCCGAGAACCTGCCCGCCCTCCTCTACGCGCGAAAGATGCAGCGGCGCGCCGCTTCAGCGGGACTCGCGAGGGAGCAAGCGAGCGAGCGGATGCCGGAGCCGGAGCTCCGCGAGGGGGCGGAGCGCTGGATCGGCGAGGCGTTGTTCGCCCTCGTCGACCTGGCCCGGCGCCTGCGAGTGGACCCCGAGCTGGCGCTTCGCGCGGCAGCGGAGCGGTTCCGCGCCCGCCTCGGGGGCTCCTAAGCGACGCGCTCGAAAGCGGCGTCACGTACCTGGCGCCATGTGGCCGCTGCACCTAGCCGGACTGGTGAAACCGGGCTTTCATCGGGAATCGGCCGTTATGTCCTGCATTCCGCGGGTATGTGTCCAATCGAACGGAATCCGAGAAGGAGGAGCGTAATGCCGGAGGCCAAGACATCATCGAGCCGTAAGGGCTCGTCCAAGTCGTCGAAACGAAACAACAGCAGCTCGACCAAGAGCGCGTCGCGAAACGGATCCACTCGCAGCGGGAGCAGCACACGCTCCAGTGGGCGGAGCAACAGCACGCGTTCCAGCGGACGAAGCGGCAGCACGCGGAGCAATGGGCGAAGCGGTAGCCGTACCCGCGCGCAGTCATCGAACGCAAGGTCCAGCGCCAAGCGCGGCGGGAGCAAGACCGCCAGCCGCACCAAGAAGGGTGCGCAGAACACGAAGGGCGCGGTGCGGAGTGGCGCGGAGAACGCAAAGGACACCGTCAAGAGCGGCGCCGAGAACGCCGTCGAGGGCGTGACGACCGCTGCACAGAAGGCGAAGACACCGCTGATCGCCGGAGGCGCGGCGCTCGCGGGCCTGGCCGGTGCGGGCGTTGTGGGAGTGCTGGCCGCTCGATCGAATCGCCGTCGCAAGGTGCTGGGCATCCCGATGCCGAAGCGCAACGGGCTCTCGATGCCGAAGCTCGCAAAGCTCGCGGTCGCGAAGCGGAACGGCTTCAAGTCGGATGCGCGAAAGGTCGCGGGCGCCGTGAGCGATTCCGCGAAGCGCGCCGACGAGGTCGGACAGCGCGTGAGCAAGGTGGCGCGCACCGTCCAGAGCGTGAGCGACACGACCGATCAGGCAGTCAAGCGGATGTGATGGAGCCCGGGGGCGAGGCAACTCGCTCCCGGGAGCGCTAGGGAAGGAAGTCGAGGAGCGAAGATGGCTGGAAGCCAGCAGGAGTCAAAGGACCCGCGCCCGTCCGAGTACGCGCGGGAGGCGCTTTCGCAGTGGGGGAAGGCGACCCGATACGCGGCAAAAGCCGCGATGATCTACGCCGCTGCCCGGAAGGCACGCGCCGGCGATGGGCCTGCCCTCCTCGAGCGTCTCAATCCCGCCAAGACGGACAAGGGCGGCCGGCTCGGGAGCGTCGCCGACACGGCGCTTTCAAAGCTGGGCGGCCCCGGTGGAAAGCTCGCCTCGAAGGTCGGCGCGGGCAGCCGAATGGTCGAGCGGGTACGCAACGGCTCCGGCGATGACGAATCCGAGGCACCGGCCGCGGAGCCGGCGGAGGCGGCGGCCAACGGCAATGGCTTTCACGGGCACCTTCCGATCCCCATCCAGGAGTCGGTCGAGGTGGCCGCGCCGGTGCGGGTCGCGTACGACCTCTTCACGCGATTCGAGGATTACCCGGACTTTCTCGACCGCGTCGAGAGCGCGGAACGGGTTGACGAGACCCATGCCGTCTTCGTGGTCAAGCTGCGCGGCCGTCAGCGTGAGCTCAAGGTGGAGATAGCCGACGAGCGCGCCGGTCAGCGCCTGGACTGGGAATGCGCGGGCGAGATCGCTCACTCGGGCGTCATCAGCTTCCACGAGCTCGCCCCCCGGCTCACCCACATCGAGCTCACGATCGAGCTGGAGCCGGAGGGGGTCCTCGACCGCCTGACGCGCGGCGTGGGCCTCACGCAGCGGGCCATCCGGGCGGACCTGCACCGGTTCAAGGCGTATGCGGAGCTCGAGCCAGAGGACCAGGAGGCCGAGGACCAGGAGCCGGAGGACCAGGAGCCCGAGGCCAGCGCTCAGGACGAGGAGGAGCCCGCGGCCGACGAGGACGAGATCGAGGAAGGCGTCGACGACGAGGCGGACCTGGACGAGGAGGACCTCGAGGACGACGAGGAGCTCGTGGACGAGGCGGACCTCGACGACGAGGAAGAGCTTGACGACGAGGAACTCGACGATGACGAGGAGCTCGTGGACGAGGAAGAGCTCGACGACGAGGACGAGGCGGACCCGGAGGACGACGAAGAGCTCGTCGATGAGGAGGACGAGGACCTCGACGACGACGACGAGCTCGTGAACGAGGAGGACCTCGAGGATGAAGAGCTCGAGGACGAGGATTTTGAGGACGACGAGCAACCAGACCCGGCGAGGGCGTGGCGATGAGCACCGCCCACCAGGCAAGAACGCCGGAAGGAGTCGGAGTGAACGACCTGGCTCACGGAGGTGGGGGCCGCGTACCTAGGCCGCCGCACGTTGGCAAGCGAATCAAGAAAGGAACCTGAAGATGGCTACTACACAGATGCAGCCCTATCGCGGCGGCTCCGGATACGTCGCGAG
>Ga0075431_100002412_pt1 | contig 17990 bp, 14 predicted proteins | sample RhiMetdeltSRZDD5_FD_75297 | JGI IMG/M metagenome (GOLD analysis project Ga0075431, IMG submission 75297) | Populus rhizosphere microbial communities from Tennessee, USA - Rhizosphere MetaG P. deltoides SRZDD5 | ecosystem: Host-associated > Plants > Roots > Rhizosphere > Soil | place: USA... | reverse complement strand
AGGAGCGCTGCCAGAGCTTCCGGATCGGCGCGCAACTCATCGACCAGACGGATCAGGTCAGCCGAGAAATCTCCGCGGCGCTGTATCGCGGCGCGATCGAGCTCGGCCTGCGTGTTGTCGGTGATGCGATCCATCCAGACGAAAGGCGAGGCGACCCCAAGCTCGTCGCGCACGTCGCGCAGCAGTTCGGCGATGGCGTCAGGACGTCGCAGGTCGCGATGCAACGGCCCGCGGCCGGTAAGGGTAACGGTGAGCAGCAGGTCCCGGCTCCCGCTGACCGCCGTGCCAAGAATCTTTTTCTGCAAACTGTGCAGATCGGGCTCGTTCGAGATGTCCACGTCCACGTGAGCGAAGCGGACGCGATCGAGCTCCACGAAATCCACTCGATCGATTGTGTCGCCGGTCGCTTCGACCAGCACCGCGCCGCGCGGCCCCAATTCGCTGGACTTGCCTGCTTGCACACTACCGGAGTAGACAATCCACGGCCGGTCCGCGAGGACCAGGTGGCTGTGGATATGGCCCAGCGCCCAATAATCCATACCGGCGCGCGTAAGATCGGCGACCGAGCAAGGACTGTAGGCAAGATGGTCCGGCTGGCTGCCGACGTTACAATGCAGAACAGCGACATGCAATCCGGGCGCGCCGTTTCGCCGGAAGCGCAAGGAAAGGTTCTCGGTAACATCGCGGCAGGGATAGCTGATGCCGTAGACGTGCGCGAGCACTTCGCCGCCACGTGTGACCTGGTTTGCCGCTACCGCATCACAGCCAAAAATAGTGAGATTCGCCGGCGGTTTGCGCATCGCCGACCAGCCGTCAAGTGGATCGTGATTACCATGGGCGACGAACACCGGAATGCCGCATTCGCCAAGCCGTTCCACTCCCCGGAGGAAGCGTAACTGCGCCCGCACGCCACGCTCGGCTGCATCGTAGATATCGCCCGCGAACACTACGAAGGCCACTTCGCGCTCGATCGCCATCGCGACCAGCGCGTCGAACGCCTCGAGTGAAGCGTCCCGCAATCGGGCGGCGATCTCCGGCGCGACGCGCCCGATCGCGGCGAACGGAGTGTCGAGATGAAGATCGGCGGCGTGAACGAAGCGGAACTTGGGCCCTGGCATGACGGCTACGAGCTATAATTGTTGTTCGAATCGCCAGCAAAGAGCAACTACTTGGGTAGCAACTATAGGCCTCAGCCGAACCGCAACTCCGGCGCATCCGTCCCGCGCGGGCTCGACCGCAATTTTGAGCTCAAATCACAGATCCATCGCAAGCTGCTGGGCGTCCTGAATCTGGATCGTGTCTCCTCGATTCCGAAGGACCGCGTTCGCATGGAGATTGGACGCGTGGTCGAGCGCCTGCTCGAGGAAGAGCGGGTTCCGATGACGGCGGCGGAGCAGGCCAGGATCGTCGAAGAGGTGCTCGACGAGGTACTCGGTCTTGGCCCGCTCGAACCGTTGCTGAAAGAGCCGTCGATCTCCGATATTCTCGTCAACCGCTACGATAAGGTGTTCATCGAGCGCAATGGAAAGCTCTCTGAGACGCCGGTACGCTTCCGGGACGATGCCCACCTGCTGCATATCATCGAAAAGATTGTTTCGCAGGTGGGCCGGCGCATCGATGAAGCGCAGCCCATTGTTGACGCACGGCTCGCTGACGGCTCACGCGTGAACGCCATCATTCCGCCGCTGGCGCTCGACGGTCCGTGCCTGAGCATTCGTCGCTTCGGCCGTCACGTGATCACGCAGGAGGAGATGATCGCCTACAAGACGGTCACGCCGGGGATGCTAAAATTCCTGGCCGCCTGCGTTCAGGCCAAGACCACGATTCTGATTTCCGGCGGAACAGGCTCGGGAAAGACAACAACATTGAATGCGCTGTCTCGATTCATTCCGGAAGAGGAACGCATCGTCACCATCGAAGACACCGCCGAGCTGCAACTACAGCAGCGGCACGTCGTGAAGTTCGAGACCCGTCCGCCGAACCTGAACAAAGAAGGCGGCATCAATCAGCGGCAGTTACTGCGGACGGCGTTGCGTATGCGGCCGGACCGGATAATCGTCGGCGAGTGCCGCGGCGCCGAAGCGCTGGACATGCTGCAGGCGATGAATACCGGCGTCGAAGGCTCGATGAGCACAGTGCATGCCAACACGCCGCGAGACGCTTTTTCGCGTCTTGAGACGCTGGTCCTAATGGCGGACCTGGAGATTCCGTCGCGGGTAATCCTCCAGCAGCTCGCCTCGGCGATCAAATTGGTCGTGCAGGTAACACGCCTTCAGGACGGCACGCGCAAGTTGGTCAGCATCGCCGAGGTGCTTGGTGTCCAGGATGAGCGGATCGACCTGCAGGACATTTTCATTTTTGAGCGCACCGGCGTGACCGACACCGGCAAGGTGCAAGGCCGATTCCGGAGCACCGGGGTGACTCCGAAGATCCTCGATCGGCTGCGCGTGGCGGGGATTTCGATGCCGGCGTCGGTGTTCGATGAAGTGCTAGAAGTGAACCTGTAATTAGAGTGAGGACGTAAATGAGAATCTTTATCTTGATCGCACTTATTCTAACTTTGTCCGTATCTCTGGTCGCCCAATCCACGCTCAATGGCGTGGTCACGGATGTGTCTGGTGGCGCTATTGCCGGCGCCGTCATCGTGATTCATTGGGATTCCAGCGGAAGTAAGGTCGGGCTTCACTCGAATGTTGGAATCAAGGAAGATCTGGTCGTTCGGACTGGCGCGAACGGCGACTTTTCAGTGAATCTGCCGCCCGGATTCTATGATGTATTCATAAGCAGCATGGCATTTACGCCGGTGTGCCGGAAGGTCCGCCTAAACGCTGGAAGCACCGTCACATTCGATCCAAAACTTCGGCTCGATGTTTTGGTGTCCGCCGAGCTGGCCCACCCGGTGTTTTAATAGCCTGAACGATAGTATTAGTGATGAAAATTCCGCCGGTCGGCGTACTGTCTCCGCCCTGCGTAATGATCTTCAATTCGCGATTCACAACGCTCAAAGTTTCGCCAAACAACTACAAACACATGTCTCGCCGGTTTGGAACGATCCAAATAATTGACACGCGATGCTAAGCTCAAATCGAGGAAGCACTGCTATGCCCGGCGCGGTCATCATACCTCATCACATTCATCGCCGGTTTCAGTTCCAGCTAGTAACGGCCTCGAACGAACAAGCTAAAGGTTGTTCCACATCGGTTGCAAATCCTTGATTGGACTTCGTGGAACAAGCTTTAGCTTGTTCGTCAGGCGATCTCTCCGCTCTCACCAGAACCACAAATTCAGAGCCAACATGATAGCCCCCATCACACACGCCAGCGGTAGCGGACGCCGATACCAAACTTCGAGGTCATCCTTAGGCATTTCAGTCAGTCCGTAGACCAAGCCGCGCAGTTCCTCCGCCGGTCGCGCTTTAGTCGCCAGACTCACCAGGATCGTCGTCAAGAAGCATGCCGACCACGCAAATATAGCGATCCAGAAATTCTGCGCCATCGTGGAAGGGAAGCTATACACCTGCCCGATCCATCCGCCTTTCTGTTCCGCGACAGTTAGGCCATGCGTCGCGGCGGCAGCGGCGGTTCCGGCGAGCAGTCCCGCAAACGCGCCGTGTCCCGTCGCGCGCCGCCAGAACATGCCGAGCAGAAAAGTCGCAAACAACGGCGCGTTTACGAAGCCGAACACGAGCTGCAGCAAATCCATGATGTTGTTGTACCGTCGGGCGAGATAGGCCGTGGCGAGCGACAGCAACGTGCCGAAGATCGTCGTCAGCCGGCCGACCAGCAGATAGTGCTTGTCGGGAGCCTTGCGGCGAATATAACTCTGATAGATGTCGTACGTGAAAACGGTATTGAACGCAGTGACGTTGCCGGCCATGCCGGACATGAAGGAGGCCATCAGGGCAGTGATCCCCACTCCCAGCATCCCGGGCGGATAGAACTTGGCCATGAGCGTCGTGAGGACTTGATCGTAATCGGGCCAACCGTACTTCAACGGGATCGCATAGCCGACGTCCATCTTGGCGAGTGACAAAGCCACGATTCCCGGAACGATCACGATGAATGGCATGAACATCTTTGGTAGAGCCGCCAGTATCGGAGTGCGCCGCGCCGCCGACATGCTCTCAGCGGCCATCGCGCGTTGCACGACAAGAAAATCAGTGCACCAGTACCCGAATGCCAGCACGAAACCCAATCCGGCTGCCATGCCGAACACCTCGACGCCCATCGGATTCTGATAAGTGTGTCCCATGTACTGCCACGAATGCGTCATGACGGACGGGATGCGCGCCGCCATCGCTTCCCAGCCACCCGCCGCCATCAGCGACAGTATGGCCAGCGGCGCAAATCCCAGCACGATCAGGAAAAATTGCAGAACCTCGTTGTAGATGGCGCTGGTCAGTCCGCCGAGCGACGTATAGATAAGGACAATCGCCGCGGACATGAGCACCGAGCGGGAAAAGCTCCATCCGAGGACGAGCTGGAAGAGCAAGCCGAGCGCGTACATCGAAATGCCCGAAGAGAACACCGTCATCGCGGCGAATGTGATCGCGTTGAATCCGCGCGTCTTTTCGTCGAAGCGAAGCTTGAGATATTCCGGCACGGACCGGGCGCGGCTGCCGTAGTAGAACGGCATCATGAAGACGCCGATGAACAGCATCGCCGGGACAGCGCCGATCCAGTAAAAGTGCGCCGTCATGATGCCGTACTTGGCGCCGGAGGCTGACATGCCGATCAGCTCTTGTGCGCCGAGATTAGCGGCGAGGAAGGCGAGACTGGTGATCCAGACGGGTACCGAGCGGCCGGAGAGCAGGAAATCGCGGCTTGAGTGGACCTTCTTGCGTAACCGCCAGCCGATACCCAGCACGCAGGCGAAATACAGGGCAAGGATGCAGTAATCCACCAGAGTCAGTTTCAAATAAAGACCCCTGAAGCCCTCTCAAATTGATTGGAAATGCCAGTGTAACAAAAAAGGAAGCGGGCGTGTCAAGTGTGAAATCCGATAGAATGACCGAATGCGAACCGAGCGCCGAACCTTCCTGAAATCAGCCCTGCTTTCAGGCGCGGCGCTCTCGCCCGGGCTGGCGATGGCCCAGCAGAAGGCTCCAGAAAAGGGCTCGATGATCAAGAAGATCGAAGTCCTGCCGACGAGCGTCGAGTTCAAGCATACGTTCGTGATCGGCCGGGGCCAGGTTGGGGCGGCAGGGCAGGGCGGCCGCTACGCTTACGTTCGCGTGGAATCGGCCGACGGGCACGTAGGTTGGGGTGAGACCAACACGATTCCGAGCTGGAGCTATGAAACGCTCGAAAGCGTGACCAGCACGATCCGCAACTACCTTGCGCCGATCTGCATGGATCGTTCACCATTCGAGCAGACGTATTTTCAGAAGCAGTTCGACGAGCGATTGACGCCCGCTGTCAGCCAGGGCTTTCCGTTCGCCAAGAGCGCGGTGATCGGCGCGACGCTTGATCTGGCGGGCCAGATAGCCGGAATCCCGATGCACCGATTCTTCGGCGGCAAGATTCACGACAAGATCGAGCTTTGCTATGCGCTCTCGATCGACACTCCCAAGGTGATGGCCGAGGCAGCCGCGTCATTTCCGTTCGTGAAATGCTACAAGCTGAAAGTCGCCGGCGACCCGATTGTCGATTATCAGCGCATCAAGGCCGTCACCGAAGCGCGTCCGGACGTCGACATCTGGCTCGACGCCAATCAGAGCTATCGCCCGATATACATGGAGACGTTCCTCAAGAAGATTGAAGGGATGACTCAGGTGAAGTGTCTCGAACAGCCGGTCAAGAGCACCGACTGGTTCGGCTTGAAGCGCGTGCGCGACAAGACTCCGCTGCCGATTGCCCTCGATGAAGGCTGCTTCAACTCCTACGATGTCGCTCGGCTCGCCCGCATGGAAGCGGGAGACTTGGTTGTGCTGAAGGTCGCCAAAGCAGCCGGCTTGTGGGGATGCCAGCGAAGCGCGATCGTCGCCGAGGCAAACGGGCTCGGCTTGCTCGGCAGCGGCCTCACCGAATCGGGTGTGGCGCTGGCGGCGGCGATTCACTTGTATTCCACGATGGACCTGCTGCTTCCGCCAGAATTGAACGGGCCGGAATTTCTCGCTGACCTGATGGTGGAAGGCTTGAAGATCGATGGCTGCACAGTTACCGTGCCTGATGGCCCTGGCCTCGGGATCAAGGTAAACGAGGCAAAAATCCGCGCGCAAGCGATCAAGATCTGACCTCGCTAAAATAGCTAACAAGACCTAATGCCAAAGAAGGTGGTGATCGTTGAAGATGAGGCGGAACTTGCCTCTTTGCTCGAGTACAATCTGAATCGGCAAGGTTTGCTGACTCGCGTCATTTCCGGCTCCAAAGGCGCCGTGGAACAGATGGAGAGCTGGAAACCGGACCTGATAATCCTCGATGTGATGCTGCCGGACGGGGACGGCTTCGACCTCTGCCGGCGTTTACGGAAGAATGCTTCGCTCGCTCGGATTCCTGTGCTGTTCCTGACAGCGCGTTCCGACGAGGTGGACCGCGTGCTTGGCCTCGAAATCGGCGGCGACGACTATGTCACCAAGCCATTCAGCCCGCGTGAACTGATGGCGCGGGTGAAGGCCCACTTGCGGCGCGGCGATCAGGAGGAGGCCGCGGAGACCGGCGTCAGTCTACTGCGCCTGGGACCCTTCACGCTGGACCGGGCGGCGCATCGTATAAGCCTTCGAGGCGAAGAGCTTCCGCTCACGTCGACCGAGTTTCGTCTGCTGGAGTTTTTCCTGATGCATCCTGGCCGCGCTTACAATCGCGAACAATTGCTCGAAGAGGTTTGGGGCCAGCAGCACTATGTAAGCCCCCGAACCGTCGATGTCCATGTACGTCGTCTGCGCGAAAGAATTGAGGAACAGCCCGACGATCCGCGTTTTCTGACTACGGTCCGCGGATTCGGCTACCGCTTCGAGGCGCAGCCATGACCGCCAGAATCTTCGCCAAGCTGCTGCTGGGGTCCTTTTGCTTGCTCGCCGTAGCGATGGCAGCGGTGGATTATTTTGCGACCCGCGTCATCGAATCGAGCTATGTTCAGAACCTGACCGGCCAACTTGCCACCAACGCCCGCCTCATTGCTCTCGCGCAGCCTGCGAAAGTTGACGACCAGGCTGCGACCCGGATGCGCGCGATGGCGCACGACGCCGGGGCGCGGCTGACGGTGATCGGCCGCGAAGGGCGCGTGGTCATCGATTCCGACGCCGAGCCGTCGAAGATGGAGAATCATGCAGGACGCGCCGAATTCATGGAAGCGCTCGCCGGCAGGCAAGGTTCATCGAGGCGGCATAGCGCGACGACCGGAGTGGACTATCTCTACGTCGCGATCCCAATCACCAACGGCGCCCTGCGATTGGCGATGCCGCTATCGGAGATTCAGAGCCAGGTCAATTCGATTCGCGGCCGTATGCTGGCTGCTACGGCGGCAGCTTTCATGCCGGCAATCCTGATTGCAGCCTTCTTTGCGCGCCGGATCTCAAAACGCGTCGGGGCGATCATCGCTTTTGCCGGCGAACTTGCGAAGGGAAACTACCGCGCGCGGCTCGATACGGCGAACAAGGGCGAATTGGGTCTGCTTAGCTCACAGCTCAAGGAGGCGGGTGAAAATCTGCAGCGCGCCGTGGAGCAACTCGATCGCGAGCACAGCGAGCTGGAAAAACTGGAACGCGTGCGCAAAGATTTCGTCATCAACGTCTCACATGAGCTACGCACACCGCTGGCGTCGATTCAGGGATATGCCGAGACATTAATGGACGGGGCGCTCGAAGACCAGGTCAACAACATGCGGTTTCTCGGCATTATCCGCCAAAACGCCGAACGGCTCGCCAGTTTGACCGCCGACCTGCTGACCTTGTCGCGGGTCGAGATGCGCCGCCAGGAGCTGAACTTTGCGCCATACAAATCGAGTGAGCTGTTAACCGAAGTGGTTGACACTGTCTATCCGATTGCAAGCAAGAAGCAGATCCTGCTGGTAAAGCAATTCTCACCGGAAGTGGATTTGGTGTACTGCGACTCCGAGGCGGTCCACCAGATTTTGATCAACTTGCTGGATAACGCGATGAAATATACACCCGACGGAGGTGTTATCACGGTCGGGACCAGGCCGTTCGGGATCGCAACGGTCGAGATCTTCGTCAGGGATACCGGAGTCGGGATACCGGCGGAAGACGTTCCGCGACTCTTTGAGCGGTTCTATCGTGTTGATAAAGCGCGCTCTCGCGAGCTAGGGGGAACCGGATTGGGGCTGGCGATCGTGAAGCATCTGGTCCTTGCCCAAAAGGGAGAGGTTAGAGTCGAGAGTACGATCGGTGAAGGATCTACGTTTTCCTTTACCCTCCCGATCGAGGCGCCGGACCCGGTTGAAGAAGTTCATCCACAGTTCACGGCTTCTTAATCGTTTTGCAACATTGGTTGGGTTACGCTCGACAGTGAGCAACCCATGAAAAAGATAGTCTTAATCGAAGATGACTGCGATCTCTATGCTCTCCTTCAGTACAACCTGGAGAAGGAGGGTTTTCAGATGGCCGGATCGAAGACTGGCAAGGGAGCCATTGAGCTGTGCCGCGCGTTCGGCCCGGACCTGATTCTGCTCGACATCATGCTTCCGGACTCCGATGGGCTGGATATCTGCAAGGGCATCCGCAATCACCCTGACCTGGCTCACATTCCGGTGATCTTCCTGACGGCGCGCGGTTCGGAAACGGATCGGATTGTCGGGCTGGAGCTCGGCGCGAGCGACTACGTGGTGAAGCCGTTTTTTGTGCGCGAGTTGATCGCGCGCATCAAGCTGCAGTTCCGAACGTTGCAGGAGCCGTCACGCGTGGTGCGGGTTGGCCCGCTGGAGCTCGATCGCGCCAGTTGCCGGGTGAAGCTGAACGGCGACGTGCTCGGACTCACTGCCACCGAGTTCCGGCTGCTGGAATTCATGATCAGCCGCCAGGGCGTGGTTTTCAGCCGCGACCAGTTGCTGAACGCCGTCTGGGGACAGGATCGCGCCATCACCGATCGCGCCGTCGATGTCTATGTCCTTCGCCTGCGGCAGAAAGTGGAAAATGATCCGGCCAACCCGAAGCTGATCCATTCAGTGCGCGGTTTTGGCTACACGTTCGAGCTGCGCGAAGCGGCTATGGCTGCCACCTAATCGTTAGGGTCCATAAAATAGAAAAAGCCCCGGAACTACTTGTTCCGGGGCTCTTTTCCCGCCTGAGTTTATACGGTCTTCGGAACCACGAACGGAGCGCGGTAGGCGCGAGTTAAAAGCTTATTCGCTTCTGAATCGCCGACACAGGTCATCGTGTTCGCGTCGAAGTTGATGGAGCGGCCGACTCGATAAGAGATGTTCGCCAAGTGCACGAGCACCGTCGATGCGCATCCCTCTTCGATCTCGGCGGTCAAGTCGGACCGCTTGTGGCTGCGGACCGCCTTGATGAAGTTGGCATAGTGGTCGCCGCCCGCGGTCTTTTCCGGACCGGCTTCCTGATACTTGCCAAGCCAGCTCTGGTAGCGTGTGTACCATTCGATGCCGAGGTAACCCTTGGAGCCGTAGAAGATGTTCCCAACAGTGTTCGGATCGGGCTTGCCGTCTTTTTCCTTCATCTTCTCGCAAATGCCGGCTTCGTGATTGCTCATCCAGTGGCGGACATCGAACACGAGCATCTTCTTCTTGCCGTTGTCATTGAACTCGAAGGCCGAATTCAGCGTGTTCGGCGTCTCCTGATCGTCGTCGAACATGAAATGTCCGCCGATGGAGGTTACCTTGGTCGGATACTTGACGTTCAGGCCCCAACGCGCGATGTCCATCTCGTGGATGCCCTGATTGCCGATGTCGCCGTTGCCGGTGTCCCACATCCAGTGCCAGTTATAGTGGAAGCGGTTCTTGGTGAACTCGCGCTTGGGCGCTGGCCCGGTCCACAGGTCGTAATCGACTCCGGCGGGAACAGGCGCCACCGGGGCGCGGCCGATAGTGTCGCGCCATTTGAAGCACAGAGCCCGGGCCATGTAGATGTCGCCGAACTCACCGCCCCGAACCTTCTCGATGGCTTCCTGGAGCGCGACGCCCGAACGGCTCTGGCTGCCCATCTGCACGATGCGGTCATACTTGCGCGCGGCAGCTACTACTTGCTTGGCTTCGAAAATATTGTGGGTAGCGGGCTTCTCGCAGTAGACATCCTTGCCGGCCTGACAGCCCCAGATGGTCATCAAGGCGTGCCAGTGATTCGGAGTCGCGATCGAAATCGCGTCGATCGACTTGTCTTCGAGCAGCTTGCGGATATCGGTATAGCCCTTCGGCGCCTTGCCGGTCTTGGTTTCCACTTCCTTCGTGCGGGTGTCCAGTACAGACTGATCCACATCGCAGAGCGCTACGACCTCCACGTTTGGCTGGGGGATAAAGCCTTTGATGTTATCGTTTCCGCGGCCACGTAGGCCGATGCAAGCCACGCGGACAGTCTCGTTTGCGCTTTTCGCGGCCCCGTGCAGGCGGGTTCCCGCTGCGCCGGCGGCTAACGCTGTGCTCATCACAAAATGTCGTCGATTCATAGGCCTCTCTCTCAGTAGCCGAATCGGGCACAACTCAGCCGATTCTCGGCAAGTAGTATATCAGATTGAAGCTGCATGTTCATCCTTGTTTCCATCGTACACCTACGCCCAGTGTTTTTTTGGCATACTCCAGGCTCCGCTCCAGGTCAAGGAGCTGCTGAAGAGTAAGGGCGGCCTCATACTCGGGCGGTTGCCTGCCCGTTCCGGCGATCACCATCGGTCCGGAATAGGGACGGCCACGCTTGGCGAGCGCCAGGAATCGGGCGAAGTCTGACGCGGGGAGTTTCGGGAAAGCCTTCCAGAAATCCGGTTCCAGATAGGGGAGGATCTGCGGTGGACGGCCGGTAATGATCTCGAGCTGCATGGCAGCCTGCGGGCAGGATTTCTTGAACTGCGCAACCAGGCGCGGGAAATCGATGGTTCCATCACCAAGCGCTACCCACTGAAATGCGGCCCCGCGCGGATGCTCGTACAGAGCGGAATCGCGGATGTGGGTGGTGACGACATGCGGCCCCAAGACTTCCAGCGTCAGCATCGGATCTTCCAGCAGCCACATCGGATTGCCGGTATCGAGGTTCGAAGCCAGCAGGTCCTTGCCGACTTCATCGATCATCGTCTTTACTTCGCGCGCCGTGAGGTCGCCGTTGTGATTTTCGATCGCGACCTTGACCCCGGTGTCGAGGGCCTGCGAGCGCACACCGCGCAAGACCTTGATCGTATTTTCCATGTGGCCTTCGATCGGAATAGCGCTGCGCCGCTCCGCAGCTCCGCCGAGGTAGCACCGCATCGACGTGGCGCCAACTGCTTTAGCAACTTTGAGTCCAGTCAGTACGTATTGGCCAGGCTCGCCGAATTTTGGCGACCAAGCGGCGGCTGAAGGGCAAATGCATCCAATGCCGCCGTCAATTTGAATCCCGAGCCGAACGGCCTGATCCTTCACCTGCCGCAGATGAGCGGGCTCGAGGCTCTCGTATTCATCGAGACTCGATATCTGGATCGCGTCGAGCTTATGGCTGGCGGTGTAGTCGAGCAGCTTCGTCATTTTCCAGCCCAGGTTGCGGATGGAGTAGCTGTCGAGACCGAGGCGGATTCCATCGCCGGCGGCGGCGCCGGCGGATTGCGACGCTGCCATTGCCGCGGCTGGAGCCGACTTCAAGAAAGTTCGTCTGCGCATTATGACTCCTTACGGAATGAGATTCCGGCAAAACTGACCACGCTCTGCTCGTCGATGTTCCACTGCTCGTAGTGATTCAACTCGCCGCGGGCATGGGGGGCTACTTTGAGAAACGTGTAGAGGGGCGAGGAACCACACCATTTTAAGTCGTCGCGATTCTGCTGGACCAGCTCCCAGAAGCCGGCGGCGTCGCCGGCATTGACGCGATCGATCCGCAGACGGTCGCGGGCCGCGACCTCGGCCATTTCGCCTTCATCCGCAAGCGCGGTGAAATGGTCGCCGTAGCGCCTGCCCATATGAGCCATGTCGATGCCGAGCACCCAGAAGAGGCGGTCACCTTCGCGGGCCGCCAGGTCGCCGAGTGCGCCGAAGAATCGGCGTATGTTCTCATCGTCCTCGGGCGCGCTTCCGTCGTAGATACTGCGGCCGAAGGAGCCGCACAGGATCGGCAGAATGCGGATGTCCGGGCCGTAAACATGCTGCAGGAAGAGCACCTGGAATTCGATGGAATGCTCGATCGCGTGGCAGTAATCTTCCATCAGGATGGCGTCACCGGCTCCGGTGACCAAAGTTTCGACGAGCGACAGGTTTACAGCGGATTCGCCGAGCGGTGTGGCAAACGGCTTTCGTGTCAATCCGAATCGCTCAGGCTGGCCATAGTGCGAGGTGCCTAGCACGACGAAGGTGCGGTCCTTGTACTCGGATTTAAGCGCTCCGTATGCCGCCCGGTAGGATTTCCACCCGCCCTCCGGACTAACGTGTGGCGCGGCGATTCCCACGAGGCTGCCGGCGCCGTTCACTGCGCCGTTCATCCATTCCCCGAGTGTCTGCCGCAGTTCGCTGGGATCGTCAGGATAGGCGGAGCCGGAATGCGTGGGTTCGCGCCTGGGCTCGGCAGCGAATTGGCGATGGCGCTCCTCGCGCATATGCTCATAGACAGCGTCTTCGAGAAATCCGCTGGCGGCGAGGGTCTCGACGATATTCTTCTGAAGGTCGCCTACTTGTAAGTCGCCCGTGATGCGAACCAGTTCCTGGCGCAGGTCGAGTTCGGAGGTCTCACCGTCGAAGCACCTGAGGCACTCGATCAGCGCCGGAGGAATGATGAGAGTGGCGTCGGAGTAGCGGTAGGCGTCGCGAATCAGCAGCCCTGGACGATCCGGCACGGGGGAGGGCATGAAATCCAGGTTCGCGCGGAGGCGGGGCAGCATCGATTTATGATAAAGCCTTATTGGCCACGACTGAACACGCATGAACGCGAATAAGAAAATCTGTGGCGACGAGAAGGATTTTCGCAGGGCGGAGGCAGGTGCTCGAGCGCTTCGCGTTTCGATAAAAGAATTGGACGCTCGCGCGAGTGCGGAATTAATGGAGAGCGAGGCAAGGCGCGCCCGCCCGGCAGAGTTCGAGACACATCGGGTCTGGGCGCTCGTCTGGATGATTCGATTCGAAGGGTTGCTCGAAAGGCCGTAGCGAGATTGAGTGACTGTTGGTCTATTCGGGCTCGATGGCGGGGGGAGCCTGGTAGCGGTTTGCGTCGGCGCCCAAGGCTTGACGGCGGCTGGATTCCAGGAGCGCGAGCAGATCGTGCGCTTTCATCCCGTAGTTGTTCGGCAAGTTGCGATCGAATGACGCAATGGCGCCGGCGATCCGGGCAATGACGTTTCTTTTAGGGTAGCTTTCGGAGAACGTGAAGCCGACCGAACGACGGATCGGGATAAACATGTAGCTATAGGTGATCAGCTTGAATTCTTTGACGTCGATCCAGCGATAGGCGTCTTCTCTGAACCAGTACCGAACCGTGAACCCCTGCGAATCCAGTTTGAGCCACGCGGCGCCGGGTATCAGCGATACGTTGCATATGATGACGCTAACGGCGCAAATGAAGCTGAGCATCCCGCCACCGGAATGCCGCGATGATGTGGCCGTCACCACAATCCATAAGAAACAGACGAAAAACAGCAGCCCCAGACGCCGCCCAGGGTACAAGCATCTCTCCACAACATTCCTCCCGAATCGCTGATTTCTGTCGCGCGCCAAAACGAACACACCTGGCGCAAGTCTATGATCGGCGGCTAATCCAGAGGAGCCGATAAGGGATTTGCCGGAGAATTCGCCTACCCTTGATCTGGCGCCTCTGTTGGGTGGTGTACTTCGGAAGGTGTGTCGATTCGCGCGGATGGCGTCATCTCCTGCAATCTTACGAAATAGGCCGCGCGAGCTCTCGGGGGAGTGTCACTCAGCATGGTGGTTCTTTTCAGTATCCCTCACGGTCGCAGTATTCTCTGAAGCCATTGCTCGACTAGCGGGCCCGCCTTCGAGGGGAACCGGTGGCCGCCTTCTAGCATGTGGAATTCGACGTCATCGGCATGGACGCGAAGGCGGTCCGGGAATTTTTCAGTGACTGCGGGCGGGAAGATCTCGTCCTCTCGACGGGCGATGTGTAGGAGTGCGGCGGAGACGTCGCCGTACTCGCCGGTTTCCCAATCCTTGGGGATACCGCCGCAAACTCCGATTACACCGCGAACTGCGCTAGCGTGATTGGCGGCGAAACGGTAATTCAGTCCGACGGGTTGCGAAAAGCCTATTAAGATACGGCGCTCGGCCGGAATTTCCGTTTCGTCGATTACTTGCAAAAGCATTTCGTGGTGCAGTCGCACCGCTGACTGGATGTGCGCCTTGGTTGCCCAGGAGTATCCAACCTCGCTGTCAGGGGCATTAGATGGATAGAACTCGCTCGGCGCCTGGATGGATGCGATGACTGGGCCGGGTCCGAGCAAGGCGCGCGTGAGTCGAAGCATCACTTGGGGGTTCGAGCTGTAGCCGTGTAGCGCCAGGACCAGCACGGTTTGATCGGTGATCGTAGACGGAGACTGCAAGAGATAGTGGCACTCCAGGCGCGCGTCGAAGGAGCGGCGCTCAAACTTCTCGGGACTCATCGAAGCTGTTGTACCATGAGCTTCGAGAACACATGATGTCGAAAATGCCTGCTCTCGTGAAGAAAACCGGCGCTCCGGGCATCGAGCTCGAAGCGGTCGACCGGCCCACTCTTGGCCGTGATGAGGTGCTGATCCGGATCCAGAAGACCGGGATCTGCGGTACGGATCTTCACATTTACGAGTGGGATGAATGGGCGCAGAGCCGGGTGCGTCCGCCGTTCGTCGTCGGACATGAGTTCATGGGGGTGATCGAGGCTGTCGGCGAAGGCGTGGACGGCTTCAAGCCGGGCGAGCAGGTCTCCGGCGAGGGTCATATCGGCTGTGGTCATTGTTACTTCTGCCGGACGGGACAGGGGCATATCTGCCGGAAGGTCGAGATTATCGGTGTCGACCGCGATGGGTGTTTCGCCGAGTTCATGCGGCTTCCGGAGACGAATGTCTGGAAGGTGCAGCCAGGGATTCCGCGCGAGGTGGCGGCGATCTTCGATCCGCTGGGGAACGCGATGCACACCGTGATGGCGCAGCCGGTCGCGGGCAGGAGTCTGGCGATCGTGGGCGCCGGGGCCATTGGGCTGATGGCGTGCAAGATCGCCAAGGCGGCGGGGGCGCTGAGCGTCGTGGTAGTGGAGCCGAGACCTAAAAAGCGTGAACTGGCTTGTCAGTTCGGCGCCGATGACGCCTACGATCCTGTCAAGACCGGCTGGCTCGAAGAGTTCATCGCCAAGACTCCGGATGGCGTCGGCGCCGATATCGTGCTCGAGATTTCGGGCAGCGTCTCGGGAATTCGCAATGCGTTCGAAATGGTGCGGCCGGGCGGCGATGTGGCGCTGCTCGGGATCCCGGCCAGTCCGGTTACCTTGAACCTGTCGGAGGCGATCATCTTCAAGGGGGTCACGGTCCGCGGGATCAACGGGCGGCTCATGTATAAGACCTGGTATCAGTGCGAACGCTTTCTGCTGGAGCACAAGCTAGACATCTCGCCGCTAATCACGCACCAGATGCCCTATAAGCAATACGAGGAAGCTTTCGGGCTGCTGCAGCGCGGGGAAGCGGTGAAAATCATCCTCGATTGGGAATGATAGGATAACGAAGGTATGCCAGACAAAAACGATCACGTTTTCGGATTCAACACGCGGACTCTGCACGCGGGGCATTCGCCCGACGCGGCCAGTCACGCGCGAGCCGTCCCCATTTACCAGACCACGTCCTTCGTTTTCGAGGACACCGAGGATGCGGCGGCGCTTTTTAATTTGCAAAAGTTCGGGAATATTTATACCCGAATCATGAATCCGACTACGGGTGTTTTCGAGGAGCGGATGGCGTCGCTGGAGGGCGGCATCGGGGGGCTGGCGACGGGCAGCGGACAGGCGGCGCAGTTTCTGGCGATTACCAGTCTGCTCGATTCCGGCGATCAGATTGTGTCGTCGAGCACGCTGTACGGCGGCACTTACACGCAGTTTGATGTCAGCTTTCGGCGGCTGGGGATCGACACCGTCTTTGTCGATCCGGATAATCCGGAGAATTTTCGCAAGGCGATTACGCCGAGAACGCGGATGCTCTACGCCGAGACGATCAGCAATCCGCGGATGAACGTCCTGGATATTGAGGCGGTCGCCAAGGTTGCGCATGAGGCGAATATTCCGCTGGTGATCGATAACACGTTCGCCTCGCCGTACCTCTGCCGGCCGATCGAGCACGGGGCCGACATTGTTGTGCATTCGGCGACGAAATTCATTGGCGGGCACGGGACGTCGATCGGCGGCGTGATTGTCGACAGCGGCAAGTTTCCTTGGGACAAGGGACACTTCCCGCATATCACGGAGCCGGCCAAGCATTACCACGGGATGAAATTTCACGAGACGTTCGGGGGGCTCGGGTACATCATCAAAGCTCGAACTGACGGTCTGCGCGACTTCGGAACTTCGTTGAGCCCGTTTAACTCCTTCCTGTTTCTGCAAGGGCTCGAAACATTGCCCCTTCGGATGAAGGCTCACTCGGAGAACGGCCTGGCTGTCGCGAAATTTCTGGAAGGGCACAAGACGGTGTCGTGGGTGAATTATCCGGGCCTGGAGTCGAGTCCTTATCGGGCGATGGCGAAGAAATATCTTCCAAAAGGGTGTAGCGCAATTCTGACGTTCGGAATCAAGGGTGGGATGGAGGCCGGCAAGCGTTTCATCGAATCGCTCAAGATGTTTTCGCATTTGGCCAACGTGGGGGACGCCAAGAGCCTGGTGATTCATCCGGCTTCGACTACGCATCGGCAGCTTAGCGAGGACGAGCTGAAGGCTGCTGGCGTGACTCCGGATATGGTGCGCCTTTCGGTGGGGATCGAGGATATTGAGGACATCACCTGGGATCTCGACCAGGCGCTCGCGGCTTCGCAGGTCGGAGCGAAAAAAGCGGGCGTTTGAAAATGCGCACAAACGAACAAGCTAAAGAGGTTTGCTGAAAACTAAACGAACAAGCTAAAGCTTGTTCCACAGTGACTTCGAGTCCTTGATTTGACGTTGTGGAACAAGAGTTAGCTTGTTCATGAGGCGGCGTCTGAGACTATTCGTACCGAAGTGCGACCATCGGATCGACGCGGGTCGCTCGGCGGGCGGGGAAGTAGCAGGCGGCCAGGCCGGCTGCGGTGACTACCGCGACTACGCCGCCTAGAGTCAGCGGATCGTGCGGCGAGATGCCCCAAATCTGGCTCGTGAGGAGTCGCGTCGCTCCGAAAGCTGCGACTAATCCGACTGCGGTTCCGATGGCGATCAGTCGCAAGCCCATCTGCAACACCATGCGGAACACGTCGCTCCTGGCTGCGCCGAGAGCCATTCGAATTCCGATCTCGTGGGTCTGCCGGGACACGGTATAGGCGATCACGCTGTAAACTCCCATGGCGACGAGGATCAGTCCGACACCGGCGAAGACGCCGAGTAGGATCAGGCTGAAGCGCGGCTCGGCGTAGGAGAACTGCTTCAGATAATCCTTGAGGCTACCGGTAAAGGTTACAGCGACGTTCGGATCGACTGCCCAGATTTCCCGTTTGACGGTCTGGACCATAGCGACCGGGTCGCCTGCCGTTCGGACCATGATGCCGCGGAAATATCCTCCCGTCACAGTATAGGGAATGAACATCTCCGGACGGACCGGGTCGCGGATACCATCGTTCTTGGAGTCGCGCACGATACCGACGATTTCGAAATCCGCATTTTCGACCCGCTCTTCGCCACGCAGCGCCTCGAGCGCCTTGATTTTGATGCGACGGCCGATGGGGTCGTGTCCCTCGAAGTATTTGCCTGCCAGGGTCTCGTTCACGAC
>Ga0075431_100002411_pt1 | contig 17990 bp, 15 predicted proteins | sample RhiMetdeltSRZDD5_FD_75297 | JGI IMG/M metagenome (GOLD analysis project Ga0075431, IMG submission 75297) | Populus rhizosphere microbial communities from Tennessee, USA - Rhizosphere MetaG P. deltoides SRZDD5 | ecosystem: Host-associated > Plants > Roots > Rhizosphere > Soil | place: USA... | reverse complement strand
GCGAAGGTGTCGTCGTGCTTCAGCGTCCGCCGCGGCCGGGAGGGCGAACCGGTCGCCGGGATATAGAAGGGCGCCTCGCCCACGCCGGGGTCGTGCCCGGCGCCAAGGCCCTTGATGTCCAAGGCTCCTCGCTCTCCCTTGTCGGCAGCCTGATGTTCCACTGGCGGACGGCTTTCCGTTCCGTTTCCCCGATCAGGAGCCTGTCCGCGGATTTGCGGCGGCGGCCATGGCCACGCCTTCGCGCAAGCCCGCAGCGGCTGGCCGCTCGTTAGCACCATCGGCTCCATTCGGCACGCGCCGCAGGCCGGAGCGTGTGGCGGGCGTGCCAGCCCGCTTCTCGATCAGGGCGGCGTAGAGGCTCAGATAGTCGCGCGTCATGCGCGATGCCGTGAAGCGCTCCTCGAAGCGCCGTCGTACCTGGCCGCGGTCGAGCGCCAGCACGCTGCCGACCTTGCAGATGGCCTCCCCGACGCTGTCCACCACGTAGCCGGTGACGCCGGCATCGATCACCTCGGCCACCGCGCCGCGGTTGAATGCCAGCACCGGCGTGCCGCACGCCATCGCCTCGATCATCACCAGGCCGAATGGCTCCGGCCAGTCGATGGGAAAGAGCAGCGCACGGGCGTCGCCCAGGAACCGGCTCTTGGCGTGGTCGTCGATCTCGCCGACGTAGTCGATGCCCGGTTGAGCCAGCAGAGGCTCGATGACCGTGTGGAAGTATTCCTCGTCCACCCTGTCCACCTTGGCCGCGATCTTGAGCGGCAAGCCGACGGCGCGCGAAATCTCGATGGCGCGGTCGACGCGTTTCTCAGGCGCGATGCGGCCGAGAAACGCCAGGTACCCGCCGCGCGCATTGAGGCTCGGGCTGAGCAGGTCGCGAGGCAGGCCGTGCGGCACGTTGCCGATGAAGGACACGTCGGGGATGGGCGCGCGCTGGGCAAGGGAGATGGAAACGAGCGGCATCTCCGGAAACCCGGCGTAGAGCTTCTTGAGATCAGGCAGATCCTGGCGACCGTGCAGCGTAGTGACAGTCCTATTGAAGGTCTCGCGGAATACGGGAAAATGAAACTGGTCGATGTGAAAATGCAGAATATCGAATTGCGACGCCATGCTGCGCACTTTGTCCATCATCAGCATAAAATATGGAATAACGTCGCGCACGTCGGGATCGAGCCGCAGAGCCTGGCCGCAGCAGGGCACGAGCCGGGCTGAGGTGGCCGAGTCGGCGCTGGCGAAAAGGGTCACGTCGTGGCCCTGCTCCACCAGCTCCTCGCTTAGATACGAGACGATGCGTTCAGTCCCGCCATAGAGCCGCGGCGGTACACTTTCGATGAGAGGGGCGATGAGCGCGATCCGCATTTGGTCGATCCGATGGTTTGCTGCGGGGAAACAACCGTCCCGATCCCGCCAAGTAACGCTCGGGCTTCAATGCGAGTTCCGCACTGCGAGAAAGCCGGCTTGAGGCCATGCGCGAGCGCGGCCGGAATGCCGCTGGTGTTGCTTAGTTAACTGCGCCGCGGCAGCACCGATCGATAAACAATGCGTGAGGCGCAATCTCCGCGCGCACTTTGGCACAAAATGCGGGGCCCTCGACTCAACGAGGTGTCGCGCTGCCGTCCGAGAAGCCTTGGAACGCCATGTCGGGTGCCGACGTGTTGTGGCGAGAGAGAGAGGCGCGGCCGAGCCAGACCCGCGTCGCAATGGCGCGCTTGAAGGTCATGATGCCGTCCTCGCGCCAGCCCTTGGCGGCACTCTCGAGCACAGCCACGCGGGCCACGTCGTTGTTGAACTCGGTGACATACATGGAGCGCAGCGCGGCGAACGGCCGATCCGCAATCGGCCGGTCGAAGGCCACGTCGAGCACGTGCCGGCTCTGGTCGGTGACGCTCATCGTCACGGTCGCGGTGCCGCCGCGGGCGAAGCTCAACGTGAATGCACGCGCCTTGGGGTCGAACGCCACCTCCTTGAGCTTTACGAGCGGGCGCTCGTCCACCTCCACCGGCCCAACCAGGAACGATGAGCCGAAGGCCGTGGGGGCGAGACTCTCAGGGGCGCGGGGCCGCAGCCGCCAATAGCCATCCTGAGGGTAGAGCACCAGCACCTCCTCGCCGCCCATCGGCCGCCTGAGCCATACCTGCAGGAGATGGATATCCTTGGCCACGCGATCGCCGACGCGCACCGTCGTCGTGGCAGGGCGCCAGAACGCCGGATAGGTCTGGCCGACCACCCAGAGGCCGTACTCCTCGTAGAGCGTGGTGCGCTTGGGCAGCTCCGCGACCTGCGGCCTTGGATCGTCCGCCGCCGTGCATCCGGTCCAGTCGGCCTCGAAGCTGTCACGCTGCAGGGTGCCGATGTAGGACGGATGCACCGCCTCGATGTTGAACCGGCGCACCTCCCTGGAGGCGAGGTTGACGGTGACGTTGTCCTTCTCCGCGCACAGCACCGGCTCGCTGGCGTTTGTAACTTCGACCGCGATCTCCTTCGCCGCCTGGGCGCGGAGAGCGGGCGCCGGCCAGACCGCGGCAGCGGCCAGGGACATCCCCGCAGCCAGGATCGTGCATCTTAAAGCGCGCATGAGGCCCATCCCGTTAACCCGACACTGCCGGCGAACGGCCGGAACATGGCAGGAGTGGGACGGCATCACAATGGGTGTGTCAGACCGACACCTTCCTCAGTCGCTGTCCGCCTCCTCCTTCGGCGGAGCCTTCTTTTGCTTCTTCTTGGCATCCTTGGTCTTGTCCGAATCGGCCGCCGGAGCGCTTTCCGCCGTGCCGAATGCGACCGCGGCGGCGACGCCGGCGCCGACACCCAGCGCGCCGAGCAGCGATCTGCGCGTCACCGCACGCCCGGAGGTGATGTCGGCATCGCAGAGAGTATGCGCGTCCTCGACAGGCCCTGGGGCTTTCTTACGTGCCACGTCGCTCTCCATTGTGGAATGCACTAATCAAGAATGTATCCTGACTATCAAATCAGTCAAGACGAGCCTTCGGTCGATGCGTATCCATCCGTCATACTTTTGTCTCCGCGACGGCGGCGCACTCCATCTCGCATCGCTGACCATTTGGAACGTCCATGCCGGGTTTGCGGGAGACTATTGAGCCCCCGTGCCTGGCGCCGATGCGCCATAGTTCGCTTGGCGGAGATGCACCGAACGGCTACTTGGCACGGCCCGTTCTGCCCCTTACGTTTGCCTGCCATCCACCCGATATGTGCCGCTCGGACCCGATGCCCCTGTTCTCCACAACTGCCAAGGTCCGCCGGCTGCAGCAGGGCCAGCGTCTGGTGGCGGCCACCCACAATGCCGGCAAGGTCAGGGAGCTGCACGACCTGCTGGCGCCCCATGCCCTGAGCGTGGTATCGGCAGGCGAGCTTGGACTGCCCGAGCCGGAGGAGACCGGAACGACGTTCCAGGCCAACGCCGAGCTGAAGGCTCTGGCGGCGGCGCAAGGTGCCGGGCTGCCGGCTCTGGCGGACGACTCTGGCCTCGAGGTAGAGGCGCTCGACGGTGCGCCCGGCATCTACTCGGCGCGCTGGGCCGGTCCGGAGAGGAACTTCAGGCTCGCCATGCAGTGGCTCGCCGACGAGGTGCGCGAGCGCGGCGCTTGGATGGTGCGGCCGGGGCCGCGCGCCAACTTCACCGCCGTGCTGTGCCTCGCCTGGCCCGACGGCACGGCCCTTGCCTTCGAGGGCAAGGTTTACGGCCACCTGGTCTGGCCGCCGCGCGGCGACAAGGGATTCGGCTATGATCCCATGTTCGTCGCCGACGGCGAGACTCTCACCTTCGGCGAGATGGAGCCCGCCAGGAAGCATGCAATCTCCCACCGCGCCTGCGCCTTTGCCCTGTTCTCCAGCGCCTGCCTCGGCGGCGCGTGACGCTGCAGGCTTCGGCGTCTACGTGCACTGGCCGTTCTGCGCCTCCAAGTGCCCCTACTGCGACTTCAACAGCCACGTGCGGGCCGGCGGCATCGATGAGGCCCGCTTCCTGGCGGCACTGTTGCGGGAGCTGGAGCATTGGGCGGCGCTGGCGCCCGGCCGGCGCGTGGGAAGCATCTTCTTCGGCGGCGGCACGCCCTCGCTGATGAGCCCCGCCACCGTGGGTGCTCTCATCAATGCCATTGCCCGCCATTGGCCGCTCGAAGCCGGCGCCGAGATCACGCTGGAGGCCAATCCGTCGAGCGTGGAGGCCGCGCGCTTCCGCGGCTATCGCACCGTCGGCGTCAATCGCGTGTCGCTCGGCGTGCAATCGCTCGACGACGGTGTACTGCGCGCGCTGGGCCGGCTGCATACCGTCGACGAGGCGCTCGCGGCCATCGCCGTCGCCCGCGACACCTTCGACCGCTTCTCCTTCGACCTGATCTATGCCCGCCCCGGCCAGACCCTGGAGGCGTGGCGCCAGGAGCTGGGCCGGGCGCTGGGGATCGCCGGGGCGCACCTGTCGCTCTATCAGCTCACCGTCGAGCCTGGCACCCCGTTCGCGGCACTGCACGCCCGCGGCAAGCTCAAGGTACCCGACGGCGAGGCGGCAGGCGCCTTCTACGACCTGACGCAGGAGATGACCGAGCGCGCCGGTCTGCCGCCTTACGAGATTTCCAACCACGCCGCTGCCGGGGAGGAGTGCCGGCACAACCTGCTCTACTGGCGCTACGGCGAATATGCGGGGGTGGGACCCGGGGCCCACGGCCGGGTTGTTGTGGACGGCGCGCGCCGGGCCACGACCACCGAGCGCCATCCCGAGCGCTGGGCCACCCTGGTGGAAAGCCGCAGCCATGGCCTTGCCGAGGTTGTGCCCCTGACCTCCGCCGAGGAGGCCGACGAGGCCCTGCTGATGGGCCTGCGCCTCGCGGAGGGCCTCGATCTCGACCGGCTGGCGGCACTCACCGGATTCGCGCCCCGCGAGAGCGCCGTCGCTGAGCTTGTCCGGAGTGGGCTCATCGAGCGCCACGACGCCAACGGGATTGCCGCCACCGCCAGCGGCCGCATCGTGCTGGACCAGCTGGTGCTGCGGCTGTCCTCGGCCCTGGCGGTGGCGTAAGGATACCCACAACATCAAGTGAACGCTTTGTCTGCCCGGCCCCTGCTCGGCGGTTGCAGTGGGGCTCCCGAAGCGTGCCGCGGGTTGGCCCTTCTCCCCTTGGGGAGAAGGTGGCCCGAAGGGCCGGATGAGGGGGCCTTCGCTCGGCAAGAAACTCCCCCCTCACCAGTTCGGCCAATGGCTTACGGCCGCGCCCGTGAAGGTGTGCCCGTGAACCGCGCAGCGCACGCGGCTGCAAGTCATGGTCCTCACATCCTCTCCCCAGGGGGAGAGGGGACAGCGCGCGTCGATGGCGCGGCCTCGCCGCGAGGCGGCATTGCTCGAGAGCGCGGCGCACTTTTTCCGCGCGCCCTAAGCGGCCGCTACTTGCAGATCCGCCCTTCGCCCGAGTGGCGGGCGAGGTCGAGATGGAAGTGGTCGTGGTGCAGGCGGTCGTAGCCGGGGCCGAGCACCGTGGTGAAGATGCGGCAGGAGTCGCTGCGGACGGCCCGCAGGAAGCTGCGCTCGGGCCAGGAGCCGTCCCATCCGTTCCTGACCGTGACGAGGCGACCATCCGCGAGAACGAAGCCGGCGACGTCAACGGCGTTGGCGTGGCCGTGCTCAGAGAGAAAGGCGCCACTCACGCTGTTCATGGGGCGGCAGGAGTAGGATCCGGCGACCTTGATGCCCACGACTTCGGCACCCAGGTGGCGGCGCGCAGCCGGAAGCACCACACGCTCCGTCCAATACTCGAGGGCGTGCACCATGGGGCAGCGCACCAGGGCCGGCGGTTCGAGCTCCACCGCACCGTGCCCCGCGGCGGTGACCTTGAACGGCGAGAGCGCGCCGCACGCGCTGGGACCGCCTAGGGACGCGCGCACGGTTACGAACGGTGGCTCCTCGCGCACCAGGCCAGAGGCGAGGCACGCCCGCTCCTCCTCGGCCCGCCACGGCTCGTCGCGGACAACGAAGCTGGGGCCGGTGCTGCAGCCGGACAGGGCAACAAACAGCACGAGCCAAAGGATGCTGATACGGACGCTGACCATGGCGGCACAAGCTTGCCGCCGACGGCTTAAGGACCAGTTCGAGGCGATGGGCCCCGGCCAGGATGCCAAAGTAACCTTACCGCGCGTCAACCACGTTAACCGCGCGCCCCGGGTAACGACGTAGCCTCACAGGTCCCATGCAACCAAAGCTTTAGGCAAGCGTTGGCGTGGCGTTTGCGCGACGGGCCTCGGCTCGGCTAGCTGTTCGCTGGCTCTGCGCTGCCCGCGCGCAACGACGTGACGATGCAACACCACAGGGGCGCGGTCCATGTCGTTGCTGAAGCTGGCGTTCTGGCTAGGCCTGCTCGTGCTGCTGCTGCCGACCGATGCGCAGCAGCAGGCACGCTTCTCCACCTTTGCGGGCAACGCCGTGGAGCGGGTCGGCTCCTTCTGCGACCGCAACGGTAGAACCTGCGCCGCCGGCTCGGAGGTCTGGGCCACCTTCCTCCGGAAAGCCGAGTTCGGCGTGCGCCTGATCGGCGACCTGCTGGGCGCCGGCGGCCGGCAGCCCGCAGAGCCTGCAGCGGGCCCCCGCCCCCCGGCGGGGTCGCCATACGACCAGCGCCCGGGCAACCCGCGCGGCACGCTGCGGCCGTCGGACCTGTACCAGCCCCCATGGCGCGCGCCGGGGCGCCCCGGAAGCTGATGGCGGACAAATCCGCCCCCACTGGCTTGCGTCGCCATAACCCGGTGCCATATCAGGGGTAAGGGGCTAGGGTTCACGGACTAGGCTTTCTCCCCTGAAACCTAATCCCTAACCCCTGAGACCTGAATCGAACGCATGAGCATCGAGACCATCCGCGCCGACTTCGCGCTGCTCGACGAGTGGGAGGACCGCTACCGCTACCTGATCGAGCTGGGGCGCGGTCTGCCGCCATTCCCGGACGAGCTGCGCACCGATGTCAACAAGGTCCGCGGCTGCGTCAGCCAAGTGTGGCTGGCGAGCGCGGTGAAGCGCAACGGCGCCGGTGCAGCCCCGAGCCTGGAGTTCCAGGGCGACAGTGATGCCCACATCGTGCGCGGCCTGGTGGCCGTGCTGTTCGCCCTGGTGCAGGGCAAGACCCCCGAGGAGGTCCTGCGCGCCGACGCCAAGGCCCTGTTCGCCGAGCTGGGCCTGGTCGAGCACCTCACGCCGCAGCGCTCCAACGGCTTCTTCTCCATGGTCGAGCGCGTCCGCGCCGACGCCCGCAACGCTGCCGCGACGGCCGCCTGATCGGCGCAGCGTGCCGGGCGCGCTGGGTGTCCGCTGGGTTGCGATGGCGCGGATCAGGGGGCAGTCCCTCAGGATCCGAAATGGTGTCGGACCCGCAGGCCAGACGCCAGCTACCCGCCGTACAGGTCCTTGTAGGCGCCGTGCTCGATCTCTTCGAGCAGGGCGGGCCCCTTTGGCGCCCAGCCAAGCACTTTGCGTGCCTTCATGGCCTGCACCCGGCTGTTTGAGGCGAACGACAGATGCGCGCCCGGGCCGAGCGCGGTCACGGCATCCTCGATCGCCCAGGCTTCGGTCTTGCCGCCGAGCCCCAGCATGCGGCTGATGGCCTCGACCGCCGTCTTCATCGAGGCCTCCCCGTTCTCGGCATAGAACAGCGAGCCGGCCGGCGCGGCTTTGAGCGCCAGCAGGAACAGGTCCACGACATCCTGGATATGGACGTGCGACCAGACGTTGAGCCCGCGCCCGATGTGGCGTGCCACGCCCGACGCCTTGGCCTGCTCGATCAGTTTCGGGATCTGGACGCTGGCCCCGTCGACGCCGATGCCGCGACCGTAGATGAGGCTGGGGCGGATCACCACCGAGCGGACACCATCGAGGGCGGAGCCCAGGACCTGCCGGTCGATGGCGACGCGCGTCGCCTTCTCGGGCATCGGCGTGAAGGGGGTATCCTCGTGGAAGACGCGCTCGACGGCCTCGCCCTCGTCGTAGGTGCTGACGACGCTCGTCCCGCTGGTCTGGATGAAGACCTTACCCGAGGCGCGCAGCTGCGGCAGGATCGCATGCACGACAAAGGGATTGTCCGCATGTGCGGCATTGATCACGCCGTCCACCGTGCGCGCGGCGCGCGCCAGCACGCCATGGTCGGTCAGAGAGCCGGACAAAGGCTCGATGCCGCGCTTCTTGAGCTTCTCCGCCGCCTCGCTGGTGCGGGCGAGGCCGACCACATGGTGCCCCTGGGCGACGAGCCCGGTCGCGACCGAGCCGCCGATATAGCCGGTGGCGCCGGTGACCAATATCCGCATGGGCTGTGTCCTCCCTCCTCGGCTGGCATCGGGTATCGAGGAGCTGTGTTAGCACGATAGCGCGAAGGCGCGCCCGCCGTTATTGTCATCCTTGCGCGCGCCCTGCGCGGCTGAGATGTGCAGCGCCGATCGGTAAGGCCGGCGCCATGCGCACCTTGGCGGAGGATCCCGGAGGAGCTGCAATGACATCGAAAGTGTTGCGCGTGCTTGCCACGCTCGCCGTGGCCGTGCTGGCCCTGATCGGCAGGGCCGAGGCCGCGTTTCCCGATCGCCCGATCACGCTGATCGTGCCGTGGGCCGCCGGCGGCGGGACGGATGCCGTCGCGCGCTACATCGGCTCGGTGCTGGAGAAGGAGCTGGGCCAACCGGTCAATGTCGTGAACCGCACGGGCGGCAACGGGGTCGTCGGCCATACCGCCATCGCCACGGCCCCGCCGGACGGTTACACCATCGGGCTCATCACGCTCGAGATCAACATGATGCACTGGATGGGGCTGACCAACGTCACCCATGCCGACTACACGCCGCTGGCCCTCGTCAACGCCGATCCCGCGGCCATCCACGTGCGCACCGACTCCGAGTTCAAGACGCTCGGCGCATTGGTCGCCGCAATCAAGGCCAGCCCCGGCAAGCTCAAGGCGTCCGGCACCGGTCAGGGCGGCAGCTGGCATCTGGCGCTGGCCGGCATGCTGGACTCCATGGGGGCTGACCCCATTGGCTATCGCTGGGTGCCGAGCACGGGCGCGGCCACCGCGCTCCTCGATCTGGCCGCCGGCGGCGTCGACTTCGTGTCGTGCTCGCTGCCGGAGGCCCGTGCCCTGATCAGCGCCGGGCGCGTCAGGAGCCTCGCCCTGATGGCCGACAAGCGTGCGGCGCTGTTCCCCGATGTGCCGACGCTCAGGGAGGCAGCCAACTCGGCGTGGACCAAGGGCGTTTGGCGCGGCATGGTCGGCCCCAAGGGCCTGCCGGGCGATATCGCCAAGCGTTACGAGACGCTGTTCAAGAAGATCCACGACAGCGACGGCTTCAAGGCGTTCATGGCCGAGCGCGGCTTCGAGATGCTGTGGGCCGACGCCGCCGGTTTTGCCACGTTCATGAAGAACGACGACGTCGAGATCGGCAAGACCATGAAGATCATGGGGCTGACCAAGTGATGCAACGCCGGCCCGGCGACAGCACCGCCTTCGCAGGCGCTCGTTGCTGGTCCACGCCCTACCGCCCCAGCTCCTCCTTCACCTTGGCGGCAAGTTGCGGCAGGGTGAACGGCTTGGGCAGGAAGGCATAGTCCTCGCCGTCGTCCAGGCTCTTCTTGAAGGCGTCGTCGGGGTAGCCCGAGACGAAGATGAACTTGAGGTCGGGCTTGGACTTGCGCAGCTCCTTGAGCAGCGTCGGCCCGTCCATCTCCGGCATGATCACGTCGCTGACGACAAGATCCACCCGGCGCTGCTCGCGCTGCATCAGCTCGAGCGCCTCGGCGCCGGTGCCGGCCTCCAGCACCTCGTAGCCCTGGCGGGAGAGCGCGCGCGCCGCGAAAGAGCGCACCACGTCCTCGTCCTCCACCAGCAGCACGCGGCCCACGCCGGTCAAATCGCGCGTCACCTCGGCCTTCCTGGCCCTCTGCGGCAGCTCGTCCTCGCTCTCCACGATGTGGCGCGGCAGGTAGATGCGGAAGGTCGTACCCTTGTCGAGCTCGCTGTCGGCGAAGATGTACCCGCCCGTCTGCTTGACGATGCCGTAGACCGTGGAGAGCCCAAGCCCGGTGCCCTTGCCGACCTCCTTGGTGGTGAAGAACGGCTCGAAGATGCGGCCGATCACGTCGGGCGGGATGCCGACGCCGGTGTCCTCCACCTCCACGAGGAGATATTCCCCCGCGGCCACGCCGAGGCCGGTGAGCTTCAGGCTCTCGCGCTCCGACACGTTGCGCAGGCGGATGGCGACCTGGCCGCCGTCCGGCATGGCGTCCCTGGCGTTCACGGCTAGGTTGATGATCACGTGCTCGAACTGGGTCTTGTCGGCCTTGACGTGCCACAGGTCGCGACCGGGGAGGATCTTGAGCGCGATCTTCTCACCCAGCGCCTTGTTGAGGAGCGCCGAGAGATCCGTCAGCAGCTCGCCCAGCTCCAGCACCTCCGCCTGCAGCGTCTGGCGCCGCGAGTAGGCCAGCAGCTGCCGCACCAGGCCGGCGGCCCGATTGGCGCTGCTCTTGATGTTCATGATGTCGCGGTAGGCCGGGTCGGTAGGCCGGTGCGTCTGCAGCAGCAGATCGGAGAAGCCGATGATGGCAGTCAGCACGTTGTTGAAGTCGTGCGCCACGCCGCCGGCCAGCTGCCCCACGGCCTCCATCTTGTGGCTGTGGGCGAACTTGAGCTCCAGCTCCTTCTGCTCGGTGGCGTCGATGGCGTAGAGGATCGCCCCCTCGCGCGAGCGCGCCCCGGTGCCGAGCGGGCTCACATAGATGCGGCGGGCGAACTCGTGCTGCGCGCCAAGGAAGACCTCCACGGGGCTCGCGCCGGTACGGCCCGAACAGGCCCGCTGCAGCGCCCGCGTCAGGTCGCCGCTCGCCCGCTCGTCGCTGTCGGGAGCCAGGTCCTCCACCGTCTCAGGCGCGCCCTTGTCGCTCAGGAACATGCGCCTGAAGGCGGTGTTGGCGGTGAGGATGCGCCCGTCCGGCCCGACGGTGGCGATGCCGAACGGCGCCGCCTGCACGGTGCGGGTGAGCTGCGCCTCTGCGGGCGCGCGCGTCCGCTCCTGCTGGCTCTCGCGGTCGAGCACCAGGATGGAGAGCACGCCGCGCGCCCCGTGCCCCCTGCAGACGAGATGCACGGGGAAGGCGCGGCCGTCCTCGCGCAGCAGGTCCACATCGAGCCGGGTGACGCGCCCGGCGCGCCCTGCAGCGCGCACGAGGGCGGCGCCGTCGGCCGACACCACGTCGGCCAGGGTGAGCGCCCGCCCCGATTCGGGCCGCAGACCCAGCCACTGCGCCAGCGTCGTGTTGATATGGGCGATGCGGCCGTCGGCGGTGACGGCCAGCAGACCCTGCGGGAGGTCGTCGTAGAGGGAGAGCATGGCCCTGAGGCCGCTCACCGTCTCCAGCTCGCGGGTGCGCTCGCGCGTCACGTCGCGCACCTGCCAGAGCGTCAGCGGCGCCTCCGGCGCCCGCTCTGCGTGGGCCGCGAACGGCTGCACAGAGACCTGGAGCCAGCGCCCGCCCGCATCCTCGAGCGCGCCCGGCCGCACGTAGAACTCCTCCTCACGAGGCTCGCTGCGGTCGGCGGCGCGGCTCAGGCGGTAGAAGGCCTCCGCTGACTGCGGCTCGGCGGCAAACAGCTCCTCCAGCGTCGCCTGGCGACCTGAGCGCGTATCCGCAAGTCGCTGCAAGGCGTGGTTGCGGTAGACCACGCCCCCGGCGCGATTATTAATCTGCAAGCCGCAGTCCAGGCCGTCGGTGACCGCCTTGACGATGTCCGCCTCTGTCGCCCGCTCGCTCAGCCGCAGGAAGCCCGACCACAGGCCGAACACCAGGAAAACGCCCGCGGCTGCCAGGAGTGCGAGCAGGCCAAGCCCCACGGGCTCGGCGAGGCCGCCAGCCCTGAAGGTCGTGGCGCCGAGCCCCACAACCGTGAGCAGGAGGAGGCCAGCGACAATAAACGAAGCGCTCGATCCCGTTGTGCGTGCAACGGAAGCGAGCGTGGCGGCCCCGGATGGTGCCCTGATTCTGGCCATGCTCCAGAGTCTTAGCTGATTCTGCAGAGCCAAGGCCTGCAGCCCCTGCCGGAACGGGCCTAGATTTCCACGCATATACACATCGGACGCTGTGACAACATTGCCAGACTCACCGAACGTAAGGCGTCTGACCGTTGCGGGGGTTGCCGTTCGCGCTTAGAAAGAGGCCGCAATAGGGTTAAGATGCGATGAAGAGCGCGAGCGGTCGCATAGCCAACCATAACGAGCCGGGCAGGCGCCGAGGGGCGTCCAGCGCCGGGAGAGACGGGCGGGTTGAGCCTCATCGGGCAAAGTTTCGGATAGTTTCCTAGGGTAACGAACATGGAATGGCTCTCCTGGGGGCTCGGCTGGTTTGCTTGGGCGCTCCTTCTCGGTGCGGCGATCCTGGCCGGCCTGTGGAGCTACCGCGTGGCGACCACCGGCGACACCAGCCTCAGTTTTGCCTGGCTGTTTCCGCCGCGGCCTGAGCCGCGCCTTGGCGTCATGGAGCACGCAAAGGTGGACAATCGGCGCACGCTGGTGTTGATCCGCCGTGATGATGTCGAGCACCTGATTATGACCGGCGGCCCGGTCGACGTAGTGATCGAGACCGGCATTGCCGCGCCACAGGAGGTCGTGGCCGAGGCGCGCGAGCAGCGCCAGGAGCCCGAGCCGCCGGTATTTGCGCGCAAGTCGCGCGGCTTCGGTCAGGCGGTCAACGAATAGGCCCGCCGGCCGCTTGAGGGATGATATCCGGTGAGTGAGCGTCGGCTCGTGTCGAGAGCGTCCGCGAGATTGTTGGCAATCGTCCTGCTGGGGCAGTTGCTGGTCCAGCTCGCCAGCATCGTGCCCTCAATTGCACAGGCACCGCAGCCCGCTGCGCCCGCCGGCGCGGCCAAGGCGGGGGACGCGGTGGCATCCGCGCTTCCCCAGGAGATAGCCTCCGCGCTCAGCAAGGCCACGGCAGCCCTGACGGCGATCGAGAAGGGCCTGCAGAACCTCTCCGAGGTCGAGGGCGACCTGGCCGAATACCGCGCCAAGGCCGAGGAGGTGCTCGACATCACCACTGAGACCGCCGACAAGGTGCGCCCCCAGCTGTCGGCAGTCAAATCGCAGATCGAGAAGCTCGGGCCGGCCCCGGGCAAGGATGGCCCCGCTGAGCCTCCCGAGATGGCGGCCGAGCGCAGCCGGCTCGCCGCGCAGGCCACAGCCTACGACGGCGCCGTCAAGACCAGCGAGCTCGTGTGGGTGCGCGCCCGCCAGCTGATCGGCGAGATCGCCGAGAAGCGCTACGCCCTCTTCACCAAGAACCTGATGGAGCGCCGGCCCAGTCCGCTCACGCCGGGTGCATGGCGCGAGATTGCCGGGCACGCGTCGAACGTGCAGACCCAGTTCGCTGCCTGGTGGCAGCATTGGCAGCAGCAAACGAGCGGCAAGGAGAGCCAGCTTGCCCTGCTGCTGGGCGGGATCGCGCTGCTTTGGGCCTTGATGAGGCTCGCCCTGCGCCCGTTGACAAGCCGGCGCAACCGACGGCGCGAGCCGCCGCTGCCAACTTTCTTCGAGCGCGCCGTGTCGGCCTTCAAGGTGGCGCCCCTTCGCCTGCTGCCGGTGCTGGTGTCGTGCTTCGCTCTCTACTTCGGCCTGGATGCCCTCGACCTCGTGCAGGGCAACCCCTGGGGCCGCCTGATGCCCACTTTCCTCAAGGGCGTGCTGGTCTTTGCCGCCATCTCGGCGCTGGCGGCCACGGTGCTGGCGCCGTCGGCGCCGCAGTGGCGGCTCCTGCCGCTCGCCAACCGGCCGGCCCGGCGCGTGCGCTGGCTGCTCGGCGCGCTCGCCGCCGTCTACGCTCTCGACGGCGTCCTCACCGAGGTGAGCCGGGCCTTCTACGTACCGTTGGCGCTCAATGTCGCCCAGTCGATCGCGGCCAGCATCATCTTCGCGGCGCTTCTGATCGGGCTCCTCCTCACCCCCTTCGTGCCGCAGGCGAGCGACACGCCCCCGGAGAGCGAGGCGCCCTACGGCAGCGTGACGACCACGGCCGCGTACTCGCGGCACCGCCCGCGTTGGCTCAAGCTGCCCCTATGGATCGTCGCGCTCGGCATCGTCGTCGCGGCGCTCATGGGATATGCGGCGCTCGCCCGCTTCGCGGCTCAGCAGCTCCTGGTGACCGGCATCGTCGCCCTGCTCGCCTGGCTCGGCTACCTTGCCATCCGCGCATTCACCCGCGAATCGACCCAGCGGAGCCGCGCATTCGGCGGCCTGCTGGAGCGCCAGCTCGGGCTCGACCAGCCGCGTCGCGATCAGCTGGCGCGGCTCACAGAGATCGTGCTCACCTTCGCCTTGGCGCTGTGCGCGCTGCCGTTTCTGATGCTGCAGTGGGGCTTCGCGCCGGCGGACATCCGCGACTGGCTCACGTCGATCCTGTTCGGCATCGAGATCGGCCACGTGCGCATCTCGCTGGTGCGCATATTCGGCGGCATCCTGCTGTTCCTTGCGCTGCTGTTTGCGACACGGCTTATCCAGCGCTGGATGCGCGAGCGGGCGGTGCAGTCGCGCATCGAGCCGTCGATTGCGAACTCCATCGAGACCGTAGTGGGCTACGCCGGCATCGCGCTCGGCGCGCTGCTCGCCATCTCCTACGCCGGGTTCGACATCACCAGCCTCGCCATCGTGGCTGGTGCCCTGTCGGTCGGCATCGGCTTCGGCCTGCAGTCGATCGTCAACAACTTTGTGTCGGGGCTGATCCTGCTCGTCGAGCGGCCTATCAAGGTGGGCGACCGCGTCGTGGTGGGCGATCAGCAGGGCTACGTACGCCGCATCAGCGTGCGCGCCACTGAAGTGGAGACCTTCGACCGTGCCAGCGTGATCGTTCCCAACTCCGAGCTGATCACGGGCCGCGTCGTCAACTGGTCGCACCGCGACTGGCGTGGCGCCGTCAACGTCAGGATCGGGGTCGCCTACGATGCGGACCCCGACGAGGTGATCGGCATCCTGCGCAAATGCGCCGAGGAGCATCCCAAGGTGCTGCCCAACCCGCCGCCCGGCGTGTCGCTCGACGAGTTCGGCGACAACGCGCTCATCTTCACGCTCCGCGTCTCGCTGGCCGATATCGACCAGGGCGGCGGCGTGCAGTCGGACCTGCGGCTGGCGATCCTCAGGGCGCTGAAGGCGGCCGGCATCGACATCCCCTTCAGCCAGGTGGACGTGACCCTGCGCGATCTGGAGACGATGCGCCGGTACCTGGACGAAGCGCTGGAGCGGCCCTCGAATGGGGCAGGCGACCGGCGCAGCGAAAAGGTGGCTGGGTAGCCGGGCATGCAGGGGAATGTAGGTTGGGTCAACCCCGGCCGGCGAAAGCCGGGGGCAGACCTAACATTCGAGGCTCGACGGTTTCCTCATCACCGGTGTTGGGTCTTCGCTATCGCTCGACCCAACCTACGGCCGGCAACGGCGGCGCGCTCTACCGCGCCGCCGCTCGCTGTACGGGACCGTGCTCAGTCCTCGCGGTAGACCCGCTCCCGCCGCTCGTGGCGCTCCTGCGCCTCCAGGGACAGGGTGGCGATCGGCCGGGCGTCGAGCCGCCGAAGCCCGATGGGCTCGCCGGTCTCCTCGCAGTAGCCGTAGCTGCCGTCCTCGATGCGGGCGAGCGCCGCATCGATCTTGGAGATCAGCTTGCGCTGGCGATCGCGCGCCCGAAGCTCGAGCGCGCGGTCGGTCTCCGAGGTTGCCCGGTCGGCGAAGTCGGCGTGCTGGGCCGAATCCTCGTGCAGGAGATGGAGCGTCTCGCGATTCTGGCGGACGATCTCCTCCTTCCAGGCGACAAGCTTGTTGCGGAAGTAGATTTTGTGCCGCTCGCTCATGAACGGCTCGCCCTCGGTGGGCCGGTACCCCTCCGGCAGGGCAATGATCTGCGCAGACGATCCTCGCTTCGTGCGATTGGAGGATTTCACCAGCCTGACCCTTTGCGTGGTATGCTCGTGGCCGTTACTGGCAGGCTCGGCAGACATCTTATGTGTGGCCTTTCTGGCCGCACGACTGCTGTCAGATTTCCCCATACTCTCCCCGGACCTTCGCATTTTCCGCTGCCACTGTATCATTCTTGCCGGTGCGAATCCGGCGCCTGTTTAAGCTCCTGTTATCGCAAGTCAAGTTGCCGTCGCCGCGTGTGTCAGAGTGTGTTGCTCGACCACGACTCGATCCCTACACCCTGCCGACGGCTCTCCTTTTTCGTGTCACTGTAGCATTCCTGCCAAGCCGAGTCCGTGCCGTATTTAACCTTCTGTTTTCCCACGTCAAGATACTGATTTTGCAGCGCGGTAAGCCACTTTTTGACCAAGATCTGAACGTGCTCCCAGTCCGTCACCTGTGGTGTGTGCCCCTAAATGAATATCAGGGGTCTGCTATCATGGGTAGGCCTCTTCCTACTTCGCACGTTTACGGTGAGTTCATGGGTTTGGGGCATAGTCCCATCAGGCTAGACGGGTCAGCGCGGCAGATGGCTGATCAGGTCGGTTGGGCTCCCGCCTCCTCCCCCGTCGGGACCCTCACAAGCCGATCGGCCTTCGGCCCGTCTGGGCACGCGGCGCTCGACACCGGGTGTTCCCTCCCGGCGCCGCTTCTGGCGCCACTCCCCACCGCCGCGTTGGGAGTGGCGCCACTTCTCCCCCGCAAATCTCCTAGGATCGGCCGGTGACACTCCCCCGCTCGCTCCGGCACGGATCGACATGAACGCCCTGCTCTTCGTCTACGGCTCGCTGCTCTCGCGTGTGCAACACCCCATGGGCACGCGGCTGCGTCGCGAGGCGCGCCTGCTCGGGGCGGCGACCATCCAGGGCCGGCTCTACAGCCTGGGGCGCTATCCGGGCCTGGTCGAGGCTGTAGAAGGCCTCTATCCGGTGCACGGCGAGGTCTACGACCTCAAGATCCCGGCCGCATCACTCCAGTGGCTCGATGCCTACGAGGGCATTGTGCCGGGGAAGCCCGATCGGAGCCCTTACGAGCGGCTCGAGCGCCCGGTGCGGCTGGCCTCGGGGGCGATGCTCGTAGCCTGGGTCTATCTCTACCGCCGAAACGTCAGGACCCGGCGGGAGGTTCCGAGCGGGTGCTGGGAGCCGCCGCCGCTCTGAGTGTCCGGTTTTGAGTGTCCGGTTTGAGCGTCCGGCTTGGCTTTCGCGTCCGGCGGCGTCAGAATCCCTGCGCAAGGCCGCCGAAGGGGTCAGAGACCCCTCGCGCAGACGCTCGGATTCACCTTTTGGGTGGAGGCGAGGGGTCTGACCCCTGCCGGCGCATCGGGAGAACGTGCCAATGTCGAGCAAGTCGAGCCGCTACGCCGAGGTATATGCCCGATGGAAGCGCGATCCCGAAGGCTTCTGGGCCGAGGCGGCGCGAACGATCGACTGGTACAAGCCCTGGGACAAGGTGCTCGACCCCTACGCCGGCCAGTACGGCCGCTGGTTCACGGGTGCTGAGTGCAACACCGCTTTCAACTGCCTCGACCGGCACGTGGAGCGGGGGCGCGCCTCGCAGAAGGCACTCATCTACGATAGCCCGGTCACGGGCACGCAGCGCACCTTCAGCTATGCCGAGCTGCGCGACGAGGTGGCCACGCTCGGCGCGGTCCTGCAGGATCTCGGCGTCAGGCACGGCGACCGTGTCGTCATCTACATGCCGATGATCCCCGAGGCGGTGGTGGCCATGCTGGCCTGCGCCCGCATCGGCGCCATCCATTCCGTGGTGTTCGGCGGCTTCGCAGCCCCGGAGTTGGCGACCCGCATCGACGACGCCAAGCCGGTGGCGGTGCTCTCCGCCTCCTGCGGCATCGAGCCTGGCCGTGTCGTGACGTACAAGCCGCTGCTCGACGCCGCCATCGATCTCGCCAGGCACAAACCGGGCGCGGTGCTGATGCTGCAGCGGCCCATGGCGAAAGCCGGGATGATCGAGGGACGCGATCACGACTGGGCGGGCGCCATCGACGGCGCCAGGCGCCGTGGGCGCAA
>Ga0075431_100002408_pt1 | contig 18006 bp, 20 predicted proteins | sample RhiMetdeltSRZDD5_FD_75297 | JGI IMG/M metagenome (GOLD analysis project Ga0075431, IMG submission 75297) | Populus rhizosphere microbial communities from Tennessee, USA - Rhizosphere MetaG P. deltoides SRZDD5 | ecosystem: Host-associated > Plants > Roots > Rhizosphere > Soil | place: USA... | reverse complement strand
TCAACCGGAGAGCGATTCGATCGCGCGGACCTCGTCGTCCGCGAGCGCGACGCTCTCGCTCGCCAAGTCCTGCCGCATGTGCTCGGCGTCCGTGGTTCCCGTCAGCGCCACCATGCCGATCGCCTGGGCGAAGCGGAAGACGACTTGCGCAGGCGTGACCTGGTGGTGCGAGGCGATCCGCGCCACCAGCGGGTGGCGCAGGACCTCGGGATTCGCGGTGAGCAGCGAGAAACCCTGGTAGACGATGCCGCGCTCGGCACAGAAGGCACGCACCTGGCGGTCCCAGCCGAGGCGCGCGAAGCACCGGTTCTGCACGAACGTCGGCGCCTCACCGCCGGCCGCGGTCATCTGCTGGAGATGGCGGAGCGAGACGTTGCTCACGCCGAGCCAGCGCGTGCGTCCCCCGTCGCGCGCGTCGCGCATGGCCGCCCACGCTTCGCTGTCCTCGTCGCTCCAGCCATACCCGGACGCCGGACCGTGCAGGACGAAGCTGTCGACGCGGTCGGTGCCGAGGTGCTCGAGCGAGCTGGCCATCGACTGGGCCACCTGCGTCGCAACCTCGGCGGCCGGATCGTACGGGAGCCGACGATCCTGACCGGCCTGGTACGTGAACTTCGTCTGTAGGAACAGCTCGGCGCGGGTCACCACGCCCGCGCGATACGCGGCCGCAAGTCCCGCACCCACCGCCGCCTCGAAGTAGTGCCGGCGCTGGTTGGCCGTGTCGATGCCGCGGAAGCCCGCCCGCAGCGCCAGCTCCGTCAGCGCCTCGGTGCGGTCTTCTTTCCACGCGGTGCCGTAGAGCAGCCGCGGCACACCCGTCATTGCGACCTCGGCGCCACCGACACCCCCCGCGCGCCAGTTCGCTCGATCGCGCGTCCCACCAGCCCCGACGCCTTCGCCTCCTCGACGAACCCGCGCAGGTACGAAAGGCCGGCGTCCCGCCCGCGCGGCATACCGATCGCTTGCTGGACCGCCATGAACCGGCCGTCGAGCAGACGAGATCCCGGCAGCGTCGGCGCAAGGCCGACGAGCGCCTGCCGCAGGCCCGCCAGCGCCTCGACCTCGCCGGCCGCCAGCAGCGCGAAGGCCGCATCGGCGGTCGGCGGGCTCACCAGGCGCGCGCGCTGAAGGCTGCGACTCAGGTACAGCTCGTAGTTGGCGCGCGCGGGGGCGGCCACGCGCACGCCGGGGGCGTCGACGTCGGCGACGACCCGCAGCGGTGAGCCGGCGGGGACGAGGTAGGTCGCCTCGATCTGGAGATAGGCGGCAGTGAACCCGATGTCACCCGCGCGAGCGGGGTCGATGCCGAGGAACGCGATATCCCAGGCGCCCGTCTTCGCGGCGTCCACCATGGCCGCCACGCTGTCGTAAGGAATCAGATCGACGGGCACCCCGAGGCGGCGTGCCAGCTCGCGGGTGAGATCGATGGCCACCCCACGCGACTCGCCGGTGGTCGCCTCCCGCGTGGCCAGGATGAAATTGCCGTAGTTGATGCCGGCGCGGAGCGTGCCGGTGGGCGCGAGGTCGCTGCGGGCGGCGGAGGTGAGCGAGGTCACGGTCGCGCAGGATGCTAGCAGAATCGTCGTCGCCTGCTACGCTCGATGTGGTGAGGCCACTTCCCTCTCCGGAGAAGAAGCGCGGTCGGCACCGGCGGCTGGCGGCATGGGAGGCCGGCGCCCATCGCGTGCTCCACCGCCTCCACCTGGATCGCATCCGCATCAAGATCCTCGTCTTCGCGCTGCTCGCCACCCTCGTCCCCACGCTCACGCTGAGCTATCACTCGTACTCGGCGAACCGCGAGCACGTCAGCGCGAAGATCGCCGAGGAGCTGCGCAACGCCAGCACCCAGACGGCCCGGGAGTTCAACCTCTGGCTGAAGGAGCGCTTCTACGAGGCGCGGGTGTTCTCGACCTCGTACGAGGTCACGGAGAACCTCGAGCAGCTCGGCCGCGGGCGCGACGCCGGACGCCAGGCGGCGGAGGCCATCCGGCGCCTCACCGATTACCTGGCCTCCGTGCGCGCCAAATTCGCCGACTATGACGAGCTCTGCGTGATCGGCCTGGATGGCGAGCGGCTGGTGCCGGCGGACGGCGAGCGGCTGCGGGCCCGGCTGCCGGACGAGTGGGCGAAGCAGATCCGCGCCGACGACAACGTGGTGGGCGAGGCGTACCGCGATGCCCGCCACGACAGGCCGGTGATCCTCATCGCCGTCCCCATCAAGGCGGCCAACGGGCGGCTGCTCGCCGCCATGGTGGCCAGGCTGAACTTCGACGGCATCGAGAAGATCGTGAAGGGCTTCGCGATGGCGCATGGTGGCGGCGTCCATATCGTCGATCGCCACTCGCGGATCGTCGTCACCTCGGCGCCAACCACCGCGCCCGTCCTGACTGCGCGCCTGCCGGCGGCGGCCACCACCAAGCTGCTCGACTCCGGCGACGCCACCACCGCCTATGGCGACGCCAGCGGGCGGTCGGTGATCGGCACCATGCGGCCGGTCTCGGTGATCGGCTGGACCGTTGTCGCCGAGATCGCGCGGGCGGAGGCATACGCGCGCGTTTCCCGGCAGCGGAACGTCGCGCTGGCGACGCTGGTCGGCCTCGTGATCGCGGTGGGATTCGCCGCCTACGTGCTGGCGCTGACGGTGGTCAGGCCGCTCGAGCGCCTGACGTCCGGTGCCACCCAGGTCGGCGACGGCGACTTCGACGTGCATGTCCCCGTGCTCGACTATGGCGAGGTCGGCTATCTCACGCGGGCGTTCAACACAATGGTCACCCAGCTGCGGGAAAGCCGCGAGGAGCTGGCCGCCATCAACGTCGCGCTGAAGACGCTGTCGGTGACCGACGGTCTCACGGGTCTCTTCAATCACAAGCACCTGATCGAGACGCTGGGGACGGAGCTGGCGCGGGCCCAGCGCCACAAGCATCCGCTCTCGGTGCTCATGATCGACGTCGATCACTTCAAGCAGTACAACGACCAGTTCGGCCACCAGCTGGGCGACAAGCTCCTCGCGGACATCGCGGCCCTCTTCAAGCGCACGACCCGAAGCATCGACTACGTCGCGCGCTATGGCGGCGACGAGTTTCTGCTGCTGCTGCACGAGGTGGCGTCCGCGGACGCCCTGCTGCTGGCCGATCGGGTGCGGGACGCCGTGGCGGCGGCCGCCTTCGGGCCGGGCGACCACAAGGTCACGGTGAGCATCGGCGTGGCCAGCTACCCCGAGCACGGCGAGACGGCCGAGGCGGTGATCGCGAGCGCCGATGCCGGGCTCTACCGGGCCAAGCGCAGCGGGCGGAACGAGGTCGTGCTGGCGTCAGGCGACGACACGCGCACTCAACGCTGATCGACGAGGCTGTAGTGCACCCAGCCGCCCCGACCGTCGTCCGTCTTCACCCGCACCCACACGCCGTTGTACGAGACGGCGCTCAGCGGCGTGCCACGCTCGACGACGAAGAGAATCTTGAACGCGGGGCCGGGCCCCTCGCGGACGTTGCTCCGGTTCGACGTGCGGAGGGCGAGCACCGGCGATAGCGCCTGCTCGCCGTCGGTCCTCGCCGCCTCGGCGCCTCTCACCGGTCGTTCGGTCCGCGAGCTGATCAGCAGCTTCACCTGGCTGGTGAGGTACACGGTGCCGTCGTAGTTCTGCTTCTTGAACTCCTCGGTCGCCATGCGCAGGAGCTGCTGGGCCTGGGGCAGGTCGGCCGGCATCGACTTGAGCGCGATTTCGGTCTCCGCCAGGGCGGACGCTGCCTCGGCGCGGCCGGAGAGCCCGCGCAGCTTGGCCATGGCCCGGACGACCTCGAGGATGGCGGCCTCCAGCTTGTGATTGAGCGCGCGGATCTCGGCGTCCTTCTCCAGACCCTGCAAATGCAGGCGGGCAAGCTTCTCCTCGAGGTCGCGGTACGCGATCGCCTGCTTTCGGGCGGCCTCTTCGGATGTGCGCCGCTCGGTGGCCTGCCGTTGCTGGGCGGACTGCTCCAGTGTGAACGCGCAGCCTGACACGATCACGGCCCCGGCGGCCACCATCACCGCCCCCGCCAGCCGCCTCGATCTCCAGGTCGTCCGTTCCATGGTTGCCGCTCAGCAGAGCAAGGCCAGGACCAAACGCCTAACCGGCGGAAATATCGGGGATTCGAGGCGATCGCGCGCCGCCCGCGCCGCCGGATGATGGCTGGTCAGGCGGTCACGAATCGCCCACGGCCACGCCCGGGCTCACGAATCACAGAGCGGACAGATCGGCGTGAGACTCGTATTGACGACGCAGCACTCGAGATCGAGGAAATGGCCGTTGGGGCAGGCCAGCGTCGTCGGCTCCCCCTCCAGCCAGACGTTGCCACACACGCGACAGTCCTCTGCCTGGCCCTCCCGCCAGCCGGAGGCCACGGCGTTGCGGATGACGGCCGCCTCGATCGCCTCGCTGACTTCCCGCTCGATGGCCTCTCGCTCGTCGACGTCATCGTCCATACACTCACTGTACTCCGCGTCACGCTTCGATGACCGTCGGCGGACGGTCGACGTCGGCGGGCGTCTCTGCCAGGCGCGGACGCCGGCCGAGCAGCAGCACGAACGGCACGACGGCGGCGAAGATCCACGCCAGGCGCCAGAAGTTGTCGATGAACGACAGTGTCAGCGCCTCGCGCTGCACGATCGCGTACAGATGCGCCCACGCCTGCTGCTCGGCGGTCACGGTGTCGGCGCCGCGCGCGGCAAACGTGGCCACCAGCGTGTGGTAACGGTCCCACACGTCGGGGTCGTAGAGGCTGACATGGGCCGCGAGCCGCGCCTGGTGGCTCTGCGCTCCGCGCTCGAGCAGGGTCGCCACCATGGCGATGCCGATGCTGCCGCCGATGGTGCGAATGAAGTTGAAGAGACCGGAGGCGTGTCCGAGCTCCCGCATGGGGACGGCGCTCAGTGCCACCGTCGACAGCGGCACGAAGGAGCAGCCGATGCCGAGCCCCTGGATGAAGCGTGGCAGCATGATGTCCCAGTAGCTGGCCTGAAGCGTCAATGTGGCCATCAGGTACATCGCGTAGGCGTTCAGGGCGCAGCCGGTGACGATGATCCAGCGCGGGTCGAGCCGGTTCATGAGCGCGCCCGCGATCGGCATGGTCACCAGCGTCGAGACCCCGCCTGGCGCCAGCACCAGCCCCGCCAGCATCGCGGTGTAGCCCATCAGGATCTGCGTGAAGAGCGGCGAGAGGACCATGATCCCGTAGAACGCGATGCTGATGACGAACATCGCCGCCGTGGCAACGGCGAACGTGGGATGGCGCAGCACACGCAGATCGACGACCGGCTCCTCCGCCCGGAGCTCGCGAACGACGAGGGCGAGCAGCGCCGCCGCTGCCACGAGGGTGAGCCAGACGATCGGCGACGAGGCGAACCAGTCCTCACGCTGGCCGCGATCGAGAACGAACTGGAGGGCGCTGATGCCCACGACGAGCAGGACCAGCCCCGGCACGTCGATGCGTCGTACCGCCGGCCGCTCGGTGGCGGCGTCGGGGACGAAGAGCCACGCGAGCACCACGGCCGCCGCGCCCACGGGGACGTTGATGTAGAAGACCCAGCGCCAGCTCCAGTTGTCGGTGATCCAGCCGCCGAGGGTGGGGCCGATGATCGGCGCGAACATGATGCCGATGCCCCACACCGCCATGGCCATGCCGCGCTGCCTCGCCGGAAACGTCTCGATCATCGTCGCCTGCGACAGCGGCACCAGCGGGCCACCCGCGAGTCCCTGCAGGAAGCGCGCGGCCACGATCACGGCCAGGCTGGGCGCCGCCCCCGCCGCCGCCGACGTGATCGTGAAGGCGACGGTGGCGATGATGAACAGGCGCTTGCGGCCGAGGAGGTCCGTCAACCACCCGGTGATGGGCAGGCTGATCGCGTTCGCCACCAGGAACGACGTGAGCACCCAGGTGATCTCGTCCACACCGGCCGACAGGCTGCCGCGCATGTGGTCCAGCGCCACGTTCGCGATGGTCACGTCGAGGATCACCAGGAAGGTCGCCATCATTGTCGAGATGGCGACGATGGCGCGGTGAAGCCGTGGGCTCACCTGAGCTCGATGACGGGCACCACCGACATGCCGGGCACGAGCAAGGCCTGGGCGGTCTGGCCCGGCTCGAGCACCAGCTTCACGGGAATCCGCTGGACCACCTTCACGAAGTTCCCCGACGCGTTCTCCGGGGGCAGCAGGGAGAAGCGCGAGCCGGTGCCGCTCTGGATCGAGTCGACGCGCGCCCGCAGCACCAGCCCAGGATGCGTGTCGACCGAGATGGTCGCGCGCTGACCGGGGCGCACGCGCGTCAGCTGCGTTTCCTTGTAATTCGCCACCACCCACAGGTTGCCGACGTCCACGATGGCGAGCAGCGGCTGGCCGGGCTGCACCACCTGGCCCACCTCCACCGTCCGTCGTGTCACGCGGCCCGCCACCGGCGCCGTGACGGTCGTGTACTCGACGTTCAGCTCGGCCTCGCGCACGGCCGCGCGCGCCTCCGCCAGCTGCGCTTCGGCGCTGGCTGCTTCAGCGCTGCGGACGGTGACCTCACCACGGCGGCTCTGGGCCGTGGCCAGCCCGGCTTCGGTTTCCTCGCGATGCCGGCGCGACTGTGCCAGCGCGACCTGCTGGCTGGCCACCTCCGCCTCCGCCTGGGCCACCTCCGCACGAGCACCGTCGAGACGCTGTCGCGCCGCCTCCAGCGCGGCGGCCGCCGTCCTGAACGCGCTCTCCGCGTGGTCCAGCTCCTGGCGCGCGACGAGCTTGCGCTCGAACAGTTCCTGGCTGCGCCCGCGGTCGAGGCCGGCGCGGTCGAAGTCGGCCTGTCGCGCCGAGACCTCGGCCTGCGCGGCCTGCACCGCGGCACGGCGGACGGCCAGCCGGCTGCGACGCTCCTCGAGCACGCGCTCGGCGCTGTCGATGCCGAGCAGGGCCTTGGCCGACGTGGCCTCGGCGAGCGCGACCTGGCTGCGCGTGGACTGGTCCGTCATCGGCACGCCGGCCACGGCCATCCGCAGTCGGCCTTGCGCCGTCTGCAGCGCGGCGCGCGCCTGCTCGAGCTTGACCTCCAGATCGCGCGCGTCGAGGCGGACGAGCGGCGCGCCGGCCGCGACCTCCTGGTTGTCACGCGCGAGCACTTCGAGCACGGTGCCGCGCACCCGGGCGCTGACGGGCGAAACGTGCGCTTCCACGAACGCGTCGTCGGTGGAGACATGGCCGTCCCAGTACCGCCACAGCCGTACGCCATAGAACGCGCTGAGGAGGAGGACTCCGCCGAGCGCGACGAGCATGGCGATGCGCGCACGGCGGCGCCGGCGCCGCGGCGGCGCGAACGTCGCGGCTCCGCTCTCGATCTCGCTCACGGTCGCTCACTGTACCGGAAGTGGGGCAGCCATGCTCGACGCGGCCCCGAACCGCCCGCGCAGGCGCTGGCCTTGGGCGAGCGACGACGGCGGCGCAGAAGCGATCGAGGTCGATCGGCTTGCGCATGCGCGTGGTCTTCGATGACGAGAATCGAACGGCCGTCGAGCGTAGGGTCGCTCGCTACGGCTTACGGGCGGCCGAGCGCCGTCATGTGCCGATACCAGATCCCCTCTTCGAGACGCCTACGATACGGTGCTCCAGCTGGGAAAACTTTTGCCCACCGTGCTGGTCGGATATCCCGGCTGGGCAGCGCCGCCGTGCTTCAGATCGGAAAGCGCGTCCGAGTATCCGAGGTAGGTGGCGATGGAAGCCACCACCACGCGGGCTTCGACGGTCACGAGCTCAATCCCGACCAGCGACACGCGGACCCAGGCGTCGATGACGATCCCCTTGTCGAGGACGCGATCCAGAACGTCGACGAGGTTCGAGGTCGAGGAAGTACGCTCGACGTCCATCGGTGACTCCTGTGCGGGCACGGCAAATCTTTTCCGCCGCGCGTGCAAAAGGGACACGCGATGAGACAGCAATCGCGGTGCCGCACCGGCGCCGGCGCGTAACGCAGGGACGAGTCTCACCCCGGCGTCGATGCGCTGACGGTGTCATGTCCGGCGTCGGAGCGCTGCCACTGCAGCGAACACCTATCGGTTGACAGGCTCCGGTACGACCGATCCTGCTTTCGCTCGTTGGTAGACTAACGACCAGACACCGCCGCCGGCCTCGCCGGCGACAAGGAGAGCCCATGCACCGACGACTGATCCCCTCGCTCACCGTCGCCCTCATGCTTCTGGTCGCGGTGGCCGGCGCCCAATCGCCGACCGCCGAGAAGAAGCCGCTCGATGTCCCCTATGTCCCCACGCACGAGTCGCTGGTCGAAGAGATGTTGAGCATGGCCAAGGTCAGCAGCAACGACACGCTGTACGACCTGGGCTCGGGTGATGGACGCATCGTCATCACCGCCGCCAAGAAATTCGGCACACGCGGCATCGGCTTCGACCTCGATCCCGATCGCGTCAGTGAGGCCCGCGAGAACGCCCGCCGCGCCGGCGTGACCGATCGCGTCCGCTTCGAGCAGCAGGACATCTTCACCGCGAAGATCGCCGACGCCACCGTGATCACGATGTACCTGCTGCCCGACGTGAACATGCGGCTGCGTCCGAAGCTGCTGAGCGAGCTCAAGCCCGGCACGCGCATCGTGTCTCACAACTACGACCTGGGTGACTGGCAGCCGGTGCAGCGCAAGGAAATGGATGTGAGCGGCATCAACCACACGCTCTATCTCTGGATCGTCCCGCAGCGCGGCGCGACGGGCCGGTAACTTCCATGGGGGGCCGGAATGGCCCCCCGGTGGCTAAACGGACGCGTTGAGGCGGCGCCGCCCGAGAATGGCGCGGGCGGCGTTGAGGCCGGGGGTGCCCATGACCCCGCCGCCGGGGTGCGCGGCCGCTCCGCACAGGTAGAGACCGCGGATCGGCATGCGGTAGCTCGCGTGGCCGGGGACCGGACGCAGGGAAAACAGCTGGCTCGGGGTCATGGCGCCCTGGAAGATGTTGCCGCCGGTGAGGTTGAAGACACGCTCGAGGTCGAGCGGCGTCAGCACCTGGCGCGCGATGACCGCGCGCTTGAAGTTCGGCGCGTACTCGTTCAGCAGGTCGAAGCAGCGATCCGCGAACGGCTCCCGGAGCTCGTCCCAGGTGCCCTCGCGGAGGGTGTAGGGCGCGTACTGGACGAACATCGACATCAGGTGCTGTCCCGCCGGCGCCACCGTCGGGTCGACCACCGACGGAATGGTGCACTCCAGCACCGGGCGCGCCGAGGGCCGTCCGTACTTGGCGTCATCGTAGGCGTGCTCGATGTAGTCCTGATCGGGACAGATGTGAATCGTCCCGCGGTGCTGCGGCCCCGGCGTCGTCCCCGGCATGGCGCCAAAGCTCGGAAGCTCGGACAGCGCCACGTTGATCTTCAGCGACGCGCTGTCGTAGCTGATGCGGTCGACAGCGGCCATGAAGTCCGCCGGCAGCTCCCCGCGATCTAGCAGGCGCGTGAAGGTGACGCGCGCGTCCGCGTTGCTGGCCACCACGGGCGCGGTGAACTCCTCTCCCGACGCCAGGGCGACGCCGCTCACGCGTCCGTCACGCACCAGGATCCGCGCGACCTCGGCCTCGCAGCGAATCACGGCGCCGTGTGCGCGCGCGGCGGCGGCCAGGGCCTGCGTCAGCCCGCCCATGCCACCACGCACGTACCCCCAGACGCCGCGCTTGCCGTCGGTCTCGCCCATGACGTGATGGAACAGCACGTACGCCGTTCCCGGCATCGACGGGCTCGCCATGGCGCCGATGATGGCGTCGGTCGCGAGGGTGCCCTTCAGCTCCTCGGACTCGAACCAGCGATCCAGCACGGTGCGGGCGGCGCCGGTGAGGACCTCCACCGCCTCGCCGGCCGCGGGCCCCAGCCGCTGGAACGCGCGTCCGAGCGTGAACAGCTTGCGCAGGTCCCCGAGCCGCGGCCGGAGCAGATCGGGCGGCGACATCGTCAGCGTGGGCTCGATGACGTCGGCCACGCGCTCGAGCATCGCCTCGTAGCGCGGATAGCGCTCGGCGTCGCGCTGGCTGAACTTGCCGATCTCCTTGCGGGTGAGCTCGGCATCCGGCCCCATGAGCAATGAGCGTCCGTCGGGCAAGGGTGTGAACGAGGACGGCTCGCGAGCGAGGACCGCGAACCCGTGGTCTGCCAGTCGGAGGTCGCGCGCGATCTCCTTGCGGAAGAGGCTGTTGACATAGGCGGCGGTCGACACCTTGAAACCGGGGAACACTTCCTCGGTCACGCAGGCGCCTCCGACGACGTGCCGTCGCTCGAGGACGAGCACACGGCGGCCGGCGCGGCCCAGATAGGCGGCGGTCACGAGCCCGTTGTGGCCGGCGCCGATGATGATGGCGTCGTATCGCGACGGCGACTGGGTCATGCAGGCATTATCCTCCCGGCGCCTACCCTTCCGAGCGCGCGCGGGAGTCGGTCTGGGCGGAGGTCAGGCGAAGGCTTCCTCCAGCGCGCCCGGCGCCGGCGCCTCGCTCGGCGTCGGCACCTCGACCTCGTCCTTGGCGGCGAGGCCACAGTCCACGATCTTGTAGAGCAGCGCCTTGTAGCTGATGCCGAGCAGCCGCGCCGCCTTGGCGCGGTTCCAGCGCGTCCGCTGCAGCATATCGGCGATGGCGATGCGCTCGGCATCGCGGGCGGCCCGGCGGGCAATGGACTTGAGGTCGAGCTGGCCGCCGGCGTCGAGCACGGGCGCCACCGGCGCCGTCGACGCGGCTGGCTTGGCGGACGTGGCGAGCTCCTCGTAGACGCCGGCCGCGCCGCCGAGCACGACCAAGCGCTTGATCACGTTCTCCAGCTGGCGGATGTTGCCGGGCCACGAATGCTCCAGCAGCAGCCGGCGCGTGGCCGGCGGGATGTCGACGGTCCGACGATAGGCGGCGTTGGCCGTCTTCAGAAAATAATCGATGAGCGCGGGGATCTCGTCACGTCGCTCGCGCAGCGGCGGAATGCGGATCTCGATGACGTTCAGGCGGTAGTACAGGTCCTCGCGGAACCGCCCGGCGCGGATCTCGGCCTGGAGATCGCGGTTGGTGGCGGCCAGCACGCGGACGTCGGTGTGCAGGATCCGCTCGCCGCCCACGCGGGCGAACTCGCCGTCCTGAAGGACGTGGAGCAGCTTCGCCTGGAGGCGGAGCGGAACCTCGCCGATCTCGTCGAGGAGGATCGTGCCTTTCTCGGCCAGCTCGAACTTTCCGGGCTTGTCGCGGTGAGCGCCGGTGAACGCGCCACGCTGGTGGCCGAACAGCTCGGACTCCAGGAGCTCGCCGGGCAGGGCGGCGCAGTTGACCTTGACGAACTGGTTGGCCGCCCGCGGGGACGCGCGATGTATCGCTCGGGCGATCACTTCCTTGCCGACACCGCTCTCGCCCGTCAACAGCACGGCGGCGCTCGTGGTGGCGACCTTCGCGACCATGTCCCGGACGGCGCTCATCGCGGGACTCGTGCACATCTCGAGCTGGCTCATCGGATCCCCTTTCGCATTCGAAATACTCCTGCTCTGGACTCGGCAAAGTACTGCAGGCGCCGCGCCAAACTTCACACCGAATGAATTCAATATGTTGAACGGCCGCTCGGCCGGCCGCGACGCCGGCGTGAAGATCTTACAAGCGCGACGCTCGTAAGTTTTACATTCCTACAAGTACTGACCGGTCGTCACGACGCGCTCGACAGGCCCTGGCTGCGGCTCCGTCGTGTGGGGAACGAGCTTGATCGACACGATGCGCTCCCGCTTGCGGCCGGCGATCTTCGCCCAGTCGTCGGGGTTGGTCGTGTTCGGCAGATCCTCGTTCTCCTTGAACTCCTCACGCACGGCGGCCACGAGGTCGTCAGCGGTGAGGCCCTTCTCCGCCCGGGCGATGTAGCGCTTCAGGGCGAGCTTCTTCGCGCGGCGGACGATCGACTCGATCATGGCGCCGGAGGCGAAGTCCTTGAAGTACAGCATCTCGTTCTCGCCGTTGGCGTAGGTGACCTCCAGCAGGCGATTGGCCTCGCTCAGGGTGAACATCGCCTCGACCACGGCCGCGATCATGCGCGACACGGCGGCCTCCGGCGCGCCGCCGGCAGCATCGATCTCCGCCGCGGCAATGGGCAGATCGGCCGTGAGGTACTTCGCGAAGATGTCGGCGGCGGCCGCCTGATCCGGCCGCTCGATCTTGATCTTCACGTCCAGTCGGCCCGGCCGCAGGATCGCCGGGTCGATGAGGTCCTGCCGGTTCGACGCGCCGATCACGATGACGTTCTTCAACCCCTCGACGCCGTCGATCTCCGCGAGCAGCTGCGGCACGATGGTACTTTCCATGTCCGACGAGACGCCCGTGCCCCGCGTGCGGAACAGCGCGTCCATCTCGTCGAAGAAGATGACCACCGGTACGTCCTCGTTGGCCTTCTCGCGGGCCTTCACGAAGATCTCCCGGATCTTGCGCTCCGTCTCGCCCACGTACTTGTTGAGCAGCTCGGGACCTTTCACGTTGAGGAAGAAACCCTTGATCTTCTCCCCGCGCTTCACCGAGATCTGCTCGGCCAGGTTGGCGGCGACCGCCTTGGCGATCATCGTCTTGCCGCAGCCGGGCGGGCCATAGAGCAGCACGCCCTTCGGCGGCGGCAGCTTGTGCTCGCGGTAGTGCTCGGCGTAGAGGTAGGGCAGCTCGACGGCGTCCTTGATCGTGTCGATCTGCGTGCCGAGGCCTCCGATGTCGCCGTACCGGATGTCGGGGACCTCTTCCAGGGACAGGTCCTCGACCTCCGTCTTCGGCAGCTTCTCGAGCAAATAGCCGCTCTTGCCGTCCATGAGCACGTGATCGCCGATGCGCAGCGGCACCGCGCGCAGCGGGTCGGCGATGATCCCGACCTTGTCGTCGTCGGCGCGTACCGTCACCAGGGCGCGGTCGTGGCCGAGCCGCTCCTTGATGATCACGACCTCGCCCTGGATCTCGTAGCCGGCGACGTCGATGACATGCGAGGCCTCGTTGAGGACAACCTCCTGTCCAGGCTTGAGCGCGCCTACCACGATGGACGAGTGCGTGTTGACCTTGGCCTTCCGTCCGTGCGCCAGGACGTTGACGCTGCCATCCTCGTTGGGCGAGAGATAGACGCCATACGTGGCCGGTGGCGCCGTGAGCTTCTCGACTTCATCCTTGAGCGCCGCCAGCTGCTCGCGCGCCTCCGCGAGCGCGCGCGCGAGCTTCTCCTTCTGGCCGAGCGCCTCGGCCAGCTCCAGCGACCGCACGTATTCCTGGGAATCGGAAGGCTTCATGAGCCTCAGTCCCTCTGGGTTAGGCGGCGCGGGCGAGCGGCGGCGCCGCCTCGCCGGCGGCCGGCCGCTGTTGTGCGGCCGCCGGCGGCATCACCCACGCCTCGCCGACGAGCACGAGCTCCCCGGCTCCGTTGGCACATTCGGTCCGGAGACGCGCGCGGTTGCGATCGCGAACCGTCTCCACCACTTCCACGCGGGCGGTGATGGTGTCTCCGAGCTTCACCGGCCGCAGGAACTTCAGCGTTTGCGAGAGATAGACGCACCCGGGGCCCGGCAGCTCGCTGCCGAGAAGGGCGGCGACGAGGGTGGCGCTGAGCATCCCGGGCGCAATGCGCTCGCCGAATGTCGTCGATGCGGCAAACGTGGCGTCGCGGTGAACGGGATTACGATCCCCGGTCAGCGTGACGAACCCCGTCACCAGCTCGGCACTCACTGCGCACGCCATCTCGGCCCGGTCGCCGACGGCGAGTTGATCGATGCTCTTGCCGTTCATCGTCCCTCCTCCCGATGCTCACGGCACCGTGCAACCGAAGCGCCATTCCTCGAACGCTGTATCGATACAGGCTTGCGGGACACGGTTGAAAATCGTGCAAAGGCGTGGACGCCGATCGAGCACGGTATGCAGGTTTTACACACGACGTTCAGCGAGGCGACGGCAGAAACAGCTTGCTGACGGCGGCGTGCGCCATCACAACGTCGGGGGAGCGCTGGAGAGCCTCATGGTACTTGACCCGGAAGTCCCCGCCCTCGCCGCCCTTCAGCAGCCGGTAGACCTCGCGAAAAGCGGCGTCGACGTCATGGCTGCCGAGCGCGTCCTCGGCGTCGATGGCGGCGTCGATTCGCGCGATCAGGGCCGACAGGGAGCGCAGCCAGGCGAATTGTGGGTCGTCCAGGACGAGTCGAAAGAGATCACCGGCCGCCACCGCGCCGTGCCGCGTCTCGTACGCGAGCCGCTCCCCGTCCAGGAGAAGCCGATGCAGGCGCAGCAATCGAGTGCTGAGCTCACGCAGACGATCGCGCTCGGGATCCACGCGATCATTGTCGCATCCGCGACGGGCTCAGCGGTTTCTCACCTCGGGGAAGAACAGGCGAATGCCGCCCGTGGTCAGCAAGGTATCGAGGTCGAGCGACTGCTGGCGGCCGTTGACCCGGACTTCCTGGTCACGGGAGATGACGTACTTCGTCTCGATGCCGATGGCGATGTTGTTGGCGACGAAGTACTCGAGGCCGGCGCCGAGCGCGCCGACCACGCCCCATGAGGTACCGCCGACGTCGACGCCGAAGCCGGGTTGCTTGCGATCGTTGAACTCGGTATAGCCGACGCCGAGGCCGGCCACGGCATACGGCGTCAGCCGCCCGTCCAGCAGCGGATACCGCCCACGCACCATCGGCACACCGGTGTACATCGCGAACTCACCGATGGTGCGGCCCCCGAACCGCATGTTGCGCTCCCAGCCGTCGCCGGCCAGCTCGAGGCTGAGGTAGCGATTGAAATTGACGCCGAGGCTCACTCCGAGCACCTGCTCGTTCGGGGTCGCGCCGAGACCGCCGCCGACGTCGGTATCGGACGCGGCGGTGATGCCGAGCCGGACGTTCAGATAGCCGCGGAGATCGTCAGTGTCGTGAGCGTCGGCGGACGGGGCGACGACGAGCAGGCCGAGCAACAGCAGGGCGATGGTCGGGGCCATGGCGGTCGAGGCTACCACAGGGGGCCGCGCCGCCCTAGGCAGTTGGTTACACTATCGACGTGATCACGTCCGCTCCCGCGCCCTTCCGCTTCGTGCACCTGACCGATACGCACATCATGGCCGGCGGGACCTGGCGGCCACGCGCCGGGGACTTCGAGTTCGACACGGAAGCCTCGCTGCGCCGCGTGGTCGAGGCCGTACGCGCCCTCGATCCCGCTCCGGCGTTTGCGGTCCTCGGCGGGGATCTCGCGAGCCCGGACCTGCTCGACCGCGACCGAGTTCTCACGGCGGAGCAATACGAGCCGTCGTACCGATTGCTCGCCGACATCGTGGCCGCGCTGCCGTGTCCGGCCCATTTCCTCGTCGGCAATCACGACCACCGGGTGGCCTTCAACCGGGTGCTGCGCCCGAAGGCGCCGGCGCCGGACGCCCCGCAGTACTACAGCTTCGACCACGGCGGCTATCACTTCGTCGTCCTCGACTCGCAGGAGCCCGGACAGGCGGCCGGCCTGCTCGACGCTGCCCAGCTCCGCTGGCTTGCCGCGGATCTCGCCGAGCACCGCCGGCAGCCGACGCTCGTCTTCGTGCACCATCATCCCTGGCCGCTCGGGCTTCAGTGGATCGACAGCATGTCACTTCGCAACGGCGACGACCTCGTGGCCGCGCTCGGCCGGCATCCCGACGTGCGGTGGGTCATCTGCGGCCACGTGCACCTCGATCACGCGGCCCAGCGGGGACGCCTCACGATGCTCACCACGCCGTCCACCTGCATCCAGCTGTCGAAGGTGACGCAGGCGCCCAGGATGTTCCCCGGTCCGCCCGCCTTCCGGATCGTCGACATCGCCGGCGAGCAGCTCTCCACGCGCGTGATACACCTGCACCACTCGAGCGTCCGCGACCTCTGAACGGAGGAGAACGCAATGCTCATCACTCTGCTGCTGGCCGCGCTGCTGGTGCTCCTGGCGCCCGACCACACCGTCGCGCAGATCGTCGATGTGGAAGGACGCTACTGGTTCACCGACCTCGACGCCTCCACCCGGGTGGAAAGTGGATCGATCCCCGGCACCCGCCTCGATTTCGGCCAGGACCTGGACGTCGACGACGCCAATCTCCCCGAGGTCCGCCTCACCTTCGCCACCGGCCTCAACAGCAAGCTGCGGCTCGCCTACATGCAGGGCAACTTCGACGGCGAGACGACGCTCGGGCAGAGCATCCAGTTCTCCGGCAGGACCTTCGGCGCCAGCACGCGGGTCGACACCGACCTGGATCTCTACTACGGTCGCATCGGCTGGACCTGGCAGTTCCCCGTGGTCCCCGGCAAGTTCCGGATCGGCCCGCTGGTCGAGGTCAAGGGCCTTGTCATCGACGCGACCCTCCGCAGCCCCGCCACCGGCGTCCGTGAATCGGCATTGCTCCCGATGGCCTTCCCGACCGTCGGCGCCATGCTGAGCGTCACGCCGATCAGCGCTCTCGACATCTTCGCCGAGGTCTCGGGGATGACCTTTGGCGGCTTCGGTCACATCGTGGATGCGGAGGCGGGGGTGCGCTTCATCCCGATCCGGTTCCTGACGCTGTCGGCCGGCTACCGGGTGTTCGACGTCCGCGTGGAGCACGACGACGACTTCGCGAAGCTCAAGCTCACCGGGCCGTTCATCGGCGCATCCGTCCGGTTCTGAGCGCGACCCCCGATGCCATCGGCCCGTCCCGCGCTCCGGCACGCTCTCGTGCTGCTCCTCGCGCTGGCCGGTGCCTCGACGGGATGCACGACCGCGCGCATGACCGCAACCGAGCGCTCCAGCATCGAGCAGCGGCTGCTGGTACGCTCGCTCGAGCGTGCCGCGGTCCGGCTCGATACGACGGCGCTGCTGGGGCAGCGGGTCAAGATGGATCTGTTCACCCTCACCAGCGACGCGTACTTTGCCCGGGAGTTCCTGCGGGCCCGGCTGGAGACGCGGGGCGTGCGCTTCGCCGCCAACGGCGACGCGGCCGACGTCACCATCCAGGTCTTCGCCACCGCGCTGGCCGTCGACACCGCCGACACGCTGGTCGGACTTCCCGCCATGCAGGCGCCGGTCCTCGCGGTGCCCATCCCCGAGATCGCGCTCTTCAAGCTGGAGCGCAGCCGCGGCCACGCCGAGATGCAGACCTACACCTACGACCGAAGCGGGCAGCTCATCACCCGGCTGGGCGACGCGAAGGGCGAAGCACGATACAGTCGGGTCACCCTGCTCATCTTCATCACGTTCGCCGTGACCGATATCGACGATCCACCCGTCGAGCCGCCGCGATAGGAACACGTGATAATGGCGGCCTCGCGGTTGCGAGGAAGGAGACCATGATGCCGAGGATCGAGCCGCTCGCACTTCACGAGGTCGACGCCGAGATTCGCCACATCTGCGAGGAGGCCGAGCGCCAGTCGGGGACGTCACTGAGCCCCCGGACATACGCGCGGAATCCCGCCGTCCTGAAGGCGCTCAGCGCCTTCCGGGCCACGCTCGCGCGCGAGGGCACCCTCGATCCGGTGCTGCGTGAGCTGGTGCGCATCAAGATCGCCGCCCTCAACGCCTGCCAGTACTGACTCACGCTGCGCTATGCCGGGGCCCGGCATGCGGGATTGACGGAAGCGAAGGTCGCCGCCATCGACGACGAGACGTCTCCGGAGCTGAGCGCGCGTGAGCGCGCCGCCCTGCGATTCGCCGAGAAGCTCGCGGTGGACCACCACAAGGTGGACGACACGCTCTGGGCGGAGCTCCGCTCCCACCTCTCGGAGGCCGAGATCATCGAGCTGGTCGCGCACACCAGCCTCTACATCGGCTTCGGTCGGTTCAACGACATCATCGGCCTCGAGCCCGTGGTCGGCGCGCGGCGATGACCGTCCGCCTCGATCCGTTCACGACCGCGACCGGAATGCTGGCCGCCCTGCGCGAGCGGCAGCTGTCCGCGGTGGAGCTGCTCGAGCTCCACCAGCAGCGGTACGCGCGCTTCAACCCGGAGCTCAACGCCATCGTCGAGCCCGCCTTCGAGGAGGCCCGCCACGCCTCCGAGGCCGCTGACGC
>Ga0075431_100002403_pt1 | contig 18019 bp, 15 predicted proteins | sample RhiMetdeltSRZDD5_FD_75297 | JGI IMG/M metagenome (GOLD analysis project Ga0075431, IMG submission 75297) | Populus rhizosphere microbial communities from Tennessee, USA - Rhizosphere MetaG P. deltoides SRZDD5 | ecosystem: Host-associated > Plants > Roots > Rhizosphere > Soil | place: USA... | reverse complement strand
AAGATGATTCCGATTACCGACAAGATCCAAAGCCAATGGGGCTTCAGGATCGTCAAACCGAGCGCCATCAGCAGAGTCAAGCCAGGCGGCACGAGACTACGCCGCAGGTTGTCGAAGATCTTCCACCGGGACAGTCCGGTCAACGGATTCTTCTGAGCTCCGTTGAGGCCGGGGACCCGGGGCAGCAGCCACCGGGCGATCTGCCAGTCGCCGCGAATCCAGCGCCGCATGCGGCTTCTGTCGAGCAGGTAGCTGGACGGGTACTCCTCGTACAATTGAACGTCGCTTAACAGTCCCGCGCGCGCGTAGCAGCCTTCGAGCAGATCGTGACTGAGAATCCTATTTTCGGGGAAGCGCTTGTCGAGCGACTGCTCGAAGGCATCGACGTCGTAAATGCCCTTGCCGATGAATGAGCCTTCACCGAAAAGATCCTGGTAGACGTCGGAGATGGCGCGTGTATAAGGGTCGATGCCGGCTTCGCAGCCGAACAGTCGCGCATACTGGGTCAGGCCGGCCGACGGCAAACTCACCGACACCCGCGGCTGGAGGATGCCGTAGCCTTCCACCACGCGCTGCTTGCGTTCGTCGTACTCGGCGCGATTCAGTGGATGCGACATGGAGGCGACGCACTGCCATGCGGACTCGCGCGGCAGCTGGGTATCGGTATCCAGGGTGATGACAAACTGGATGGTCGTGAGAATGTCGGTGTCGCCGACGATCCGCGAGAAGCGGTCGCCGGAGTTACCACGCAGAAGCGCGTTCAGATCGGAGAGTTTTCCTCGTTTGCGCTCATAGCCCATCCACTTTCGCTCGCGTGGATTCCAGCGGCGCGGGCGATGGAAGAGGAAGAACCGGTCGCTGTTTTCGCCGAGGTACTTTGCGTTCAGCTCGTCAATTCCCTTTTCGGCCGCCTGTAATAGGGATTCATCTTCCGGACTTGTTTCAACATCGGAGTCGCGAAAATCGGTCAGCAGGCCGAAGTGAAGATTTTCATCCTGATTCGCCAGGAACCGGATCTCCAGACCTTCCAGCAGATGTTCCACATTTTCCAGGTTGACGAGCAGAGTTGGAACCACGACCAGAGTTCGCGACTCAGGCGGAATGCCGTGGGAAAAGTCCATGCGCGGAAGTTTATGCGGCCGGGCGAACATGGTTACAAGCCAATTTGTGAGGGCGACGGCAAATTGGCTTACGCACAAAGCGGAGACGGCTCCGACCAGGGCCAGCGCTGCGTTGCTGAGACCGGAGCCGCGGGCCGCTTCCACCGCCGCCGCCGTCAGCGCCAACGTGATCACGAAGACCGGGCTCAGGTAGAAGAACAACGGAAAGCGGCCGACGAGCTGCCGGATGGATTCGGAAGTGGAAATTTTCGCCTGCGCGTTCTGCTCGAGCTGTTGCAAGCCCTTGCCAATCAGGTAAAAGCCGACATGGGCCGCCCGCCCAACGCCATTTGCCGTGGTGACGTCGCGGGCCAACTGAACCGCCCGACGCGCGATTTCCGGCTCCGGCAGGCCGCAACACTTGGCGATTCTCTCGACCACGTGCCGGTAGCGGTCGCGAGTCGCGAAATCCATCTGACCATACGTTCCGATCGGATCCTCGCGCAGCGTCTGATCGACCACGCTCATGGTCTCGACGAACTCGCGCCAATCCATCGCGCTTAAAAATCGAAGACTGCCGATGGTGTTGCTGATGGAAAGCTGATCGGCGGCCTGGCGCTGGGCTTCGGCCTGGATCATCTGCTCGATCGTCTGTCCAGTCTCGGAGAGTCGCTGGTCGACCCAGTTGAGCGGCAATGCCAGGGCGGAGCTCTGCCCCTGCAGCAGTCGCGCCAACTCGGAGACGAACGAGCTCACCATCGGCGGGTTCGAACGCGCCATGTCGGCGATCACCAGGATCAGGCTCTTCGGATCCTTAGCGGCGATGTCGATCATCTGGTCGGCCCAGTCATTAGCAAGATCGCGGTCGATCCGGCTGGCGGCGAGGATAGAAGCGACACGCCGAAGGTTCTCGATCAGCGCAAGGCGGAGCATGATGGGAATCGCCCATAGCTCGCCCAGATTGAGTGGCGTGACGGACTGGTATGCCGCAACGAAGCGCATCAGCGCCTCCGGATCGACGCGGCCATCGCCATGCGAGATGGTTTCGAGCGCGATGTCATAGACACGCGGAAGTCCGGCCGAAGGACCCGTCGCCAGTCGAGGCAGTTCCCGGCTGTATCCTTTTGGCAGATGCATCTTAGCGGTGCGAATCTGATCCTCGATGAGGTAGAAATTATCGAGGAGCCACTCACCAGCCGGGGTGACCCGCCGTCCCACCTTGGCTGCGGCCATCAGCAGCTCACAGGAGCTGATCAGAACCTCTTCATTCTCGGCAAGGCGCGGCAGCAGTTGATCTTTGCCGCGCTCCCGGCTTACGACATGGGAGGCCGCCAGGGCCTTGCCGTGCTGCTCCATCTGGTCGGCGCTGAATAATTCCGAGCGTAGGGGGGCTGGATCCGCCGCGTACGCTTGCGCCCGGCCATTCCGGCGGAGATTGACGCCCAAGTGACGCAAGTTTGCGAGAAAGATTTTGGTATCCGCCCGCATGTTTGAAATTAGGACCGCTGCTAGTTACTTACCGGTGTTGGCGGCGAACACCACTCCTGACGGGAGCGGCTTAGCTGGCCAGAATTCCGAGGACATCGTCCTCGCGCATGATCAGGTAGTCTTCACCGTCGAGGGTGATTTCATTGCCGGAGTATTTTCCGAACAGGATCCGATCGCCGGCTTTCACTTCCATCGGAACGATTTTTCCGTCCTCGAGCCGCTTGCCCTGTCCGACGGCTACGACTTCGGCTTCCTGCGGTTTCTCTTTCGCGGAATCGGGAATGAAGAGCCCGCTGCGGGTCTTTTCTTCTTCATCGATCCGCCTCACCACGATACGGTCGTATAAAGGTCTGATCTTCATGATGTGTGTTACCTCTCGTTGGCTATTGCAATATCCGCAGCTCAGGCGCTGCGGGCTCGATCGCCGGGCTTCCGGCCCATATTTTGCCGATTTTCACCGAAGCCCGGAAGATGGCGCCGACCGGAATCACGCCTCCCAACTTGTGGGCGGCCACCGCGGCCAGGCCCATCGACGCCACGCATCCGCAGACAGTGCAATCGGGATTCCCTCCGAACTGGCAGGGGGTGATCTCGGTGCGAAAATCGGCGGATATGGTTTTCGTGGTCTGCGCGAACACGCACTCGTCGGGACTGTGAGGAGGAGTGGAGAACTGGCGAATCAACCCCTCGCGCATATCAAGCTTGGGATATCTCTTAGTGAATCCGATCATCTCGGCGACGGCTCGTGCGCGCTCCTCTGCCGTGAGCATTTCCGGCAACTGGTCGCCGATCTGCGGGGTGAACAGGCTGAACCAGACCTTGTGAATTTCAGGCCGGGCTGTCCAGAATTTCATAAATTCGTCCAGATATCCCGGGCGCTTCATCATCTGGCCGGTGATGGTGGAGTGGATCGTGATTTTCTGGCCGGCGATATTTTTGAGAATTCTATCGTAAGTGGCCGGAGCGCGCCGCAAGTCATGGTCGGGCTGGAGTCCATCGATGGAGACGACGACGTTCATGTGCGGCAGGGTCGCCCACTCGATGGGCATCGACCGGAACGCGCTGGTCACGATTTGCACGTGAATGCCGCGACTGAGCAACTGCGGCACCATCGCTTCCAGCTCCCGATACCGGACGAGCGGATCTCCGCCGACGATCGAAAGGTGCAATGGCTTAAGCTGGTCGACCACCTTCAGGACGCCATCGATCAGGGCTTGCCCCTTGCGGTCGTTTAATTCACGCAGCGTGATGTCACCGCCCAGATGCGCCGGATCGTAGGCGTAGCATCCGGGGCACTTTAGTGGGCACTCCTTGGTGATTTCAATGGAGAGCGAAGGGTGCTGACCTTTCAGAATTTTGCCCCAGGCCCGGATGATCTCAGACGTCCGCATCGCGCGTGTTCCCTTTCTGAAATTGATTGTTGGCCAAAACCAGAGTGGCCTGTTGCTGTTTTCATGGTATCGCGAGTTGGCTCGGTCTAGGGCCGGTCGCGCTTTGTGGGATGAGATTTAGTTTGAAGCACTACCCTCGGATGAAAGCCCATTCGACCATGGCACTACGGCGATTTTTGCCGCTGACTCGAAGCGCGAAAATTACTTTACTGAGGCCAGCGCCTTGCGAATTTCTTTGGCAACCGTTGCCGCGGCCTTGGCGCCATCGATCTCGTGGATGTGGGCTTGCGGGAAGTAGGACTGCACAAAATCGAGTTCGCGGTGGTAGTCCTTCAGCCCCTGTTCGACATCCGGGCTGCCGCTCTTCAACGCTCGCTTGCGCACTTCCGCGTCGGTCACGCGAAGTTGCAGGATTATCGGGCCGGAAAAGTGAAACTCGGCGATCAAGGAAGTGAGCTGGTCTCCTTGTTCCTTGGACGCGGGATAGCCATCGAGGATCACGCCCTTGGAACGGTCGATAGTGCGGAGTCGCTCAGAAACTAAGCGGGTGAGGACGGGGTCGAGACGTGGCTCGACGCCCTCAATTTCCGGACGGCGGAACCTCTGAAAAACCTGACGGTTTTGTGCGATCAGGTCTTCCACTGAAATGACCGCCATCCCGCGCTCCTTCTGCAGAATTTGGGCCTGCGTTGTCTTTCCGGAAGCTGGTGGTCCAATGAGGACGACCAGGGGACCGGCCGATTGCGCGCCGACGGCTCCGGCAAGTCCGAACAGACAAGAAAGTCCGAAGATTGAGCGAAGCATGTTTTTATTGGATCACATGAGTTGGGTCGCTGCTGCGTACTCCGGCTGGACTAGATGTCCTCGATTCGATCCGCTGGCTCATTTCCAGCCGAACGCCGACATCATGACGTGAAAGACCTCGGTGTTAGGCAGAAAACCACGCAGCCGTTCGGCGCCCGGACCTTTCCCGGTCACTAGGACCTCTTCGCCGGTATGAGAATGGCTCACCGAGAGAAACGGGAGCTCGGTCACCGTAGTCCTGACGCCTGCATTTTTCTCGCGCCACTCCGGTAAGCCTTTCAATAGCGGCTCATTCGGGCCTCCCCGGAGGATGCGCAGATCGAACGAGTGGTCCGCGGTGAACAACAGCAGCGTCTCTTCCGGATTCACTATTGAGGCGATCTCGCGAATCAGCTTGTCAAACGCGACGAGCCGCGAGAGCCCAGCCTCCGGATCATCGGTGTGCGCATCGGACTCGATCATTAGGAAATATCCACGCGGATTGCGCGATAAGGCCCGAATCGCCCTCTTTGCGGCGGCATCCAAGTCGATCGCTCCATCCACAATGGCGATGGCCCGCGTGGCGTCTTCGGGCACTTCCGACAGACTGGCGTAAACCGGCCGGTTCTTTGCCCGGGCGAGCGCGTAGCCGTCTTCTTTCCCGGCGGCCTGAAACGCGGCGGCGATCGGTTTCCGGCCCGGTCCGAGCACGATATCGACGCCGTCGCCGAAGCGCGGCGTGAGGATGTCCATAAAGATGCTGGCGAAATTTGACCGGTTGTTGGCGTGCGCATAGCAGGCAGCCGGAGTCGCATCGGTAATGGTCACATTGGAAAGGACGCCGGTCGCGAGCCCCCGCTCTTCGGCGTACTCGAGGATCGTCTTGAGCGGCGTGCCGTCTTTCTTGCCGCGGACACTATCGGCGCCCTGGCTGATGACGCCGTTGTGGGTCTTATGGCCGGTGACGATCGCTGTCATCCCGGCGGCCGAATCGGTCACCCATTGCGATGCCGTGGAGGTGTCCATGAAAGCGGCGTCTTTCCAGCTCTGTACGAACAGCTTCTGCGGAGCGTTGTATCCGAGAATGCTGGCTGCGTTCAGAGTTGGAATCCCGCCCGCGTCGGCAAGGAGCAGGATTACGTTTTTGGCAAGCTTCGGTGGTTTCTCTTGTGCGATGGCGCCCGCCGGCGCGGCAATCAGGAACAGTGGAAGGCACAGGTAGCGAAGTATGCGCATTTTTCTCCTCAAACTCTTCAGAATAGAGTGGCAATATTACGAGGAGATGAACGGTGATAAGATACGCGGGGACATGGGAAAGCTTTGCGTGAGGCTCCTGATTGCCGGGCTGTCGATCAGTTTGGCCGTCGCCGCCGATGGTGAGTGGCGGACGTATGGCGGCGACCTCGGGAACATGCGGTACTCGCCGCTCGATCAGATCAACGCTGCGAATTTCAGCAAGCTCGAAGTCGCCTGGCGATTCAAGACGGATGCGCTGGGTCCTCGGCCGGAATTCTACTTCCAGTCGACGCCGTTGATGGTTAGGGGACGGCTGTATTCGACGGCCGGGTCGCGTCGCGCCGTGGTGGCGCTGGATGCGGCAACCGGCGAGATGCTCTGGATGCACAGCGAGCACGAAGGCAAGCGCGGTGAGATGGCGCCGCGGCAGCTTTCCGGGCGCGGTCTAGCTTATTGGACGGACGGCAAAGAGGAGCGCATCCTTTACGTCACGCCTGGCTACCGGCTGATCGCGCTCAACGCCCAGACCGGCGCGATCGTGACTGGATTCGGCAGGGGCGGCGTGGTGGATTTGAAGCAGGATTTCGACCAGGAGATCGACCTGATCAACGGCGATGTCGGATTGCACGCGACACCTATCGTAGCCAAGAATGTCGTGATCGTCGGGGCTGCGCATCTGTCGGGCATGGCGCCGGTCAGCAGGAAGAACGTGAAGGGCTATGTTCGCGGATTCGATGCGCGCACGGGCAAGCGGCTCTGGACGTTCCACACCATTCCGCGTCCAGGCGAATTCGGCATCGACACGTGGGAACAGGATTCCTGGTCGTACACGGGCAATACGGGCGTGTGGGGGCAAATGTCCGTCGATGAAGAGCTGGGGATGGTCTACCTGGGGGTGGAAATACCGACTGGCGACTACTACGGAGGACATCGGCCGGGCAACGGGCTGTTCGGCGAAAGCCTGGTCGCACTCGATCTGCAGACGGGAAAGCGCAAGTGGCACTATCAGTTCATACACCACGGGATCTGGGACATGGATGTCCCGTGCGCCCCGATTCTCACCAACATCACGGTCAATGGCCGGATCATCAAAGCGGTGGCGCAGCCGACCAAGCAGTCTTTCCTTTACGTGTTCGATCGAGTCACCGGGCAGCCGATTTGGCCGATCGAGGAGCGGCCCGTCGAAAAGGGGGACGTTCCAGGAGAATGGTACTCGCCCACGCAGCCGTTTCCTACCAAACCTCCGGCTTATCACAGCCAAGGCGTATCGATCGACAGGCTGATCGACTTTACGCCGCAGCTCCGGGCGGAGGCGGAGAAGCTCGTCTCCCGCTATAAGATCGGGCCGCTGTTTACTCCGCCAGTGGTCAGCAAGCTCGAAGGACCGCTCGGCACAATCGTCTCTCCGGGAACGAGCGGCGGCACCAATTGGCCGGGCGGGTCGTACGATCCGGCGACGAACATCGTGTATGTCTATTCTCAGACCTCAACCGGTGTCCTTGGTCTTGTGCCTCCAGGCGATCCTGCGTTATCGGATATGAACTACATCCGGGGAGTGGCTGGAACCGCACTGCGAGCAGGAAGATCGGCGGGTATGCGGGGCGGCTCGGCGCCAACGGAAGGCGGCGGCGGCCAGCCCCTCACTGTCAGCGGTCTGCCGCTATTGAAGCCTCCTTACGGGCAGATCAGCGCGATCGATTTGAGCAAGGGTGATATCGTCTGGCAAATTCCGCACGGTGAGACGCCGGATAATGTACGCAATCATCCTGCGCTCAAGGGACTGAACATTCCCCGCACGGGCCGAGGCGGTATCGTCGGGACGCTAGTCACTAAGACGCTGGTGATCGCAGGAGAGGCAGGCTTCTTTACGACGCCATCCGGGGCTCGCGGCGCGATGCTGCGTGCTTACGACAAAGTGACCGGTAAGGAAGTAGGCGCTGTCTACATGCCTGCGCCTCAGACGGGGTCGCCCATGACGTATCTGCTCAACGGCGAGCAGTACCTGGTTCTGGCGATTAGCGGAGGCAACTATTCCGGCGAGCTGGTCGCTTTCAAGGCGCCGTCGTCGCAGGCGCCTTTGACATCCTCTACGACGGCTCCAACCGAGCAGCGGACCGCCCGTTCGGTGCTCGATGGCGTCTATTCATCCGAGCAGGCCCTGCGGGGCGCGTCGCTCTATAAGCAGCACTGCGCGTCCTGTCACGGGGCGACGCTGGAAGGGAATGAAACGGCAACCGCGCTTGCCGGGGCCGACTTCGTGGATAAGTGGAACCGTCAAACTGTGGGCGATCTACTCGAGCGAATCACCAAGACCATGCCGCTCGATAAGCCAGGACGACTGAGCCGCGAGGTCAACGCCGATATCACTGCTTATCTGCTCAATCGCAACCAATTCCCGAATGGTAAGGCGGAGTTAATTCCGGATGTTCAGGTTCTAAAGCAGATTCGGATTGAGCCGAAGAAGCAATAACGAACAAGCTAAAGCTTGTTCCACAGTGGAATAAGCTTTAGCTTGTTCGTTAAGTCTATAGCAGCCTTGTAGCGACCCGTCGCAGCGAGTTTAAGATGAGTCTCGACGCGGCAGGCTGAAGCCCGCGCCACGAAGGCTAACTAACGTTCTCGCTGCGGCACGCCGTTAGTTTCCGTCCTTTTGACCCGGCTTCAGCGGGATGCCTCTTCGACGAAGACGCACGAAGTCAGGCGACGGATACCAGCGCAGCGAGTTGCCGGTCAAGCTCCCAATAAGAATCTCTCCGTCCGAGTCATTCACGTCCAGCATATGGCCGGGGCTCTCCATCGACCCTACAACTTTGCCGGTCTCAATATCGATCTTCATGATCCGCCCGGCCATGGAATCGTAGGTGATGTTCTCGATGTTGTTCCGGTGCGTCACGACCCAGACCTCATCCTTGGCGGTGATGTCGATGCCTTGAGTCGCGCCCAGGTGAGTCCAGGCTTTCAGGAATTTTCCATCCGGGGTGAAAATCTGGATCCGGTTATTTTCGCGATCGGACACGTAGACGCGACCTCTCGAATCGGTTGCTATAGCATGGACAGTCTGGAACTCACCGGGCTTATTGCCGGGCTTGCCCCATGAGAGCAGATATTTTCCGTCCTTATTGAACTTCACCACTCTTGAATTGCCGTAGCCGTCGGAGACGTAGAAGTCCTGCGTCTGGCGGTCCCAGGCGATGTCGGTTGGCGATCGAAAGTGCGTCTCATCCTCACCGGGCTGACCCTTCACTCCGAGCGTCATCAGTAGCTTGCCATCGCGCGAGAACTTGTATACCTGGTGGGCGCCGTTATCGATGCACCAGACGTTGTCGTCCTTGTCGGCGCGGATACCATGCGGATTTGTAAAAAAGCCCTTGCCCCAGGAGCGCAGATACTTGCTTTCGTGATTGAAGACGACGATCGGGTCAATCTTCAGGTTGCGATGGAACACATAGATCTCGCCCTTGGAATCGTTGGTTACCGCCGTGACACGACCGAAATGCCAGCCATCGGGCATCGTCTCGGGCTCCTGCCCGAAGCGAATGTCTACGGCGTACTTCAGCAACCCTCCCTCATGAGGATTCCAGGCTTCAGGGACATAAGCGTACGCTGGAGCTTTCGCTTGCTGGCTGCTGAGCAGGCCGGCTAGACAGAAGACTGTGCATGCTATCACTGCCAGTGTAGTTCTCTTCATTGCCTCTCTACCCCCTTATCGCGCTCATAAACTATCACGAAATGAGACTCCTTGCCAATGTGGTATAACGTAACCCTGAAGGAGCAGTAATGAAAGCCAAGAAAGCCGTTAAGCGACTAACCAGGGTGGAAGCCTTGCTATCCAATGTTATCGACGGGTTTGCCGCGGGGGAGCGGGCAGTTAAAGAACTGCTTGACAACGCAAAGGCAGCGGTCGTTCGCGCCAGAAAAACACTGAATCTGAAAGCACCCCCGGCCGCGGAGAAGAAACCGCCGGTCAGAGCACGCAGCGCCAAGAGTCGTCTTACGGCCGAAGGACGGAAAAAACTTTCGCTAGCCGCTAAGAAGAGATGGGCAGAGGCTAAACGAAAAGGTGTTAGCGCCGTTACCGGACGGCCGTTGACTAAGACGGCTTAGCTGTTCGGGAAATTCACTTCCAGAACGCCGCCGCTGGTGAACTCGAGTGTGCGTACGCGACGTTTAGGACCAGCGGCGCTCACGAGTTTACCATTGAACCAAAGTTCGACACCGGGAGCGTTTCCCGTCATCACGCGGATTCGCTCGGATGCCCCAAATGAGAGCGTCTCCGCCACGTGAACAAGTTTCCTGTACGTGTTTTGGCCGTCTGTATCCACTTCCACCCAAGCATCCTCCGTCGCGATAACCTCAACCTTGAGCGGGAGAGCTGCGCTCGCGGTGGGCTCCTCGGCTGGAATGGCTGGAATGGTAAGAACCATTTCAGCGAGAGGCGCCGGCGGATTAGGGAGGGCGACCACCACCAAGTCCAGCGGGTCCCGCAACGCTCCGCTTAAATACACGGTGCACAAGGAGATCCCGGCAAACACGGTGGCGCAGAACGACAGCAGTATGCGCCGCTGGAGTGGTGTCGGACCAAATTTAGTCATTGAAGTGGGGGGATGCATGACCATTTAAATCGACAGTACTGAAGTTCTACAGTGTCCCCAAAAGCCTGTATTTTTTAACTAAGGCCCCGGCTCCGGCCCCACTCTTCCTGATGTAGTCTAAAATTATGAAAACCATTGGCGCTCTCGCGCTCGGCATTTCCGTGATGGCATTCCCCTCATCGCTCTTTGCCAAAGGGATCATCGTCAAGATTACGATCAAGGGCGCCAGCCTCCCCGCCGCTGTTGAGATAACGGAGGGCGCTATCAAGGACTTTACTCCTTGGGCCGGACCAGGTGTCGCAATAAACGGAATCAAGCAGACCGAGGGATTCATCATCGACTGGAAACAGGGGGCTCTATCGGGTCGACCGAGCAATCTTCAACGCTACGAGATATCTTTTTACGGCAAGCTTTATGGTCAGGGCGGGAGGGAGGAACCGGTTTATTTTGTCGTGTATGAATATGATCCGCTTGTTGGTCAGGGCTACGTCTACTTGCCCGGCAGGACCGACAGTGAGTATCGACTCAACACGACCATGATCATGCGCGACGGCTTGGAAGGAAACTGGTTTCGCGCGACTCACGCCTGGGACGATTTCGTGAAGCGATTTATCCCAAGAGGGCAGAGACCAGCGCCGCCGTCACCGCAGCAATAGGATTAGCCCCACCAGCGCTCGCCGGTGGCCAGGTGCGCTTTCACGACATCCTGATTCAGTTCGATTCCGGTTCCAGGCTTGTCGCTTACCGCAATGAAGCCGTTCTGGATATAAGGCTGATCGAGCGCCAGCAGTTGGTCCATCCAGCCACCTGCCCCTGTCACGGTTTCACAAGCGATGAAATCGCGGATGGAGGCCGCCCACTGGCATGTGGAATACGTGAAAACCTGGCTGCCCGTATTGTGGGTGGCCATAGGCAGTCCGAAGAGAGCGGCCATGTCGGCAATGCGCTTGGTTTCCAGAAATCCTCCGGAGTTGCGCAAGTCCGGATGCAGAATGTCGCAACCCTGGTTGATGATGAAGTCCTTGAATCCTTCGCGCCGCGCCAGATTCTCGCCCATGCAAATAGGAACGTTCGAGCTGGCCACCAATCTCTTCCAGGACTCTGAATACTCCACGGTCAGAGGATCTTCGAGCCACACCGGCTTGATCGATTCCACAGCCTGGGCAATTTGAATGGAGGTGCGCAGATCATATTCCCAGTGGCAGTGGACCATGATGTCGTGATCCCATCCGATGGCCTCGCGGCAGTTCTCGAAGCCCTGCCGGATGTTGATCAGTTCCTTGGTGGAAAGCACCTTGTTGCTCGGGTCGCGGCCGTGATCGGTGTCAGCACTGGCGCGCGGAAATCCGAACTTGTGCACGGTAAACCCGCTCGGATCCGCTTTCACCTTCTGCGCCCACTCCCGGCAGGAGGCCTTGTCGAGCATGTTACGCGGCGCGGCGTGATCGTAGACGCGCACCTTGCTGCGAAACTTCCCGCCTAGCAGCGTGCTGGTGGGCGCGCCCAGAACCTTTCCTGCCAGGTCCCAAAGCGCCATCTCGATGCCGCTGACCGCGCGCATAAGATTGTGAGCCGAGCCATCCGTACGCGTGCCCGACAGGTTCCTGGAGCCGTGGCCCATTTGCGTATAGATCGTGTCGATCTCCAACGGATCTTTTCCCACGAGCCACGACTTGAGCGAGAGGATCTGCTCGCTGACTCCAACCGCGGGTGTTCCGTACGCCTCGCCTATTCCGAAGAGCCCATCATCGGCGCCGATTCGGACCAGAACGTAGGTGCGCCCCGGGCCCTGTATCGTCATCGTCTGGACGTCGCGAATCTTGACGCGCTTTCGCTCGGCGGCGATGAGCTGATGGTAAGCCGATAACGCGCCACCCGCGGCGCCCAGAAACCGGCGTCTGGTCAGTGAGTGAGTCCGTCTGCGTTGCACCTTGCGACAGTATCAAAACTCGAGTATGCGCCACAAGCGGGATTTAGCGCGGGAAAACAGGTTGAGTCCAAGCCGATGAGCCAAATGAGGAATCCACGCGAGCCCGAACGTACTTTTCACCACCAGCAAACCGATAGACTGGCGTTGTCTCAAAACTCTTCGCCAGCACCTTCCCGCCATCCCCAATAAAATAAGTTGTGAACTTTTCTGTCGGCCTGGGTTGGATTACGATGCGATATTGATCTCGCGTTACCTGCACATCGAGAAAGTTTACGCCAGAGCTCGCATAGAAATCGCCTTTCTCGATCGCTCCGATAATCGCCGCGGTTGTCAGCGCCTCCGCCCGGACCTGAATCCATCCGCGCCCAGGATTCGAAAAGTCTTTGCCGATCGTCTTGAAGTGGTGCGCGTCATCCACGGCGATCCCGTGCAATCGCTGGTTCGCGCTTAGCAAAACATCCCACATTTCATCCAAGGAATGGAATCCGCCGCCACCAGCATTGTTCACGGTCGGATGGCCGTTATAAACCTCGAACAGGCCGAGTCCCTTTATTTTGAGCAGGGCCTGCGCCGAGATCGCCCAGTGAAAGTTCGGATGGTTTAGAGAAGGTAGCGCCCTGGCGGAGCGTATCGCGTCGACATTCCTCTGGATAGTTGCCACCAGGCTGTCGCCATGTTGAGGATCGATCTGACGCTCCGGATTGTAGGCATTGATATGGACCGGCGCCTTCTCAAAGCTATCGGTCACCTCTTCCCCGGGAATCAACAGGAATTTTTCTCTCACCGCGTGAATCGCATTCAATCCAGCGACGTCCGTCAGGTAGTTGTGATCGGACAAAACCAGAAAGTGATATCGATGCTCGCGATACCACGTCGCCACTTCGTGAGGCGTTGAATCGCCGTCGCTATTGAGGGTGTGAGTATGCAGGTTGCCTTTGTACCAGTTGCCTTTCGAGGGTTCCGCCGGCCCGGACGTCTGTGTCAGCGCGGCTCCGACAACCAGCAAGGTGAGAAAGCCGATGCGGAACAGCCAAACCGTGTTGACGACTGGAAAAGTTCGCATAGCAGCTCCGATTGTGGCACGAGTTTACTACGCGTTGGTGACCAGAGCATACGGAAGCGGCCGCAATCGAATCTCGTGTAAATTGGGGTTTAAATGGATAAGGCTTCCCGTATTTTCGTGGCCGGACATCGTGGTTTAGTGGGTTCAGCCATCGTCCGGCGCCTCCAGCAGGACGGTTACACGAATCTGATCCTGCGAGGACGCGAGGCTCTCGACCTGACGGACGGCGCGGCAGTGAACAATTTCTTTGCCGCCGAGCGACCCGAATACGTCTTCCTAGCGGCGGCCCTGGTGGGAGGGATTCTTGCCAACAGTACCCGGCCGGCGGAGTTTATCTATGAAAACCTCGCCATTCAGACCAACGTGATCGACGCCGCCTACCGGTCGGGAGTCACCAAGCTTCAGTTTTTAGGGTCATCGTGTGTGTATCCAAAGCAAACTCCGCAACCCATAAGAGAGGAATGCCTACTTACGAGCCCGCTTGAGCCCACGAACGAATGGTACGCGATCGCTAAGATCGCCGGGATCAAAATGGCGCAGGCGTACCGGCGGCAGTACGGGTTTCGTGCAATCAGTCTGATGCCCACAAATTTATACGGCCCAAACGACAATTTCGATCTCGAGTCTTCGCACGTAGTCCCGGCGCTGATTCACAAATTCCACCAGGCGAAACTAACGCAAGCGCGCGAAGTGGTGATCTGGGGGACTGGAACCCCCCGGCGCGAATTCCTGCACGTCGACGATTTTGCCGCCGCTGCAGTGTTTCTGATGTTGCACTATGACGAGGAAGCGATCATCAACGTGGGAACCGGCCAGGACATGACGATCAGTGAGCTCACCGGGGTGATCGCTGACATCGTCGGTTACCACGGCCACCTGACGTTCGACAGCACACGGCCTGACGGCATCGCGCGTAAGCTGCTCGATGTCAGTCGCCTGAGATCGCTCGGCTGGACTCCGCAAATCCCCATCCGCGATGGCATCGCCGCCACATACCAGGCGTTTCAAACCTCCCGTTGATGACCGAAACATTACGGAAGCGTCAGAAATCTTGTTCTCGGGCGACGGGCCGTGGTAATCTGCCTAGCACTTTGCTGATCGTCCTAGGATTGCTGCTGTTCGCTCCCCTGCTCGCGGAGGAGCCCCAAACCGAAATAACCAAGTGGCAGGACGGCAAGTCGGCCTGCGCTTCCCTCACCTACGACGATTCGTCTATAAATCAGTTCCGCATCGATATCCCGCTGCTCAATGAGCGCAACATGAAGGGCACGTTCTTCGTGGTTACCAGCAATATAGAAGGATCACGGAACCAGCCCACGTTCGTCGGACGGCCGATCATGGAGATCATTCGCGAAAGCGAGAAAACGCCGACAACGAAGGAGAACGTCTTCGAGCGGATTTCCGTGCTCAATTACCTGCAGACGATCCAGCGCGTGCCGGAGCTGAAAGATTTCAGCGCGCAGGCGCTCAACCGATTTATCGCGCCGCGCAATTTCACAGGACTGGGACCGGTTGTCGACACGGCTCTGGCGAAGCTGCGGCAATCCGGCGCTACCTATTCAGTGACTCCACGGACAGCAAGCGTCGTAGACCGCCGATATCCGGTCACCTGGGACGAACTCCGCCGTCATGCGGCGGCAGGACACGAGATCGCAAACCACACGGTGAGCCATCCGTTTACTCCGGCGCTGGACGAAGCGAATATCGTGTATGAAGCCGAGAAAGCGAACCAAGACATTCTGGAGCAGATCGGCCCGAAGCACACGTTCTCCATCGAGGCGCCCTATGGCATTCACGATCCGCGGGTGCAGCCGATCCTTACTTCCCGTTTTGCTCTGACGCGCAACTGGGTGACCGACGAATTCATGGACGAATTTCTGCGCGGCGACCGGCGCGATCCCGCCACATCCAAGCGCGAATACGTGCAATGGCAGCGCGGCGCGCTGACGCGGACGCCGCTCGACACGATGAAGGAATGGGTGGATAAGTCGATCGAGCACGGGATCTGGCTAGTGCTGGTGTTCCACGGCATCGAGGGCATCGGATGGGAGCCGCTCACCACCGACACGAAGCGGGCCTACTACGATTACATGAAGGAACGGGAGGGACGTCTCTGGATCGCTACTTTTCAGGATGGCGTGAAGTATGCGCGGGAGCGGATGAACAGCAAAGTTACCACGAGCCGATCGGGTGAGTCGATCGTAGTAACGCTCAAGTCATCGCTCGATCCGAAATTGTACGATCTGCCGCTGACGGCGCGGACGACGATCCCTTCCGACTGGCAGGTGGTCCGATTCCAGCAGGGCGACGATGTCCGCTGGCTGCCGGTTCATCGCGACGGCGCCAAGACGTCGGTCATGTATCGCATTACGCCGAACGGAAAACCCGCCACGCTGGAAAAGGGACTCAACTGATCACGGTATCCGCACGGCCACCGGGATGGGACCTTCCGGGATCCCCTCATTCACATTGACACGCACCAGCACATCAAAGTTGTCGGGGAAAGGCGCTACCGCCGCCGGCCACTTGAGGTCGGCGAGAAAACGCTCTCCGGTCGCAGCCTCTGCCGCGGCATGCGTGCCTTGACTGTGGTGGCCGTACATGATGAGGACCCAGCGGCCGGTCGCAGGATGTTTGCGCAGCGCAACCAGCGCGCGGTCCGTGGTGATTTTGCCCGTTTTGCTGTCGAAGGCGGTTGCAAACTGCTGGATGGAGCCAGATTGGGGGAGGCCGAAACTGAGATCTTCGCCCAGGCGGCGCGTCCAGACATTGACGGATTTACCGCCCAGCAGGACAAGGTTGTGGCGCTTGATGTCGTCGGCGTTCACCATGCGGCTCTGCTTCACGATCAGAGTCTTGTGCGCGCTGCGGTAGAGGTTGGTGATCAGGTGGATGGCGACTGCTTCGCCCATGCCCGTGTACTCGTCTGTGCAACCGGCGGTCCCGGGCTGCCTGTCGGCGCATTCGCCGACATCAGGATTACTGACCACCAGGATCGTCGGTACATCGGAATCGAGGAACCGTCTCCACAGACTGGCAAGCGACGGACCAAGGGAGCCAACGCTCATGCGCTCGGCGGCCAGAGCCGTGCTCCGCATCAGCAAGCGGCGCTCCCGGTCGGCGGCGATAAGGAGGACCGCGCAGGCGAGCACCGTGCCGCCAAGAATCAGCCAGGCCGCTTTGATGGAAGGCACGCGTCCAACCGGCGCCGGGGCTTCGAGGGAAGTGAAAACCGGCGCATAACTGCCCACCGGGATATCAAGGATCAGGCGGCTGGATTTACCGTCGTTCTGGTAGTATTCGCGGAGCCGCCGGCGGACCTCGCGAGCCTGGACCCGCACCAGGGAATCCTCACTTGGCTCAAATCCGGGTCCTTTTCCGAAGACTTCGGTTGCCAGGACGAACTCGCTGATATCGCCGGACCGGTTCTGGAAGTGGTAATCACAGATCAACTCGAGGAAGCGCTGGAGTTTCGACGCCCGCCGGAACTGCGGGGCGTGTAGGATGCGCTGGACCTCTTGTTTCTGATCGTCGATCGTCATTCCCGCCCCTCGTGGTCAAGTTAACAACGTTATTAACACGATGGTACCGCGGGGTACTTGGCCTTTCATATTGCCAAGGAAATCTAGGGCTGTCAACCGGGGGGTACTCCTAGATGACAGGTAAATGACAAGTTTAACCTTGACAGCCCCCCAAAAAAGCCGCAAGCTGACTGCACGTTAGAGCTTGTCGCAGGGGAATACACATGAGAATCCTTCTGGTTGAGGAAGAGGTCCAGACTGCCCAATATCTTCGCAAGGGACTAGTGGAAAATGGCTTCGCCGTGGATGTCGAGCGACCGAGCGCCGAAAGAGCCAGCACCTCGAATCGGACCGCCTATGACTTGCTGGTGTGCGACGTGCGTCCCGGGTGGCCCGGGCTTTCTGAGTTGCGACGGGACGGCCAACCGGCTCCGGTCCTGTTTCTGGCTGACCGGAACGCGATGCCGCTCCGGACCGCAATGGAGTCGCCGGAAAACTTTCTGGCCAAGCCATTTGCCTTCTCCGATTTTCTGGCTCGCGTCCGGGGATTGCTGCGACCCGATTTTAGCCAAATGATACTTCGAATCGCAGATCTCGAGCTCGATCTTGTACGGCGCCGCGCGATGCGGGCCGGGCAGCGTCTCGATCTGACGCCGAAAGAATTTCTGCTTCTCTCGCTGCTCATGCGAAAGACCGGCGAGGTCTTGTCGCGTACCTTCATCGCCGATCAGGTCTGGGAGATTAACTTCGAAAGCAATACCAACTTCGTGGATGTCCACATAAGGAGGCTGCGATCGAAGGTGGACGATCCATTTGCCAGGAAGTTGATTCACACGGTCCGCGGCGCAGGCTACGTGCTCGAGCTGCGCTGAACCCAGGCAGCCACGCGGCAATACTCAACGGGCAGGCTGGTAG
>Ga0075431_100002400_pt1 | contig 18025 bp, 20 predicted proteins | sample RhiMetdeltSRZDD5_FD_75297 | JGI IMG/M metagenome (GOLD analysis project Ga0075431, IMG submission 75297) | Populus rhizosphere microbial communities from Tennessee, USA - Rhizosphere MetaG P. deltoides SRZDD5 | ecosystem: Host-associated > Plants > Roots > Rhizosphere > Soil | place: USA... | reverse complement strand
TCCTGTCGGGCCGCCGAGTGGTCGCCGGCGGCGTAGGCCAGGGCCGCCGCCTCGGTCAGACAGCGAACCCCCACCGGATCCTCCGCGGCGCGGAACTCCGCCGAGCGGCGATACAGACGGGCGGCGTCGCGATAGCGCCCAGCCTGGCCGACCTGGACAGCAGCAGCATGCAGACTGTCCGCCTTCACCGTGCTGACGATGGTGGGCAGGCGGTACTGGGCCGCCGCAGAGGCGGGCAGGCCGACGGTCGCGAGCAGCACCATGGCTGCGGAAGCGCGATGGGTGAGTTGGGTGTTCATTGGCAGCTCCTCAGACCGGTCTCATCTCATGTGGTACAGGGTCACGGTCGATAAGCTGGCAGCTGGGACGAGCCAGCGCAGGGGACGTTCGTCCCACGATTTCACGGCCTCTGACACGGACACGGTGAGCTCCGGAAACTTCAGCCAGGGCGAGTAGCGTAGTGCAGGGAACTCTTCCGGCCTCGGCTATGAACCTCGCGGCACTCGTTCCGGCAATCGAAGTCCTTATGTCACCACTGGATTGGGGTAGCCAGGACGCCTGGCTAGCCCGTGGCCTGGAGCGGGTTCGAGACGTGGTGGGTGCAGGAGAGTCCTTCGCAGAAACCTCTCCGACTGCCGAGCTGGAGCAGCTGCTCCGGCTCGAGGGTGATGAGCCCGGATGGCTGGAAACCGCGCTCGACTCCGCAGCCACCGGAGGTACCGGGAGTGTGTTGCCGCCCCAAGCGGCTGAGGCTCACCTACCGGTGGTGTCCCTGCGATGCGCCCTGGCTGCCGGCCTATCGATGCTCCACCGACTGCACGGGTGGAGGAGCACGCTGGGTCAGGTGTGCGATGATGTGAACGCCGGGATGGCAGTCTTCAGGGCGAATGAGCTAAGAGAGATCGCGAGGAACGGACGCTGGACGGAATTGCTGGAGGAGGAGCCCAAGCGTGACCATCTGCTCGACCTCATCACCCGCCAGGCGGGATACACCGCCGCATCGGTTGGCTCACTTCGGGAGGATTACCGGGAGCTGGAGTTGCCCGGGCGGAGCTACCGGCTGATAGCCAAGCAGGTGCCCGCCGGAGATCTGCTCCCTGAGGCCGGTGTCCTCGTCCTGATGGACCGGCTGGGGCCGGAGCTTCCCACTACGCGGGAGCTGCGGGTCACTTTTGGACTCCGGGGTCGCGAGCCGCAGGTCGCGCTTCTTGCCGCCGAAGGCCTCTCCAATGCCGCTATCGCTCAACGGCTGCGGCTGAGCGCCCACACAGTGCGGCATTATCTCGAGCGGGTACTTGGCCGCCTCGGTCTCCATTCCCGCAAGGCGCTGGCTTTGCACCTGATGGGTGCTGAGCGCGAGAAGCAGCCAGTGGAGCCCCGGTAGCCTAGCCACCCGTCCGCCTGACCACATCTCGATATAACTTCTCACCGAGCCCCGGCGGCCCCTCGGCACCGGTCGACCGATCCAATCCTTAACCGAGACGTATACCAGATGCGTGACCGCTCGCTACCCGAGGTCCGCAAGGGTCAGGGCGACGTCAAGCTCTCCCGAGAGGAGTTCGCCCGCCGCCTGGGCGAGCGCTTCTACGATCCCGCTTTCGATGCGGTGCGAGGCGAGATCGACCGGATCATCGAAGTGGCCTGGAAGAACTACGACGAATACCACAAGAGTCCTCGCAAGCGAAAAGCGGGGCCCGGCTTTGCCGATCCGGCATTCGAGCTGCCGATCGAATGGCTGGAGGCGCGCCAGGCCATCCTGACCGCACAGCGGCGGCAGTCCGATCCGTCAGCGGCGTCACGCATCCTGCTGGTCTGTGGCGCCGCCCGGCATGACCAAACCTGCCCCGGGGAGATGTCGAAGACCTTCCGCCTGGTTCAGCTGGCCAGGGAGATCGTCGAAACCAGCGACGGGTTCGAGTGCGACTTGCTCGACCTGAGCCATCTCACTGCCCAATACGGCAGACAGATCCTGCCCTGTAAGGCCTGCGTCTCCACCGCCATGCCGCTCTGTCACTGGCCCTGCTCCTGCTATCCCAACCATGCTATGGGGCAGGTCAACGACTGGATGAACGAGATCTATCCCCGATGGGTTGCGGCCCACGGCGTCATGATTGTGGCACCGGTGTACTGGTACCAGGCGCCGGCGGTGCTGAAGCTGATGATGGATCGACTGGTGTGCGCCGATGGCGGGAATCCCGACCTGACCAGCACTCACGGTAAGAAGCCGGAGGAGGCCAAGCGGCTCGAGCTGCAGGGTTGGGATTATCCCAAGCACCTGGCTGGCCGCGCCTTCGGTATCGTGGTGCATGGCGATGCCGCAGGGGCAGACACCCTACGCCGTTCGCTCACCGACTGGCTGCTCGACATGGAACTGGTGGAGTCCGGTAACGCGGGCACGCTCGACCGCTACATCGGGTACTACGAGCCCTACGCCACCAGCCACCAGGCGCTCGACGGGGACGAGGCGGTGCAGGAAGAGGTCCGGAATGTGGCCCGCAGCTTGGTGAACACGGTCCGGCTGATGCGCAAGGGCCGCCGCGAGCGGCCGGATGAACGCCTCCGCTCGCCTCGCCCCAAGTAAGCAGCCGAGCTAGATCCCCCCGAGCCAGGGGTAGCCCTGGTCCTCCCAGTAGCCGCCGGGCCGCTCCCGAGTAAACGTCATCGCGGTGAGGTACTTGGTGAGCTTGTAGCCCAGCTTGATCGGGGAGTAGAGCCGGAGCGGGGCGCCGTGGTTCATCATCAGTGGACGGTCGTTCCAGGCGTAGGCGAGGATGGTCTGGGGATGCATGGCGCTCGCCAGATCCCACCCGTTGTAGTACCCGCGGTCGAAGCTGTCGAAGCGAAGGTAGCGCGCGTCGGTGGTGGGTTGGGCCATGGCGATGATGGTGGCGACCGGAACGCCGGTCCAGGTTCCGATCGCGGTCCAGCCCTCGACGCAGTGGTGCTTCACCGTGTAAGTGACCCGCGGCAGCTCCTCGATCATAGGCCGGGTGAGCCGCAGCGGTCGGCGCACCAGCCCCTTCACCTCGAGCGCCCAGCTTTGGGGCCGCGCCACGCTGGGATACTGCCCGGTCTGGTTGTAGGTGATCGAGTAGGCGGGAAAGTTCTGCGGATCGGTCCGGGCACTCGCTGGGTACTGGGGAGCGAGCCGGTGCCGCCCGAGGAAGATCTTTTCTCCCACCCAGTCGTTGAGCCGGCTGAAGAGCCGAAGCCCCGGCGCCAGCGCAGGGCCACCGTCCCAGCCACACGCCGCCGCCAGTCCGGCTGGTCCGGCCGCAGCCCCCAGCCGCAGGAGGTCGCGCCGGGTGAGACCGCGGGTCGGCTCACTCATGGCTGGGGAACCTTCCCCGATACCAGCCGGTGATGATCGCCCGAAGGGATGCCGGGTCCACCAACAGCACCAGCGCGACGTGCACCAGAGTGAAGGCGACGAACACCCACACGAACACGAAGTGCCAGTAGCGGGCCAGCTCGTAACCGCCGAACAGCCCCGTCAGCCAAGCGAGCTGCACCGGCTTGTAGATGGCGAAGCCGCTGGCCGTGGCCAGCGCACCGAGCAGGACGATGGAGGTGTAGGCCAGCTTCTGTAGTGCGTTGTGCTTTCCCTGAGGGGGATGATCGGTGCGGAGGCCCAGATAGTAGCGCTGCATCTGCCAGGCCGGGCCGAGATCGCGAAACCGGAACAGCAGCGAGCGCCACTCACCGGTGAGCACCAGGAAGCCGACGTAGAGGACTCCGGTGAGCACGAACGGCCACGCCAGCGCGAAGTGCCAGTTGAGACCAGCGGCCAACCATCCACCGAGCCGGGCCCACTGGGGGAAGCCCTCTCCGTCCCAGGGATTAGGTAGCGGATAGGGAGCGCCGCGGGGGCCGAAGTGAGCATACGCGCCGTAGATCTGCAGCCCGCTGCCGATCAGACCGAGCAACAGCACGGCATTGAGCCAGTGCGTCGCTCGCACGATCCAGTGATGGCGCCGTATCACCCTGTCTCCCTAGCAATCCGATCCTCGAACCTACCTCCGATCTCCGGCTGCACCAGTCGCAGCTGCTCCTTCACTCCACGCGCAGCGCCCTCAATGCAGCCTGTCCACTCGAGGTGACCGCCAGCTCGGCGGAGAGCTTCCGGTCCAGGATGGCCTGCTCGTAGCGGCGCCCGGTGCCTTCCTGCACGAAGTAGGACTCGATCCCGAATCGCAGCGATCCATACCGTCCCATTTGTCCTTTGAGAAAGGGGCCGGTGGCAGGCTTCACCGCGGTCACTTTGGCTGCCTTCCAGTGGACCCGATCCGCATCCTGGACCAGAGGTACGTAGATCGTGCGGTCCTCCCAGCGAGCCCGCTTCCCTCGCCAGGTCTCCGGTAGTCCCTCGATTTCCTGCGGCGGGACTCGGCTGAAGTCGTAGCTCAGGATGACGTAGTCACCCCGAAAGAGATCGCGGGGGTCCACCGGCTCCACTCGGACCAGCATGGTCTGCCCGGTCAGGAGGGGCAGGGCACGCAGCCCGATCATGGCCAGCAGGATCATGAGTTGGGCCGCTGCCGTGATCAGCAGCACCCGGCGCTCCCGCGCTTTCAGCCATCCCAGAGCATTACCCACCGATCGCACCAGTGTCTCAGGCATAGCGCACCTCCTTCCGCCCCTGCCAGTATCGGGCGACAGCGAAGAGCGCCCCGCCGCACATGAAGAACATCAGCGCCGCGCCGAGCATCCCGCCGAAGTCGCCGAACAAATCCACGTAGCGCAGCACCGCCCAGAGCAGGAAGTACAGCACCCCCGCACCGAAGGGCCGCCCGCGATCTTCCTGTAGGCCGATCTGCATCAGCCAGAACGCACCCGCCAGCATCGCACCGTTGACCAGCAGAGTCGGAATCAGCGCCGCGGTCTCGACGCAGCTCGGACTGCGGCAGGTCGAGGTAAGTGGAAGGAGCGCCATCAGCAGGGCCAGCCCCAGCGGAATCGCCTGGCGGCGAGGGATAGTCCGGTTCATCCAGAGAACCAGTCCCAGTCCGAGGACCGCGAGCAGGGCAGGCGGTCCGATCAGGCTGGGCCACTCGCCCACCAGATGCTTGTTGAGCTCATAGAAACTGAGCGGCACCAGGACCCCCCCGACCAGGAGGCTGCCGTAATAGCGATAGGGAATCGCAAAGCGGCTGCCCGCCGCATGGGACTCGGCGATCACCAGAAGCAGCGCGCCGACACCCCCCACGAAGGCGAACGGATTCGAGCCCGCCCGCCAGGCAAAGACCTGAAGCACCGTCCACCAGGCCAACAGCGGCACGTACAGGCTCAGCGTGGAAACGGACTGCTTGCGATAGGCCCACACGATGCCCGGGAGCGCCAGGAGCGGCAGAGTGTAGGCGCCGTTGGGCAGCCAGTCCCAGCGGCCGAAGAGCCAGCCTCCCAGGTGACCGAAGTTGAGCACCTCCTGGCCGGCCCACAGCGCCAGGAGCCCGACCAGGAGCGCGTGCAGCAGCCGAGTCTCCAGGGCGAGGGCGAAAGGCAGCACTCCGACTGCCCACCACCAGAGCCCATCGGGATAGTGCGAGTTGATGTGAAATACCTGGGCCACCAGCCAGATCCCCGCGCCGTAGAACAGGCATCCCAGGAAGAAGACGTTTTCCGAGAGGGATTTGGCATTCCGCTGATACCGCAGAACATAGCCGGCGTAATGGGTCAGGCCGATGACGGTCAGGACGATGGCGAGCTTGCTCAGCCGGGAGAGCTCCTCCCAGTTGTAGCCGATCAGGAGCAGTGCGGCGAGGCCGACTAGGCTGGCCGCGGCGGCCATCAAGGTGAAGACCGCCCGCGAGCGCCCCCGGGCGGCGAACTCCCCCGCTCCTTCGTAGAGGTCGGCGATCCGCTGGGTTTGCTGATCGGAGAGGATGGCGTCCCGCCGCCAGAGGCTCAGCTCCTCCAGCAGCCAGGCGCGTTGCTTTGCGGTGATCGCTCGCTTCGACATACCGGCGCTCGCGCGGGATCTCAGGATGAGAGGGGGTGCTACTAGTGTCGGCGTGCGCCGGGGAAAGCTAAACGGTCGGTCAGCCAGTTGGTGGGTGGTCTAGTCTTCCTTTGGATCGACGTCGTGATCCTTCGTGTCTATGTCACCGCGGTTATCGGTGACGATCAGCATGACGTCGTACTTGCCGCGGCTGGCGTAGGTGTGCACCGGATTCCGCTCGCTCGAAGTAGCCCCGTCGCCGAAGCTCCACTGCCAGGCCACTACGGCTCCGTCATCGTCCTTGCTCTTGTCCACGAAGGCGCAGGTGAGACCGCTGCAGTGCACCTCGAAGTCGGCATCGGGCGGATGATTGTCACGATTGTCGATGGTAGCGAAGGCACTGAACGAGGTCTTGAGGCTGGAGGTCGCTACGACTCGGGCTTCGCCGGTCTGGAGGCCCACCTTGTCCCCCAGCACCACCTCGGCCTCGGCTAATCCGCTGCTACTGGTCTGGACCGTCGAGGGTGCGATCTGCGCGCCATCGCCGGCGGAGATGAGTTCGAACTCGACGGTGGCCCCCTCGACCGGGTTGCCTTCCGCATCAGTCACCAGGACCACGAGCGGTGCGGGGAGCGGCTCTCCCACGTCGGCGCTCTGCGCATCGCCGTCAAAGACTCGGATGGAGGTCGGTGCCGGGGTCGGTGCCGGCCCTTCCGGTGCCCCGTCTCCCGGCAAGAGCAGGTCTCCCCCGCCACACGCCGAAAGCAATCCGGCGAGCAGTGCCCGTGAAAGCAGACTCCTGGATCGGGAGGGAAAAGCCAGCATACCGGGACTCGGAAAGTTGACTCTTCCAAGCTAAATATCCCTCGGCAGGTTCGAAGTGACCGGAGGCACAGGGCCGCAAGCAGAATGAAGGTGGTAACTTACGGCACTCACCTCACGCACCTTAGCACTGCCATCTCTGGCACTCCCCGGTCTCGACAGCGGTCCTGTCTGTCCCCAACTTGGCACATGCCAATCTCCCGACGGGAGTTCATCGCCGACCTCGGCGGATTCGCGCTGGGGATGGGCGCTCACCGTTTGCAGCGGCCAGACTTGGTGCTGTACCGCGCCCACGTGATCACGATGAACCCGGCACAGCCGTTCGCCGAAGCGCTGGCCATCGAGGGAGACCGGATCCTCGCGGTGGGCTCGACTGCTGAGATCCGCGCACTGGCCCGCCGGGGCACCCGGCAGGTTGACGTCGGCGGCAAGACTATGGTCCCGGGTTTCATCGACGCCCACTCCCATCCTGTATACGCTGGCCGGCGGCATCTCCGCTGGGTTGACTGCGACCTGCGCTCGATCGGCGCCATCCAGTCCGCGCTCCGCGCCGATGCGGCGAAGAAGCCGGCCGGCTCCTGGGTGCTCGGCTTCAAGTACGACGACACCAAGACCGCCGAGCGGCGGTTTCTCACCCGAGACGACCTCGACGCGGTCAGTACCGACCGTCCGATTTTCGTGGAGCATCGGGGAGGACATACCGCGTACGTCAACTCGTTGGCATTGGTCCGTGCCGACATCACCGAGGAGAGCCCCGATCCTCCTGGCGGGCGCTACCAGCGGGACCCCACCACGCACAGGCTCACCGGACGCCTGCTGGAACGGGCGATGGAGCGGCTGCAGGAGAAGATCCCCGATACCTACAGCCCAGCCGACGATCGCGCCGCCGTCCGTCTGATATCAGGTAAGCTGGCGCAGGTTGGGATCACCTCGGTGCATGACGCCTTCGGCACCACTGCCGACCTCAGGGCCTACCAGGACGCACACGAGGCCGGAGACTTGCTCACCCGGATCTACTGCCTGATTGGCTACGTCGACATCGACAAGATGATCGCGGCTGGGGTGCGGACCGGCCTAGGCGACGAGTGGGTCAGGGTCGGAGCGATGAAGGCAACCTGCGACGGCTCCATCTCGGAGCGCACCGCCCGACTGTCCCAGCCCTACATCGGCCGTCCCAACGATTTCGGGATCTTCGTGACCGAGGAGCCAGAGCTGTACCAATTGGCCCGCAAGGCCCACGCAGCCGGCTGGCAGGTCGGCATCCACGCCAATGGAGATGCGGCGATCGACCGGGTCCTCGGCATCTACGAGCGGCTCCAGAAGGAGCTGCCCCGCAAGGATCCCCGATTTCGGATCGAGCACTGCACCGTGATCACTCCCAGCCTGGTGCAGCGGATCAAACAGCTGGGTGCGATTCCGACGCCCTTCTCGACCTACGTGTACTTCCACGGAGAGAAGATGCGGGAGTATGGGGAGGACCGGCTCAACCGGATGTTCGCCCACCGGAGTTTTCTGGACGCCGGCATTCGGGTCACCGAGGCGTCGGACTATCCGCCGGGACCGTTCGAGCCGATGATGGCATTGCAGTCGATGGTTACCCGCACCGACATGAACGGCCAGGTGTGGGGACCGAAGCAGCGGATCAGCATCGAGGAGGCGCTACGGGTGGCCACCCTCAATGGCGCATATGCTTCCTACGAAGAGAGGCTCAAAGGATCTCTGGAGGAGGGCAAACTGGCGGACATGGTGGTACTGGGACGGAATCCACTGAAGGAGGATCCTGCTTCCATCATCACCATACCCATCGAGCGGACCATGGTCGGAGGCCGTTGGGTCTACCAATCCTGAGCTGCCGTGTCGCCGTTCCTCACGACGACACTCTTGACACATTCCCATATCGGCATATATAATCTGCTATGGCCCGTGCAGCGACCACGACGGATGCGTTCAATGCGGTGGCCGAGCCCCAGCGGCGCCAGATCCTGGACCTCCTCGCCGCGGGCGAGCTGCCGGTGAATGATCTGGTCGCCCTGCTCGGCCTGGCTCAGCCGCAGGTCTCGAAACACCTGAAGGTCCTGCGAGAAGTTGGCCTGGTACACGTGCGGGACGAGGGGCGGCAGCGGCTCTACCGGCTGAACGGCCGGTCTCTCAAACCGATTCATGACTGGGTCAGCAACTACCGGGAGGCGTGGGAGGAGCGGTTCCAGGCACTGGAGCAGCTGTTAGAGGAACTAAAACATGACGAGGAGAACGACCATGGCAACGGCGAGTAGCGGTACAGCGGTGGTGACGCTTCCCACGGATACGCAGATCCTGATCACCCGCGACTTCGCAGCACCCAAGCATCTGATCTACAAGGCGTGGACCACGCCCGAGCTCATCAAACGCTGGTGGTCGGCCAACCGGGGAGAGGTTATCCTGGCCGAGGTGGACCTCAGGGTCGGCGGCAAGTGGCGGTACGTGATGCTGGCGGATGCGCGATGCTTCCCCCAGGCGTCTCCCGGCGCTGGCGGGGTTGAGGTTGGATTCCACGGAGAATACCGGGAGATCGTCCCCAACGAACGGATCGTGAGCACCGAGGTGTTCGAGGGAGCTCCCGAGGCAGAAGCGGTGGACACGCTGACGTTGACCGAATCGGGCGGCTGCACCACGCTCACCATTCTGGTGCAGCACCAGACCACGGAGCATCGCGACATGCACATCGAGTCCGGCATGGAGGCCGGACTGCAGGACGCGCTCGACTTGCTGGAAGGCGTGGCGATTTCGCTGGACGGGGATACAAAGTCTCCCTCTTGACAATAGTCGTTACAACAACTAATCTGTCGCCATGGCACAGACCATCGGCCGGGAGATCCGGCAAACCAAGCCGTTTCAGTCCCTGCAGCAGCAGGTGGTCCTCAACCTGATGCGGACCACCAGGGCAGTGGAGGAGAGCTGGATCCAATACCTGAAGCGGACCGAGGGAATTTCACCCAGCCAATTCAACATCCTCCGGATTCTCCGCGGCGCCCGGCCGAACCCCGTCAAGATCAGCGAGATCGCCGATCGCATGGTCACCCGGGACCCCGACGTAACGCGCCTGGTGGACCGCCTGATCAAGCAGGGCCTGGTCCGGCGGGAACGGTGCACTGACGACCGACGAGTAGTCTTCGTCGAGATCACCGGAGCAGGGCTGGCGCTTCTCGCACGGCTGGATGAGCCGGTCCTCGACTACGTTGCCTCCGCGATGGCGGGATTGAAGCGGCAACAGCTCAGGACATTGGACACGCTCTTGGACGAGGTCAGGGCCGGGATCCAACCCTACCCCTGATTCTTTGGCGAGAATATCTGTTACAACGGATAACCTCAACACAAGGAGCTAGCCATGCCGGCCGACGTTCTCTCCCCGCGAGTCCTGGGAGGCATCGCACTGCTGACCGGGCTCACTCTCGCGCTTTCGGCTGAAACCGGGGGCGACCCGGGACGCAGCCACCTCGGCCGGCGGGAGAGGATCGGCGCCGGAACGGTGCAGAGCTTCCTTACCCTGGATCCGAGCGGCGCTCCCGTCGCACTCGGGGTCACCCTCTCTCCCGGCGCACTGGAGCAGCTGCCCCAGTCGCCCAACACCGTGAGCCGCTGCTTCGACCTAGACGGCAACGGCCGTCATACGCTGCACGAGTGCATCGGCGACGAGGAGCGGATCCTGGATATCCCCGAGGACCTGGGGGCCAAGCTCCCCTTCCGCTGGATCAGCGTGAACTGGAACGCCCACGGCCACATCCCGCCCTACAACTATTCCCACTTCGACTTTCATTTTCACACCGGGCCCCGGGAACGGATCGAGTCCATAAAGCCGGGCCGCTGTGGCGAGCTGGCCGACTGTGGCGACTTCAAACGCGCTACCCAGCCGGTCCCGGCGCGCTATATACCGGCCGGCTACATCGACGTCGGCGCGGTGGTGCCCCGGATGGGCAATCACCTGCTGGACTCCCAGTCGCCCGAGCTCAAGGACTCGCTGCCGTTCACTAGCACGTTCATCCTGGGTGCGTACGAGGGCGAGCTGATCTTCTGGGAGCCGATGATCACCCTCGACTACTTGCTTAAGACGGCGAATTCCTGCACCGAGATCCGGCAGCCCCAGGCGTTCCGCCAAGCGGGATACTATCCCACACAGTATTGTGTGAGGCAGGATGGGAAGGGCCACCGGACGGTGTCGCTGGAACAGTTCCGGTACTCAGAAGCGCAGTAGCGTCTGAGTGCGCAGCTCGTTGTTGGCGCGTAGGGAGCAATCGAGCGGCTTGCGCTCGGTAGTGACTCTCGCTGCGACGCCAAGATCAACCTAATTCTCATGGAGATATGTCATGCCAGACAAGAAGATCATCGCCGTTGTTGGTGCCACCGGCGCGCAGGGTGGGGGACTGGCGCGCGCCATCCTGGCCGATCGGAGCGGCGGATTCGCGCTTCGGGCCATCACCCGGAAGCCTGATTCCGACAAGGCCCAGGAGCTTCGGAATGCCGGAGCCGAGGTAGTGAAGGGCGACGCCGACGATCGGGCCAGCATCGAGCGGGCATTCCAGGGCGCCTATGGTGTGTTTGCTCTTACCAACTTCTGGGAGCACTTCTCGCCTGAGCGCGAGCTGGCCCAGGCCCGCAACATGGCGCAGGCGGCAAAATCCGCCGGAGTGCAACATGTGATCTGGTCCACCCTCGAGGATACCCGCGAGTGGGTGCCGCTGGAGGATGACCGGATGCCGACTCTCCAGGGTAAGTACAAGGTGCCCCACTTCGATGCCAAGGGTGAAGCTGACGCGAGCTTCCGCGACGCCGGGGTGCCGACCACCTGGCTGTTGACCTCTTTCTACTGGGACAACCTGATCTATTTCGGAGCCGGTCCCCAGCGCGGACCAGATGGAACCCTGGCGCTGGTCTTTCCCATGGACGACAAGAAGCTGCCCGCCATCGCGGTGGAGGACATCGGCAAATCCGCCTACTCCATCTTCAAGCGGGGGCAGGAATTCATCGGCAAGAAGGTGGGGATCGCCGGCGAGCACCTGACCGGCCAGCAGATGGCAGATGCCCTCACCCGGGCGCTGGGGCAGGAAGTTCGCTACACCAACGTGCCACCCGAGGTCTACCGCAGCTTCGGCTTCCCCGGCGCCGATGACCTGGGCAACATGTTCCAGTTCAAGCGCGACTTCAACGAGTACTTCTGTGGCGCGCGCAACCTGGCATTCACCCGGTCACTCAACCCGGAGCTGCAGACGTTCGAGGAGTGGCTGGCGGTCCATAAGGATCAGATTCCACTGCCTGCGGAAGTGGGACGGTAGGCGGGTAGGCGGGATAAGCGGTAGGATTGCCCGGGTCGGTCTACGCCACCCGGGCTTCTCCTTTTACCACCGGGCACGACCGTGTGATAAGTTCTTGCGGAGTGGTGCTCATCTCACCGACAGGCGACCATGCCTACACTCCAGGAACGCAACCTGACCGCACGGCTCCGGCCCCGACACAAAGTCTGGTTCACGCTCGGCAACTCCTTCCTCATGGGGCCGAACTACTTCCGCTTCCTCCGGGCAGTGGACCAGACCGGCACCATCCGCCAGGCCGGACTGGCAGTGGGGTGGAGTTACCGGACCTGCCTCAACCGCATTCGCCGGATGGAAGAGACCCTGGGCACCCGGGTGCTGGAGACGGCCCGCGGAGGTGTTTCAGGGGGCGGCGCCCGGCTCAGCCCCGAGGGCCGCAAGCTGCTGGCGATTTTCGAGCGCTGGCAGCGCGAAATGGCCGACTATAGTCAGCGCGCATTCCGAAGAGCAGTGGAGCGATAGGCAAGCTGTTGCCTAACGGGGTAGTCCCATGTACGTTCGGGCCGACGTGTTCCTCGACGAAAGGGGGTTCATGCTGGCCCGAGTTGCGTTGGCCCTGTCGGTGGCAGTCCTGCTGCCGCCTCACCTCCACTCGCAAACCTCTTCCTCCAACGCTCCGCCGTCGGTCCGCCTGAGCGGCTACATCCAGGGACGCCTGACCGGCCAGGAAGACGTGGGGCTCACCGGCTCGATCAACCGGGCGCGGCTCAGCGCAGCCGGCAGCGTTGCAGGCGACGTGAGCTGGCGCATCCAGGGTGAGTTCCGCACTGGAAACGTCGGCACCGGCCGCGCCAGCGTGGCACTCCAGGATGCCTACGTTCGCTGGACCCACAACACCCTCGGTATGCAGATCGGCCAGTTTAAGACGCCGTTCACCCGCGAGTTCATCACCTCACTCTCCGAAGTCGAGACCGCCGACCGCGCCACGGTGGTGGACTCGCTGGCGCCCAAGCGGGACATCGGGTTGATGGCGGACTACGCGCTCGGGGGCCGAGCTACCATCGTGGTGGGGATCTTCAACGGCGAGGGGCAAAACGTCACCAGCAACACCGATTCAACCGAGCTCGGCGTCGCCCGGGTGACCTACCGCCCGACCCCGTTCCTGATGCTAGGGGTCAATGCAGCGCGCTATTTCGCCGACAGCACCCGATACGGAGTGGACGCCAACGTGGAAGCGCCATGGATCATCCTGCGAGGGGAGTACATCGGGCAGCATCGCGACATCCTCGACGTGGACGACGACAAGGGCTGGTACGTACTGGTGGCCGCGCCGGTGCGTCCCTGGCTGCAGCCGCTGTTGAAGTTCGAGTGGTTCGAGCGCAGCGGCGTCGCACCGGATGCCAGTAAGAACCGGGCCTGGACCGCGGGGGTCAATCTGTTTCCCTGGGGCCGGGCCACGCGGTTCACCCTGGAGTACGTCTCCCGCAAGGTCGGGGAACCCGGCGTTCGCCGCGGCCTGGGTTTGGCCCAGGCGCAAGTCATCTTCTGAGGCATATATGGAGCGATTGTTCTCCGTCGTCTGCGTCCTGTCCGTCCTCGAGGTCGGATCCATCGTGGCCCAGCAGAAGTGCAGCGACATCATCCTGGCGACGACGACCAGTACCCAGGACACCGGGCTGCTCGATTCTCTGCTTCCGATGTTTCGGCAGGAGACCTGCATCACGGTCAAGCCCATTGCGGTCGGCACCGGCGCCGCGCTGGAGATGGCTCGCCGGGGTGACGCCGACGCGGTGCTGGTCCACGCGCCCGCGGCGGAGAAGCCCTACGTCGAGAGCGGCGAGCTCATCGCGGGCCGTCGTGTCATGCACAATGACTTCCTGATCATCGGACCGAAGGCTGATCCCGCCCGGGTGGGAGGCGGGAAGGACGCGGTTGCGGCCATGAAGGCGATCGCGGCCGGCGGCTCGTTCGTGTCCCGGGGCGACGGCTCCGGCACCGAGAAGATGGAGCTTTCCCTGTGGAAGGAGGCTGGTGTCTCTCCCGCATCGGTGCCTCAGCGGGAGGAGACCGGCCAGGGGATGGGCGCAACGCTGCTCGTGGCCGACGCCCGGCAGACCTACACCCTGACCGACCGCGGCACCTACCTGGCGTTCAAGGACAAGCTGAGTCTGGTGCCGCTGGTGGAGGGCGATGCCCGGCTGCTCAATATCTATCACGCCTATGTGGTCAATCCCGGCAAGCACCCGACGGTCAAGCGCTCGGAGGCGTCCCGGTTCGTTCGCTACCTGACCGAGCCTCGGGTGCAAGCGTGGATCGGCCAGTTCGGCCGGGCCAGATTCGGCCAGCCGCTCTTTGTGCCCGATGCGGTGAGTCGGCCGACCGGTCAGGCAGTGGGTCAGTGAGACGATGGGGGACGCGGTCCGGCTGCTGCTGAACGCTGACGCCGAGCTCTTTGGGATTGTTGCGCGCACCCTGGTGATCTCCTCGGTCGCGACACTCCTCGCGATGCTGGTCGGCATTCCGATCGGCTATGCGCTAGCAAGAGGACGGTTCCGCGGGCGGACCATGGTGCTGAGCGCGGTGAACACCGGGATGGGCATGCCGCCGATCGTGATCGGTCTCCTCGTTTGGCTCCTGCTCAGCCGGAGCGGTCCTTTCGGCTCGCTGGGCCTGATCTACACCAGGGAGGCGATGGTGCTGGCCCAGTTCCTCATCGCGACTCCGCTTGTCGTGGGGTTCACGGCCGCGTCGATCCAATCACTTCCGCCGGAGCTGCCCGATCTTCTCTACAGTCTGGGCGCAGGGCGACTACGCCGGCTGTGGATCATCGCAGGAGAGGCACAACTGGGCCTGCTTGCGGCCATCATGGCGGGCTTCGGCGCGGTCATCTCCGAAGTCGGCGCCTCGATGACGGTGGGGGGTAACCTTCGGGGCAGCACCCGGGTGCTCACCACCGCGATCGTCACCGAGACCGGACGGGGCAATCTCTCCTTCGCCCTCGCCCTCGGAGTCATGCTGCTGGCGCTCGCCTTCGCCGTGAACATTCTTCTCACCAGGATCCAGCAGCGGCAGCGCGGCTGATGGATGTCTCTGTCACGGATCTAGCCGTCACCAAAAACGGCCGCACAATCCTGCAGGTTCCTGGGCTGAGGTTCCCCCGGGGCAGCACCACGGCCATCTTCGGTCCCAATGGCGCGGGGAAGACGACGCTGCTTCGGACGATCGCGGGACTGGAGCGTGTGGAGCGGGGGGAAGTGCGGGTGGGGGGGCTGCCGGCCGGCAGGGAGCCGCTGGCCCGGGGGTTGGTCGGAATGGCCTTCCAGAAAGCCATGTTTCTGCGCGGCAGCGTTCGCCGCAATCTCGACTTGGCTCTCCGGCTGAGGAAAGTCCCGGCGCTGGAGCGTCGCACCCGGCTCGAGGAAGCCGCAGCCGAGTGTGGAATAGCCAGTCTGCTGGAGCGCCCGGCGCGCGAGCTCTCCGGCGGTGAGGCCCAGCGGGTCAACCTGGCTCGGGTCCTGGGACTCCGCGCACCCGTGACGTTGCTGGACGAGCCGCTGGCGGGCGTGGACCGGATTGCCCGAACCCAGTTCTTGAGCGAACTGCCGGGCGTGCTGGCCAGATTTCCCGCCACCACCATTCTGGTCACCCATGACCGGGAGGAGGCGTTTCGTCTGGCCGATCGTCTGGTAGTGCTGATCGATGGGCAGGTGAGGGCAGCCGGGATCAAGGGATTCGTCTACGCCCATCCTCCTGATCGGGCGACGGCGGAGCTGCTGGGTTACACCGCAGTAGTGGTGGACGGACGGGTGCTCGCCATCCCGCCCGGCAGTCTGCGGGTCGGCAACGGCCCGCTGCCGTTCATGGTTGAAGTCGAGCGGGTGATCGACATGGGGAACCACCTGCACGTGCTCGGCACTGTAGGCGAGCAGCGAGTGGATTTTCGTTTGCCTTCCCGGGTCGCTCCGCCGGAGGAAGGCTCCACATTGAGGGTCCACGCCGGTGCCGATGCCGTGATGCTGGACGGGTAGGCATTGGATCCTCTCTCCGACCTGCTGCGCGTGGTCCGATTGGACGGCGCCTTCTTCTATGCGGTCGAAGCGGCGGGACCCTGGTGCGTCGAGTCGCCTCCGGCTCAGAAGCTGAAGCCCCGAATCCTGCCTAGGGCGGAGCACCTCATCTCCTATCACATACTCACCCAAGGCCGCTGCTATGCCAGGCTGCTCGGGCAGGGGCCGCTCGAGCTGCTCGCGGGCGATGCGATTGTCTTTCCCCACGGTGACGCGAACGTCATGTCGAGCGGGCCGGACCTGCGGGTCACCGGCATGTTGACCAGCTCGCCCGAGCGATACCCTGAGACAGTGGTGCTGGGAGAAGGCGGGCAGCCCAGCGCGTCGTTCGTGTGCGGTTTCCTCGGTTGCGACCGGCGGCCCTTCAACCCGCTCCTGGCGTCCTTGCCGAGACTGCTGCACATGCGCGGGATGTCGAGCGCCTGGCTCGACTTCTCTCGCCGCCTCACGGAGGAGTCGCGACTCGGCCGACCCGGCGCCGACGGAGTGCTCACCCGCCTGGCGGAGCTGATGTTCATCGACCTGTTGCGGCGGTATATGGCGGAACTGCCGGCGGGCCAGGCCGGTTGGCTTGCCGGGCTGCGGGACGAGGTCGTGGGTCGAGTCCTGGCCGAGATCCATGCTCAGCCATCCCATCCGTGGACGCTGGAGGAACTGGCGCGACAGGCCAATTCGTCTCGGACCAATGTCGCCAAGCGGTTCAACGAGCTGGTTGGCCAACCGCCGATGCAGTATCTGAGTCAGTGGCGGCTACAAATCGCGGCCAATCTATTGAGCGAGAGTGGTGCCAAGATCGCGGCGATCGCGCGCGAGGTCGGCTACGACTCCGAGGCCGCTTTCAGCCGTGCCTTCAAGAAGGTGACGGGGCGTGCCCCCGGGGCATGGCGGGAGGATCGGCGCAGATTCTAGAACGGCTGGTAAGCCGGACGCCAGAGCAGAAGGTCGGGACGACTGGTCATTGGAGCTGACTGGCGGAACCGGCAAAATAGAGCCTGTCGCTCGAGCGAGCCCAGCCCATCCCATCATCTGCCGGAGGTAACCGATGAGTTCACGTTCAACTGCTCTTGCCGATCGCCTGGAACAAGGCGCCCGCGCCCTCGAGGACCTCGCCGCCAGCCTCACCGAATCGGAATGGGAGAGCCGGATTCCCCACGACGGCCGTAAAGTGGGCGTCGTAGTGCACCACGTCGCCACGATGTACCCGCTGGAGATCCAGTTGGCCCAGGCGCTCGCAGCCGGGAAGCCGGTCGTCGGTCTAACCTGGGATGACGTCCACGAACTGAATGCCCGGCAGGCCAAGGAGTTCGATGGGGTCACGAGGGATGTCGCGTTAGAATTGTTGCGGCAGAATAGCGCCGCAGCCGCGGCGGCCATCCGGGCGCTCGGCGATGCGGAGCTGGATCGGGCCGCACCGGTATCGCTCAACGCCGATGCGCCGCTAAGCTGCCAGTTCATGCTGGAGGATCACGCGGTCCGGCACAGCTATCACCACCTGGCGGCGATCCGGAGGGCGTTGGAGGTGACGGACCGCGCTCTCACGCACTCTCCTCCACCAGTCGCAGGCGCCGCCGCCGGTCGACCGTGAGCAGCTCCTCGATCGCCGCGGCCGAAAGCGCCGGCCAGAAGTGATGACCCTGGCCTAGCGGGCAGCCGAGCTCGATCAGCGCGGCCAGTTGCTCCGCCCGCTCGATACCCTCCGCGATGGTCTGGAGCTTGAGCGTGTCGCCCAGCCCAACGATGGCCCGCGCCAGCGCGGAGCGATCGGCGCCCTGGCCGACCTCCTCCACGAACGGCTTGGCGATCTTGAGGATGTCGATGGGGAAGCGCTGTAGGTAGCTGAGCGACGAGTATCCGGTGCCGAAGTCGTCGATGGCGAGTCTCACCCCCAGGGCCTTGAGCTGCTGCAGCCGCTCGAG
>Ga0075431_100002396_pt1 | contig 18033 bp, 19 predicted proteins | sample RhiMetdeltSRZDD5_FD_75297 | JGI IMG/M metagenome (GOLD analysis project Ga0075431, IMG submission 75297) | Populus rhizosphere microbial communities from Tennessee, USA - Rhizosphere MetaG P. deltoides SRZDD5 | ecosystem: Host-associated > Plants > Roots > Rhizosphere > Soil | place: USA... | reverse complement strand
AGAACCGCGTCGGAGACGCCGTCGCTGCCGATCCGACGAAGGGTCAGCCGATGCGGGCGGGAGGCCGGACGGCCATCGGGCGGCGTGCGGTGCAGTGCCCCGTCGACGATCGTGAGCGTGTCGGGTCCGGCGCTCCGCAGCCACGCGTCGGCCCAGGCGTCGAGCTCGTGGGCGCCGGCCGACTTCCAGGCCTCGAGCAGGTCGGCCAGTGTGGCGTTGCCGAAGGCATGGTTGGTCAGGTGCCGGCGTACTCCTTCGAGGAAGACGTCGTCGCCGAGGTAGGCATTGAGCTGCTTGAGGACCGCGGCGCCCTTGGCGTACGAGATGCCGTCGAAGTCGGCGAGCGCCGCCTCGGCGTCGTGCGCACCGTTGCCGGCGACCGGATGGGTGCTGGCGCGCTGGTCGGCGAGCATGCCCCAGTGCTTGCGGACGTGGGCGAACTCCACCCACGCATCGGTGAAGTCGGTCGCGTCGTCGCAGACCCGGTAGGCCATGTATTCGGCGAACGACTCGTTGAGCCACAGGTCGTCCCACCATCGCATCGTGACCAGGTCGCCGAACCACTGATGGGCCATCTCGTGCACGATGACGCGGGCGCGCCAGCTGCGCTGCCCCTTGGGCACGCGAGACCGGAAGACCAGCTCGTCGCGGAACGTCACGCAGCCCGGATTCTCCATCGCGCCGGCGTTGAACTCGGGCACGAACGCCTGGTGGTAGTCGCCGAACGGATAGCGGATGCCGAACATCTGGTGGTAGGCGTCGAACGACTGACCGGTGACCGTGAAGATCTCGTCGGCGGCCGCGTCGAGATGTTTGGCGAGCGACTGGGTGGCGTGGATGCCGAGCCGGATGCCGTCGTGCTCCCGGATGATCGAGTGGTACGGCCCGGCGACGATCGTCCAGAAGTACGTCGACAGCGGCGGCGTCTCTTCGAGCCGCCAGCGGCCCGGCCCCTCTTGCTGTGCCCGGGCGTTGCCGACGACAGTCCACTCCGGCGGCGCCGTCACCTGGGTCCGGAAGACCGCCTTGAGGTCCGGCTGGTCGAAGCAGCCGATGATGCGGGGCGCCGCGTCGAGGAAGGTCATCGCGTAGACGTAGGCGAGGTCGTCGGCCGGGTCGACGCTGCGATGCAGGCCCTCGCCGTCGTGGCTGTACGCCATGTCCGCCTCGACGACGAGGCGGTGCTCGCCAGCGGTCAGTCGCAGCGGCAGCCGTCCGGCGGCGAGGTCGCTCGGATTCAGCGGCTCGTCGTCCAGCCGGACAGCCACGAGATCGAGCGGCTTGACGTCGACGAACGTCTCAGCGTCACGAGCGGCGCGAAAGGCGATCTCGGAGCGAGACCGGAACACCTTGTCGCCTCTGGTCAGGTCCAGGTCGACGTCGTAGCTGACAACGGTGAGGAGGTCCGCCCGCGCGCGGGCCTCCTCCACAGTGAGACTTGGCATGATCGTCACTGTAGTGGCCGATTGCGCTTGTTCAGTTGGTGTCGTCGCGTCGAATGCTGCGGCCGATGGTGTCGAGGATGGCGTGCGGGATGCCGGCGATGGCCTGACTCGACCGGCGTACGACTTCGTTGACGCCGCTCGCGCCCCCGCGGGCCAGCGTGAATCCGTCGCTGAGGCGCCGCCATGCCCACTCGACGCGTTCGACCTCGTCGGTGGCCACCGTCACGCGGCGCAGCCGGCGGTGTAGCTCGTCGATCCGGCGCCGCAGCCGCACGGTCGCCGCCAGCAGGCCGACGCCGCAGAGCAGTATGCCGATGCCGACGACGAGCAGGACGCTACTCGGCACGATGCAACCGGACGTCGGCCTCGACGCCGTACTCGCTCGACCGATCGCGGAACATCGTCACGGCGCGTTGGTAGACCACATGGCGCAGCAGGTCCGGAGTGACGGTCGACAGTGGCCGGGCGAACCAGCTCGACCGGCCGGCGAGCTCGAACGGGTTGAGGAGCTCGATCGTGATCACCCGCCGGCCGCCGACACCCAGCGCGTCGACCAGGTCGGGCGGCAGTGCCGCTGCGCGCTCCGCCGCCTGCCGGACCTCGACCTCGAGCCGACGTGCCGTGCGTCGCAGGCGAAGCAGTTCGACGACGGCAAAGCCGATGAGCGCAAGTCCGACGACGAGCAGGACGGTGGCGATGATCGTCATGGCACACCTTTCTCCGAGCCATCACGCGTGACGAGTATTGCCCCCGGGACCGGACAGGGTCGAATCGTCATCGCGCGTTTACCCGACGGCGGGTTTGGACTCGCCGCCAGGTGGTGAAGATCACGGGTGACCGTGAGGTCCGCCGTGCGCGCGAAGGAGTCCAGCGTGTTCCGTACTCTCGCCGACGCTCCATCCGCTGGCCGATCACGACTGCGTCGGTTGGCGATGCCGACCGCGGTCACCCTCACGACGTCCTTCGTCGCCGCCGTCGGGGTCAGTTCACCGGCCGCCGCGTACCCGCCGGAGCCACCCGACCCGGCGACCTCCCTCGAGCATCTGAACGCGATCACCGAGGCCGACGAAGGCAGCATGGACGGCTACGACCGCGATCTGTTCCCGCACTGGATCACGATCGAGGGGACCTGCGACACGCGGGAGACCGTGCTGCAGCGCGACGGTACGGGAGTGACGACCGGCTCGGACTGCTATCCGACGTCGGGCGACTGGTACAGCGTCTACGACCAGGTCTGGCTCAGCGAGCCGTCCGACGTGAGCATCGACCACATCGTCGCCCTGACTGAAGCCTGGCGGTCTGGCGCCAGTGGATGGACCACCGACGCGCGGCAGGCCTTCGCCAACGATCTCGAGCACGCGCAGCTGATCGCGGTGTCGATCAGCAGCAACAGCAGCAAGGGCGACAACGACCCGTCGGAGTGGAAGCCGACGAACACTGGCGTGTGGTGCATCTACGCCCGCGAGTGGATCGACGTCAAATACGTCTACGGTCTGACCGCCGACGCGGCCGAGAAGGTCGCCTTGGAAGAGATGCTCGGCACCTGCTGATCGGTGTGCGCACCCACCTCGCCAGACTAGGGCGCGTGAGCGAGTCCGTTGCGTACGTGCTGATCGCGCTCTCGATCGTCGTCATGGCCTGGGCCGGGTGGCTGGCCGTACGCAATCGGCCACTCGACAACGCGTTGTTCTACGTCGCCGCGGCGTTGGAGATCATGTTGCTGGCCGTGGCGATGGGAGGCTTCGTGGCCTTGGCGGTGACGGATCGGCCGGTCGACGGCGTGACCTTCGGTGGCTACCTGCTGACGATCGTGGTGATCATGCCGATCGGCATCGCGTGGGGAGCATCCGACAAGTCCCGCTGGGGCACCGGTGTCATCGTGATCGCCGCCTTCATCGTCATCGTGCTGACGTGGCGGCTCGTCCAGATCTGGCAGGGCATCGGTGTCTGACAGATCGACGAGCTCCGGGCCGGGCCGCGTGTTGGTCGCGGTCTACGCGGTCTTCGCCCTCTCGGCCACGGCCAGGTCGGCGGTGCAGATCGCCACGGACTTCGACGCGGCTCGGCTGGCCTACAGCCTCTCGGCGGTCTCGGCCGTCGTCTACATCGTGGCGACGATCGCGTTGGCCCGCGGGATCCGGCCGCTCGCCTGGGCCGCCTGCACCGTCGAGGCGGTCGGAGTCTTCGTCGTCGGCACGATCAGCCTGACCGCACCGGAGCATTTTCCCGACGCCACCGTGTGGTCGGACTACGGCCAGGGCTACGGCTTCGTGCCGGCCGTGCTGCCATTTCTGGGGCTGATGTGGCTGTGGCGTACTCGTGAAAGCAGAGAGTGAGCGCCGTGTCACCACGACACGCCTAGGACTTCGGAAAAACTTCAAGAAAGTTGCCGACGCCCCTTGTGTGGTTGGCGATCGACCGATAGAACTATGCGCACGAACTTCTTCGGAGGTTCGGGATCGGGCGAAGGTCTGAACCCATGTCAGTGGGGCAACCCGCTGGACCGGCTGTAGTGACGCGGTCGGAGGGAACGGAAGTCCGTCCGTGATGACGAGGAAAGTCGCGCCACGTCGATGAGGCCCCGCGAACTCATACTTCGCGGGGCCTCACTTATTACATCGGAACCTTTCCGCCGAGTCGGCAACGACACGCGGACTTCGCGATGAATTTCTCCGTTGCCCCAGCCGTACGCTGACGGGCATGGCCGAGCCCGATCCGGCGACCCACGCCGACGAGCCACACGACGCCAGCCTCGGCTCGCGACTCAACTGGCTGCGTGCCGGAGTGCTCGGCGCCAACGACGGCATCGTCTCGACGGCCGGCATCGTGGTCGGCGTCGCCGGTGCGACCAGCGATCGCAGCGACATCCTCACCGCGGGCATCGCCGGCCTGGTCGCGGGTGCGCTGTCGATGGCGGCGGGGGAGTACGTCTCGGTGTCGGCCCAGCGCGACACCGAGAAAGCCCTGATAGCCAAGGAGAAGGACGAGCTCGCCGAGATGCCGGCGACCGAGCTCGACGAACTGGCCGAGCTCTATGAACGCAAGGGACTGTCGGCGCCGCTGGCGCGGCAGGTCGCTGAAGAGCTCACTGACCAGGACCCGCTGCGCGCGCATCTCGACATCGAGCTGGGCATCGATCCCGACGACCTCGTGAGCCCCTGGCAGGCGGCCGGCGCCTCCGCGGTGTCGTTCGTGGTCGGTGCGGTGCTTCCGATCCTCGCCATCCTGCTCGCACCGGGTGACGCCCGCGTCGCCGCCACGTTCGCGGCGGTGATCGTCGCGCTCGCTATCACCGGCCTGATCAGCTCGCGGCTCGGCGACGCCGAGACCCGGCAGGCCCGCGCCATCGCGCGCAACGTCATCGGCGGCGCACTCGCGATGACGATCACCTACCTCGTCGGCACAGCCGTCGGCGGGCTCGGAGTGTGACGAGGCCCGGCCGGGCCGGTGAGAGCCAGTGTCGGCGACGCTCCAGCGTGTGGACGGCGCGACGGTGGCGTACGCCGCGTCCTTCTCGATCACCGCATTCCACCCGAGTCATCGCGCAGGTTCGGGACCGACTGACTGGGCTCGCTGGCACCGGTTCGGACGGCCACTTACCTCACTAGCTGTGGACGAACCGGTGGATGCCATGTGGACGATGCGAGGGCTGCTGTGGAGAACAAGCCGGCCCTTGTGGACGACGAAAATAGTTCAAGAAAAAGACTGGAAACCCCTTGTGTTGAGGGAATCTGAGGAGTAGAAATCTCACTACGCGCTCCTCCGGGGGCGCGGGAACGGACCGGAAGATCAGGTTCATCCGAGTGGGTCACACCACACGGGAGCTGCCGGTGACGAGGCGGCCGGATCTGAACGGAAAGTCCGGGAGATTGAAGCGTCACACTCAGTCAAAGAGGGAGCCCCGCGAACTCATACTTCGCGGGGCTTCTTCTATTGCACCGCATTCGGGGCCCGTTTGTCTCGTCAATGACGATTCCCACCGCCCGCCCGCGCCACGTCCGCGGGGCCCGGCATGATGGCCCGATGACATGGACCGCACCGCCCGTCACTCGTCCCGAAGGCCCGCTCACCGCCGGCGAACGCGCGATGGTCGAGGATTTCCTCGCCTGGCAGCGCGCCACCTTGCTGCACAAGTGCACCGGCCTCACCGGTGATCAACTGGCGCAGCGTTCTATCGCGTACACGGGTCTGTCCCTGCTCGGCCTGATCCGCCACCTCTCCAAGGTCGAGCGCATCTGGTTTCGCGAGCGGTTCGCCGGCCAGCCGGTGGAACGGCTCTACTCGACGGAGACCTGGAAGGACGCCGACTTCGAGGATCTGCACCCCAGACGTGCCGAGGCCGACTACGGCCGGTTCCTCGAGGAGTGCCGGCTCGCCGACGAAGCGGTCGCCGACGCAGCGCTCGACGACACGTTCACCCTCAACGGCGAGCCCGCGTCACTCCGGATGATCTATCTCCACATGATCGAGGAGTACGCCCGCCACAACGGCCATGCCGATCTGCTGCGCGAGGGGATCGACGGCGTCACCGGCGAGTGATCATACCGGCGGCGCCGCGACGGCTAGGGCGCCTGCTGCCGCAGCCAACGCAGCGCATCGGGTCCGGCGCCGAGAACGGAGATGTGTCCGGCGTCGGGACGCAACCACAGCTCGGCCGATCGGCAGCGCCGGGCGAGCCACTCACCGTGTGAGCTCGGCACGACCCGGTCACGGCCGCCGTGCAGGATCACAACCGGGACAGTGATCTGGCCCGGATCGAATCCCCACGGCCGGACAGCCGCCAGGTCGTCGTCGATCAGGCCGCCCGGTCCCTGGGCGAGGGCCGGACGCACGACGTCGAGGAACCACGACCAGTCGCCCGTGAGTGCCTGCTCGTCGGCGGCGATGAATCCCGGATCGTCATCCGTGGCTGTCGCCTCGTGGCGCTCCTTCGCCGCGCGACCGTCCAGAGCGGCACGCAACGACGCCTGCCCACCCGGCGCCATGTCCGCGAACCAGTCGAGCCCGTCCGCGCCGTACGGCGCCAGCCCGGACACGCTGACCACGGCCAGGACGCGATCCGGCAGCAAAGCCCCACAGGACAAGGCGTTCGGGCCACCACCCGAGTGACCCATGACGGCGAACCGGTCGATGTCGAGCGCGTCGACAACGCTGGTGACGTCCTCAGCCGCCGACGCCAAGTCGCGTCCGGGTCGGGGTGTCGAACCGCCGTACCCCGGTCGGTCGTACGACACCCAGCGGATGCCGAGCGTGTCGGCGGTCTCGAACAAGGGCACCGGCGGGGCGCCAATGTTCGGCGTGCCGTGGTGCCAGACGACGGCGAGCCGGTCGTCGCCGCCGGTGTCGTAGACATGCAGCCGGCTGCCGTCGGTCGAGTCGACGTCAGTCTCGCTCACGCGCACAGTCGTCTGCCTTTCCACGAAGGTAGTTCTGCTCGGGGATGCTGGTCGCCAGCCGGGCGGCGAGTTCGTACTCGTCGTGCGCCGAACGCCGGTCGCCGGCCATCTCGAGGAGGTGGCCGCGTACGGCATGCAGCCGATGGTGCCGGCGAAACCGTGGATCGTCGTCGAGCGGACGAAGCATCGCGAGGCCGTCGCCGGGACCGTTCACCATGGCGGCCGCCACGGCGTGACCGAGGACGACCATCGGACCCGGCGCGAACCGCTCGAGCAGCTGATAGAGACCGAGGATCTGCGGCCAGTCGGTCTCGCCGGCGGAGTCCGCCTCGTCATGGACGGCGGCGATCGCGGCTTGCAGTTGATAGGGCCCGAGCGGAGCCCACGACAAGGTGTCCGTGATGAGATCGACGCCTTCGGCGACGAGTCGCTGATCCCAGCGGCTGCGATCCTGCTCGGCAAGTGGCAGCAGTGCGCCGTCCGGCCGGGTCCGCGCCGGGCGCCGTGCCTCGGTGAGCAGCATGAGGGCCAACAGGCCGGCGACCTCGCCGTCGCGGGGGAGTAGGTCGCGGGCCTGCCGGGTGAGCCGGATCGCCTCGCGGGTCAGCTCGACGCGGTGCAGGTCGGGTCCCTCGGTGGCCGTGTACCCCTCGTTGAAGATCAGGTAGAGCACGTGGAGCGCGGCCCCCATCCGCTCGGGACGCTCGGACGGCGGCGGCAGCTCGAAGTGTGCGCCCGCCCTGCGGATCGTGGCCTTGGCGCGGCTGATGCGCTGGGCGAGTGTCGACTCCGGGAGCAGGAACGCGCGCGCGATCTGGGCCGTGCTGAGTCCGCCGACCGCGCGGAGCGTGAGAGCGATCTGCGACGGCGGCGTCAGTGCCGGATGGCAGCACAGCAGCAGCAAGGTGAGCGTGTCGTCGCGGTCGCCGCCCGCGGAGTCCGCGCCGGGTGCGACGAACTCGTCGGCCGGAGCACGAAGTGCGGCATCGGACTCGCGCCGTTCGCGTGCCTGGTCGCTTCGACGCCGATCCACGAAGCGTCGGGACGCGACCGTGATGAGCCAGGACTTCGGGTTGTCGGGCATGCCCTGCGTCGGCCATTGCGTCGCGGCCGCGAGCAGCGCTTCCTGTACGACGTCCTCGGCGATCCCGAAGTCGCCGTAGCGGCGTACGACGGCGCCGAGCACCTGTGGCGCCAGCTCTCGCCACAGGTCCTCGGTCGGCACGCCGGTCGTCACATCTCCTCGCCGGACACAGCCATGATGGGTCGCACTTCGACGGCGGAGAACCGCGCCTCGGGGAAGCGGCCGGCGATCTCCTCGGCCCGCTCCGCAGTCGCGCAGTCGACGATGAACAGACCGGCCAACTGCTCCTTGATCTCGACGTACGGTCCGTCGGTCACGACGACGGCCGCGTCGCGCATCCGGACCGTACGCGAGTTGATCGGGTCCGCGAGCGCCGCCGCGTCGACGAGCTCGCCGGTCGAGTGCAGCTCGGCGATCAGCTCCTCGAGTTGGCCGGTGAGCTCGGCTCGTTCACCGTCGGAGAGTGCCCGTCCTTCCTTCGTACGCAGGAAGATCGGGTGCCCCCAGGTCTCGGGGTTGCTGTAGATCAGGATCAGGTACTTCACGCGCCACTCCTTGAGGCGAGCCGACCCCTGTTCGGGTCCGTCACCGGAGACGTCGGAGCCGTCTGACGATTATCGACACGGACGCCGCGCGCCGTCGTTTCGGGCCACGTGCAGCATGCTGCCAACACAGTGCACTATGATGCACTCATGTCTCGTGACTCTGCTTCCGCGCTCGGCGTCCTCATCGGCGGGCGCGTACGCACCGAGCGCCATGCGAGGTCGTGGACGCTCGAGCAGTTGGCCGAGCAGGCCGGAGTGAGTCGCCGGATGCTCGTCAACATCGAGCAGGGAGCGACCAACCCGAGCATCGCCACGCTGCTGCGGATTAGCGACGCGCTGGGGGTGGGGCTTCCGGCGCTGGTGGCACCGCCCGAGCCGAGCCTGGTGCAGGTGACCCGACGGGATGATCGCGTCGCGTTGTGGTCCAGCTCGTCCGGCGGCCGGGCGATGCTCGCTGCCGGCACCGAACCACCCGACGTCGTGGAGTTGTGGGACTGGATTCTCGGCCCCGGCGACCAGCACCGAAGCGATGCGCACAGCCGGGGGACTCGCGAGCTGATGCTGCTCCTTGATGGCGAGATCACGCTGGAGATCGAGGGCCAGCCCTACGACCTCAACGCTGGGGACTCCGTGTCGTTCCCCGGAGATCTCGCCCACGGATATCGCAATGCGTCGGATCAGCCGGCGCGGTTCGCCCTGACCGTGTTCGAGCCCGGCGTCGGTGCCGACCGTACTCATGGCTGATCGCTCGACGGACGCCGTCGCCGCATCGGAAGGGCAGGGGAGTGGGGGAGTCTCGCGAACCAGCTCAGGCAGCGTCGATCGCATCCCCGCTTGGACATTGGCGGTCGCCGCGATGCTGTCGGTCCAGACCGGTGCGGCGCTGTCGGTCCATCTTTTCGACGCGATCGGCCCAGCCGGAACGTCATGGCTGCGGCTGTCCGCTGGTGCGCTGATCTTCCTGGCGCTTCGCCGTCCGCGGCTTCGGCGACTCGGCTGGCGCGGCCTGCGGCCCGTACTGGCGCTGGGCGTGACGACCGGGCTGGTGACGACGACGTTCCTGTCGGCGCTCGACCGCATTCCGCTGGGGACCGCCGTCGCCATCGAGTTCATGGGGCCACTCAGTGTCGCCGTATTCCGCAGCCATCGGCGTCGCCTGCTGGTGTGGCCGGCCCTGGCGATGGTCGGAGTCGTGCTGATGACCGAGCCATGGCAGGGCTCCGTCGACGCGTTGGGCGTGCTCCTCGCGGCGACGGCGGCGCTGGGATGGGCGACCTACATCCTGCTGACCCAGCATGTGGGCGACCAGATCGCCGGCCTCGAGGCGCTGTCGATCACGATCCCGGTCGCGGCGATGACCGCCGCCGTGGTGGGGATTCCGCAGGCGTCCGGCAGCATCACCTGGGGTGTCGTCGCCGCCGCGTTCGGGCTGGCCGTGCTGTTGCCCGTACTGCCGTTCTCACTGGAGTTGCTCGCGCTGCGGCGCCTCACCGCCGCTGCCTTCGGCACCTTGATGTCGATCGAGCCCGCGCTGGGGCTGCTCATGGGACTGGTCGTGCTCGCCCAGGTCCCGTCGCCCGTCCAGGTGCTGGGCGTCGCCCTCGTCGTCACCGCCGGCACCGGTGCCGCACGTTCTGGTCGCCGAGCCGAATCCGCCACCGAGGTCGCCCCGACGCTGATCGAGTGACCGCGTCCGCGCCTGCCTAGAGTTGGCCCACGTGATCACCGTCGTCGACTACGACCCGGGCTGGCCGGAGCGATTCGAACAGTTGCGCCGCGAGTACGCCGACGCGATGGCCGCGGCCGGGGTGCCGGTCGTGGCGATCGAGCACGTCGGCAGCACATCCGTACCCGGCCTCGCCGCCAAGCCCGTCATCGACTGCGACATCGTCGTCGCCGAGGAGCAGGTGACGGCGGCGACCGCCGTCCTCCTCGCCCTCGGCTTCAGACCGTTGGGGGAGTTGGGGATCCCGCAGCGGTGGGCCTTCAAGGAGCCCGACCGACTGTCGGGGACCAACACGTACGTCGTCGTCGACGGCTCCCTGGCGTTGCGCAATCACCTCGGCGTCCGTGATGCGCTCCGCTCCGACGCGGCCTTGCGCGAGGAGTACGCCGCGGTCAAAAGATGCGTCGGCGCCGCGGTGTCGGGCATCGACGAATACGGTCACGGCAAGAACGCGATCGTCCAGCGAATCCTGGCCGCTGCTGGCTTGTCCGAGGGCGAGCGGGCGTCCATCGCCGCCAACGAGGTGCCGTCGCACGACGAGGTGCCGCGCTAGCGTGACGTCTGTGCCGCCCGCTCGCGAGATCCTGGATCGGCTCGATCCGCGGATCACCGACTGGGTGGAGGCTCAGTGGGGGACCGAGGTGGCCGACGCGGATCGACTTGCCGGCGGTGTCACTTCGACGGTGCTTCGGCTCACCGGCGTCGACGACGATCGAGCCGTACTCCGCCTGATGACCGAGGAGCCCTGGCGTCGGCATGCCGAGGGCCTGCTCGCACGGGAGGCCGACATCCAACGCTTCCTCGAGGCGACGGACGTGCCGGCACTCGGTCACTCGCTGTCGACCCGGGCGGCGTCGCCACCGGTGTACCCGCCCACCTCATGTCCCTCGTTCCGGGCACGGTAGATCTGACACGCTCGGACGATGCGTTTCTCGACACCGTGTCGGAAACCCTGTGCGCCATCCGGGCGTTCGTTTCATCGTCGCGGCCACGCGAGTAATAGACCTGGGCTCCGAGGTCGAAGTGGATCGTGCCCGAGTGGACGGCCGACGCCGCGCTCTGGCGGCAGGCGTTCACGATGCTGGATGCGGAGCCGCCGTCGTACACCGGATGCTTCTTGCATCGCGACTTCCACGTCAGCAACCTGCTGTGGTCTGGTGGCGAGGTGGCCGGCGTCGTGGACTGGGTCGAGACGTCATGGGGTCCGGCGGCGTTGGACGTCGCACATGTGTCGACCTACCTGGCGATGCTCCGCGGGCCGTCCGTCGCGCATCGATTCCGTACGCGCCATCAGAACGCCTCGGACAGCTACTGGGACGTGATGGACGTCGTCGGATACCTGCCACATTCCAGGAAGGTGACCCGGCCATGGCGACAGCTTGGCGTCGACATCACCGACGAGGTCGCGATGCGCCGACTCGAGAGCTACCTGGCGGACGTACTGGGCTGAGGGGGAGGGCCAGGGGAGTAGGCCCTACCGAGCGAGCGTCGCCTCGACGTCGAGCCGGGCCAGCTTGTGGGGATTGCTGATCCCGTAGATTCGGGTGATCCGGCCGTGGTCCACAGTCAAGCTGACCGCGGCGGCGAGCTCGCCGTCGATCTCGATCCGGGCGCCGGGCGCGCCGTTAAGCCATACCGGCGTTCCGGTCAGCTTCACGGCCGACTTGGTGAGCCCTGCGACGAGGATCGCGACGAACCTCTCCGCGCCCTCGATCGGCTTCCGCGCGGCTGGAGCGAGGCCACCGCCGTCGGAGACCAGGACGACCTCGGGCGCGAGAACGTCCAGAAGGGCTTGCACGTCGCCCGTCGTGAGGGCCGCGAGGAACCGTTCCAAGACCTGCTGCTGTTCGGTGCGACTCACCTCCATCCGGGGGCGCCGCGCAGCCACGTGCCGGCGCGCGCGATGCGCGATCTGCCTGACTGCCGCCGAGGACTTCCCCACGGCCTCGCTGATCTCGTCGTACGGCACCTCGAAGACGTCGCGCAGCACGAAGACCGCGCGCTCAGCCGGCCCGAGTGTCTCGAGGACGGTGAGCATCGCGATCGAGACGCTCTCGGCGAGCTCGACGTCCTCGGCCACGTCGGGGCTCGTCAGCAGCGGCTCCGGCAGCCACTCGCCGATGTAGTCCTCACGCTGCCGCGAGAGGGTACGCAGCCGGTTGAGCGCCTGGCGGGTGACCATCCGGACGAGGTACGCCCGCGGGTCACGTACCTCGCCCCGCGCGGTGTCGCCGATGCCGGCCCACCGCAGCCACGTCTCCTGCACAACGTCTTCGGCATCGGCCGCGGAACCGAGCATCTCGTAGGCGACGGTGAAGAGCAGGCTTCGGTGGGTGACGAACGGATCGTCCCTCATGCCGAAGAGACTATGTCCGTCGACGGGGTCGCGAGCGGTTGCAGACCGCAGGCCGTCGAGAACCCCTGTGCGCGAATCCCGAGTGCGATGTTGCTGCGGGCGCCGAGGTTCAACGCCGCGATCCTGGCGGTCAGCTCCACCAGCGCCGGCGCACCAAGCTCCTCGAGCAGTTCAGCCGACATCTCGTCAGTGACTGTCAAAGGGGTCTGGCTCATCGCCTCGGCATAAGTCATCACCTTTCGCTCCAGGGAAGTGAAGGCGTCGGACTCCCGCCACCGCGGCACCTCTCGCGCCTTGGCGACATCGAGATTCTTGTTGTGGGCCATGAAGTAGCCGAGGTCCAGGCAGAAGGAGCAGCCGACAGCGCTGGCCGCGGCCATCGTGGCCAGTGACGACAGATTCGGGTCGACCCGGTCCCACTTCTCGGCCTTGCGACCGAATCCCATGAGGTTCTTGAAGACTGTCGGATGGTGCCACATCACCGTCACCGAATCCGGCACCTGCCCGATCAGCTTGCGGGACATGCGCTTGATCAACGCGGCGTAGATACCGGTCAGTTCGGCGTTCGGGATCCGGGTGCTGCTCGCCATGATTCCTCCAGGGACTCCGCTTGGCTTCCGCATGAAGACACCGGCGGGAGTTCGGCTGTGACACCGTTGGCAGAGCTGCTCCCGGATCAGCCGGGGGGATGGCGGCATGGGCCCCGATCGACAGGCGCCAGCATGTCAGTTGACATAATGTTGCTTATCGGCACACCGGGCTGACAGGAGTTCAGGAGTTACTGGTCCTTAAGTTGGTCCTTGACTGACCAATATTCAGATCTATGCTGTGAGGTATGGAAACCACGTCGCTGTCGGATCTCAAGGCGCATCTGTCGGAGTACGCCGACCGGGCGGCAAAGGAGCACGAGCGTTTCACCATCACCCGCAACGGGCGTCCGGCGGTCGTACTGGTCGCGGCCGACGAATGGGAGGCCATGGAGGAGACGATCTACTGGCTGTCCCAGCCGGGTATCCGCGACGACCTGGCTGCGGCCGAGGCCGACGTCAAGGCCGACCGCACCTTCGACGAGGATGAGGTACGGCGGGCGCTCGGTCTACCGCGAGTATGACGACCGGCGCCGACGACGGCTACGAGGTTCGTGTCACCGCTACCGCCGCGCGCAGCCTTCAAGCCCTCCCCCCGCGCGTGGCCGAGCATCTGGTCGCCTTCATCTTCGGCAGTCTTCGTGCGGATCCGCGGCGGCGCGGCAAACCCCTCAAGCGAGACTTGACCGGCTTCTGGTCAGCCCGCCGCGGTGACTATCGAGTGATCTACCACCTCGACGAGGACACGAAGACCCTCCACGTCTACAGGGTCTCGCATCGTGCCCACGCCTACCGGCAACGGTCATCCTGACGCTGAGACGCCCCGCAGCCTCGCGTCAGTGCTAGGCAGCAGATCTGTGAACGACTCCGACGACGGTCACGCGGCGGTTGTCCAGCAATGGTCCGCGCTTCACGAACGCTGCTGCGCGGCGGTGCCATCGTCGACAAGCCAGGAGAGCAACTCGTAGACGTCCTGGCACGCTGGTCGGGATCGTCGTACAGGCTCTCGAATTCTGGCTCTTCGCGGATTCGTACCGCCTTCCGGGCGATCCTGCTCCACCGTGGATCGAGCGCGTCCCTGATGTAGCGCCCGGCACCGCTCTTTGACGTCAGCTCGTTGGTGAAGAGCAGATGGTGAAGCTTGGCGGATCCGAGCCGGATCCACGTCACGGTGTCGTCTTGCTCGCCGGCCGTCTCGATGCCGGCTTGTTCGATCGTCGTGATGAAGCCTCGCCAGTACGTGTCCAGGTTGGCACTCGTGAAGTCGAGCAGCTCGTCAAGGTTCGTGTACACAGCTGGGACCGCGCCCCGCACCGCGATCCCCCGTTCCGCTAACTCGTGCCAGGTCACGAGGTGAACGTCGACCGTACCCGCTGAATCGAACGTACCTTCGAAGAAGGCCGGACGATGCGTGATTCGCGTCGGTGAGGCCGCCAGGTCGGCAGGCGTGCAATGGAAACCGTCGAACGCCAGGGCACCGATCCGACACCTCGTCGCTTCGTGCGCCGCCCGAAGCAGGTGCACTTCCCCGCCTCGCGGTGGCCTCTCCCACAGGCCGACGAAGTCGACGTACCTGCCAGGGAAGAACTCCCCCCAGCAGAGCGAGCCGTGCAGTAATAGGCCGGTCAATCCCCCCGGAAGCCGGCGGTCCACCTCCTCGAGGACGCAGTTCGTGAGGTCGGCTACCGGCGGCGGCAACGGTATGCCGCGAGAGTACGGAATCTCAGGCGCGGGTCGCGTTGCGCGGGCGCGTCGCGTAGCCGACGAGCAGTCCGATGGTCACGCCGATAACCGTCTCCAACCCGCGATCACCGAGCAGCTCATTGATCGGTATCACTGGAGCGGCCAGATGGACGATGAGCAAGGCAAGCGGCGTGATGCAGATGAGCGCGAAAGCATAGTTGCGGCCGATCACGAGCTCGGTGAACGCCTGCAGCGTGGCGGCGATGACGACGACGACCGCGTCTGCGAGGTCGAGGTCCAACAGCAGCCAGGCCACGCCGAGGCCGATGAAGGTGCCGATCACACGATGCAGGCCACGAACCAGCTGGGCGGCGAAGTCGTGTGTCATGAGTGGGACCACCGCCGAGACCATCGCCCAGTACGGACGCCCGATTCCACTGCCGGTGGCTATCAGGCCAGCCGCGATCACCCCGATGCCCGACTGAGCGGCATACAGCCATCCCCCGCTATGCGCGCCGCCGATCGGATGCCCCGGCGGCGCCGGGTCGGCGGTACGACGGGCCCGCCGGACCAGGGCACCCACGTTGCCCACCAGGACGGCGAACAGCGCGGAAAGGGTCACGACGACGATCGCCGGGACGAGATCGCTGGCTTCGGCAGGTACGGACGCGACGGCGGCGAACGCGAAGACCTGGAACAACGAGCCCGGCGGAATCCAGCCATGGCTCTCCGAGACGTACGACGCCACCACGGCGACCGCCCCGGCGACCGGGATCGCCAGCCACTCCCGCGCACTGGACGTCGCGACCAACGCCCCGAGGATCGTCGCCGTGATCAGGCTGAGCCCGGCCGCCCCCTGCCGCACTATCCGATGGAGGTCGACCCGCTCGCGGCCGTACAGCGAGGTGAAGGCTCCGAACACGGCGTAAAGCGTCCATTCGACGTGGTCGATCGCGACCAGGACCAGCAGCGGCACCAGGATCGAGAACCAGACTCGCACCGCCACCCAAGCAGCCCCTGGCGGCAGCGGGCGTACCGTGACGAGGCGCTGTCCGATGCTGGTCATGCACCCATCATCGTCGCCTGGCCACCGTCAGGGCGTCACCTTCGGCAGGCTAGACGTGTCGACGTCAGCAGGCCCGGTGGGTCGCCCGCGCCCCGGTCAGCTGCCGACGTACTCCGCGAGGTGCTTGCCCGTCAGCGTCGAGCGGTCGGCGACGAGATCGGCAGGTGTGCCCTCGAACACGATCCGGCCGCCGTCGTGGCCGGCGCCGGGTCCGAGGTCGATGATCCAGTCGGCGTGCGCCATCACCGCCTGGTGGTGCTCGATGACGATCACCGACTTGCCTCCGTCGACCAGCCGGTCGAGCAGGCCGAGCAGCTGCTCGACGTCGGCGAGGTGCAGGCCGGTGGTCGGCTCGTCGAGGATGTAGACGTCGCCCTTCTCGGCCATCTGGGTCGCCAGCTTGAGCCGCTGCCGCTCGCCGCCGGACAGCGTAGTGAGCGGCTGGCCGAGGGTGAGGTAGCCGAGCCCGACGTCGGCGAGCCGGTCGAGGATCTTGTGGGCGGCGGGCGTCCGGGCCTCTCCGTCGCCGAAGAACTCCTCGGCCTCGTTGACCGACATCGCGAGCACCTCCGCGATGTTCCGGCCGCCCAGGGTGTACTCGAGCACCGCGGCCTGGAATCGCTTCCCCTCGCACTCCTCGCAGGTCGACTCGACGGTCTCCATGATGCCCAGCTCGGTGTAGATCACGCCGGCGCCGTTGCAGACCGGGCAGGCACCCTCGGAGTTGGAGCTGAAGAGCGCTGGCTTCACGCCGTTCGCCTTCGCGAAAGCCTTGCGGATCGGGTCGAGCACCCCGGTGTACGTCGCGGGGTTGCTCCGCCGCGAACCGCGGATCGCGCCCTGGTCGATCACCACGACTCCCTCACGGCCGGCGACCGAGCCGTGGATCAGCGAGCTCTTGCCGGAGCCGGCGACGCCCGTGACGGCGCAGAGCATGCCAAGGGGGATGTCGACGTTTACGTTCTGGAGATTGTGTGTCGACGCCTTGCGGACCTCCAGTGCATCGGATGCCTCGCGCACCGAGTCCTTCAGCGTGGCACGGTCGTCGAGATGGCGGCCCGTGGTCGTGTCGCTCCCCCGCAGACCCTCCACGGTGCCCTCGAAGCAGACCGTGCCGCCCTCGGTGCCGGCACCCGGTCCGAGGTCGACGACATGGTCGCCGATCGCGATGGTTTCGGGCTTGTGCTCCACGACGAGCACGGTGTTGCCCTTGTCGCGGAGCTGGACGAGCAGATTGTTCATGCGCTCGATGTCGTGCGGGTGCAGGCCGATCGTGGGTTCGTCGAAGACGTACGTGACGTCGGTGAGTGACGAGCCGAGGTGACGGATCATCTTGGTCCGCTGCGCCTCTCCCCCGGACAGCGTGCCCGCCGGCCGGTCCAGGGAGAGGTAACCGAGCCCGATCTCCGCGAACGAGTCGAGCAGGTGCTGCAGCCCGGTGAGCAGCGGAGCGACCGACGGCTCGTCGAGGTCGCGGACCCAGTCGGCCAGATCGCTGATCTGCATCGTGCAGACGTCGGCGATGTTCTTGCCCCGGATCTTCGACGACAGCGCCTCCTTGGCCAGCCGGGTGCCGTCGCATTCGGGGCAGGACGTGAAGGTGATCGCCCGGTCCACGAACGCCCGGATGTGCGGCTGCATCGCCTCGCGGTCCTTGGACAACATGGACTTCTGGATCTTGGGGATCACGCCCTCGTAGGTGAGGTTGACGCCCTCGACCTTGATCTTCTCCGCCTCCCCGTAGAGCAGCTTGTGCCGCTCCTTCTTGGTGTACTTGCCGATCGGCTTGTCCATGGGCAGCCCGGCGCCGCCGAAGATCCGGCCGTACCAGCCGTCCATGCTGTAGCCGGGGACCTTCAGCGCGCCCTCGGACAGTGACTTGGTGTCGTCGTAGAGCGCCGACAGGTCGAAGTCGCTGACCGAGCCCATGCCCTCGCAGCGGGGACACATGCCACCCAGGCGGTTGAACGTCGCCTTCTGGGCCTTGGTCTTGCCGCCGCGCTCAACCGTGATCGCACCGCTGGCCTTCACCGAGGGGACGTTGAACGAGTACGCGTTCGGCGAGCCGATGTGCGGCCTGCCGAGCCGGCTGAACAGGATCCGCAGCATCGCGTTGGCGTCGGTGGCGGTGCCGACGGTCGAGCG